>Ga0196962_10000857_pt1 | contig 10956 bp, 5 predicted proteins | sample S3v_20metaG_FD_183186 | JGI IMG/M metagenome (GOLD analysis project Ga0196962, IMG submission 183186) | Soil microbial communities from Anza Borrego desert, Southern California, United States - S3+v_20 | ecosystem: Environmental > Terrestrial > Soil > Desert | place: USA: California | collected... | reverse complement strand
CGCAGGCGCCCGAGCTCGCGCTCGCGTCCCGGCGCGAAGCCGGACTTCGCGCAGCCCGTCAGGTAGCTGGCGCTGTTGCCGAGGACCGTGACGCCGGCCGCCTCGGCGAGCGCGAACTGCGCGGCGAGCGACGGATGGCGCGGACTGCCGTCGTAGACGACGATCGTCGAGCCGACGAGCAGGCCCGCGAGGAGCCAGTTCCAGATCATCCAGCTCGTCGTCGTGTACCAGAACGAGCGATCCTCCGGAGGCTCAGGTCGATGCAGCGCGTGGTAGCGGACGCGGTCCAGCGGCTGGCCGCCATGGCCGTGCACGATCCCCTTCGGGGCGCCGGCGGTGCCCGAGGAGAACAGGACGCAGAGCGGGTGGTCGAACGGCACCTGCTCGAACTCCAGCGGCGCCGGCCGGGCTGCTCCGCCCAGCGCTCGGTCGCGAGCCGATCGAGCCCGTCGAGGCCGAGACGGGGCACGAGCACGATGCCTCGCAGGCCGTCGATCGCGCCCGCCGGCTCGGCCACGGCGGCGCGGCGGTCGCGCGGGCGGCGGGCGAAGGTGTAGCCGTCCGCCGCGATGATCAGCGCCGGGGGAAGAGCTGTGCGAACCGGTCGATCGCCCGCGCCGGCCTCGAGGTCGGGCGAGCACGAGGTCAAGGTTGCGCCCACGCGGGCGCAGGCCGGATGGGCGACCACCGCCTCGATGGAGTTCGGCAGGTACGCGGCCACCACGTCGCCGACGCCGATGCGCGGCGGTCCGCGCCATGCGGTCAGTCTGCCCGGCGGATCGAGCCTTCAGCCGCTCCGCCGGGCGGTCCGCTGCACAACAGGATCGCGACCGCTCGCGGCATGCCGCCTGTCGCTGGGGGGCAGAACCCAGGCATGCGCCTCGGCACCTATGACGACGGGAACCGACGGCGGGCCGCCGTCGCCGTCGGGGACGAGCTGGTGGACGCGGACGTCGCTGCACGTCGCGCCGGCCTCACCGGAGCCGATGGATGGTCGTCGGTCCGCGCCATCATCGCGCAACCCCGCGAGGACCTCGCGCGCCTGGAGGAGGCCGCGGCCGCGCTCGCGCGCGATGGCGATCGCGAGACCGTCCGGGCGCGGGAGGCGACGCGCCTGGGCCCACCCGTCCCGGATCCCCAGAAGATCATCTGCATCGGCCTCAACTACCGTGCCCATGCGGCGGAGGCCTCGCTCGAGGAGGCGAGCGTCCCGACCGTGTTCGCGAAGTGGGCGAACGCCTTGGTCGGCGAGGGCGCGCCGATCGAGCTGCGCGAGCCCTATGTCGACGACCTCGACTACGAGGCCGAGGTCGCCGTCGTCATCGGGCGCCGCGTCCGCGACATCGCGGAGTCGGATGCGCTTGACGCCATCGCCGGCTGGATGCCGCTCAACGACGTGAGCGCGCGCGGACTGCAGATCCAGACGTCGCAGTGGACCGCGGGCAAGGCGATGGACGGCTCGGCGCCGTGCGGGCCGTTCCTGGTGCTCGACGACGCGCTGCGCGAAGGGGGGCTCGAGCTCGAGTCGCGCATCAACGGCGAGCAGATGCAGCACGCGCACACGGACGCGATGATCTTCCCGGTCGCCAAGCTGGTGGCGTTCGTGTCCTCGTGGGCGACGCTCGAGCCCGGCGACATCATCGCCACGGGAACGCCCGAGGGCGTCGGGATGCACCGCGACCCGCCGCGGTACCTGAGGGACGGCGACACGGTGGAGATCCGCGTCGGCTCGGAGGTCCTGCGAAACCCCGTCGTCCGCGTGCGGCCCCGGGGATGAGAGCGGTCCGGCAGCCGGCGAGGAGATCGCGCGGCTCGCTCTTCGCCCGCCCGACCGGGACGTCGTCATGCCGGCGGAGCCAACCGGGTAGAGCAGACGAACACGACAGGTAGGAGGAGTCAAAGGATGCCGCCACGCCTTCTCGGGCCGCACCACTTCACGGGCGTCACCGCCGACGTCACGACGAACGTGGACTTCTGGTGCCGCGTGATGGGTCTTCGGTTCGTCAAGAACACGCTCAACTTCGAGACGACCTTCCGCTACCACACCTACTTCGGCGACGAAGAGGGGAACCCCGGCAGCGTCGTGACCTTCCTGGAGTTCAAGGAGCTCCCCAGGGGCCGGCCCGGTCGCGGCGACATCCAGCGGATCGTCCTCCGGGTCCCCTCGTACGACTCGCTCGAGTTCTGGATGGACCGCCTGATCGGCGAGCAGGTCTTGAGCGAGCTGCTGCGCCTCGACCCGACCCAGCCCCAGAGCCTCGTCTTCGAGGACCCGGAGGGCCACGGGGTCGAGCTGATGGTGTCCGACACGCCGGACAAGCCGCTCACGGCGGATGCCGACGACATCCCCGCGGAGCACCGGATCGGGGGCATCGAGGGCGCGCGGTCGTTCGCGACGGTCGAGGACCAGCTGGCGGTCACCGAGCACATCGGCTTCCGCCAGGACGGCACGCGCCTCGTGCTCGATGGGGAGAAGGGCAGCGCCCGCTGGTACTTCAGCCCGCCGCCCGACCGCCCGAGCAACGACACGCACGTCGGCGTCTGGCACCACTACGCGTTCGGCGCGGGCGACCACGACGAGCTGCAGGCCATGCGCGACTACGCCAACGACGGCCCGATCCCGTATACCGCCGTCTTCGACCACTACTTCTTCGACTCGTGCTACACGATGTCGCCCGCCGGGCGGATCGAGCTCTGCACGAGCGGACCCGGGTTCCAGCTCGACGAGTCGCTCGAGGAGCTGGGCAACCGGCTGTCGCTCTCGCCGCGGACCGAGCCGCTGCGCGCGAAGCTCGAGCGCGAGCTGACGCCGATCGTCAACCCGCGGCCGCGCACGAAGCGGGACGAGGTCAAGGGCGTGCCCGCCGAGGCCGGCGGCGACGAGTCGGTCCCCGGTGCGGACGGCGGTGGCGTCGAGTCGGCGACGGTGCGCTGAAGGAGGCGTTCACCGTCCCGCACGGTGACGGGATAGACGTGCGCACGGACCGTGGGATCGGCGAGCGCGCGGCCATCGGTGATGTCGAAGTCCCAGCCGTGCCACGCGCAGCGAAGGATTGCGTCCCTGCCTGCCGTATGGGAAGGCGCAGTCGCGCGTGGGAAGCGTCGTTCCGCCGATTCGTCCTTCACACAGCGGGCCGCCCTGTGCGGGCAGCCGTTGCGCAGGGCGTAGAAGCGGCCTTCGACGTTGAAGACGCCGATGCTCCGACCGTCGTCTCGACGATGCGCCGCTCGCCGGGCGCCACGTCTGCCACCGCGCAGAGGACGTGGCGATCCTCACCTCGCATCGATCGCCGCCGCCCGCGGCGCGAGCCCGTAGGCGTGCAGGACCGCGTTCGTCACGGCCTCCGTGACGGCCGGCCCGCGCCGGCGTCGACCGGCTCGGCCGCCGCCGCCATGAGGACGCGCGTCCGGATCACGCCGTCGGAAGCCGGGACCGCCCGCAGCTCAAGCCGCCCCAACACGATCGGCACGGCGGCACGGGTTCCCGCGAGCCTCCTCATGTACCCGGCGCTCGGCGACACGACCGGTGCGCGATGGCGGCACGCACCCGGCGCTGAGGGCCTCCGACGATGGCGCGCAGGCGTGGCGATAGGCGGCGGTGTGGCACCGTGACCCGCGCCGACGTGGATGGGCGCGCGCCTCGAGGGGCGCGAGCCGCCGCGCGCCGCGCCGACCCGAGCGCCGACGGTCGGAATCGGCTTCGCTGAGCGTCAGCCCTGTCCGTGAACGTGACCGCTCGCGCCGTTGAGGAGCTACCACGCCGGCCGGTGCGGCCCACCGCCCGGTGACTCACGGGCCGCCCGCCTGTGCCGCCGACGCGCGGCCTGGGACAGTCGGCCCATGTCTCGAGCCGCCCGCACCGCCCTGGCCGCCACGCTGCTGTTCGCCCTCTCCGGCGTTCTCAGCGGGGCGCTGATCGACGAGTACGGCGGCGCCGCGGGCGCGCTGGAATGGGCGCTCCGCACGCTCGTCGTCATCTCGGCGGCGGTCGCGCTGGCCACGGCGTTCGTGCTCGTGCTCCGCCTGCGCCATCGCGTGACGCCGCGGTTTCTGCGCTGGCCGCTGACGGTCGCGGCCGCCGCGGCGTTCGCCTTCTTCGTCGTGCAACCCACGGTCTTCGCCGTCTACCTCACGCATCTGCCGACGCGCCGCGCCGTGCACGACACCGACCTCGGCGCGCACAAGGAGCCCGTGACGCTCACGACGGCGAACGGCCTGCACCTGCGCGGCTGGTACGTCCCGTCGCGCAACGGGGCGGCCGTCGCCGTCCTGCACGGAACCGGCAGCAACCGACTCGGCGTCGCCGACCATGCGCGCCTGTTCGCGCGGCACGGGTACGGCGTCTTGATCTTCGACCTCAGCGGCCACGGCGAGAGCGACGGTCGCTCCACGAGCCTTGCCGCACGCTTCCAGCCGGACGCCGACGCCGCGCTCGCGTTCCTCCGGCAGCGCCCCGACGTCCGCGCCGATCGCATCGGAATCGTCGGGATCTCGCTCGGCGGCGAAGTGGCCCTGCACGCCGCCGCCCGCCAACCAGCGTGGCGCGCCACCGTCCTCGAAGGCGTGCAAGGCGGCTCACCGGCGGACATGCGGGCGAGCGAACCGGACCCGGCGTCGTTCGCGACGTTCACCGTCCTGTACGGCCTCGGCCGGGTGCTCGGCGGTGGCTGGGCGCCGGCGTCCAATCCGGAGCAGATCCAGCGCATCGACCGTCGGCCGCTGCTGCTGCTCTCCGCCGGCCGGGGCAGCGAAGCGCGCGCCAACGCGGAGTACGACCGGCTCGGAGGCTCGAGCACGGAACTGTGGAACCTGCCCGAGGCCGCTCACGCTGCCGCGCTGCGGACGGATCCCGCCGGCTACGAGCGTCGCGTGGTGCCGTTCCTCGACCGCGCCCTGGCGGCCTGACGCGTCGACGGCGATTCGCCACGACGACGACAACACTCCGCGGAGGCGGAAGGAACCGACACGCCGTCGGACCGGGGATGCGTAGGCCCGACGGCACGCCGCGGGCGCCTACACCACGAAGGCGGCGCCCCTACTCCGGGACGTCGACTGCTCCCGGCGCCGAACCCTACTCCACGTATGTCGACCCCCGTGCGGCGTCTTGAGCCAGGACCGAACGCTTGCCGGTGTGGCGGAACTCCGGCACGGAGTGAGTCTGCGGGCCGCGGTCAGCGGACGCAGCGCCGCGGTCGCCGGCACCGCCACCTTCGGTCGGTGCCGCCGTCAGCCGGGAACCGGCGCCGCGGTGGTGTGCTTGTAGGGCTTGGGCAAGCCGTGGGCGCTGAGCCGCCGCCCGTTCTCCATCCGCCCGTGTCGGCGGTACCTCTCATGGTGACCTGACGTTCGCCGCTGCTGTGCGGGGGAACGGCGCGCCACGGCGTACGTCCGGCGGTGCGTCGCATGACGCGGGAGTGGCGCGGCCGTGGGCCACCCGACTACGGTCGGCCGGTGCGTCGCCTCGGTGTGATCGTGGTCATGCTGGTGCTGGGCGTCGCTGCTGCGCCGGCGCGCGCGGCCCACACGGTGAGCGCTCGCGTGACGACGAGCGCGCCCGTGCTCGCGGAGGTCGACGGAGCGTTGACGTACACGTTCGCGTACAGGGCCGTAGCGGAGGTCCGCGGGGCGCCCGAATGCGACGACTGGACACTCTCGGTGTCCGGTGCCGATGGCGCGAGCGTCGATCGTGAGGGCGGTGCCAGTCAGAGCCTGGACGGCGAGGGGTCCGTGCCGCCGGGTCGGCTGGCGCGCCTGACGGTGTCTGCGCGCTGCACCGCGAATGCGCACACGGCTACGACCGCATCGGAGGAGACGTTCGTCGAGGGGCCACCGGCGCCGACGACCGCCGAGCGCCCCGCGCCGCCGTCGAGGCTGCTTGACGATCCGGCGCAAGCCGAGTTCTCCGCGCTGGCGAGACGCTACGCGCGACTGGCGGTCCTCGCGTGCACCGCGAGGGATCCTGCGGACACGGGCGCGAGAGTGCCGCTCCGTGTGCTGCTGCACCGGCTCTGCGACACGGCCGCCGTCATGGCGCTCACCGCCTCGCTCCCCGAACGGGGCAGAGGCACACCCCAGCGACTGGCGCGCTTGGCTACGCCCCGCCGCACGCGTCCGATTCGCGGTTGCGGGGCGCCGCTGCCCCGACGGCAGTGCACGGCCGTGACCCGCGCAGCTCGGCGAACCCTCCGCTCGATCGCGGCGCTCGCGGCGGTGGGCCGGGCCCTGCGAGAGACCCAGCTGAACTTCGCCGCGAGCGAGGACGACGACCAGCGGTGGGCGCACGCGGCCGCCGTCCGCGGGTACGCCGCGATGTTCGTCCGTGCCGGTGGGGCGGCCGCGGCGGCGGCTGCGGAGCTGTCTCGGCGTCTCGCACGGGCTCGGCTGGACGTTCGCCTCGCCGGCCGTCGCGCCCGGGGCGCCTACCGCGCCTTCGCATCGCTACGGGCGCTGCCGAAATCGACGCGCGCGCGCCTCGGATCCGCGGCGACTCGCGTCGCTGCGCGAGCCGCGATCGGCGCTCGTCGTGGATCGCTCGGCCTTCGATCGCTGCTGCGCTTGGGCGCGCCGACTCGGGCGTTGGCCAGCTTCTCGCAAGGCGTGACGGTGCTGATGCTCGCAGGCATGGTCGACCTCGTCGCCGACGAGCAGAACCTCGAGCCCGACCACCCTGCGCGAGCGGCGATCGACGCGCGCCTGCGGCGCCTGGAGCTGCTGTGCGACCCGGACGCGCGCGCCGTCGAGATCCAAGCGGCGGCATCGGCGGTCGACACGCTTCCGCTACAACACCGCGCGCTCGCTGTCGCCGTATCGACGCCCCTGCGCACAACTCCCCCGCGGGACCGGCCGGCAGGATGTCCGGAGCCGTTGCCGCCGCCGCGCGGGCCGCTGATGGCGTTCGGCGGTTTCGGCACTGAACCGGGGAGGTTCGATCGTCCGACCGACATCGCGATCGGGCCGGGAGGCATGTACATCGCGGACCAGTTCAACTCGCGCGTGCAGCGGTTCTCCCTCGACGGCCAGTTCCTCGGCGCCTGGGGCGGCCGTCCGACGCAGGATGAACCTCCGGGCGACGGACAATTCCTGGAGCCGGTCGGCGTCGCCACGGACGCCGCCGGGAACGTTTACGTCTCCGATTTCCGGGCGGACCGCGTGCAGAAGTTCACGGCCGACGGTCAATTCATCCTGAAATGGGGGACGACCGGCACTGGCGAGGGGCAGTTCCAGCGCGTCGGCGGGCTGGCGGTCGGGCCGGACGGGTTCCTCTACGTTGTCGATCCGGCGAATGGCAGAATCCAGAAGTTCGACGCCGACGGGCGATTCGTGGACTCCTTCGGCACGTCGGGAACGCTTCCGGGTCAGCTGTTCACGCCCCGCGGGATCACCACGAACGCCGCCGGCGACGTCTTCGTTGCCGATCGCAATGAAGGTCAGGTCAAGCGGTTTTCTCCGTCTGGGGAGTTCCTCGGGGAGTGGGGACGGCGCGGTTTGGAGGACGGCGAGTTCAACGGCCTCTACGACGTCGCATTCGATCCCGCCGGCAACCTTTGGACGGCTGATCTCTACAACTATCGCCTTCAGAAGTTCACCCCGGACGGTCGCCTGCTCGCCGTCGAGAACCGATTCGGCAGCCGGCCCGAGGACTTCAACCCGATCGCGGTCGCGGTCGACACGCGCTTCAACGTCTATGTGACCGACATCCTCGGAGGAACGGGTGATCGCGTGCTGATGTTCGGGGCGCGCGAGTGAGCGATCCTCTCGTCGCGGGGCGACTGGCGCTGGCGGCGGTCCTTGCGCTGGCTGCCATCGCGAAGTTGCGCCACAACGAAGAGTTCCGGACGGCACTCGCCGGTTTCGGCGTTCCCGCGCCCTGGCGAGCCGCGCTGGCCGTGGCCGTCCCGTCGATCGAGGCGGCCGTCGCCGTGGCGCTGATCCCGGTGGCGACCGCACCCATCGGCGCCTTCGCCGCAGTCGCCCTGCTGGCCCTCTTCACCGTGGCACTCGCTCTAGGGATGCGGGGCGGCCGGCGCCCGGAGTGCCGGTGCTTCGGGCGGCTCGCGGCGGGCCGCGCAGGCCCGACCACGCTCCTGCGCAACGGCGTCCTGGCCGCCCTCGGTGCATGGATCGGCGTCGCCGGTCCGGGCGGCGTCGCGAGCCTGCACGCCACCGCAGCGGCAGCGATGCTCGTCGCGCTCGTCACGGTCGCGGCTGCCCCCGGTGACGTTGCGGGCGCGGTCGAGCGGGTCGCACCAGGAACGCCGGCGCCGCGGTTCAGGTTGTGCGATCTCGACGGCGGCGAGGAGACGCTCGGGTCGCTGCTGACCGGCCACCGAGCGCTGCTCCTCGTCTTCTCGGATATCGCGTGCCCGGCGTGCACGGCGCTGTTTCCCCGAGTCGCCGCCTGGCAGCGGGCCGGCGGCTCCACGCGCGTGGTCCTCGTGCTCGCCGGCCGCGTGCCGGCCGCGGCCCGGCTCCCCGAGGGCGTGAGTGCTCTGGTCGACGTCGACGGCATCGTGGCGCGCTCGTACGGAGTGCGCGGAACCCCGAGCGCGGTGGTCGTCCGCGCGGATGCCACCGTGCAGTCCACCGCTGCCGGCGCCGCCGGCGTCGTACGACTGGCGGAGCGCGGTCTCCGCGACGAGGAGTGGACGCTCCCGCGCTTCCGGCGTCGCACCTTCGTGGTCGGCACGGTGCGGGTCGCGCCGCTGCTTGCGGCTCCGGCGCCGCTCGCCCACTGGCTTGCGCGCCGCGCACCGGCGGCCCAGCAGACCTGTCTGCGATGCAGCTGCGACGGTGCGCTCTACGAGGACGTCGCCAGCTGCCAGCAAGCGTGCCGGGTGTCCTTGGGCTGCTTCACCGGCATCTGCGAGCCCGCGCCCTCGGGAAGCTGCCAACCGCCTTGTCCCGACGGAGGAGCACTGTGCGGCAACGTCGGCTGTTGCGATCCCCGGACGCAGGTCTGCGAAAACGGCGAGTGCGTCCCACTCTGCCCTCCCGGAACCGTCCGCTTGGCCCAGGGGTGCGCCGACCCATGCGAGCAGGTCTCCCGGAACACCGACCCGCTCGCTCGCGGCTACATCAACCAGTACACCGTCGGCCAGGAAGCCGGGCTACCGACGAGTTCGGTCGACGCGTCGCGCGGCGCGAACGCCTGCGGCGTGTCATCGCTGGTGATGGCGATCAACGCCTTGAAGGCCCGTGCGGGCGGAGGGACTCTGGCGGACTCGTCGAGGTATCCGGATCTCGACCTTCGGACGCTGTACGAGGCCACGGCCTCTGCGAGGCGCACGGGTGACGGCGTGAACAGCGGCTTCGCCTGGGCGCAGGGCGATGCCGTCGCGCAATCGCTTGGCTACGACACGCTGTCTCACGGATTCCAGGCCGGGACCGCGGCGTTCGTGGACAGCGCCCTCGACAGCGGCGCGGTCGTGGTCGTCAGCACGACGTTCAGCCGCTCCGGCGGCGTGGGAGGCGGCCACGTCGTCAGCATCCGCGCCAGAACCCCGGAGGGCAACTACATCGTCGACGATCCCGCCGGCGACCAGAACGTCGCCGGCGGCTACGGGCGTCGTGGGACCTGCGGGTACGACCGGAGCTACCCCAGGGACCTCGTGCGCTCGCGGATCGAAGGGCGGCCGGCGCTCGCGATCCTCCCCACGCGCGGAGCGGACCCACGGGTGCTGGTCATCCTCGCGCCTTTGGACGCGCCGAACGAGATCTGGATTCAGGACGGGCAGGGGCGCAGAACCGGATGGACGCGCGACGGCGTGCTCGCCGACGTCCCGGGCAGCGCCGCGAGACTGGACCCCATCGTGCCGTCGGACCCGGCGGCGCCGCCGGCCGAGCCGCGGGCGCAGCGTGTGCTCGTCGTGTCGGGAGCGCCGGCGAGCGTCACGCTCGAGGTCTCGCGCGACGCGGGCTCGAGCCGACTTCGCTTGATGCAAGTGGAGAACGCCGCGCTCGTGGCCGACCGGGTGCTCCGCGACCTCACGGCAGCGCGCCGCCTGCACTTGGCGCCGCCTCGTAGCCGGTTCGTCCGGGCGCCGCGCCCGGGCTCGCAGGCGATCGGCGGCATCGTCGTCGCCACCGCTCCGGTGCGCCGCGTCAGCGTCGCGGTTCGCGACGAGCAAGACGGCGTGTTCCTCGACGCACGCGGACGACGCTCCACGCGCGTGCGTTTCATCGAGGCGGCGGTCCGGCCCGGAACGCGCCCGAACCGGTTTCGCTGGTCCACCACGCTGCCGCCCGGCCTCGTCCGCGGGCGCGAATACTTCGTCTACGTCTCGTCCGTCGACGTCGCCGGCAATCGCGAAGTCGCCGTGCGACCCGCAAACGCCGTGACCTTCACGGCATAGGGTGCACGCGCCGGGCCGGCGCGCACTTCCACCACCACGGGACGACCCCGTCGGCGGCCCACCGGCTCGGGTCGCCCACTTCCTGACGGGCGCCGACCCGCGACGGTCGATGCGGGAGAGGACCCCGCCCGTCTTGGGCACGTAGCGGATTCGGCGACGAGGCGCTCGCAACCGTGCCGGTCGCCATGCGGTGCGCGGATGCCGTGACGCTCACGCCACGAGATCGACACAGATGCTCGTAGTCGCGTAACGGCGCGCGGGCGCCGCTGCCGGTCACGAATCGCAGCGAGCGCGCCTGGGCCCGGGTCCAGCGCGGACGAGACGCCTGAACGAGAGCATCTGGAGTTCCCCCGCTTCGCCGGCCACCGTCGCTCCACCGCCAGGCGTCGGGTACCGGGCGTGATCGACGCGTTGAGCGGCAACCCGTGCCGTCGAGCGCGCCTGGGGACAGCCGGGTTTGCGCCTTGCGAGGATCGCGGCGGCGGCCGGGCACCCGATGCCGATGAGGGCGGCGAAGATCAGCGGCGTCACGCGCGGGCTCGGCTGCTGGAGCGCGAGGCCGAGGCCGACGATCGGCAACGACACCCCGGACATAGCCCGCCGT
>Ga0196962_10000856_pt1 | contig 10966 bp, 11 predicted proteins | sample S3v_20metaG_FD_183186 | JGI IMG/M metagenome (GOLD analysis project Ga0196962, IMG submission 183186) | Soil microbial communities from Anza Borrego desert, Southern California, United States - S3+v_20 | ecosystem: Environmental > Terrestrial > Soil > Desert | place: USA: California | collected... | reverse complement strand
CCTAATTAGGCGACCCTAAGGGGGTCGGGGACCCTAGCAATAATCCGACCGGGAGGGTCGGAATGCGCTACGCGGCGGCCGCCGGTGCGAACTGGAGCGAGTAGATGCGGACGTCGGGATTCGGGGCGACGACGAGCCGGTGGCGCTCGTGGCCGTCGTGCTCGGCGAGCGCGACCAGCCCGGGGCGCTCGATCGCGATCGGGGCCTCGGGGGCGTCATCGAGCCGGACCCGTAGCTCGCCGCTGCCGTCGACGGCCGCGAACGCGCCCCCGGCCTCGTAGTCGATGACGAGCGGGTCCCGGGCGCCGCCGCGATCGCTCGGCGGCCAGGGCGTCTGCGGCGCCCCTCCCGGGAACAGCTCCGGAGTCGGAGGGAAGACCCGCGCGCCCGGCGCGTCGGTCGCGCGCAACGGCGCCAGCGGCTCGGGCCAGCCGTCGGGCTCGCCGAGCGACTCCCTGATCGCGGCCTCGGTGCCCTCGTAGTCGCCCTCGCCGAGGTGATGCCAGGCGAGGGTGCCGCCGCGCGCCCACAGGAACAGCGACGGCCAGCCGCGACAACCGTAGTCGCGCCAGATCGCGTGGCTGTCGTCGACCGCGACCGGCCAGTCGATCTCGAGCGCCGGCAGCGCCGCCTCGACCGCGGCCGCCGACGCGGTGAAGGGGAACCGCGGGGAGTGGACGCCGAGGACCGCGAGGCCGCCGTCGCCGTAGCGTCGTCGCCAGGCGACGACGTAGGGGAGGGCGCGGACCGAGTTGAGCTGCGCGAAATCGAAGAAGTGGACGAGCACAGGCCCTCCGGCGACGAGCCGGTCGAGCTTCGGGGCGGGACCGCCGATCCAGGTGGATCCGGGCGGAAACGGCGGCGCGGCGATGTCACGGCGGGGAGGGCGCAAGCGGGCCGCAGGATCCCAGAAAGGCCGCAGTTTGCGGGCGAAGGGGCGGTCCCGAGGTGTCCCGTCGCTATGCTCACCGCGGTCTGAGCAGGTCACAGGGGATTCCCCGGAGAGGAGAGCGAGCGTGAGCGAGACGGTGTGGGAGCGGATCGAGGAGGCGAGGGCGCGCCACGACGTGCTCGAGCACCCCTTCTACCAGCGCTGGTCGGCTGGTGAGCTGAGCGCCGAGGAGCTCGCTCGCTACGCGGGCCAGTATCGCCACGCGACCGAAGCGCTCGCCCGCCTCTGCGCCGAAACCGCCGAGCTCGCCCCCGAGCAGCACCGCAATGAGGTCGAGCTGCACGCGGCCGAAGAGGCCGAGCACGTCGGCCTCTGGGATGCATTCGTCGAGGCGACGGGCGGCGAGATCGGAGCCGAGCCGACCGAGGAGACCGCCGACTGCGTCCGCGCCTGGACCGAGCACGACGGCTACCTCGCCGCGCTCGCGCGGCTGTACGCGATCGAGAGCGGCCAGCCCGCGATCTCGAAGATCAAGCGCGAGGGACTCGCCCGCTTCTACGGCATCGACGGAGGCTCGGGCAGCGAGTACTTCCGCGTCCACGAGGCGACGGACGACGTTCATGCCGCCGAGGTGCGCCGCTTGATCGAGGAGGCGATTCGACCCGGCGAGGAGGAGCGGGTCGTCGCCGCCGCGGAGTCCGCGTTCCGCGCCAACTGGCGCCTGCTCGACGGCGTCAGCTGAACCCGCCGCCTGAAGAGCGCCGGCCGCGGAAGCGAGCGGACGGGCGAAGGTCGAAGAAAGCGGCCTCCGGATCGAGCCCGAAGAAGTCGGGCGCAAGCCCCAAGCCGAAGGGGCCCGCCCCGAAGAGACCCGCCCAGGGGCAACGTCGGAGCAGGTCCGCGCCGCGTTCGGGACAACGGCCGAGTCAATCCGCGCCGCCCGCCGAAGACCTTCCGGCGAACAGCGAGGCGGAGGCGCGCGCGGCGCGGGCGCTCGCCGACGACCGTGAGCGGCGGGAGTTAGCCCGCGACGACCGCTGGGAGCAGGCTCGCCAAGAGAGCCGCCCGGGTCGGACCGGCGACCGTGTCCTGGGAGTCGTCCTCGGCCTGCTCCTCGGGATCCTGATCGTCGTCGGCTTCGTCTTCTTCGGAAGCCAGGAGACGATCGACGACCCTGGTATCGACGAGGGAGAGACGCCGACGATGCCGGCCGAGCCCGACCCTTCGCAGGGCGAGACGACTCCGGGACCGACGATCACGGTCGAGCCGGGCGAGACCGGACCCTAGAATCCCGCCGCGATGAGCAGGGCCGGAAGGATCGCGATTCTCGCCGCGCTCGCCGCCGCGGCGGTCGTGCTGTTCGTCGTTCTCAGCGGCAGTGCCGACGACTCCGACGACGGGGCCGGGAACGAGGGAACGAGCACGGCCGTCACCGAGACCGCAACCCAACCGCCCGCCTTCGACGTCGTCGAGATGCGGAACGGCGAGCCGGTCGGCGGCGTCCAGCGGCTGACCTACACGAAGGGCGACCGGGTTCGGATCGAGGTGAAGCTCGACGAGCCGCAGGAGGACGTCCACATCCACGGCTACGAGCAGGAGAAGCTGAACCCGAGCGGCTCCGTCCGCTTCGACTTCCCGGCGACGCTCGACGGAATCTACGAGCTGGAGGCACACGGTCCGTCGGGCGACGTCGTCCTCGCCGAGATCGTCGTCCAGCCGGGCTGAGCCGGTGCGCCTGAGGGCAGGGATCGCCGCGGTCGCGGTTGCGCTCGCCGCCTCGGCCCTGGCGCTCGCCGTCCCCGACCTCGCCGCCGCGCACGCGCTCGTCAGCCGCGCCGACCTTCCGATTCCCGAGTGGCTGTTCGCGTGGGGGGCGTCGCTCGTCCTGATCGTCTCCTTCGCGTTGCTCTCGGTTGCGTGGCTCGAGCCGCGCCTGCAGAGCGACAGCTGGCGGGCCCTCTCCGAGCGACTCTCGGCCGCGCTCACCGGCCGCGTCGCCGAGCTGCTCGCGGGCGCGCTCGGTGTCGCCCTGCTCGCGATCGTCCTCTACGCCGGGTTCGAGGGCCGCCAGGATCCCGCCCGCAACCTGACGCTGACGTTCGTCTTCGTCACGTTCTGGCTCGGGATCACCGTTCTCAGCGTCCTCCTCGGAGACGTGTTCAGGACGCTCAACCCGTGGCGAGCGATCGCGCGGGTCTTCGCCTGGGTGTTCCGCTCGATCGCGCGCCAGTCGCCGCCGGCCCCGCTCGCCTATCCGGAGCGGCTCGGCCACCTGCCCGCGATCGCGGGGGTGATCGGGTTCGTCTGGCTCGAGCTCATCTACGGAGGCGCCGGAATCGAGGGCGGGCTCAGCCCCGAGACGGTCGCGCTCGCGGCGCTCGTCTACTCGGCGATCACCTTCGTGGCGATGGCGCTGTTCGGGATCGAGACCTGGGTCGAGCGCGGCGAGGCGTTCTCGGTCTACTTCCGGATGTTCTCGCAGCTCTCCCCGCTCGAGGTCCGCGATGGCCGCCTCGGTCGCCGCACGCCGCTGTCGGGGGCGACCGCGTGGGGGATGGTGCCCTGGTCACTCGCGCTCGTGCTCGTCTCGATCGGGACGACGAGCTACGACGGCGCCCAGGAGGGAGCCCTCGCCACCCCGATCCGCGAGACCTTCGACTGGCTCCGGGACGCCGGGTTCGGCGTCGTCACCTCGTTCCGGATCAACGGCTCGATCTGGCTCGCGATCGTGGTCGCCGCGGCGAGCCTTCTCTACATGCTCGGCGTCCGCGGGATGCACACCGTTCGCGGCTCGCCGCCCGTCCGCGAGCTCGCGCGCTCGTTCGCGCACACCCTGATCCCGATCGCGCTCGCCTACCTGGTCGCGCACTACTTCAGCCTCTTCGTGTTCCAGGAGCAGGCGCAGTTCACCTACCTGCTCTCGGACCCGCTCGCGGACGGCTCCGACCTGTTCGGGACCGCGAGCGGCGGGATCGACTACGGCGTCGTCAGCGCGAACGCGATCTGGTACGTCCAAGTCGGCGCCCTCGTCGCCGGCCACGTCGCCGCCCTCACCCTCGCTCACGACCGCGCCCTCGCGATCTACGGCGACACGAAGCTCGCGACCCGATCCCAGTACTGGATGCTGCTGGTGATGGTCGGGTTCACCTGCCTCGGCCTCTATCTGCTCTCGCAGGCGAACGCGTAGCTACTCGTCCGCGATCCGCTCGATCGCGACGCCGAGCTGCTGCGCCTCGATCCCGCCGCCCTCGAGGACGACGACGACGTTCGCCGCGCGGTAGCAGAGCAGGTCGGCCGCCGCCTGACACGAGGCGAGCTCCTGATCGGCGCCGTCCTCGTCGTTGGAGACGGACAGTGACCCACCCGCGTGGCGTTCCGCGCCGCCGGGGAGCCGCGCCACCTGGGGCAGCTCGACCGCGTAGAGCGCTTGGTCCTCGCGGGCGGTGAGCAGCTCGCGGCCGAGCTCGAGCTTGACGCCCTCGCCGTTCACCTCCTCGACGAACTCCTCGGCGGTGAACTCGCGGTCGTCGCCGCAGCCTGCAGCGAGGGCGAGTGTCGCGAGGAGCAGGGCACCGAGGCGTGTTTGCCCCGACCCCGCGGTGCGCAATAGTTCAAAACGATGCCGTCGCCTGTTCTCGCACACGCCGGCCACTGGGCCCTGTGGGTCCTCTACCTCGCTCCCGTGGTCATCGTCCTCGCCGCCACCGCGCGCGCGTTCATCACCGAGCGGCGCAGCCGGGCGCAAGACTAGCCCGGTCCTCGGTCAGCCCGCGAGCACCGAGACCGCGAAGATCGCCCCGAAACCGAGCAGCGTCAGGCCCACGCGGCCCCAGGAGGCGTGCTCGTGCGCTGCGGGGAGCAGGTCGGTCGCTCCCATGTAGAGGAAGAACCCGGCGTAGAACGCGAGCAGATGTCCGAGGGTCGCGTCCGAGACCGATATCAGCGCCCCGACCGTAGCTCCGAGCAGAGGCGCGACCGCATCCACCACCAGCCAGCGCTTGGCCGCCCGGCGGTCCTGCGACTGGCTGAGGACGAAGCTGACCGTGTTGAGGCCGTCGGCGAAGTCGTGCGAGAGGACGGCGATCAGGACGAGCGCGCCGACGGTCGCGTCGACGCCGAAGGCGAGCCCGACCGCGAGCCCGTCGATGAAGCTGTGAGCGGAGAGCCCGAGCGCCCCGAGCGCCCCGACCTCGTGGTGGTGGCGCGCCTGGGCGGGATCGTCGCGATGGTGGAGCACGAGGATGCGCTCGGCGATGAAGAAGAACAGGAACCCCGCCCCCATCAGGGCCGCGAGCGTGGATGGCTCGTCCTCGAGCAGCTCCATCGCCTCGGGCAGCACCTCGAACAGGGCGACCGCGACGACGACCCCTCCGCTGAGGGCGATCACGGTGGGCAGCGTGTGCGAGAGCCGCAGCGCCAAAGCGCCTCCGGCGAGCGTCGTGCAGACCGCGATCGCCGTCAGGGGAATCGCGATCAGTTGATCGTCCATTCGCTATTTCCCTCCCCCACAACGCCGGCAGGCGCCGTGGATGACCAGCTCGTGGGCGCGGACGGTATGGCGGAGACGGCGACCGAGACGCTCGAGGTCGCGTTCGAGCCGCTCGTCTTCGAACGCGGTCACTCGGCCGCAGACGTCGCACACGGCGTGGTGGTGATGCTCGCCGCCGGGCTGGATTGGCTCGTAGCGAGCCTCGCCGTCGCCGAGGTCGACCCGCTGTACGAGCGCCATCTCGTGGAGGAGGTCGAGGGCGCGGTACACGCTCGCCCTGCCGACGCCCTTCCCGGTCCGCTCGAGTCGGGCCGCGATCTCGTGAGCTGACAGACAGCACCTCTGCCGCGCGAGCAGTTCGAGTACGGCTCCGCGGGCACCCCCCGCGCGGTGTCCCGACGCGGCGAGCGTCCTCTCAGCCTCATCCGCCCAGTCCCTCGCCGCGGTTCCCGCCGTCGCGCTCACGGACGAGACACTAGCGAACTAATGAGACTGATTCTCGTTAAGTGTGGCGCTCGCCGAGGATCTCGCCGAGGCGGCGTTCGAGCGCAACCGAGACGGCGTTGCGGACAAAACCGGCTTCGAGACGCTCGACCAGCGCCTCGAGAAAGCCCTCGATCACGAGCCGCTTGCCCTGGTCCTCGGGCAGCCCGTGGGCGCGGAGGTAATGGAGCTGCTCGGCATCGATCTGGGCGACGGCGGCGGCGTGGGTGCAGCGGACGTCGTCGGCCTCGATCTCGAGCCCGGGGATCGCGTCGGCGTGGGCCGACTTCGACAGCAGCAGATTGCGGCTCTCCTGGAAGGCGTCGGTCTGCTGCGCGCCGGGGTCGACCCGGATCATCCCGCGCCAGACAGCGGTCGCATTCCCGCCGAGGACGCCGCGGAAGGCGAGATCGGAGGTGGTGGAGGGGGCTGCATGCTCCTGGGTCGTGTCGAAGTCGAGATGCTGGGCGCCGTCGCCGGCGTAGGCGCCGGTGACGCGCGCGGTCGATCCCTGCCCGACCAGGCGCGTCTCCATCCGCACCTTGCCACGTGCCGAGCCGAACCCGAGCGCGATCCAGTCGAGGGTCGCGTCGCGCTCGACCTCGGCCCGCTGGGTCGCGAACACCCAGCTGCGCTCGCCCAGGCCCTGGGCGCTGACGTAGCGCAGGTTCGCGCCCGGGCCGACGACGACCTCGGTCACCGAGTTGAACAGGCCCGCGCGGTCGTCGCCGGTCGCGAGCCACTGCTCCCAGACCTCGGCCTCGGCTCCTTCCTCGAGGACGATCAGGGTGCGGAACCCGAGCGCGACTCCGTCCGAGTCGTGGACCGCGGCGATCTGGGCCGGCCCCTCGAGCCGCTCGCCGGCGGGGACGTAGACGAACGCCCCGCCGCGCCAGGCGGCCTCGTTGCGGGCGACGAACGGGTCGTCAGCCGGGGCGAGCGAGCCGAGCCGCGCGGCGACGAGGTCGGGATACAGCTCGGCGGCGGCGGCCAGCGTGGTCACGGTGGGCTCGCTTGGGCGCTCGGCCGGGGAGGCGTCGCCGGCGCCCTCGACCGAGGTGCCGTCCACCTGGACGACCCGGGGAACGCCCTCGGGCGCGTTCAGGACCGCGTCGGCGCGCTCGCGTGCGCCCGGGTCGGCCCCGTTCGGGATCGCGAAGTCCGCCTCGACGAGCTCGCTGAGGTCGGTGAACTCCCAGCCGGGCGTCTTCGGACCGGGCAGCCCAAGCGACTCGGCCTGCTCGACGCCCTCCCGGCGCCGCTCGACAAGCCACTTCGGTTCGACCGCCGCGTCAGCCGCGGCGTCAGCCAATCGAGCCCTCCATCTGCAGCTCGATCAGGCGGTTCATCTCGACCGCGTACTCCATCGGAAGCTCCTTCGTGATCGGCTCGATGAAGCCGTTCACGATCATCTTCGATGCCTCCTCCTCGCTCAGCCCGTGCGACTGGAGGTAGAAGACCTGCTCGTCGCCGATCTTCGACACGGTCGCCTCGTGGCCGACGTCGACGTCGTCCTCGCCGATCCGAATCGTCGGGTAGGTGTCCGAGCGCGACTCCTCGTCCAGCAGGAGCGCGTCGCAGACCACCTTCGACTTCGACTCGGTCGCGCCCTTAGCGACCTCGAGGAGGCCGCGATAGCTCGTCCGGCCGGCGTCCTTCGAGATCGACTTCGAGAAGATCGAGCTCGTCGTCTTCGGCGCCGCGTGGATGATCTTCCCGCCGGCGTCCTGGTGCTGGCCCTCGCCCGCGAACGCGATCGACAGCACCTCGCCGTGTGCCCGCTCGCCGAGCAGATAGATCGACGGGTACTTCATCGTCAGCTTCGAGCCGAGGTTGCAGTCGACCCACTCCATCGTCGCGTCCTCGTGGGCGACCGCCCGCTTGGTGACGAGGTTGTAGACGTTCTGCGACCAGTTCTGGACGGTCGTGTAGCGGATCCGGGCACCGGGCTTGGCGATGATCTCGACCACCGCAGAGTGCAGCGAGTCGGTCGAGTAGACCGGCGCCGTGCAGCCCTCGATGTAGTGGACGTCCGACCCCTCCTCGGCGATGATCAGCGTCCGCTCGAACTGGCCCATGTTCTCGGTGTTGATCCGGAAGTAGGCCTGCAGCGGCATCTCGACCTTGACCCCGGCGGGGACGTACACGAACGATCCGCCGGACCAGACGGCCGAGTTGAGCGCGGCGAGCTTGTTGTCGTTCGGCGGGATCACCGTCGCCCAGTACTCGCGGACGATGTCCTCGTGCTCGCGCAGGCCCGAGTCCATGTCGAGGAAGATCACGCCCTGCTTCTCGAGGTCCTCGCGGACCTGGTGGTAGACGACCTCGGACTCGTACTGGGCGCCGACACCGGCGAGGAACTTGCGCTCGGCCTCGGGGATCCCGAGGCGGTCGAACGTGTTCTTGATGTCCTCGGGGACCTCGTCCCAGTCGCGGCTGGCCTTCTCGGAAGCGCGGACGAAGTAGTGGATGTCGTCCCAGTCGATCTGGGCGAGGTTGCCGCCCCACGCCGGAGTCGGGCGCTGCATGAAGTGCTCGAGTGCCTTCAGGCGGAACTCGCGCATCCACTCGGGCTCGTCCTTGTACTCGGAGATGTTCTCGACAACCTCGCGGTTCAGACCCTTCGGCGCCTTGTAGGCGTAGCCGGACTCGGGGTCGTGGAAGCCGAACTTCTCCTTGTAGTCGGCGTTGATGCCCTCGAGCGAGCGCTCCTCGTCGGTGAGCTCCTTCGCGGAGGCGGGGAGTGTCGCGGTGTCGGGCGGCTTGTTCACGAGATCTCCAGTCTGACTGTGTCGTCCTCGATGGTCACAGGGTAGGTGGCGACGGGCTGGTAGGCGGGGAGGGTCTTCGGCCGGCCGGAGGTGAGGTCGAACAGCGATCCGTGGCGCGGGCACTCGACCGTGCAGGTGTCGACGTCGAACGGGCCCTCGGCGAGGGGGCCGTCGTCGTGCGAGCAGCGGTCCTCGATCGCGTACAGCGAGCCGTCGCAGTTGAAGACCCCGATCTTGGCGCCGTCCGGCGCCTCGATCAGCTTCATCTCCCCGCTCGGGAGCTCGCCCGCGGGACAGACGTTGATGGTTGTGCTCGTGCTTTCCGTCACCTATTCCTACTTCCGAAGTCGGATTTTAGCTGGCGAGCATGACGCGGTAGGTTTGCGTCCGCCTTGACTCTCGCCATCATCGCGATAGCCGTGGTCGTGCTCGCGGCGCTGGTCGTCCTCCTGATCTACAACCGGATGGTCTCGCGCCGCAATGCCGTCGACAACTCGTGGGCGCAGATCGAGGCGGCTCTGAAGCGACGCCACGACCTGATCCCGAACCTGGTCGAGGCGGTGAAGGGCTACGCGCGCCACGAGCAGAAGACGTTCGAGGACGTGACCAAGGCGCGCAGCACCGCCGTCAGGTCGAAAGCGCCGCCCACTCAAGCCGCTGCCGAGGACACCCTGACGGCCGCGATCGGCCGCCTGATGGCGGTCGCCGAGCAGTATCCGGAGCTGCGGGCGACCGAGAACTTCCAGCAGCTCCAGGCGGAGCTGTCGCGGACCGAGGACCAGATCCAGATCACGCGTCGCGTCTACAACGACACGGTCCAGACCTACAACACGCTGATCCAGATCTTCCCGCCGTCGCTGATCGCGAACGCGTTCGGATTCCAGCCGCGCCAGTTCTTCGACGCGGCGGCCGAGGATGAGGCGGTCCCGGACGTGAGCTTCGCGGGACGCGACGGTGCCTCGACGAAGGAAGGCACGCCGGCGCGCGCGGAGGGTGGCGAGGTCAAGAAGTGAGGGCCGCGCGTCGCCTCGTCGCGCTCACCGTCGCGGTGGGGGCCCTCGCGGTTCCCTCGTCCGCCGCGGCCGACAGCGCCGACGTCGTCGATGCCCACGTCAGCCTTCGCCTCGCCGAGGACTCGAGCCTGCTCGTCTCCGAGCGGCTCACGTTCGACTACGAGGGGACCTACCACGCCTCCTATCGGGACATCCCGCTCGATGAGAACGAGGCGATCAAGGACATCTCGATCACCGAGGAGGGGCTCACCTATCAGGGGGGCGGCTGCACGTTCGAGGGTTGCACCGACCAAACGGGCCGGGCCGGGGTGACGGAGATGCCGGAGGGGGATGGGATCCGGATCGTCTGGCACCACAACGCGAGCGACGAGCAGCGGACCTTCACCGTGTCCTACCGCGTGCTCGCCCGCGACCATGTGATCGCCTACGACGACGTGATCGACGTCTACTGGCAGGTATGGGGCGACCAGTGGCCGTTCCGGCTCGACCGTCTCACCGCCGACTTCAAGGACCCGGCGCTGAACCCCGACGACCCGCTGTATCGCGTCTGGGGGCATCCGCGCGACGTCGAGGGCGAGACCGTGCGCGGGCGCGGCGAGGCCACCCTCGAGGCGGACGACATCAAGAAGAACCAGTTCGTCGAGCTCCGCGTCACCCTGCCGCGGCAGGCGCGCGAGGACGTGAGCGGGGCCGGAACGCAGTCGGGGGAGGGCCTGCCCGGAATCCTCGAAGAGGAGGAGGAGGCCGACGACGACTTCAACTCACCCTTCAACAAGGCGAAGCGATGGATCGGCCACAACGCGGTTCTGCTCTCGATCCTGCTCGCGGCGATCTCGTTCGCGGTCTTCGCGGTGATGCGGTGGATGGCGCGCGAGCACCGCGTAGACGTTCCCGAGCATCTGCCCGAACCGCCCGACGACGCCAGCCCCGCGCTCGCGTTCGCGCTCGCGCGCGAGGGCGAGGACTCCGACGACACCGCCCTCGCGACGCTCCTCGACCTGGTGGAGCGCGGCTACTACGAAGCGAAGGAGACGACGACGGAGAAGGAGAAGCTCGATCTCGCGATCTCGAAGTCGGCGAAGCGCCCGCGGTCGAAGCTCGAGCCGCACGAGAAGGAGGTGCTCGACTTCTTCGACGAGCTGATCGAGTCCGACACCGTCCCGATGAGCGAGATGAAGGACCGGATCCCCGAGCACAGCGCCACCTGGCGCGGCCGCTGGGAGTCGATGACCGAGGCGCTCAACTCGGTCGAGGAGGGCCAGCTCGATTGGGACCGGAACATGAACCCGCCGAGCCTGTTGCTGGCGCTGATCGCGGC
>Ga0196962_10000855_pt1 | contig 10970 bp, 10 predicted proteins | sample S3v_20metaG_FD_183186 | JGI IMG/M metagenome (GOLD analysis project Ga0196962, IMG submission 183186) | Soil microbial communities from Anza Borrego desert, Southern California, United States - S3+v_20 | ecosystem: Environmental > Terrestrial > Soil > Desert | place: USA: California | collected... | reverse complement strand
GTCCGGGCTGACAACCTCCGGCCTCAGCTCGCGCCTCGTGATCTCGTGGAAGAGGCATTGGCCAGCCTCACCGCCCGACCCGGGCGGGCCGTGCTGACGGCATTGGGCACGGTGCTGGGCGTCGCGGCACTGGTGGCGACCCTGGGCCTTTCGAAGACGGCCGGGAACCAGATCGTCGGGCGCTTCGACGCCTTGGCCGCCACCGACATCGTCGTGTCGCCGAAGGCGGCGGGTGCCGGGCGGGCGAGCGGCGGCAATGTCCTGCCGTGGGACGCCGAGGCCCGCGTCACCCGTCTCAACGGCGTCGTGGCCGGCGGCACGCTGTCCGACGTCGACCTGCACGGCGATCTCGTCCGCTCGGTTCCGGTGAACGATCCGGTGGCGCAGACGGAATTCCAGCTGCCGGTGAAAGCGGCGTCTCCGGGGCTCTGGCAGGCCGTGCGGGCGCAACTGGCCGCCGGGCGCCTGCCCGACGCCGGCCATTCGGCTCGGGGAGACCGGGTGGCGGTGGTCGGCGCCAACGTGGCCGAGCAGTTGCACGTCACCCGAATCGAGGATCAGCCGGCCATCTTCCTCGGCGACAAGCTGTTCACCGTTATCGGTGTCCTCGAGTCGGTCTCTCGCCAGGCGTCGCTGCTGGGGTCCGTCGTGATTCCGGAGGGTACCGCCGCCAAGGACTTCGGTCTCAGTTCGCCCGGTTCGGTCCAGGTCGAGACCCGCATCGGTGCCGCCAGCCTCATCGCCGGCCAGTTGCCCGTGGCCCTCAGCCCGAGCGACGAGTCGGCGGTCAAGGTGACCGCGCCGCCGGAACCCCGCCGGGTGCGGGCCGGCGTGCAAAGCGACCTCAACACGCTCTTCCTCCTGCTGGGGGCCGTCTCCCTGTTTGTAGGTGCGGTGGGGATCGCCAACGTGACGCTGGTCTCGGTGCTGGAGCGGGTGGGGGAGATCGGTCTGCGCCGTTCGCTCGGCGCCGCCCGCCGCCACATCGCCGGCCAGTTCCTGCTGGAGAGCACGACCCTCGGCCTGCTCGGCGGCGTCCTGGGCGCGGCCGTCGGGACGATCGTCGTCGTGGGCGTGGCCGCCAGCCGCACCTGGACTCCGGTGCTCGAGCCCTGGGTTCCCCTGGCGGCGCCGCTGCTCGGCGGCTTCGTCGGCCTGCTGTCCGGGATCTACCCCTCGGTCCGGGCGGCGACCATGGAACCGGTGGAGGCTCTCCGCTCGACAATGTGACCGCCGGCCGCAAAGATCGGCGGCATGGCCGGCTACGTGGTGTTTCACGCCGAGGTGACCGATCCCGCCGCCTACGAGGAATTCAAGCGACTGGCCGAGGTGGCCATCGCGAAGCATGGCGGGCGGTATCTCGTTCGAGGCGGTGCTCTCGAAGCGTTCGAGGGGGACTGGCTTCCGAGAATGGTGCTGCTCGAATTCGACTCGGTCGAGGCCGGGGTCGCCTTCTATCACTCTCCCGAGTACACCGCCGCCCGCGAGGTGCGCCTTCAGTGCGCCAACGCCGCGGTGGCGGCGGTGGCCGGCGTGAGCGACGAGGGCGACGAGCGGTCGCGGATGGAGGCGCTGATCCGCCGCTACTTCGAGGCCTGCAACGCCGCCGACGTGGACGGGATCGCCGCCTGTTTCGTGCCCGACGCCGTCCACTACTTCCCGCCCGGCATGTACGAGGGCCCCTTCCGGGGTGCCCGCACGATCGCCGACCGCTGGCGTGCCGCGGTCGAGCAACTCGGCTCCTACTGGACGATCGACCGCCTGATCTGTGACCCGAGCACCCACCAGGCCGTCATCGAGTGGACCCACTTCAAGACGAAGCAGGGCACCATGCTCCGCGGCGACGAGTGGTACCTCTTCGACCCCGAGACCGGCCTCATCCGGGAGATCCGGGCCTACTACGCCTCCCCCCAGGACAAGTCCCTCGACCGCCTGGAGCTCGGCGGCTACGACTACGCCGCCTCGGGCTACGCCACCGCCCCGCCCCCCGGCGAACGCTGACTCCCGAGACGCGGCCCACCCCTCGAAACCGGCGTTCCTTTTCCGCCATATCCCGGTAAACGAACGCCACTTGTGCGGGCCGGGTTGAGTGTCCTCCATCATGCGCGACCGGTAGTAGTTCGGGCTGTGTTCACGGCCGTGGGTGCTGCTCGAGCGCGACCGGTCGCACCCCATGGGATGGCGCCGTCCACGACAGCGCCGTTCCCCAGCGCAACCCGTTGCGCTGAAGGCGCTCTCGGGCCCGTTGACAACGACCTCGTCCAGGCCTCGGTAGGCTGGCGGGCGGGAAATGCTGTCGAGGTGGATGGGGGCATCCGATGAACGGCATTCCAGCCACGATGATGAAAGCGCTTGTATCCGCGTTGGTGCCGGTTCTCGCCGGGCCCGCGGTGGGTAGCGTGCAGGCGGCGGAACCGAAGACGGTCGAGCTGAGCATGTCGAACTTCCGCTACTGCGCCGGGAAGGCCTGCACGCCGGCGGACACCGGCTATCTACGGACCGAGAACGGCCCGGTGCCAGGTGCGGACAATCCGCACGGCGTCGTCGACGTTCCCGAAGGCGCCACCGTCCGGTGGGTCTACCGCGACGTCGGCCCGGGCTCGTGCGACTCCTTCGAGCAGTGCCCAGGCCACAACGTGAAGTTCGAGGACGGGACGGGTAAAGGCGTGAACAAGGGATTCGTCAAGGCGCGCAGCGGTGACGGGGCCATCACCGCCCCGATCAAGCAGAGCGCGGGAGAGCTCGTCCGCTACTTCTGCAGCGTCAACGACCACTACCAGCTCGGGATGACCGGCATCCTCCGGGTGGTCTCACCCTGACCGACCGTGGCCATCCGGAGGAAGGCGACGTAGCGTGTCGGTGGAGGTCCTGGACTGGGGCTCCCGGCATCGGGAGGGCCTCGATCGGGCGCTGGGCGCGCCCGATGAGTTGTGCAGCCAGGCCCGCCCTTTCTTCGGGCCACCGGTAGACGGCCCGTGGTGGCGGTTCACCCTCGTCGCGGAGATGGGGGATGATCCCGTCGGCGCTGCCGTGGCGTTTGTCTCCCACTGGCATCCGCATCGCCTGTGGGTTTCGGTCGAGGTGGCCGCCGAACGCCGCCGGCAGGAGGTCGGAACGGCACTCCTCGAGGCGGTCCGGGAGCGGTGCCGTGCCGACGGCCGACCCTTGCGGGGCAAGGTCTTCGCAGACACTCCGGCTGCCGCCTTCGCGGCGCGCCACGGCTTCAAGGTGATCCAGCGGAGCCGCACCTTCCGCCTCCACGAACCAGCCTCCCTAGCGTCAGTCGACTTGACGATCGAAGCGCCGGCGGCCCCGACCGCAATTGCTGCCGCCTTCCGGGACTTCTACGTCTCCAGCCACGATTGGGACCCGCCGGGGCCGATCACACTCGACGACATCTCTAAGGTGCACCTCACCGATGCGACGCTGGCCATCGTGGTCCGAGGCCCATCCGGGGAACCGCTCGCCGCCGGCTGTCTCTTCGACGAAGACGGCGTGCTCAGCTTCTCCGGGGGCCCCACCGACCCCACCGAACCCCGCGCCGCGGCGGCCTGCGCCGCCCTCCTCGACGCCGTTCCAAGGCCTGTCCTCGTGGAAGCCGACGATTCCGTCCCCGCCATGCTGGCGGCCCTGACCGCCCGAACCGCCACGGTCACCGACGAAGTCCACCTCGTCGCCGAAGCCTGACCGCCTGCTTTGTCGCTGAGCGGCGCCGTCAGATGCGGGTGACGGCGGTGCGGACCCGGTCGATGCTGCCGGGCGGGTCGGCGATGTCGAAGAAGACGGCGGTCAGGCCGGCGGCTTCGGCGCCGCGGACGTTGTCTTCCAGATCGTCGGCGAAGACCACCGAGGCGGGAGGCACACCCAGGCGGTCGGTGGCGGCGGCGTAGGCGGCGGGGTCGGGCTTGCGGGCGCCGAGAGAGGCGGCGTCGAGCAGGGGGCCGAGTTGCCGGAAGGCGGCGACACCCGCCACCCAGGCGGTGCCATGGAAGGCGGTGAGATCGTTGGAGAGCATGGCGACGGGGGCGCCGGCGGCGGTGACTTCCTGGGCCAGGGCCATCGTCTCGGGGCGGATGAACTCCGATTCGTCGCCGCCGTAGAGGATCTGCCACAGCTCCTGGATCGTGAGGTCGGGGCGGCCGGCCCGGCCTCCGATCTCGGCGGTCCAGGCTGTCCAGTACTCGTGTTCGACGAGCTTGCCGGCTTCGACCAGTTCCCAGTCGAGGTCGGGCATCGGGCCGAACGGGCCGCCGCGGACGAGCGTCCCCGGCTCGAGGCCGAAGAGGCGCTCCGCCCGCCGGCGCAGTTCGAAGGCGTGGCGGATGACGACTCCGCCGACGTCGAGGAGGAGGGCCTTCACCGGCCGGTACCCACCCGGGCCGGGTCGAGGTCGAGGCGGCGGCGGATCGCCGTGATGCTGCCGGGGACGTCGGTGGGGTCGAAGTGGATGGCGGGGATCCCGGCGGCTTCGGCTCCGGCGACGTTCTTGGGCTGGTCGTCGACGAAGAGGACCCGGTCGGGGGGCAACCCCAGGGCATCGAGGGCGAGCTCGTAGGCGGCGGGGTCGGGCTTCATGATGCCGGTGACGCTGGCGTCAACCAGGGCGTCGACCGAGCGGAAGACGTCGACTCGCTCGATCCAGGCCCGGCCCTGCATGAGCTCGGTCTCGTTGGTGAGGACGCCGATCCTCAGGCCGGCGGCCCGGGCGTCGGCCACCAGGGCTTCCGTTTCGGGACGGACGAACTCGGATTGGGGGCCGCCGAAGCACATGGCCATGTAGTCCTGCAGCCCGCCCCGCCGGCCGGCCAGCCGCTCGGTCTCTTCGGCACGGCGGTGCCAGTAGTCGAGCTCACTGAGTCGACCGGCCTGCATGCTGCGCCACAACGGGTCGGACGACGGGTCGTGCGGCCCCATCCAGCCCAGCGATCCGGGGGCGAGGCCATAGCGCTGCTCGGCCACCCGGTGGAGCTCGAAGGGAGTGCGGACGATGACGGCGCCGACGTCGAGGAGCAGACCGCCAAAGGGTGACGATCCCATGAGCTACAGCTCCATGACGACGGCCTTCGGCTCCGTGCAGAACTCGCGGGAGAAGTCGCCGCCCTCCCGACCGATGCCGGAGTCGCCCACACCGCCGAACGGCGCCCGGAGGTCCCGCACGAAGAAGCAGTTGACCCACACGGTGCCGGCCCGTAGGCGGCCGGCGACACGGTGGGCTCGGCGCACGTTCTCGGTGAAGAGCATGGCGTTGAGCCCGTAGGGCGTGTCGTTGGCCAGCCCCACGGCCTCGTCCTCGCCGTCGAACGGAGCCACGGTCACCACCGGGCCGAACACCTCCTCCCGGCTGATGCGGGCGCCTTCGGGCGCACCGACGATCACCGTGGGGCGTACCACCCAGGTGCCGTCTCCCGCCGCGCCGCCGCACAGGACCTCGCCGCCGCCGTCGGACGCCAGCCCGTCGAGGTAGCCCGTGACCTTGGCGTGGTGCTGCGCCGATGCGAGTGGCCCGACCTGCGTGGCCGGGTCGCGGGGGTCGCCCGTCCGCATCGTCTCCGCCGCCGCGACGAAACGGCCGAGGAACTCGTCGAAGGCCGGGCGCTCGACGTAGAGCCGGCTGCCCGCCAGGCACACCTGGCCGGCGTTGGTGAAGATCGCCTTGAGCGACCAGTCGACCGCCTTCCCGAGGTCGGCGTCGGCGAAGACGACGTTGGCGCCCTTGCCGCCGAGTTCGAAGCTGACCGGCGTCAGGTTGGCCGCCGCCGCCCGGGCGATGGCCCGGCCGGTGGCCGACTCGCCGGTGAAGGTGATGCGGTCGACGCCGGGATGCTCGGTCAGCCACTGGCCGGGGCCGTCGGCCCCGTTGCCGTGGACCACGTTCAACACACCCGGTGGCATCCCGGCGTCGAGGGCCAGTTGGGCCAGCAGCGTGGCCGACGCCGGCGTGTCCTCCGCCGGCTTCAGCACCACCGTGTTCCCCCAGGCCAGCGGCGGCGCCACCTTCCACGTCTCGAGCATCAGCGGGAAGTTCCACGGCGCGATGGCCGCCACCACCCCGACCGGCTCGTAGCGCGTGTAGGCGTGATGCGGCGAGTCCATCGGGTAGGCGTCGGCCGTCGACAGGCGGGCATGGTCGGCGAAGAACCGGAAGTTCTGCGCCGCCCGGGGGACGTCCTTGCCCAGCATGTCGCTCAACGGCTTGCCCATGTCGGACGTGTCGGCTTCGGCCAGGGAACCGGCGTTGGCTTCGATGAGATCGGCGAGGCGGTGCAGGATCCGGCCTCGCTCGGCAAACCCCAGGCGCGGCCACGGCCCTTCGGTGAAGGCCCGCCGGGCGGCCGACACCGCGGCGTCGACGTCGTCCCGGGTCCCGCAGGCCACCTCCTCCCACGGCGCCCGTCGCCACGGATCGACGGTCTCGAAGACTCCGCCGTCGGACGCCTTGCGGGCCTCTCCGTCGATGACAAGGGTGATCACGAGCGCGCCGCCTCCGCCTGCCGATCGGCCATGAGCACACCGCCGGCCATGAACTCGGTCGGCTGCATCTCGGTGATCCAGACCCGGATCGACTGGAGCGGCGCACCGATCGATTCCTGCGCCGCCTTCGTGAGCGCTTCCATGAGGGCCTTCTTCTGCTCGTCGGTCCGGCCGGCGGCCATGTGGACGTTGATCAGAGGCATCCTCGTCTCCTTACTCGGCTTCGTGTCCGATCATGCGGACGACGTTGCGGACGTCGCCCGACCAGCCGCAGGCCCGGCACCAGCAATGGAACACCCGCTCGTCGGCCGTCCAGTACTCCACGACGAGCCCGTCGTCGGCCCGGGTCAGGCCGGCGCCGCAGCGGGGGCAGAACGACGGGGCGTCCACGGCGTGGGCCAGCGCGTCCTCGGCGAACCAGGACCGCTCACCCAACGCGCTGGGCGTCCCGCACGGCGGCGGCGTCGAGGTGCAGTTTCAGCAGCACGTCCTTCTGCGGGCTGTAGCGGGCGAACCCCTGGCTGATCCACTGGACGGCGAAGTCCTCCCACTTGGCGCCGAACTTGTCCTTCTCGCACGGCAGGTCGATCCGCTCGTGGGGTTCCCGGATCACGCCGAGCGGATCACGGCCTTCGGCCACCGCCGCCATCTGCTCCCGGTACATCCGCCGCATCGTCACGATGCCGATGTCGGACTTGCCGATGTGCTCCACGGTCCGGTCGGTGATCGGGCCCTGCGTGACCCAGGTCATGATGTCCTGGCCCTCGACGTAGTCGGTGATGTGGTTCCCCTTGTCGTCCCGCCAGGGGACCTCGTAAGCGGGGATCCGAGCCTGCGGGGGGATGTCCACGCCCGGTGGGCAGTGGACGGTATAGAGGATGAACCAGCTCGTGGTGTCATCGACGGGTACCCGGATCTGCATCTGCTCGATGTATCCGCCGCCGACCCGCATCTTGTAGGGGAAGACCAACGGATGGCCGACCTTCCAGTCGTCGCAGTCCTCGCTCTGACCCTCGTAGAGCCGGCGTTTGATGATGCCGTGCTCGAATGGGTCGAAGGCGATCTTCTTGTGCTTGCGCTGGAAGCTCGGCGGCGCGTCGAAGCCCTTCTGCCGGGCCAGGAAGTCGAAGTACCGGCCGTGCAGCCATTCGACATGGTGCGGGTCGACGGCGTTCTCCATGATCTGCAGCCAGCTGCAGGGCAGCGTGCAGTGGCCGACGTCCCGCAGACCCTCCATCACGTAGACGTCGTAGCGGGGGAGTTCGGGGGCCGGGTCCGGGCCGATGTAGGCCCAGACCAGACCGCCCATCTCCTGCGCCTGCCCGGCCTGCGCCTGCACCCGGTCCTTGAAGGATGACTTGTCCGGCTCCGCCGGCTGGTCGACACAGGCTCCGCTGCAGTCGAACAGCCAACCGTGGTAGCTGCAGCGCAGCCCGTCCTCCTCGACCATGCCGTAGGCCAGCGATGCCCGCCGGTGCGGGCACAGCTCACCGAGGATGCCGTACCGGCCTGACGGTGTCTTGAACACCGCGAAGTTCTCGCCGAGCAAGCGGGCCCGGCGGACGGGGAAGTCGTCGAGGTCCGACGTGAGCGCCACCGGGTACCAGTAGCGACGCAGCATTTCGCCCATCGGCGTGCCGGGACCGACGCGAGTGAGGGCCTCGTTCTGCTCGGCGGTCAGCATCGCTCAGCCTTCGAGGACGGTGACGGTTCCGGTGGAGCCGTCGACTCTGATCCGCTGGCCGGTCTTGATCTGGCGGGTGCCGAACGCCGTTCCCGTCACCGCCGGCAGGCCGTATTCCCGACAGACGATGGCGGCGTGGCTCATCATCCCGCCGATGTCGGTGACGGTGGCCCCGATCTTGCCGAAGATCGGCGCCCACGATGGTGCGGTGAGCGGCGCCACCAGGATGTCGCCCTCCTCGACCTCGTTGATCTGGTCGGCCGAGAAGATGACCCGGGCCGGCCCTTCGGCCACGCCGGGCGAAGCGGCGAAGCCCGACAGGCCACCGCTTTCGTCCGTGCCGCCACCGAGCCAGGCCTTGACCGACTCCGACGTGATGCCCCACAGCATGATGGTGAAGGGTTCGGTGACGACCTCGGGCGGCTCGCCCAGCGCCTTGGGCGGCGACCACTGCCGCAGCGCCTCGACGATGCCCTTGCGCCGCTCGATCTCCCGCGGCCAGTAGGCGGTGCCGCGGGGTTCGACCCCGACCGCCCAGTTGCCGTAGTAATCCGTGATGGCGTCGGGGATCTCGGTGCGCTTCAGGTAGAAGATGTCGTCGGGCTCGGCCAGGAATCCCTCCTTGGCCAGCACCCGGCCCAGGTCGCGCATCTTGCGCCACAGCACCGAGTGGCTCCAGTGCTCGACGTAGAAGTTGTGGTTCTCGACGTAGGGGAACACGGTGCGGGCGAGGCCGAGCTTGCCCTCGAAGGCGGCCCGGTCCTCGTCGGACCCCAGCAGTTCGGTGTACTCCGCCACGATCCGGTCGCGTTCGGCCCGGATCTGTTCGATGGGTCGCTCGATGTCGTCGCCGGCGTTGAGCTTGGCCACGTAGTTGCCGATGAAGCCGAAGGGGATCGACAGGTGCTCGATCCAGACCCGGTCGGTGTGGTAGAAGCCCGAGCCCGACGAGAAGTTGAACCACGGGTGCTTCACCTGCTCGAAGCGTTCCAACCACTGCTGGCCGGCGGGGCTGCCCCGGAGTTCGGCGAGCACCGCCTCGGCGTCGTCGGCCCGGCCGAAGACCTTGTCGACGCCGAGTTCGATGGCCGCCCGGGCCAGGCCCTTGAGCTCCTCGTCGGGCCGGAACAGGTCGACGTCGACGCCGGCCACCATCTTGGCGATCGACAGGTCGGGGATGTTGGGGAACGCCTGCTTGCAGAAGCCGAAGTAGTCGAGGTAGGCGGCGTAGCCGAGGTTCAGGAACTCGAAGTGGTACTGCCACAGCTTGAGGGCCAGGTCGCAGAGCCGGTGGTACGACGTGGTGAGCGTGAGGCCCGAGCCGGTGCCGTGCCCTTCGGTGATGACCTCGATCTCCTCCTTCTCGGGGAGCGGCTCGAAGGTCAGTTCCTCCATCTCACCGATCAGGACCCGCATCTTCTCCATCCACTGGCCGTAGAGCCGGTCCCAGTTTCCGAAGTAGTACCCGGCCCGTTCGAGGAAGTGCGGCACGCGGGCCTCGACTTCGGCCGGGTCGGCCACCCCCACCGGCGACAGGTAGGCGTAGCCGTTGAGGATGCGGGCGTCGACCCCGAGGGCCGGCGGGATGAGGTAATGCCGGGTGTTGTACTGGGACAGCGCGTAGATGGCGTAGTCGAAGAAGGTGAAGTCCCAGGGGGTGAGGACCTCGGGCCAGTGGATCCCGTCCTGGAACCAGAACATGGAGTCCTCGTACTCCCGCCGGTCTGCGGAGAACACCGCGTAGTACGGGTAGAGCTCCTCCCACCCCTCGGCACCCGGGGGCGTCTCGATCTCGAATGGGCTCGGGAACCGGTCGCTCATGCCTGTCTCTCCTTCAGGTGGCCGGCTGGGTACGGGAGTGGATGGGGGCGCAGAGGGTCGAGACGATGCTGTCCATGACGTTGGTCGAGGTGGCCACCGGCGGGCGCGCCCGGCGGCTCCATACCGTTTCGGGGCGGGACTGGAGCAGGACCACGCCCTCGCGCGACGCCGATTCGCTGTCGAGGGCCCATTCGATGTCCTGCGGGCAGCCGTAGTGCCGCTCCGCCAGCCGGGCGAGGCGGGCCACGGCCTTGATCTCCTCGTCGGTCAGGCAGGGCCGGTCGGCCCGGTCGCCGTCGAGGTCGACCCGCCGGATCGCGTCGCCGTCTACCGCCAGCTCCACGGTCTTGTGGGAGACGTGACGCTCGGTGATCTCGTAGAGCACCTTGTCGACCAGGTAGTGGTCGGGGGTGACCTCGCCGGAGACGACCGGCTCGCCCAGCCCCCAGTTGGCGTCGATGGCCACCTGGGAGCGGTCACCGTTGCTGGGATTGAGGGTGAAGGCCACGCCGGAGGCGATGGGACGGACCATCTTCTGGACGCCGACGCTCATCGCCACCGTCGCGTCGACGTAGCCCGTCTCGGCCCGGTAGCAGATCGCCCGGGCCGTCCACAGGCTCGACCAGCACCGCACGACGTGCCGGGCGACGTCGGCCGCGCCCCGGATCCACAAGAAGCTGTCGTGCTCGCCGGCGAAGCTGGCGTCGGGGGCGTCCTCGCAGGTGGCCGAGGACCGGACGGCCACGGCGGCGTTGTCGGTCTGGCAGCGTTCGCACAGGCGGTCGTAGGCGGCGGCCACGGCCGCCGTCACCTCCGCGGTGAGCGGCGCCGCCTCGACCAGGGCCCGCACCGCCTTGGAGACCGGCTCGACGCCTTCGGGATGGCGGGGGTCGGCCTCGGCCAGCAGCGCGGCCAGCTCGCGGCTCAGGTCGGGGTCGCCGAGGTGGGCGGTGAACGCCGTGGTGGTGATGGCGAAGCCGGGCGGGACGGGAAG
>Ga0196962_10000854_pt1 | contig 10974 bp, 10 predicted proteins | sample S3v_20metaG_FD_183186 | JGI IMG/M metagenome (GOLD analysis project Ga0196962, IMG submission 183186) | Soil microbial communities from Anza Borrego desert, Southern California, United States - S3+v_20 | ecosystem: Environmental > Terrestrial > Soil > Desert | place: USA: California | collected... | reverse complement strand
GAAGTGGCGGCGAGGGCCGCGCACCTCCCAGATCCCCTCGTCGGGCTCGCGCCAGATCTCCTCGAGGTGCTTCAGCAGCGCCGATTGGCGCTGCCAGCCCTCGGCGAGGAACATTCCCGTCAGCTTGCGCCCGTGGTAAGCCGCGTCGAGAAGCTCGCCGAACACGTCCAGCTGGAACTGGTTCGAGGCGGCGTTGCCGACTCGCACCGGGCTCGAGCCGAGATATCCGGGAAGCCAGTCCAGCTCCTGCTCTGGGAGGCGCCGCTCGCCGCTGACGCCGTAGAGCACCTGGAGCTGGGACGGATGGGAGGCCGTCGCCCGCAGCACCCAGGCGCCGAAGTCGAGCGCCTCCTGCGAGTAGCCGCCGACCATCAACGCGTCGAGGGTGAGGGCGGCGTCCCGCAACCAGCAGTAGCGGTAGTCCCAGTTGCGCTCCCCCCCGATGTCCTCCGGAAGCGAGGTCGTCGGCGCGGCGACGATCGCCCCGGTCGGCATGTAGGTGAGGCCCTTGAGAACGATCAGCGAGCGGACGACCTGGTCGCGGTAGGTACCGGTGAAGCTGCAGCTGTCGCTCCACCCCGTCCACCACTCTTCGGTGTGGCGGACCGCCCAGATCGGATCGAGGGCATCGGGAACGTCCTCCTCGGATCGCGCCCAGGTGAGGGTGAAGGGGACGACCTCGCCCTCGCGGATCGAGAATTCCGAGATCGTCCTCAGGTCCTCCCCGCGGGTCTCGGCCTCGGTGCGGAGGTAGAGCGCGTCGGGCCCGGCGACCGCCGAGATCTCCTCGACCGAGCTCTGCACCCACGGAATCGTCGAGCCGTAGTCGAACCGGATCACGAGGTCCATTCGCATCGGCACCGTCCCCCGCAGGCCCTCGACGAGGCGGACGACGGTGCGCCCATGCCCCTTCAGCGGCATGCAGTCGATCAGCCTCACAGCCCCGTCCTCGGTCTCGAAGTCGGTCTCGAGGACGAGGGTCCCGCCGCGGTAGCGGCGCGAGACGGCGGTCGGGTCCGCCGCCGGCGCGATCCGCCAGCGCCCGTGGCTCTCGTCGCCGAGCAGCGCCGCGAAGCACGCCCCCGAGTCGAATCTGGGCAGGCAGAGCCAGTCGATCGACCCGTCGCGTCCGACCAGCGCAGCGGTGTGAAGGTCGCCGATCAGCGCGTAGTCCTCGATCCTCATCGACCGGGACCCTAACGGCGGCCTACGAGCGCGCGACCTCCATCCGGATCTGCTTGCCCTTCAGCTTCGTACCATCGAGGAACTCGACCGCGCGCTCAGCCTGGTCGGCCTGGAGCTCCACGAACGAGAACCGGTCGAGCACCCTGATCGAGTCGATCGCCTCGTCGGGGATCACGGCGCCCTCTGTCAGCGCCCATCGCAGGTCGTCCTCCTCGATTCCGCCGCGACGCCCGCGGTTGACGAACAACTTCACGAGGCCGTTGCCGTCGGCGACGGCGGCGACGGGCTCGTCGCGCTCGCGGCGCCGCGGGCGCGGCGCGTGCTCGAGCCGCTCCTCGGGCGGCTCCCACTCGCCGATCGGCGCCTTCACCGTCCGCTCGATTGTCTTCAAGTCGCCGGCCTGCTTCTGGGTCGCGAACGTGATCGCCCGCCCCGTGCGCCCGACGCGGCCGGTGCGGCCGATCCGGTGCACGTAGATCTCGGGATTGTTCGGGAGGTCGTAGTTGATGACGTGGGTGACGTGCTCGATGTCGAGCCCGCGGGCGGCGATGTCGGTCGCGACCAGCAGCGGCACCTTGTGCTCCTTGAACGAGATCATCACCCCGTCGCGCTGGCCCTGGGAGAGGTCCCCGTGCAGCGCCTTCACCCGCAGCCCCTTGTCGGCGAGCGCGCGGTCGAGTTTCGCGGCGCCGATCTTGGTGCGCGTGAAGATGATCGCCTGCTCGGGCTCCTCCGCCTTCAGCACCTCGACGAGGCGCTGGAGCTTGTCGCGGGGCTCGACCATCACGTAGGCCTGCTCGACCGAGTCGACGGTCAGCTTCTTCGGCGTCACCCGGATCGTCACCGGGTCGTACATGTAGGTCTCGGCGAGTCGCGCGACCGGCTCGGGCATCGTCGCCGAGAACAGCAGCGTCTGGCGCCCGCTCGGGCACATCCGCAGGATCTTCTCGACGTCCTCGATGAAGCCGAGGTCGAGCATCTCGTCGGCCTCGTCGAGGACGACGTAGCGGGCGGCGGTGAGCACGAGCGACTGGCGCTGGATCAGGTCCATCATCCGACCGACGGTCGCGACCACCACCTGGGCGCCGTGCCGCAGGCGCGCCTGCTGCTCGCGGATCGGGGCGCCGCCGAACACGGCGACGACCTCGACGCCGTCGAGGTGCTCGGCGTAGGCGCGCAGCGCCTGCGTCACCTGGATGCAGAGCTCGCGCGTCGGCGTCAACACGATCGCCTGCGTCTCGGGGTTCTCGGGATCGAGGTACTCGAGCATCGGCAGCCCGAACGCGGCGGTCTTCCCGCTCCCGGTCTGGGCCTGGCCGATCACGTCGTGGCCGCCGAGCAGCTCGGGGATCGCGCGCGCCTGAATCGGGGTCGGGCGCTCGTAGCCGAGCTCCGACAGCGTCGTCAGCAGCCCCTCGGACAGCCCGAGCTCGCTGAAGCTGGTCGCCTCCTGCCCCTCGGCGGGCTCGGTTTCGGTGATTTCCGTCATCAGGAAGAGGGGTCGAGGAGGAGCTTGCCGGTCGTGCGGCGCTCGGCGATGTCGCGGTGGGCGCGCGCGGCTTCGCTCAAAGGGTAGACGCCGCCGATCGGGACCTCGAGCTCGCCCGAGGCGACCGCGCCCAGGAGCTCCCCGATCGCCGCCGCGAGCTCCTGCCGGCGCTTGGCGATGAACGGGACGAGCCAGAAGCCGATCACCGACTTCGACCGCTGCAGCAGGTAGTTCGTCGGGACCTCGTTCGGGTGTCTCGCGGCGTTGCCGAAGACGACGATCCGGCCGAGCGCGTCGAGGGCGCCGAGCTCGGGCTCGAATCCGGTCCCGCTCATGTGGAGGACGACGTCGACCTTGCCGCCGTTCGCCTCGGTGATCGCCTCCTTCAGGTCATCGGCGCGCGAGTCGACGGTCGCGTCGGCGCCGAGGCGCTCGGCGTGGGCGCGCTTCTCGTCGCTCGAGGCGAGCGCGATCACCTTCGCCCCCGCCCGCTTCGCGAGCTGGACGGCGAGGCCGCCGGTCCCGCCCGCCGCCGCTTCGACGACGACCGACTCCCCATCGCGCACGTGCGCGCAGTGGTGGAGCAGCGCGTGCGCTGTCACCCCCTGCAGCAGCAGGCCCGCCGCGTCGTCGTCGCCGACCTCGTCGGGGACGGGTACCAGCCACGGCTCGGGGACGGCGACCTTCTCGGCGTAGCCGCCGTTGGCGATCATCGCCGCGACCCGGCGGCCGTCAGGAGTGCGACCGCTGATCTCGCCGCCCGGGATCAGCGGCAGCGTCTGCTCGGCGAGGTAGTCGTTCGCGATCGCGTGCGTGTCGGCGAAGTTGATTCCGGCGCGAGCGACGTCGACGACGACGTGACCGTCGCCCGGCTCCGGATCGGGGACGTCGGTGTGCTCCAGCACGTCGGGCCCGCCGAATTCGCTGATCTGAATAGCCTTCACGGCGCCAGCATGGCACTAACCGTCGTAGGGAGCATCGCGTTCGACTCCGTTCGGACGCCGTTCGGAGAGCGCGAGCGGATGCTCGGCGGCTCCGCCGTGCACTTCTCGCTCGCGGCGAGCTTCTTCACCGAAGTCCGCGTCGTCGGGCCCGTCGGGGACGACTTCGGGGACGAGCACCTCGCCGTGCTCGCGGACCGGGGCATCGCCACGGACGACATCGAGCACGTCGCCGGCGGCGAGACCTTCTTCTGGAAGGCCCACTACGAGTACGACATGAACATCGCCCACACCAAGGACACCCAGCTCAACGTGTTCGGCGAGTTCGACCCGAAGCTCTCGGACGCCTCCCGCCATTCGGAGATGCTCTTCCTCGGCAACATCCAGCCGGACCTCCAGCGCAGGGTCCGCGCCGAGTGCACCGGGGTGGAGTTCGCCGCCCTCGATTCGATGAACCTCTGGATCGAGAACGAGCGCGACTCGCTCGTCGCCGCAATCGGCGAGACCGACTGCGTCCTCCTCAACGATGCCGAGGTGCGGATGCTGACCGGTGAGCCCAATCTCGCGCGCGCGGCGCGGGCTCTGATGGAGATGGGCCCGCGCGTGGTCGTCGCCAAGCGGGGCGAGTACGGCGCCGCCCTGTTCAGCCCCGACGGGTTCTTCGCGATCCCCGGCTACCTGCTCGAGGACGTCCGCGACCCGACCGGCGCCGGCGACAGCTTCGCGGGCGGCTTCCTCGGCTACCTCGACAAGCGCCGCGGCGCCGGCTCCTCGCCGCTCGACGGCGCCGTCCTCCGCCAGGCGATGGCCTACGGCTCGGTCCTCGCTTCGTTCAACGTCGAGGACTTCGGCACCGAGCGCGTCAGCCGCCTCACCGAAGCGGAGATCGACGAGCGCCTGCGCGAGCTGCGGCGGCTCACCCACTTCGAGGTCGAGCCTGTCTAGCGACGACCACGCCCGGGAGTAGCCGAGTCCAGCTGCGTGAGATACTGGCCCTGGGCCGTATTCGAGGCGATCTGACCGAGGAGGTGTGGTTGATGGCGACGAAGCAGGAGACCCAGCAGAAGGGCTCGTCTGCGTCCACGGACGGGAAGCCGTCGGGCGACACCCTGAGCGTCACCGACAACCGCACCGGCAAGAGCTACGAGCTCGAGATCAACGACGGGACCATCCGGACGATGGACCTGCGCCAGATCAAGGTCGACGACGACGACTTCGGCCTGATGGGCTACGACCCCGCCTTCACCAACACCGCCTCCTGCCGTTCGGCGATCACCTACATCGACGGCGAGGCGGGCGTCCTCGAGCATCGCGGGATCCCGATCGAGAAGCTCTGCGACGAGAGCACCTACCTCGAGGTCGCCTACCTCCTGATCTTCGGCGAGCTTCCGACCCAGGCCCAGCTCGACCGCTGGGTCTACGACGTCACCCACCACACGTTCGTCCACGAGGACATCAAGAAGATGTACGAGGGCTACCGCCACGACGCCCACCCGATGGGGATGCTGCTCGGCTCCGTCGGCGCGCTCTCGACCTTCTATCCGAACGCGAAGCAGACGGACGACCCCGAGGAGCGCTACATGGCGGCGATCCGGATGATCGCGAAGATGCCGACGATGGCGGCATTCGCCTACCGCCACAGCCTCGGGCTCCCCTACGTCTATCCCGACAACGAGCTCGACTACACCTCGAACTTCCTCTCGATGCTGAAGAAGATGGAGAGCCGCTACGAGCCCGACCCGCGGCTGGCGAAGGCGCTCGACGTCCTCTTCATTCTCCACGCCGACCACGAGCAGAACTGCTCGACGAACGCGGTCCGCTCCGTCGGCTCCTCGGACGTCGATCCGTACTCGGCGGTCGCCGCCGGCGTCGCCGCCCTGTACGGGCCGCTACACGGCGGCGCGAACGAGGCCGTCCTGAGGATGCTGCGCCGGATCGAGAGCACCGAGAACATCCCCGACTTCCTCGAGGGCGTAAAGAACCGCGAGGAGAAGCTGATGGGCTTCGGCCACCGCGTCTACAAGAACTACGACCCGCGAGCGCGGATCATCAAGAAGCACGTCGACGAGGTCCTCGAGGTCACCGGTGAGAACCCGCTGCTGGACATCGCGGTCGAGCTCGAGAAGCGTGCCCTCGACGACGACTTCTTCACCGAGCGAAAGCTCTATCCGAACGTCGACTTCTACTCGGGGCTGATCTACGAGGCGCTCGGGATCCCGACCGACATGTTCACGGTGATCTTCGCGATCCCGCGGACCTCGGGCTGGATCGCGCAGTGGCTGGAGCTCAAGGACGACTCCGAGCAGAAGATCGCGCGCCCGCGCCAGATCTACACGGGCAAGCGCGACGCCGACTACGTCCCGATCTCCGAGCGCAAGGGCGAGGAGAAGATCACCGGGCCGCCCGCGCGGCGCCCGAAGCGCCCACGCCGCGGCGCTTAGCCGCCCGGGATGAGCTGGCGGCTGACGGTCCGCGTCGGCCCCGAGGTCTCGAAGTCGGACCACGATTCGTTGGGCGGCGCACTCGATGAGGCGCGCGCCAGGGCGGCCGCGATCCTCGCCGGCGAGAGGCTCGGCGCCGTGAAGGCATTTCGCGACTACGAGCCCGGCCAGCGGGTCCAGGCGCGGATCGAGGTCTCCGGGAAGGGACTGCTCCGCGGCCCCGAGGCGGGGATCGACGTGATGGGCGACGGCGCCCTCATTCCCTACGCGGGCGCGATCCGCAAGCGCCGGCTCGAGGCCGGCACCCTGGACGAGGCGATCGCCGCGATCAGGGGCGAGCTCGACGGCTGAGTAGCCTCCGCGCCGTGGCCGAGAGTTACGAGGCCGGGCGCCGGGTGCGCCTTCCGGGCGCCGCCGAGCGCCCGATCCACGTTTTCGTCAACGGCAGGGAGCAGCGCGAGGGCGCCGACTACGAGATTCGCGGCCGCGAGATCCTGTTCGCGCGCCCGCTCGTGAAGGAGCGCGTCAGTCGCGGCCGCTGGCTCGCGATGGCACTCGGCCTGTTCGGAAGCTACGGCGCCAACGAGTCCGTCGACGTCCACTACCGCCGGGGCGCGGAGACGAGGGTGCTCTCCGACGCGCCCGTGCTGCCGGACTAGGCGACGGCCGGCGCCGCGGCGCCGCGAAGCGCGAGCTCGGCGACGCGGTCGCGGTGCTCGCGCGGGGTTCCGAGCATCCGGCCGGCGACGCGGGCGCGCTTGAGCCAGAACTGGAGGTCGTGCTCCCAGGTGAACCCGATCCCGCCGAGGACCTGGAGCGTCGAGGCGGCGCCCTCCCAGGCCGCGTCGGCGGAGCGGGCGGCGGCCATCGCCGCCGCGACGGGGAGCGATTCGGGCTCGGCGTCGGCCGCCCAGGCCGCATACAGCGTCAGCGATCGCGCCTCTTCGACGCCGAGCAGGATCTCGGCGATCCGGTGCGAGACGGCCTGGTAGGCGCCGATCGGTCGGCCGAACTGCTGGCGCTCGCGCGCGTAATCGGTCGCCATCTCGAGCGTCCGCTGCCCGACCCCGACGAGCTCGGCCGCGATCGCGATCGCGAGCCGGTCGCGACCGGCATCGACGTCGCCGGGAAGACGCTCGCCGGCGGGTGAGGAGACCGTCGCGTAGGAGCGGGTCGCGTCGATCGTCTCGACGGGCTCGAACTCGAGCTCGGCGGCGGGCGCGAGCAGCGCACCCTCGCCGTCGAAGACCACCGCTACGTCCGCGGTCGGGAGGTCGCAGAAGAGGGTGCTGACGCCGTCGGCGTCGACGCCGCCGAAGGCGCCGGTCGCCTCGCCCGATGCGAGCTTCGGCAGCCACTCGGACCGCTGCTCGTCGCTCCCGGCGGCGGAGATCACCAGCGCCGCCCCGGCGCTGCCGAGCAGCGGCAGCGGCGCGGAGGCGAAACCAGCCTCCTCGAGCAGGACGGCGAGCTCGACCATCCCCAGCCCCTGGCCGCCGTCGTCCTCGGCGATCGCGATCCCGGGCCAGCCGAGCTCGGCGACCTGCTTCGTCAAGCCGTCGTCGTATGCCCGTGCCTCGGCGAGCTCGCGGACCTTCTCGGGCTTGAAGCGGTCGGCGAAGAAGCTCTTCGCGGTGCTCTTGATCTCCTGCTGCTCGTCGGAGAGGTCGAAGTTCACGCCTACCTCAGCTTCGGAAGGCCGAGCACGCGCTCGGCGACGATGTTCTTCAGGACCTCGGTCGTGCCGCCCTCGATCGAGTTCGCGCGCGAGCGCAGGAAGCGGTAGCTCCACTCGGTGTTCGCCCGCAGCCCCTCGGGCCCGAGCAGATCGCTTGCGAGCTCGGTCAGGCCCTGGTTGTACTTCGCCCACTGCCACTTCCCGAGCGACCCCTCGGGCCCGGGGATTCCGGTCTTCATCGTCATCGTCAGCGCCCGCAGCGCGCCCAGGCGCATCGCCTCGATCCCGATCTTGAACTCGGCGATCCGCTGGCGCACGATCGGATCCGAGTCGAGCCCGCGCTCGCGCGCGATCTCGATCAGGTCCTCGAGCGTCCGCTTCAGCCCCATCACCGCGGCGGCGCCGAGGCCGGCGCGCTCGAACATCAGCGTCGTGATCGCGACCTGCCAGCCGCCGCCGACCTCTCCGATCACGTTCTCGTCCGGGACCTCAGCCTCCTCGAGGAAGATCTCGTTGAACTCGGCCTCGCCGGTGATCTGCCGCAGCGGCCGCACCTCCACCCCGGGCTGGTCCATGTCGCAGATGAAGTAGGTGATCCCCTTGTGTTTCGGGGCGTCCTGGTCGGTGCGGGCGAGCAGCATGCACCACTTCGCCTCGTGCGCGTAAGTCGTCCAGACCTTCTGCCCGGTCACCTTCCACGACCCGTTCGACTTCACCGCGCGCGTCTTCAGCGACGCGAGGTCCGATCCCGACTCGGGCTCGGAGAACCCCTGGCACCAGATCTCCTCCGCGGAGAGGATCGGCTCGAGATAGCGCTCCTTCTGCTCGGGCTCGCCGTGCGCGATCACGACTGGCCCGCCCATCACGAGGCCGAGGACGTTCGCGGGCAGCGGCACCCGCTGGCGCGCGAGCTCCTCGTTGAAGATCGCCTGCTCGATCAGGGTCGCGCCCTTGCCGCCGTACTCCTCGGGCCAGCTGATCCCCGCCCACCCCGCCTCGTGCATCTTCCGCTGCCAGGCGCGGCGGAACTCGAACTCGGCCGCGTCATCGCCCTCGGGCGAGGGGCCGGGATGATTCTGCTCGAGCCAGGCGCGGACGTCGTCGCGGAACGCCGCCTCGGACTCGGTCAGGGTCAGGTCCACGCGCGCCAATCTATTCGATCCTGGCCGATCGGCCAGTCAGGGGTTAGGCTGCGCTTGATGCCGGCGATGACCCCGTTCCGAGAGTGGACGGTCGCGCAGCACTTCGCGATCTGGATCGGGCTCTACACCACGGTCGTCGGTGTGATCGGGTTCGCCCTCAACCCCGACTTCGCGGTCGGCAACGACGCCACCGCCGAGTCGTTCATCGTCGACTGGAACGGCTGGCACGCGCTCGCCGCCCTCGCCGTCGGACTCCCGGGGCTCGCGATCGCCTGGTTCCCGGGATTGGCGGTCCCCTATCTGCTCTACCGCGCGATCACCGATGCCGGCGTCGCGGTCTGGATCCTGCTCGACGACCATCCCCTCGGCCTTCTCTTCCTGCCGACCAGCGACGACGCGATCATGCACGCCGCGCTCGCCGCCATTGCTGCGCTCGGTGTCGTCATCGCGAGCCGCGGATCGAGCCGCGCGACCGCGGCCGCCTAACCGGCCGGCTCTAGTTGTAGACCGCGAGCAGCACCACCGCCGATGCGGCCCAGACGACCCCGGCGCCGATCATCCCGTAGTCCTCGAGCAGGATCGCGTCGGTGGAACGGGTGTCCTTGCGGTCGTAGATCAGGTAGAGGTAGCGGAAGATCCCGTAGACCACCGGTGGAAGCGTGCCCAGCATCTTCGCCCCGATCAACGGCGAGTTGACGCAGTAGATCGCGTAGCTCATCACCGTCGCCGCGGTCACCATCGCCACCATCTGATCCAGGAAAGGGATCGAGTAGTGCTCGAGCACCGGGCGCGACTCGCTTCCCGAGTGCAGCTCGGAGGTCGCTTCCTGCCGGCGCTTGGTGAAGCCGAGGAAGAGCGCCACCATCCCGGTGCAGAGCAGTAGGTACGCGGAGGCGTCGGCGTCGACCGCGACGGCGCCGGCGAGCACGCGCAGCACGAACAGCCCGGCGATCGTCATCACGTCGAGGATCACCTCATGCTTCAGGAGGTAGGAGTAGAGCGTCGTGCCGACGGCGTAGGCGAGGACGATGCCCCCGACCGTCGGCTCCAGTGCCGTTGCTCCGGCGAGCCCGACGATCGCGAGCACGGCGGCGAGCGTGATCGCGGTGCGAACGTTCAGCTCACCCGCGGCGATCGGTCGGCGGCGCTTCTTCGGGTGCTGGCGATCCTCCTCGACGTCTCGCGCGTCGTTCACCAGGTAGCCCGCCGAAGCGACCAAGCAGAATGCCGCGAAGGTGGCGATCGCGGCGGCGATCGCGTCGAGCTCGTCAAACTTGCCCGAGAACAGCAGCCCCGCGAACACGAGCAGGTTCTTCACCCACTCCTGCGGCCGCATCGCGACGATCGCGGCCCGGGCGGGTCCGCGGCGCCGCTCCGTCGCCGGGGCAGGCACGGGGGCCTCGGCCGTGGGCTCGGCCCTGTCCTTGGTCAGCCCGACCATGACGGAGGATCGTAGGTGCTTTGACTCCGGTGGGGTGAACGCTCGCTAATCTTCCGCCCTTCGCGTGGCAGGCCCCGGGGGGCGTCCAGCGGGCAGGTGATCTCGTCGTGACGCCGCAACCGCGCCGAAGTCGGCGGGTTGAAACGGTGCGCCGCGCCTTACGACGACGATGACCGGAATCTCATCCCTCACCCGCACCCGGATCGTGGCCGCCGCGACCCTTGGCGCACTCGTCGTCGGGCTTGCGGTCGCCCTGCCGTCGACCGACGCGAAGCCGAAAAAGAAGAACGGGAAGGAGAAGGTCGACCTCACGTCGCAGTTCGACGTGCGTACGGTCGCCGCCGGCTTCAACCGCTCGATCTCCTTCGACTACCTCCCGAACGGGAAGATGCTCGTCGCAGAGAAGGTCGGGCGCATCTACCTGGTCGAGCCCGGTGGCGGCACGAAGCTGCTTCTCGACATCTCGGCACAGGTCCAGAACGAGCGCGAGCGTGGGCTCGAGGGAATCGCGGTCGCCTCCGACTTCGCCAGCAGTCGCCGCGTCTACTACGTCTATACCTACCTGGTCAACCCGCTAAGGCCCTCGGGGCCCCAGGCGCTGCGCCTGAGCTACCTCACGCTCGACGCGAAGGACAACGTCGCCAACCCGGAGACCGT
>Ga0196962_10000853_pt1 | contig 10974 bp, 5 predicted proteins | sample S3v_20metaG_FD_183186 | JGI IMG/M metagenome (GOLD analysis project Ga0196962, IMG submission 183186) | Soil microbial communities from Anza Borrego desert, Southern California, United States - S3+v_20 | ecosystem: Environmental > Terrestrial > Soil > Desert | place: USA: California | collected... | reverse complement strand
CGTCCTCGCCGGCCCGGCGGGCATCGTTCGCCGCGTCCTCGCCCGCCTGGCGCGCCTTGTCCGCGGCGTCCTGCGCCTCCTGCGCCCCGCGGTCGACGCCGCGCTCGACGTCGTCGGAGCCGCAGGCGGCGGCGCCCAGCGCGAGCGACGCGGCGATCGCGGCGATCCCGCGGCGATGCGACACGAGCCTCATGGGAAGGCGATACCCGCAGGCGGGCGTGACGACGCGGCCTGCGACTTGCGCGCCGCGCGAATGGATGGAGAATCCGCCCCCGGCGAGGTCACCGGTACGCGGTGGCTGGTGCGTTCGGAAGGGGGCGCGACATGCGGAGAGGGTTCGTCGGTGCGGTGGCGGTCGCGGCCGGGCTGGCCGGCCTGGCGGCGGGGCAGGTCGGCGCGATCGGGGCGCAGGACGACGGGGCGGCCGCGGTCGACCTCACGCAGGGACGCCTGGTCGACCTGAGCCACCCGTTCAACGAGGACACCATCTACTGGCCGACGGCGCAGCGCTTCCGGCTGATCGAGGTCGCCGACGGCGAGACGGAGGGCGGCTGGCACTACTCGGCGAACAACTTCCGCGGCGCCGAGCACGGCGGCACGCACCTCGACGCGCCGATCCACTTCTCCGCGAGCGGCAACACGGCCGACGAGGTGCCCATCCGCCGGCTCGCCGGGCCCGCGGTCGTGGTCGACGTCCGCGCGGCGGCCGCCGCGGACCGCGACCACCTGATCGGCGTCTCGGACCTCGAGGCCTTCGAGGCCGAGCACGGGCGCATCGCGCGCGGCACGATCGTCCTGCTCCGCACGGGCTGGGCGAGCCGGTGGCCCGATGCGCGGCGCTACCTCGGCACCGCGCAGCGCGGGGCGGCCGCCGTCCCGAAGCTCCACTTCCCGGGCCTCTCCGAGGAGGGCGCGCGCTGGCTCGTGTCCGAGCGGCGGATCCGGGCGGTGGGGATCGACACGGCGAGCATCGACCGCGGCCAGTCGACGGCGTTCGAGGCCCATCGCGTCCTGGCGGCCGCGCAGGTGCCGGTGTTCGAGAACGTCGCGAACCTCCAGCGGCTGCCTGCCGAGGGGGCGAGCGTCGTGGCGCTGCCGATGAAGATCCAGGGCGGGAGCGGCGGCCCGCTGCGGGCGATCGCCTTCGTCGGCGGATAGAGGCGCGGCGCTACGGGTTGCGCTGGCGGGTGACCAGGGTCGTGTCGAACGCCTCGTCCACGTCGACCTGACGCTCGAGGATGCCGAACCGCAGATCCCACGCGGCCCACGCCCGCAGCACGTCCGGGCGCAGCTGACCGAACGCGCGCGCGCCGGCGGTCCACGCCGGCGCGACCGCGTCCAGCTCCGCCGAGAGCTGGTCGCGGTCGAGCCCGCGCACGGCCTCGACCATGGCCTGCACGGCGCTCTCCGGATCGATCTGCGCCTCGCGGTAGCCGCGCTGGAGCGCGCGGATGGTCGCCCGCACGAGGCTCCGGCGCTCGTCCAGCGTCTGCCGGGTGACGCAGAGCACGAGCTCCGGGTAGGCGGGCGCGCCGAAGTCGTCGACGCGGAACTCCCGGAACCCGGGCCGCCGGCGCTCCAGCGCCACGCCCTCCACGTTCCAGAACGCGGTCGCGCCCGCGACGCGGCCGGCGAGCAGCGCCCGGACGGCCTGGAAGCCGATCGTCGTCTCGACCACCTGCGCCGGGTCGCCGCCGGCGCCCTGGACGATCGAGCGCAGCACCGCCTCGTCGGACGGCAGGCCCGTCACCCCGGCGCGGCGGCCCTCGAGGTCGCGCGGCGTGCGGATCTCCGGCTGCGCGAGCACCGCGGCGAGCGGGCGCTGCACGATCGCCGCCACGCCGACGAGGTCGCGACCCTGCTGGCGCGCGAGGCCGAGGTCGTGGATGTCGAGGATCGCGAGGTCCGCCCGCCCGCTCTGGAGCAGCGCGAGCGCGTCGGTGGAGGCGCCCGGCCGCCGCACGGTCAGCCCCACGCCCTCGGCGTCGTCGAAGCCCCGCGCCGTCGCGATGTAGATGCCGGCGTGGACGCCGTTCGGCGTGAAGTCCAGCAGCAGCGTGGCGTCCGCGTTCGGGCGATCGCCTCCCGACGAGCCGCCGCAGCCCGCGAGCAGCCACGCGAGCAGGCAGAGGGCGGCGGCGACGAGGCGGACGGGCACCGACGAGGAGGCTAGACCGGCGTCCGGCGCGTCCGCGTCCATAGACTCCGCGCCATGCGCCGACGGGTGACCTTCTCCCGCAACGTGACCGTGTCGCTCTCGCGGACCTGCGTGTCGCACTGCAAGTACTGCGCGTTCGCCACGCACCGCCCGCACCTGCACGACCCCGACGAGGTGGAGCGGATCCTCGACCGCGCCGCCCGCCGCGGCGTCAAGGAGCTGCTCGTCCTGACGGGCGACGACCCGGCGCACCACCCCGGCGTCCGCGCGCGGCTCGCCGAGCTCGGGTTCGCGGACTTCGTGGCCTACGTGACCTGGGTCTGCGAGCGCGGCCTCGAGCGCGGGCTGCTGCCGCACACGAACCTCGGCGCCCTGCCGCGGAACGACCTCGCCCGCCTGCGCGAGGTGACGGCCAGCCAGGGACTCATGCTCGAGTCGCTGCGCGACGACCTCGTGGCCCACCAGGGGTCGCCGACGAAGGCGCCGGCGCTCCGCTTGCAGACGATCGCGGCGGCCGCGGACCTGAAGATCCCGTTCACCAGCGGCCTGCTCGTCGGCATCGGGGAGACGGAAGCGGACCGGATGGCGGCGCTCGAGGCCCTGGCTGGCTTCGGCCACCTCCAGGAGGTCATCCTCCAGAACTTCGTCCCGCACCGCCGCTACTACGGCGAGGAGCCGGCCGACATCGCGACCGCCGCCGCGGAGGACTACTGGCGCACCGGGCTCCACGCCGGCCCGGACGTGCCGGCGCCGGCGTGGGCGACGCCGGTCACGGTGCAGGACATGGAGCGGCTCGTGGGCGAGGCGCGCCGGCTCATGCCCGGCGTCGGCGTCCAGGTGCCGCCGAACCTCGCGGACTGGTGGCCGCAGCTCGTCCGCGCCGGCGCGACGGACCTCGGCGGGCTCTCGGCGAACGGCGACCACATCTCGCCCGAGCATCCCTTCCCGTCGCCCCACCAGGTCCGCAAGCGGCTCGCCGGGGACGGGATCGCGCTGAGCGAGCGCCTGTGCGTGTACCCGCGCTTCATCGACCCGGAGTGGATGGCGCAGGGGGTCCTCGACGTCGTCAAGGCGCGCTACTGGAGCTTCATCCCGCGCCGCAGCGGCGGCCGCCTCGTCACGGGGCGCGCCGGGGCGCTGCGGCCGGACACCGTCGCGCGCGCCCACGCCGGCGCGCCGCTCGGCTCCGACGAGGTCACCGGGCTGTTCTCCGAGACCCGGCCGGAGGCGATCGAGGACATGCGCGCCGCGGCGGACGCGCTGCGCGCCGAGCTGGCGGGCGACACCGTCACCTTCGTCGTCAACCGCAACCTCAACGTCTCCAACATCTGCGTCGTCGGGTGCGCGTTCTGCGGGTTCGGCCAGGGCCGCCGCTCGCCCGACGCCTACGAGCACGACGAGCAGGAGTTCGTCACCCGGATCCGCGACGCCGTCCGCTACGGCGCGACGGAGCTGTGCATCCAGTCCGGCATCCACCCCGACTGGACGCTGGAGGACTACCTCGGCTGGCTCCGCCTCGCCAAGGCGACCGCGCCCGACGTGCACCTGCACGCCTACAGCCCGATGGAGGTCGCGCACATGTGCGACGTCTCGGGCCTGCCGCCGGGCGAGGTCTTCGCCCGGCTGGTCGACGCCGGCCTCGGCTCCGTCCCCGGCACCGCCGCCGAGGTGCTCGAGGACGGCGTGCGCCAGCGGATCAGCCCGAACAAGCTGCCCGTCGCCCGCTGGGTGGAGATCATCGAGGCGGCGCATCGCGCCGGGCTGCGCTCGACCGTCACCGTGATGTTCGGGCACATCGAGGAGCCGTGGGAGCTCGCCGAGCACATGCGCGTCGTGCGGGCGCTGCAGGAGCGCACGGGCGGCTTCACGGAGTTCGTCCCGCTGTCGTTCATCCCGTTCCACACGCTCCTCGGCCGCACCCACGGGATCGAGGAGATCTCGCGCGAGGAGAACCTCAAGCACACCGCCGCCTTCCGGCTCGCGCTCGGGCGCACGGTGGCGAGCCTGCAGGCGAGCTGGGTGAAGATGGGCCTGGACGCGGCGACGGAGGCGCTGCGCTGGGGCGTCAACGACCTCGGCGGGACGCTGATGGAGGAGAACATCTCCCGCCTCGCCGGCTCCTACCACGGCGTCAAGCTCGACCCGCCCGACCTGATCGCCGCCGCCCACCGGGCCGGCCGCCCGGCCGCGGAGCGCACGACGCTCTACGACATCCGCCGCCGCTACCCCGTGGCGGCCGCGGCGTAGCGGCCCGTGCCGGTCCGCTGCGCGTTGCACCGCCCGGAGCCGGACGAGATGATGGCTCGCGCGTGAGCATCGCCCAGGAGACCCGCGAGCTCGCCATCGCGCCGGTGCGCGACGGGCTCTTCACCCTCATCGGTACGCGGCGGCGGGACGACCAGGTGCCGCTGCACGCGTTCTCCCACGCCTACCTGCGGCGCATGACCTCCGACGCCGCGCGCCGCACGACCGCGGAGGCGCTGTACGGCGAGGTCGTCGGCGCCTTCGACTTCGCCGACGCGCGCGGCGCCCGGCCGATCGCCGTCCGCGCGTTCACGCCGACGCGCGCCGAGCACGGCTACGAGCCGGCGGGCTCGGTGGTCGAGACCAACACGGAGGACCTGCCGTTCCTGCTCGACTCCGTCCGCGGCGTGCTGCAGGCGGAAGGCGTCCGCATCGTGCGCGTGCAGCACCCGATCCTCGGCCTGGGGCGCGACGAGCAGGGACACATCACGGCCGTGCTCCATCCCCGCGAGGGCGGCACGCGCGAGTCGGTCATGCACTTCGAGCTCGACCGCCGGCTCGCGCCCGAGGAGCTCGACCGGCTCGCGGACGCCGTCCGCTCCGTGCTCGGCGACGTGCGCCGCGCCGTGCTCGACTTCCCGGCGATGGCCGACCGGGCGCGCCGCATGGTGCACCTCGCGGGCGCCGGCGCGACGCGCTACGCCGACGACGAGGTGGACGAGACCGTCGCCTTCCTCGAGTGGCTCCTGCGCGACAACTTCATCTTCCTCGGCTACCGCGAGTACAAGATCGACGACGAGCTGGTGTCCGTGGTGCCGGGCTCGGGCCTCGGCATCCTGGCCGACGAGGCGAGCTCCGCGTTCGCCCGCCCGCGCCCGCTCGCCGACCTGTCGCCGGGCGTGCGCAAGCGGGCGCTCGAGGGCGACCTGCTGATCGTCTCGAAGACGAACGCGGTCTCCACGGTCCACCGGCGCGACCGCATGGACTACGTCGGCGTCCGCAAGGTCTCCCACCAGGGCCGGATCATCGGCGAGGCGCGGATGCTCGGGCTCTTCACCTCCAAGGGCTACTCCGAGCCCGCGTCCACCACGCCGCTGCTGCACCGCAAGCTGCGCCAGATCCTCCGCACGGAGGACCTCATCGAGGGCTCGCACGACTACAAGTCGGCGGTCGCGCTGTTCAACTCCTTCCCGAAGGACGAGCTGTTCGCGGCGCCGACCGCGGACCTGCGGCGGGCGATCGCCGCGCTGCTCGCGCTCGAGGGCGACCAGGTCCGGCTGCTCGCGCGCCGCGCGGTCGACGGGCGCTCGGTCTCCCTGATCGTCGCGCTGCCCGCCGGGCGCTACCACGCCGAGCTGCTCGACGCGATCGCCGCCCTGGCCCGGCGGCGCTTCGGCACCGACGGGGTGGCGACGCACACCGTGCTCGAGGAGAGGAAGCGCGTGCGCGTCCACGTCACCGTGCATGCGCCCGACGACGTGCCGGACGTGCCCGCGGCCGAGCTCGAGCGCGAGGTGATCGCCCTCACGCGCACGTGGGACGACCGGCTGCGCGAGCGCCTGGCGAGCACCTTCGGGGCGGCGCACGGGGGCGAGCTCGCGGCGCGCTGGGCGCCGCGCTTCCCGGAGTACTACCGCGCCTCGGTGGAGCCCGCCCTCGCGGTGGGCGACGTCGTCTGCTTCGACCGGCTCGAGCGGGAGGGCGGCCCGTTCGTGGTCGGGCTGCAGAACGAGGCCGGCCGCACGCGCGTCGCCGTCTACAAGACGGGCGGCAAGATCGAGCTGGCCGACGCGATGCCCACGCTCGAGCACCTCGGGCTGCGCGTGATCGAGGAGGTGCCGACGCGGCTGCACGGGGGCGACGGGGACACGTGGATCCAGGACTTCGGCGTCCTCGGGCCCGACGACCGCCCGCTCGACCTCGACGCGGCCGGCGACCGGATCGGCGACTGCATCGCCGCCGTGCTGCGCGGCGACGCGCAGTCCGACACGCTCAACCGGCTCGTCGTCCTGGCCGGCCTGGACTGGCGCCAGGTCGCCGTCCTGCGCGCCTACCGGATGTACCGCCAGCGCATCGGCTCACGCTTCACGCAGGCCTACCAGAACGACGTGCTGGCGGCGAATCCCGGCGTCACCGCCAAGCTCGTCGCCTACTTCGAGCGGCGCTTCGACCCCGCGCGGCGGCGCGACCCCGAGGCGGAGACGGCGCTGCGGGACGAGATCCTCGCCGACCTCGACGCCGTGACCTCGCTCGACCACGACCGCATCCTGCGCAACCAGCTCGGGCTCATCGACGCCACCCTCCGCACGAACGCCTTCCGCCCGGACCGCGGCGTCACCGCGTTCAAGCTGCGCTCGGCGGAGGTCCCGGCGATGCCGCAGCCCGCGCCGCTGTTCGAGATCTACGTCTACTCGCCGGAGATGGAGGGCATCCACCTGCGCGGCGGCAAGGTCGCCCGCGGCGGCATCCGCTGGTCCGAGCGCCAGGACTACCGCACGGAGGTCCACGGGCTCATGCGGGCGCAGATGACCAAGAACGCCGTCATCGTGCCGGCCGGGGCGAAGGGCGGCTTCTACGTGACCGCGCCGCCCGCGGATCCCGCCGCGCGCATGGCGGAGGTCGAGCGCCAGTACGTGCGCTACATCGAGGGGCTGCTGGAGCTCACGGACGACCTCGTGGACGGCGAGGTCGTCCACCCGCCCGGCGTCCGGGTCCTCGACGACGACGACACCTACCTCGTCGTCGCCGCCGACAAGGGGACGGCGACGCTCTCGGACACGGCGAACCGGATCAGCGAGGAGCGCGGGTTCTGGCTCGGGGACGCGTTCGCGTCCGGCGGCTCGACGGGCTACGACCACAAGGCGCTCGGCATCACCGCGCGCGGGGCGTGGGAGTCGGTCAAGCGCCACTTCCGGCGGCTCGGCGTCGACCCGGCCACGGACCCGTTCACGGTCGTCGGGATCGGCGACATGTCGGGCGACGTGTTCGGCAACGGGATGCTGCTGTCGGACCGCATCCGGCTCGTGGGCGCCTACGACCACCGCCACGTGTTCATCGACCCGGATCCCGACCCCGCCGCGGGCTTCGCGGAGCGCACGCGGCTGTTCGCGCTGCCCGGCTCCTCGTGGGGCGACTACGACCGCGCGGCCGTCTCGGAGGGCGGCGGCGTGTGGCCGCGCAGCGCGAAGTCGATCCCGCTGTCGCCGCAGGCGCGCGCGGCGCTCGGCGTGGAGGCGGAGCAGCTGCCGCCGAACGACGTCATCCGCGCGATCCTCCGCGCGCCCGTCGACCTGCTCTGGAACGGCGGCATCGGCACCGTGGTGAAGGCGTCGGCGGAGACGGACGCGGACGCGATGGACCGCGCGTCGGACGCGATCCGCGTCGACGCGCGCGACCTGCGCTGCCGCGTCGTGGGCGAGGGCGGCAACCTCGGCTTCACGCGGCGCGCCCGCGTGGAGTACGCCGAGGGCGGCGGGCTGATCTACGCCGACTTCATCGACAACTCCGGCGGCGTCGACTGCTCCGACCACGAGGTCAACCTCAAGATCCTGCTCGGGCTCGCCGAGCGGCACGGCGAGCTGACGCGCCCCGAGCGCGACGCGCTGCTCCGGGACGTCACGGGCGACGTGGTCGACCACGTCCTCTACGACTCCTTCCTCCAGGCCCAGATCCTCGCCGAGGAGGTCGCCGCCTCGCGCGGGCGGCTCTACGCCTACGAGGACCTGATGACCGCGCTCGAGGCCGAGGGGCTGCTCGACCGCGCGCTCGAGGCGCTGCCGACGGCCGAGGAGATGGGCGAGCGGCGGCGCGCGGACCGGGGGATGGAGGCGCCGGAGCTCGCGGTGCTGCTCGCCTACGCGAAGCGCTCGCTCGCGCGCAGCCTGCTGGCCGGGGAGTTCCCCGACGACCCGTGGCTGGAGCGCGACCTGCGCGGCTACTTCCCCGCCGCGGTGGTGGAGCGCTTCGGGCACCTGCTCGCGGCGCACCCGCTGCGGCGCGAGCTGATCGCGACCATCAACGCCAACCAGGTGGTCAACTCGCTCGGCCCGACGTTCGTGTCGCAGCTCGCCGCCGAGCGCGGCGCGGAGCCGGCCGACGTGGTGCGCGCCTTCCGGGTCGGCCGCGAGGTGACCGGGGCGGCGGCGCGCTGGGACGCCGTCGAGCGGCTCCCCCGCACGCTCGACCCGGCCGTCTCGGCGGAGCTGATGGCCGGCGTGGACCGGCTCGTCGAGGCCGCCACGCGCTGGTACGTCACCCACGACCCCCAGCGTGACCTCGAGGGCGCCATCGCGCGGGCGGAGGCGCCGTTCGCGCGCCTCGTCGCCGTTCTCCCGGACATCGGCGCGGAGCCGTGGCGCGAGCGCCGCCGCGAGGCGGCGGAGGCGCTGCGGGCCAAGGGCGTGCCCGAGGAGGTCGCGTGGGCGCACGCGATGGCGCCGGAGCTCCAGCAGGCGCCGGACATCGTCGCCATCGCCGAGGCGACGGGGCGCGCGGTGGAGGAGGTCACCGCGGCCGTGCACGACCTCGGCGCGCGGCTGGAGATCGTCTGGCTCCTGGGCGCGCTGGACCAGCTCCCGCAGCCCACGCGCACGCAGCGCTGGGCGACGCAGGCGGTGCGCGAGGACTGCCTCGAGGCGCTCGCCGACCTGGCGCGCTCCGCGCTGGCCCGCGCGGACGCGGACGTGCCCGCCGGGGCGGCGGTCGAGGCCTACCTCGAGGCGCGCGGCACGCTCGTGCGCCGGCTCGCCCACGTCACCCATTCGCTCACCGTCGAGGGGCCCGGCGACCTGCCGGGGCTGATGCTCGCCGTCCGCGCGCTGCGGGCCCTGGCCGGCTGATGGCGCAGCTCGTCCTCGGCCCGCTCCAGCGCTACGCCGGCGAGACGGAGGCGACGATCTGGGTCGAGACGGACGCGCCGTGCGAGGTCGAGGTGCTCGGCGCGCGCGAGCGCACCTTCGCCGTCGAGGGCCACCACTACGCGCTCGTCCACTGCACGGACCTCGAGCCGGCCGGCACGACGCCGTACGAGGTGCGGCTGGACGGCGAGCGGGTGTGGCCGGAGCCGGACACGCCGTTCCCGCCGAGCGTGGTGCGGACGCACGGCCACGACGGCCCGTTCCGCATCGCGTGGGGCTCCTGCCGCGTGTGCGCGCCGCACTCGCCGCCGTTCTCGCTGCAGAAGGACGAGCACCCGCGCGGCCGCGAGGTCGACGCCCTGCGCGTCGTGGCCGACCACATGTGCCGCACGGAGCCGGAGTCCTGGCCGCACGCGCTCGTGATGCTCGGGGACCAGGTCTACGCCGACGAGGTCTCGCCGGGCGTGCGCGAGTTCATCCGCTCGCGCCGCGACCCCGCGGTCCCGCCGGGGGAGACCGTCGCGGACTTCGAGGAGTACACGCGGCTCTACCGCGAGGCGTGGTCGGAGCCGCACATCCGCTGGCTGCTATCGACGGTGCCCTCGGCGATGGTCTTCGACGACCACGACGTCCACGACGACTGGAACACCTCGCTGACCTGGGTGCGCGACAAGCGCGCCGCGGGGTGGTGGGACGAGCGCATCGTCGGCGGCTTCATGTCCTACTGGCTCTACCAGCACATCGGCAACCTCGCGCCGTCGCACCTGGCGGACGACGCGGTCTTCGCGAAGGTCCGCGCGGCCGGCGACGGCGGTCCGATCCTGCGCGAGTTCGCGTTCCTCGCCGACCGCGAGGTCGCCGGAACGCGCTGGAGCTACTGCCGCGACTTCGGCCGCACGCGGCTGCTGATGATCGACTCGCGCGCGGGCCGGGTGCTCGACCCCGGCCGCCGCTCCATGCTCGACCCGCGCGAGTGGCAGTGGTTCGAGGAGCACACGGAGGGCGACTTCGACCACCTCCTGATCGGCTCGTCGCTGCCGCTCCTGCTGGCGCCCGGGCTGCACTACCTCGAGGCGTGGAACGAGGCCGTGTGCGACGGGGCGTGGGGCCGCGCCGCGGCGTTGGCGGGCGAGAAGATGCGCCAGGGCGCCGACCTCGAGCACTGGGCGGCGTTCGGCTCCTCGCTGGAGCGCGCGTTCGCCATCCTCGGGCGCGTCGCGGCGGGGGAGACGGGGGAGCCGCCGGCCTCGATCGTCGCCCTCTCGGGCGACGTGCACCACGCCTACCTCGCCGAGGTCGCCTTCCGCAGGAACCGCCACGCGCGGTCGGCGGTCTACCAGGCGGTGTGCTCGCCGTTCCGCAACCCGCTCGACGACCACGAGCGGCGGGCCATCCGCTTCGCGTGCTCGCGCGCCGGGACGCTCGTCGGGCGGACGCTCGCCCGCGCCGCCGGCGTCGGCGATCCGCCCGTGCGGTGGCGCTTCACGCACGAGACGCCGTGGTTCGACAACCAGGTCTGCTTCCTCGAGCTGGACGGCCGGCGCTCGCGCCTGTGGCTCCAGAAGACGGTTCCCGGCGAGGGCGACGGGTTCGAGCTGGAGACGGTCTTCGAGCGCGTGCTGGCCGGCGGCGAGGACGCGGCGCGGCGCGCCGAGCCGGAGCTCGTCGCCGGCCGGCACGATTGACGCGCCACGCGCTTCAGCGGCCGCACGCGCC
>Ga0196962_10000851_pt1 | contig 10986 bp, 11 predicted proteins | sample S3v_20metaG_FD_183186 | JGI IMG/M metagenome (GOLD analysis project Ga0196962, IMG submission 183186) | Soil microbial communities from Anza Borrego desert, Southern California, United States - S3+v_20 | ecosystem: Environmental > Terrestrial > Soil > Desert | place: USA: California | collected... | reverse complement strand
GGCTGATGATCTGCAGCCTTACTAGCGGCGCCGACGCCCGGCGCTCGTGGGCCACGAAAGCTCCGAGGAGCACCGCCCCGAGCCCGGCCGTGACGAGTGTGGCGGGGGAGGCCCAGCCATGCTTCGGCGCCTCGGAGATGGCGTAGATCAGCGCGGCTATCCCTAAGGTGGCCGTCGCCGCCCCTGCCGGGTCCAGGGTACGCGGGACGGCTTCGTCCTTGCTCTCGTGGATCACAACCGGCGCGAGCGAGAGCACCCCAATCGCCACGGGCACGTTCACGAACAACACCCACCGCCAGCCCAAAAACTCCGTGATCATCCCCCCAAGCACCATCCCGAAGACGAACCCAACCCCGGCCATCGCCCCGTAGACGCCCATGGCACGATTCCGCTCCTCGCCCTCGGCGAAGGTGGCCGACACCAGCGCGAGCGAAGCCGGCACGAGCGCCGCCCCGCCAACCCCCTGCAATAGGCGCGCCAACACCAGCACCCAGGGTGCCCACGCCAGACCGCCCAGGAACGAGGCGGCGGCGAACAAGGCGAGCCCGCCCACGAACAGGCGCCGCCGGCCGTAAAGGTCGCCGGCACGGCCCATGAAGAGCAGGAGACCCCCAAAAGAGAGCGCGTATCCGGTGAGGATCCACTGGGCGTCGCCCCCACCGAAACCTAGCTCCCTCCGCACCGAAGGCAGCGCTATAGCGACGATCGTGAGGTCCAGCACCGCCACAAACGAGGCGCAACACAACAGCACCAGCGCAAATGTCTTTCTCCGCGTTATCCCGCCGGCTTCGGACACCGTGCCTTCCTCCAAAGCTATCGCATCATTAACAACACCATTAATACATTATACCGGTGTCGAACTCACTCTAAACCGCCTATCGCGTACAATGGTGTCGAGCAGTACTGAGGAGGATTCGGGTGGACCAACGCATACCGGAGGGCGAGGTACCCGAAGAGGTCAGGCTCGTCAACGAGTTCCTCAACACGCTCCATTTGGAGAGGTTTGGGGAGCACGCCGCGAAACCGGAGGAGGAGAGGGAAGGGTTGAGGAGCCCCGAGATGTTCAAGGCCTGGCTCGTCGGGCGTGGGCTTCTCGGGCGGGAAGAAGCGGTGAGCGAGGCGGATCGACGACTGGCAGTAGAGCTGCGAGACACATTGCGTTCGGCGGCCTCCGCCAACTCGGGCCCGTCCCGAGAGAGGTCGGAGAAGGTTGGCCGAACCTTTGGGGAGTTCCCGCTCGTGGTCCGTGTTGGTGTAGGTTCGGGGCCCGAACTCGTGAGCGGGGAGGGCGGGGCCAAGGGTGCTTTGGGCACGATCCTCGCCGGCGTTGTCGTTGCGTCCTCCAAGGGCACGTGGGCGCGGATGAAGATCTGCGCCGCCGAGGACTGTCGGTGGGCGTACTACGACCACTCCAAGAGTCGCACGGGCAGGTGGTGTGCCATGGAGACTTGCGGCAACCGCCACAAGACCAGGAGGTACCGTCGAAAGAAGCGCGCTAGCGCGCTGCAGGGAGGTTAGACCGGGTGCCTTCCGGCGATGGTATACTAACCCGTTGATGTTGAGGCGGGCACCAGAACGGACGGCTGACGAGCGTAGGGACGCGCTCGAGGAGGCCAACAGGGTGCGCTTCGCCAGGGCTGCAACCAAGCGTGACTTGAAGAGCGGACGGTTGGGCATCTACGATTTGCTTATGGACCCTTCCGAGGAGTTGAGGGGCGCCAAGGTCGAGGAGATGCTTCTCGCTGTCAAAGGTATGGGCCGCATCAAGGTCACACGCGTTATGAGGGACGCTGGCATAAGCCGCTCCAAGACCCTGGTGGGGCTAACGCACGGGCAGAGGGACCGTTTGATCAGGGCTCTAGGGTGCGAGGAAGACTGATCGTCGTCTCCGGACCCTCCGGAGCAGGAAAGTCGACCCTGATAAAGGCTTCCCTGGAGGAGGTGCCCGAGCTGGCCTACTCCGTCTCGGCCACGACCCGGGGGCCGCGTCCCGGCGAGGTAGATGGCAAAGATTACATCTTCCTCTCGCGCCGGGAGTTCGAGCGGTGGATCCAGGAGGACCGCTTTCTGGAGTGGGCCGAATACTCTGGTAATCTCTACGGGACCCCGGAGCGCAAGGTCGAGGAGTTCCTGGACGAGGGAAAGTCCGTGATCCTCGAGTTGGAGCTCCAGGGTGCGAGGCAGGTCCAGCTAAAGCGTCCTGAGGCCGTGATGGTCTTCGTCCGAGCCCCGTCGCTGGAGGAGACCCGCCGAAGGCTCACCGGAAGGGCCACCGAGACAGAAGAAGCGCTGGAGAGCCGTCTGGCGACCGCCGTAGGCGAAGTCGCGGCCAGGGACGAGTTCGACCACGAGGTCGTAAACGAGAATCGCGAGCGGGCCCGCAGGGACATGATCGAGAAGATGGAGCAGATAGTAAGAGGAGGCAAAGATGTTGCACGACCTGAAGATAGATGAGCTTCTGGACAAGGTGGACTCCCGTTACGGCCTCGCCGTAGCCAGCGCCAAGAGGGCGCGCCAGATCAACGAGTACACCTCGACCCTGGGCCTCAACGATGCCCTCGGCATCCCTGGCCCGCAGGTACACACCCGGTCCCAGCATCCGCTGACCATCGCCATAGAGGAGTTGCGCCAGGACAAGCTGGAGGTCGCCTTCAGGCAGCCCGCAGAGGACACGGACGAAGAGATCGGGGCGGCCGATGCAGATGACTTCATCAGCCCGCCCGCCGGCGCCGGCGTTCCCCAGGATATGGACATCGACTCGGGCGCACCGGGCGACGAAGGCGCTGCCTGAGACAACGACGTAAGCCTTGACACCTTGATCCTTCTCCGTGTCGGAGCCTCTCCGGGTGCCCTGGCGATCCCCGATGTGGCCGCGGAGATAGCCGGGACAGATAACAGGGTGGAGGTGATCCTCGACCAGAGAGCCCGTCGCTTCGTTGGTCCCGCAGCGTTCCGTGATGTGGCCCTGGTCGGTGATCCCTCGGAGACGCCCGAGGCCGTGCTCTTCGCCCCGGCACCCGCGGATACTCTGGCCAGACTCGCCCGCGGCATGGTCACTCGCTTCTCGCCAAGCGCTGTCGTGGGCCCGGATCTCGACGCTGGCACGGCGGGCCACCCCGCCGTACGAGAGAACCTGGATCTTCTCCGAGAGGATGGCTACCGCATCGTCGAAGGCCGCGAAGGCAGGATGGCTTCCACGGGAGAGATCGTCGCCGGGTTACTCGGCAGTCTCGGAGGCCCGATGGACGGGCTGCGGCTGCTCGTGACCGCCGGAGGCACCAGGGAGCCCATAGATAGTGTGCGTTTTATCGGGAACCGCTCCTCGGGGAAGATGGGGCTCGCGGTGGCCCGTGAAGCATTGCGGCTCGGCGCCGAGGTTAGCGTGGTGGCCGCCAACGTAGATACGATCGAGCCGGGGACCAGATACCGCGCGGTAGAGACCGTGGAGGAGTTGAAAGAGGCGGTTCTGGAGCAGGCCGCTGACGCGGACGCGCTCGTCATGGCCGCTGCGGTCTCGGACTTCACGCCGGCCTCGCGAGTAAGTGAGAAGATCCGGCGTAGCTCGGGGACGACAAGCCTGGAGCTCGCCCCCACGGCCGACATACTCGAGGCCGTTAGGGAGCGGTATCCCGACCTCTTTGTGGTAGGATTCGCGGCGACTCACGGAGACCCCGTGGCCGACGCCCGCGAGAAGCTCGCAAAGAAGGGAGCGGACCTCGTGGTGGGCAACGACATCTCCAAAGAAGGCGTAGGATTCGGCGCCGCCGAGAACGAGGTCTACGTCGTCGGCCGCGAGGAGGAACGATTCGTCCCCAGGGCCTCCAAAGCACAGATCGCCCGTGTCATCCTGGACAGTATGATCGCGGAGATGGACGAGGAGAGATAGAGATGGTGGAGAGAGCGGCCGGCCCGACCACCTGGAACGCGGCGGACGACCAGAAACTGAAGGCATCCCACCTCTTTACCTCGGAGTCCGTCACCGAGGGCCACCCCGACAAGATAGCGGACCAGATCTCGGACACCATCCTGGACGCGGCGATCGCGGACGACCCCATGAGCAGGGTCGCCTGCGAGACGCTGGTGACGACGGGTCTCGTCGTCGTGGCCGGTGAGATAACGACCTCGACCTACGTGGACATCTCGACGCTGGTGCGCGAGATGGTTTCCAAGATCGGCTACACTAGGGCCAAGTTCGGCTTCGACGCCGAGACCTGCGGCGTGATCGTCTCCATAGACCCGCAGTCCGCAGACATCGCACTCGGGGTAGATAGATCCCTCGAAGCGAGGGAGAGCGAGGGTCTCGACGAGATAGGGGCCGGCGACCAGGGGATGATGTTCGGCTACGCCTGCGAGGAGACAGATGAGTTGATGCCGCTCCCGATCACACTCGCACACGCTCTGACGCGCCGTCTCTCCGACGTCCGCAAGAGCCGCGTCCTCGACTACCTGAGGCCGGACGGGAAGAGCCAGGTTACAGTCCGCTACGAGGGGGACAGGCCAGTCGGCATCGAGAAGATCCTGATCTCGGCCCAGCACCGCGACGGGGTGGAGGCCCACATAAGGGACGATCTCCTGGAGACGGTCATACGCCCGGTAATGCCAGAGGAACTATTCGACCCCCGCGCGACCGAGATCATGGTCAACCCCACAGGCCGGTTCGTTACGGGAGGGCCTCAGGGCGACACGGGCCTCACGGGGCGCAAGATCATCGTGGATACCTACGGGGGATCGGCCCCGCACGGCGGGGGCGCATTCTCTGGCAAGGACCCGACCAAAGTCGACCGCTCGGCCTCCTACGCCGCCAGGTGGGTGGCGAAGAACCTCGTCGCGGCGGGACTCGCAGGCCGGTGCCTGGTCCAGGTGGCTTACGCCATAGGCGTCGCCCATCCCGTGAGCGTGATGGTCGAGACCTTCGGCACCGCAAAGACCGACCCCGCCACCCTCGGGACGCTGGTGCAGGAACATTTCGACCTCAGGCCTGGCGCCATCATCCGCGACCTGAACTTGCGGAACCCCATCTTCGCGCGGACCGCCGCATACGGCCACTTCGGACGCAGGGAGCCAGGGTTCACCTGGGAAGACACCTCGCTCTCAGATGACCTCCGCCGCGCCGCCGGCTTCTGATGTCTTACGGAGTTCTGAGAAGGTCAGGTTCGGGCCGCCGAGCGTCGTAACGTAAGGAGGGTGATATCGTCCTCATTCTCCCACCCCCGCTCGCACCACGCACCCAGGATTCGCCCTTGCCGAGCTGATCATAGCCATTAATCCGATCGTCGGCCGCCAGTCCTTTCTGTTGTAACCGCTCGGTTCTCCTCGAGCACGCCGCTTACACCCTTGATCAGTGCTTTGAACTGCTGCATCCTTTCCTCACCAAGCCGTTGGACGCATTCGTGATCCAAGCTCGTCATGATCTCATCTCCTACCCGCCTGACCTCCCATCCTCGCCGCGTCAAGCGGATAATCTTGGCCCTCCCGTCGGTAGGGTCCGGAACTCGCTCTACGTAACCGGCTGCCTCGAGCTGGTTGATGGTGTAGAGCAAGGCCTGCTTGGTAATGTGCGTCCGAGGAGGCTTCGATGGGAGCGAGCCCGCACAGGACCTGGCGAAGGAGGCCCCGCTACCCGGAGCCTCCGGGGGTTGTCTCTAAGGCCAAGTTCAACTGCATCGCGGCGTTGGCCACGTCGGCTTGACAAACAGTGCCTTCTCATAGATGTTTACTGACATTTCCACTCTCATTCTCCGACGGTTGCCGAGAATTCATCGAGAAATCATCGCTGCTTGCTAGCGTGGGGACGTTGTGCAACTTGGCGGACCTTATGCTGCTCGCTTTAAGCGTCTTGCGCAGCCTGCCCAAAGATGCTAGTGATCGGCCAGGATAGAGAACGGGAGGGAGAGTCAATGAAGCGAAAGATGACGAGGAGCACGTTCCTTTTGGGGGTGGGTGGGGCGGCAGCCCTGGCCTCTATCAGGCTCCAAGACAGCGAAGCCGCGCGAGCGGGGCCCCGAAACGTCCTCTGGGTGATAACTGACGACCAGCCGCAATACATGATGGAATCTCTGACTGTGACCACAGCTAATATCAGGGATCTAGGGATCGAATTTACGCTTGGCTCCGCGGACGTACCGCTGTGCGGGCCCGCGAGGGTGAGCCTGCTCACGGGCCTCAGCGTGACCACCCACAAATGCGACACGAACAGGACCTGGTCGAAATTCCTCAACAGCACGCTTGGGCTGCAGGAGCGCACTGTCGCCCGCTACGTGAAGGACGTAGGCTACGCCACCGGGCACTTCGGCAAGTACGTAAACGGCTATGGGAACGACGGTACGGTGCCCCCCCACTGGGACCGTTGGCGCGCCACGAAAGGTGACGCCTCCGACGCGGGCGGGAACGTAACGACTCCCAACCAGGGCAATGTGGACGGCACGTGGATAGACATCATCGGCCCCCTCTGTGTGGGCGGCCGAGCAGTGTGCCCAGTTCGTGCGTGAGCGCGTGGAATCCCCTTGGTTCGCCCAATACTGCCCGTCCATACCGCATGCCCCCTACTTCCCGACCCCGGACTCCGAGCATCTCTACGACGGGGCGATTCGGAACGTGCCATCCGTAAACGAGGCCGACATGTCCGACAAACCGACGTGGATGCGCAACCTCCCGCTCGCCGACACCGCTGCCGTCCAAGCCGAATACGAGGGGAAACTGGAGGAGCTTGCCGACCTCGATTCGAAGGGGATGCGTCCGATCCTGGCGGCACTGGAGGCTACGGGCCAGCTCGCCAACACGGTCATCTTCTTTACCTCAGACAACGGCTACCTCCACGGCGAGCATCGCCTGCGCAAGAAAGACCGGCCATACTGGGAGAGTTCCCAGGTACCCTTCTTCGTGAAAGGACCGGGTGTCAAAGGACCGGGTGTCAGTAGCCGCACGATCAGGACCGTGCTCGTAAACCACACGGATTTGATGCCCACGACTTGCGAGATCGCCGGAGTGCCCGTCGCCTCGCTCGAGGTGGACGGCCGCTCCATGCTGCCGTACCTCGCCACCGGCTCCTTCTCCGGTTGGCGCAAGAGGATGCTCGTCACGGGCTCTAATGACGTGGGAGGGCAGCTGAACCCCGGAGGCTCGAACGAACCGAGCGGCAGATGGTGGCTTCTCAGGGAGGGGAAGAACGTGTTCATCCTCCGCGAGAACGGAACCAAGGAGCTGTATTCGATGGGGACCGACGCCCACCAGGAGCGGAGCATGACCCGCACCGCTGATCCGGCACTCATACAGCGCCTCACGACCTCGGTGAAAGACATGAGGGCGGCTCGTGGAGAGAGGCGCAGGCAACTGGAAGCGGCGCCGTAAACGGGGTCCGCTAAGATAAGCCGCCACGGCCTACTCTCGGGCGTCACGCTGCCGCACGCCAGAGTGATTGTTGCAATAATGCCGTATAGATGTACGAGCGCCGCGATAAGAACAGAGCCCTGCCTCCAAGAAGGAACCAAGGAAGGTCGCTGACTCCCCTTGAGGTGAGTGGCCGGACTACCAAACTGGGCGATTCGAGCACCGGTAGAACACGCCAGCCCCGAGGAGGCGCGTCTTCTCACAACCTGCCCGCCCCGAGGAGCAGCTTCGTGGGCCGTGAGCAAGATACAGAAGAGGTCAAGAGTGAGCTGGCCATGACGCGGCTGTTGACCCTCACTGGAGTAGGCGGTTCGGGCAAGACGCGCCTGGCTCTTGAGGTGGCCAGAGACCTCGTCGCGGCCTACCCAGACGGCGCATGGTTTGTGGAGCTCGCTGCCCTCTCCGAGGAAGCGCTAGTACCAAAGGCGGCGGCCGAGGCATTAGAGTTGCCAGAGCGTCCCGCAGAACCGCTCGCCGACACGCTCTCAGAGGCTTTGCGAGATAGGCAGTTGCTCCTCATCCTGGACAACTGCGAGCATCTTCTAGAGGCTAGCGCCCGGCTCGTGGACAAGCTGCTGGACTCGTGCCCGCGGGTGCGGATACTCGCCACTAGCCGCGAAGGGCTGGGAGTGGAGGGAGAGATCAGGTGGCCTGTGCCTCCGCTCTCAGTGCCTGAGCCTCAGGGTGTGCCCTCATCGGAGGAGCTAGAAGCTTGGGGGTCGGTGCGTCTGTTTCTCGAGCGAGCCAGGGGGCGTGATCCCTCCTTCTCCTTGAGGCCACAGAATGCTGTTGCGGTGGCCGAGGTCTGCCGGAGGCTTGAGGGTATCCCACTGGCCATAGAGCTGGCTGCAGCCAGGGTGGGCACGCTCTCGGTCGTGCAGATCTCAGAGAGGCTCGAGGGCTCGCTCGAGCTCTTAACGCACGGAGGACGTACTGCGGTGCCCAGGCAGCAGACTCTAAGGGGAGCTCTTGATTGGAGCCATGATCTGCTTTCAGAACCCGAGCGAAAGGTTTTTAGGAGGCACTCGGTGTTTGCTGGGGGATGGAATCTGGAGGCCTCAGAGGCGGTTAGCTCAGGCGAGGGGGTCGCGCAGAGTGAGGTCGTGGACCTGCTCTCGGAGCTTGTAGAGAAGTCATTGGTCGTGGCCAAAGAGACCGACCAAGGAGGCATGCGCTTTAGGTTGCTCGAACCCGTGCGCCAGTATGCGCTGGAGAAGCTTGAGGAGAGCGGGGAGACCGGGGACGCAAAGCATGCCCACGCCCGCTACTTCCTGGCACTGGCAGAAGCGGCCGAACCGGAGCTGCTCGGTCCGCGGGAGGCGCAGTGGTACGAACGCCTGGAGGAAGAGCACGACAACATCAGGGCCGCCCTGTCCTACTCGCTCGCTGGCGCAGATTCCGAGCTGGAGCTCAGGCTAGCGGGGGCGATCTGGTGGTTCTGGCACCGCCACGGTCACCTCAGCGAGGGGTTGAGGTGGCTTGATAGGGGGCTACACAGGGGAGGTGGGGCGTCTGCGCTTGCGCGGGTGAAGGTATTGGCGGGGATAGGTTGGCTGGCTTATGGACAGGGCGATCTCGATCGGATGAGGGAGAGCGCCACAGAAGGACTGAGCCTAAGCGACGAAGCCGGACTCGGGGGATACCATAGGGGCCTTTTCTTGAGGCTGCTGGGAGACGCTTCCTGGCAAGAAGGCGACTATAAGAGGTCAATGACGCTGGCCGAAGAGAGCCTGAGGCTCAGCCGCGAAGCAAACGATATTGGGGGTATGGCGCTCTCTCTCCTCATGCAGGGAACCGCTGCGATGTGGGGATCGGGAGAGCTGGGCAAGGCCAGAGCATTCTACGAAGAAGGCCTGGTCATCTCTCGAGAGCTAGGCAGTGCCTCCCTCATTCGTGTATGTCTAAGCAGCTTGGCTCTTCCGTACTTGCTCCAGGGAGACCTCGAGCGAGCGGCGGCGCTCGCCGAAGAAGCCGCAGCACTGTGCCGGGAGGCGGGAGACAGGCTCCTTCTCCCCTTACCGCTCGCCTGGCTAGGATGGGTGGCGCTCTTGCGCGACGACCTCGAGCGGGCCGAGGCCCTCCACAAAGAGAGCCTCGCGCTTTCCAATGAACTGGGCGCGCACAAACAACTCACCCTCGCGTTACTGGAAGGGCTGGCGTGCACCGCTGCAGCTGAAGGAGCAACCCAGAGGGCTGCGAGGCTCTTCGGTGCCGCACAGGCGTTGCGCGAAGCTATAGGTTTTCCGCTGGAGCCCGCTCTTCGCGCACTGGAAGAACCCTACTTGGTCGGAGCCCGCTCCCAACTGGAGGAGGGTGGAGCGATGTCTATGCAGACGGCCATCGAGTACGCCCTCTCAGAAGAGGAATCTTCTACGACATCGTCCGCTACGGAGCAGCCACCTTCCTCCGCGCGCGAGCACCCGGCCGAGCTCACACCTCGGGAGTTAGAGGTACTGGGGCTCGTAGCCCAAGGGCTCACCAACCCACAGGTTGCCCAAAGACTCTTCCTGAGCTCCCGAACAGTCCAGAGGCACCTCAACTCCGTCTACCGTAAGCTGGGGGTGAGCTCTCGGACCGCAGCCACGCGTCTCGCCCTGGAGCACGGCCTCCTCTGAAACTCACTTTCCAGCCATCTCTAGTATTTTTCCTTTGGGCATATGCCCAAAACCTCACATCGGCAATATGGGCATGCTTATTGGGCCATTTGGCCGATCTCTCTCCGACTCTGCCGCGCCATAGTTCTCCTCGCCAGAAAGGTCAACAGAGGCTAGAGAAAAGGAGGAGAAAGCGATGATTGCGAGATTTGACCACCGACCGAAGCTTACGGCGCTATTGGCACTTGCCACGACCGTGTTGGCCGTGGTGGTGGTAACGTTGGCCACGTTGCTCATTACGGCACCGCCAGCGGCAACCCCCTCAAGCGTCAGTGACAGCGGCAACGCTGGGCGAGCAGCACCCGTAGTATCGGACTACCCGAATTACCGTCCATAGGTAAGTGAACTCTGCGTGATGGCCCTCCCTGCAGAGTACGTCGACTGCTAGAGAATCGCCGCTTTAAGAAGGAGCACAATGAGACGCGTCATACCGTTGTTGAGCACCATGGCCCTAACCCTGTTAGTGGCAAGCGGGGTCGCACTGGCGGGGGCGATCGGCTCCGCTGGAGCGCAAGGCTCGGTCGTTGGGCCGGGCGAGTCCATCCAGAAGGCAGTAAACGCTGCCCATCCGGGCGACACCATCATGGTGAGAGGAGTTCACCGAGAGGACGTGGTGATCCGCAAGGACGGCATCAAACTGCGCGGAGAGGACGCCGTGATCGAAGCCCCAGCCAGAGCAGACTCGCCCTGCTCGAAGACGTTCGGGCCGGAGGCCATTTGCGTCCTAGGCGACGTGAACATCGAAACCGGCAAGCTCGAAGGGCAGCGCGTTAGCGATGTGAGCGTTTCCGGCTTCACGATCCGGGGCTTCAAGATCGCGGGGCAGAGTGACAAGGACGCTTTCGTCATCGACGTTACCGATGCTCGTAACACTACTGTTGTGGGGAACCATGCCACCACAGGCAATGTCCCCGGCGGGATCTTCACCGGCGCAAGCATCAACACC
>Ga0196962_10000850_pt1 | contig 10986 bp, 11 predicted proteins | sample S3v_20metaG_FD_183186 | JGI IMG/M metagenome (GOLD analysis project Ga0196962, IMG submission 183186) | Soil microbial communities from Anza Borrego desert, Southern California, United States - S3+v_20 | ecosystem: Environmental > Terrestrial > Soil > Desert | place: USA: California | collected... | reverse complement strand
CCCTCTGTCGACGGCTTCTAGGATCTTGGTGCGCAGATCTTCCGAATAGGCTTTCATGCACCAATGATGTACCCGGCTCAATCACAGCGCAACCTGCTCTAGGAACCACCACGAACCCGAAAATCCCCTGGGGGATTTCCGGCTGCGAATGATGACCAATCACCATGCTGGGCCTCTCTCTAGAGAGGCGTTATGCAAAGTGGCGGCCAGAAGATCGGATCTGCTCGAAAGGACGTTACGATGGATCGCAACCCCGACAGGCGCTCCCTTCTGTGGATGCTCCCTGGTGATCGGGGAACCAATCCGCCCGATCATGCAGAAGAACGCACGAGCGGCACCCACACTTTGGACCGGACCGTGACCACCCGAGGCCGTTCGTGAGGCGCTTGGCAGGTCGGCACGCCGTGATCCGGTTGATCGTTGTGTGGGTGGTCACTGCCGTAACGCTCTTCGTCCTCTCCAGTCTCATCCCCGAGATAGACATCCCGGGCTGGGGCTCTGCCTTCGCTATAGCGGCACTGCCTTCGCTCGGTCCGGGCCACCTCGATCCACGCCGCGCCGCCGAGACGCTCCGGCTCCTCCATCCGCGCCTTGCGGTGCCGATACACTGGGGAACCTACGCGCCCCTCGGCTTCGGACGTCTGCAGACTGCATTGCTCGCCGACCCCGTAACGGAGTTTCGCCGCCACGCTGCCGAGCTCGCGCCCGAGGTTGAGGTGCGTGTTCTGGATCTGGGCGGGACTCTCCATCTCGATGCGGTCGCCGGTGGCGATCAGGGCTGAACCGAGCAAGAAGTGGCCTGCTTTCGCTGCACCGAAGCCGACTAAAGAATAGTAGGCGAAAGCCTTGGAGAGGGTTGGTTCTCGCTGTATGCCACTGCTCTTCCAGCAGGGAGACGATCGGTCCGTGCCGTCTACAGGAGTGCTGGTGGCCCATTGGGAGGCTGCTTCAGACTGTGGGACGATCCGCTCAATCGAAGGTGACGCGCCGCGCAGGGACGAGTTCGACCTGTACATCCGAGGGATCGACCCCTCGCTCCTCAAGCTCCTTCTGCAGCCGGTCTGTCCTGGGCAACGGAGGCGGACCCTCCATGTGGACGATGACCACGCCGCCGCGGGTATTGACGTTGCCCGTGGTCCAACCGACCTCATTACCGAACGCGCGTGCCGCCGCCAGCGTCTGGGCTTCGCGTGCGGTGTCGCGGCTGGCGGTGATGGATGTCGCGGTCAAGGGGACACTGACGGCAATTATCAAGGCGGCGATGGCAAGTACCGCGGGACGGCGGTTGAAGGTCCGCCCTTCGGATCCGGCCACCAGGCGGTGGAAACTATAGAGAGCCATTACTACCGTACCGCTCCCTAGGATCGCGGCGACGTTCGTCATGAAGAGGAGGGAAGCTCCTAGTGATTGGTCTAGCTTACCGGCTTCGAGGGTGAAGCCGACCACACAGAGCGGGGGCACGAGTGAGATGGCGATGGCGACACCAGGCAAGGTGTCGGAGATGTCGCGTCGCACTAGGGCGACCGAGCCCACCACGCCGGTGGCGAGCGCCGCGAGCAGATCTATGAGCTTCGGGTGGACGCGCTGGGCGACCTGCGAGTTCGTCTCGGCGACGACTTCGTTGACGACGAGTACTCCGACCAGCCATCCGATGGAGATCGCGATGACGGCGCCGCCCGCCACGTGGAGAAGCGAGCGGATCAGGTTCGTTCGATCTGCGAGCACGACCGAAAGCATGGTGCCGAGGATCGGAATCATCAGGGGAGCGATGATCATGGCTCCGATCACGGTTGCCGTGGAGTCGGCAGCGACGCCGGCCGCGGCAATGATGGATGCCAGCGTGATCAGGATCCAGAACCTACTCGACCGCTGACGTACCTCTGGTCCCTCGAAGAACACGGCGTCGCGCATGTGCTTCCTGCCGTTCATCACCATCTCCGTGTCGACTCTTTCTGATTCCTGCATGCTCCTACCGTTCGCTACGTTTTGCCCGGATCAGTCGCCGGTCAACGTTGTACCAATGCGCGTCAGCCTGGCTCGCGAGGAGGAAATGAGGCTGGATGTCGTCGGACGACCGGTTTGGTCTACCCGGACCGGAACCTCAGACACTCTCATCCGTCGGGACCCTACCAGACTCGACGGCCGCGCAGAGGACCGCATGGTCCTGTTCGGTCTGATCGGCGTAGGCTTCCGCGAAGTCGGCTATGGCCCCGTCGAAGCGCTCGCTCTTCCCCAGGTAGGCGGCGATCTGTACACGGTCGCCGGAGCGAGCGTGCGCCCGGGCCAGCGCCCAGCCGCAGAGGCCGGCATAGATGACCAGTTCATCGGGCGACATGCCCTCGACATTCGCCGAACCTTTCATATCCTTTAATTGCCGCCAGTAGAAGTCACGTCCTTCCTTGCCGCGAAACCACCCCAGGAAGATGTCACTCGCGGCCTGCATCAGTCGCTGCCCGGCGACGACGCGATGGCCGTGGTGCTCGTGGGTGCTCGACAGAAGGGGGCCCTGCAGCACCGAGGGTCCCGCCTCCTTGACCTGGAGGAACAGAGGGTCGTTTTCGTCGTGACCCTCGAGCAATGCCACGTAGGCCCGGGTGCCTACGCTCCCAACCCCCACGACCTTCCTAGCCACGTCCACGAAGCGGTACCGGTCGAGCAGGTAGCGGCGATCTTCTTGCAAGGTGCGCTTGTAACTCTCCAGAATGGCGTATATCTGGCTCCTGATCTCGTCCCCTTCGGGGATACGGACCAGGAGCGGCGGGTCGTCGATTATCTTCCGGTGCCCATCGACGACCCTGGTAAGCTTGGAGAGAGCCTGCAGGCTGTCGCGGCCGCGCGCCTTCCGCACGGACTTGCTCAGTTTTTTGGCGGTCGCTTTCCTGGCCCTGGCATCGGAGAGCAAACCCCGGACTTCCTCCACGCCGACGCGCGAGTACCAGACCTCGAGCTCGCCCATCTTCGAGAACTCGGACATCCGCCGCCGGTAGGAGGCCGCAGACGCTTGCGCGGCCTCGCGGCACTCCGCCGCGTCGAAGCCGTTTTCTCGGCCGGCCACTACGAAGCTTGCGGCGAGGCGTTTGACGTCCCACTCCCAGGGCCCAGGCAGGGTCTCATCGAAGTCGTTGAGGTCGAAGAGCAGGGCGCGCTCCGGGGAGGCGTACGCCCCAAAGTTCGAGAGGTGGGCGTCGCCGCACAGCTGGGCCCGTATCCCGGTCTTCGGCGTGCCCGCAAGGTCGTGGGCCATGACGATGGCCGCTCCCCGCATGAACGCGAACGGCGAAGCCATCATGCGCGAGTACCGGATCGGGATGAGGTCCGGGATTCGGTTCCTGTCCTGCGCCTCCAGGAGGTCGATCGGGTCCGGCCGATCTGGTGCCGGCGCCCACTCCGCGTGGCCGCCCCTTGGGGCCGCCCGACGCGCGGCGCACCCACGTTCGTGACGTTCCTGGTAGCTCGCGGCCGCCTGCGCCGCCGCAGGCGAGAGGTTCGGGCCCTGCTCGACCTTCATGGATTCCTCCTTCTCAGTCCTGAAAGCACAAGCACTCCGGGTATACGTTCCTCCTCCGGCGTGCGGTACGGTGACCTTCTAGTTAGCGGTGCTCGGGCGGGTAGAAGTAGCTCCCGTAGGTCTCCAGCGCTGCTTCGATATGTCGCAGGACGTCGCCCTGCTCTCGCGTCGACCGGCCCACTAGTACATCGTGCGATCGCCCCAAGAGCAGGTCGGTTACCTGCATCCGCAGCGATGCTTCGGTCGGCGGAGCCGCCAGGCCCTCCCCGATCGCCGGCCTTGGATCTTCGTTTTGTTCCATACCCTCTATCCCTCGCTATGTCGCCCCCGACCGGTCCGGCTCGCGGTCGGAGAGCCTGGATCGGACCACGCGCAGGACGCCCAGGCCCCCGAGAAAGGCGCCAACCGCTGTCAACGGCCAGGCGACCAGGCGCGGGAAACGGGCGCCGAGCAACGAAGCCCCGAGCAGGACGCCGCTAGCCGCCGCGGCGATGGCGTGCTCATGCGTCTGCAGAGGAGCAGCGCCCTTCTGGACGACTGTGGGCACTACCCTCGAGATGGTGGCTCCCGACCCTGTGCCGCTGCCGACGACGCCGGCGCGCGCGCCACTATCTCTGGTGTCAACCTGCCCAGCGGGTCGCACCCTCCGGTGTTGCCCCGATCCCTCCAGGCGGACCTCCCGGCTGTTGGAGACATCGTCCTCGAAGAGCTGCTCCATGCCCTTTGCGAAATCAGTATCCTCCACCACCAGATCTACCTCCCAGTTGGCGACCAGGCTGCTGAAGTTCAGGTTCGTCGAGCCGACCTTCGACCACCAGCCGTCTGCCACGATCGTCTTGGCGTGGATCATTGGGCCGCCGTACTCGAAGATGCGGACCCCCGCCTCCAGGAACTGCCTGTAGCCCGCCCGCGAGGCCCTGCCTATCCAGGCTATGTCGTTGGTGGCCGGCGTGAGGACCCTCACGTCGACGCCGTCGCGCGCCGTGGCCATCAGCGACTGGGTGAGGATCGGTAGGGAGAGAAAGTACGGGTCGGTTACCCAGAGACGCTCCTGCACCCCGGCCGTGAGAAACTCCAGCATCCTGAGCGTGCGCATCCTGCGCGGTTCCTGGACGACAAGGCGCGCGGGCGTCTCTCCCGCCGCCGGAATGCCCTCCGGGTCCGGGTGCTCGTCGTCGGGTAACTCCTCCACCAACTCGCCCCACAGCTTGGTGAAGGCGCGGTTGACGTCGGCCACGACGGGACCCCCCACGCTGACGGCGGTATCCCGGTAGGGCAGTCCGGTCTCCTTGGAGCGGACCATCCACCCGTCGGCGATGCACACCCCACCCGTGGAAGCGTACTCGCCGTCCACGACGATCAGCTTGCGGTGGTCGCGCCGGATAGCGCCCAGCGGCGGACCAGAAGCGGGCGGGTTTACCGCCTTGACCTGCACGCCCGATTTCCGCATACCGTTCCAGAAGGAGCGGGGCACGTCCATGCAACCGAACCAGTCGTGTAGCACGCGCACGCGCACGCCTTCTGCAGCCCTGGCGGAAAGGGCCTCGGCGAAGGTGTTTCCGATCTCGTCGTTCGCGAAGATGTAGTTGTCGAGGTGGATCCAGCGCTCTGCTCGTGAGATCGCCCTCAGCCAGTCGTCGTAGGTGTCAGGGCCGTTCCTTAGCAGCTCGAGCCGGTTTCCCTCGCGCAGCGGCGCGTCGCTGACCCGTCCCAGGATCCCTTCCAAACGGGCGCCGCGCGACGCCACGTACTCCGGAATGGGAAGGTCTTCGTGTCGTACCTCTCCCTCTTGCGACATGATGGTTCCTCCTTGGGTTTCATTGCCATGCTTGCGGACCTCGACGTCAGGCGAGGATTAGTATGATGAATATGATGTAGACGACGATGTTCACCAGCCAGCTGTTCGCGTTCATCCAGTCGCGCACTTTCGGCATGACCCGCACTGCGCGCCTGTGAAACAGCAGGTAAGAGAGCACCGGAAGCGCCGCTATAAGTATGGTTGCCAAGACGAACGGTGCGGCGGCTAGAAGGGAGGAATTTTGCTGCGCGAGGTTTATCCCCACCGTCATAAGAACGACGAAGTCGGAAGGGAACACCGAGAGCAGTAGCAGCCCGGCCATGAACGCCGTCCTGGGCTTGGCGTTTTGCATGGCGCCCAGCCACCTGGGAGGTTCGATAGTCTCGCGGTTCACGAAGTTCTTGATGGACAGGAATACGAGCAGTCCGACGAACAGGTACTGGATTATGTTGCCGAGCGATCCGGAATCTGAGGAGTCGCCGAGCGAGACGCTGTTGCCGAGCACGGTGGCGAGGGTGTAGGTGATCGTAACGCCCACGGTGACGGCGATCACCACGCCCGCCAGGAAATAGGCCGATAGCTTCAGCGCCTTGGGGGCGGTGACGAAGATGATAGCCGACATGATCTGTGGTCCCGCGTTCATCGTGATGGCAAGAGGGAGGACGGCCAGGCTCATAGCTCTGATCCCTTCGGCTCTCGAGTTATCACGGGGCTCGGGTCGACATCTTCTGGCAAGGCCTCCACGCTCAAGAGTCGTAGCCCCAACCCGTTTATGCGAGCGAGGATACCGTGGAGGTGTGGCTGGTCGATGATCTTCCCCGTAAGGACCGTATTTCCGTCTCTGGTCTCCATCTCCATCCCTTCGAAGGCTACAGCGTACCTGTTGTTCAGCTCACTCCGCACCACTATGCGATAGACCGTTCCGGTACCCTTGCCCATCATCTATCTACCGCCGCACTCCATCATGTTCTCTGTCAGCAGCATCGTTGTTCATCGTGCCTGAGTGAGCGTAGTGCACGGCAGGATGGTTCGTCTTCACCCATCAGCCCATTTCCCCTAGGGGATTTGCTAGATGAGTCCCCTGGCGCGAGCATCTTCAACGGCCGCACTGCGCGAAGAGACCCCGAGCTTGCGGTAGATGGATTTGATCTGTGTTCTTACGGTGCTGGGTGCGACGTAGAGGCTCTGCGCCATCTGCCGGGTAGATAACTCGCCGCCGAGCAAGCGAAGCACATCCATCTCGCGCTCCGTGAGCTCCCCATCGAGCTGCCGCTTGTGCGCGCGAAGCTTCCGTTCCTGGCGCTCGAGCAGATCGGGGAATACACCGGAGTCAGGAAAAGCCTCCAGGATAGCTCGCGCCTCGGCGAGGGTCGCCCTACCTCCGGCTCGGTCGCCACGCGCAGCCCGTACCCGTGCGAGCGCCAACAACCCGATCAGGGTCGGCCAGGGGCTCAAGCCGGGAATCCTTCGTCGCGCAGATAGTGCGCTCTCCAACTCCGCCTGGGCTTCCACAAGATTCCCACGTTCTGCGAGTGCGCGACCGAGTGCGATGGGCGCCAAACTCGTCTGAGGTATCGCAAATGGTCGTAACCCTTCCACCAGCGCTTGCGCCGCACGCGCATGTGACTCGGCTTCCTCCAGGTGCCCTTCGTCCGCCGCAACGAACGACAAGAAGGATAAGGTGACCATCCGCACCAGGCGCTGGCCATTCTCCGTCAATACGAGAGCTTCCTCGAGCGGTCTTCGGGCCCGGGATGTGTCTCCAGAAAGGAACAGGCTGGTTCCCAGCGCGAAGCGCACCAACGCGGCCCACGGAGAGCTTTCGCCGGGCTCCAGCTCTATGGCGAGACGGACCGCCTCGACCGTACTCTGCACGCCATCGTAGCCGAATACGGCCCGAAGTATGGCCATGCCCGACTCTACCGAGGTGGTTCCGTCGGGAAGAGGCCCTTCATAAGGGAGGTTCTCGGCGAGCGCCAGAAATCTCGCGGTCTCCTCTCGCTGGCCAACGAGGGCGCAGATCCACGCCTTCACCAGGGCGAGCGCCGCGTTATGGGTGATCATCTCTTCGGGTAACGACTCCAGCCACCGTTGCACCGTCGCCGTCTGGCCAGCGGACACGTATCCATACCAATAGCGCGCGATAAGCAGTCCCACACGCTCATAGTCAGCGGCTTCGATGGCCTGCCGGATCGCCCCCTCGAAGGAGCCCACACCCTCTAACCACACGCTCGCCCGTTTGCGCAGGGTAGGCACCAGGTTGGGCCGGCTACTCTTGAGCTCGAAGAGCAGCAACTCGGAGAAGAGATGGTGATAGCGGTACCACTCACCCTGCTCGTCCAGTGGGACCACAAACAGGTTGGAGCGGGTGAGCTCGCGCAAGAGCGAGGCAGAACCCTGTCTGCCCGTGACCGCGTCGCAAAGTGGACCGGTCATCGCCCTCAAAACCGAGGTCTCCAGCAGAAACTGCCTCACTTCCTCGGGAAGGTCAGCCAGAACCTCCTCTCCCAAGAGGCCGACGATGTAGCGGTTGGAGCCCCTGAACGACGCGATGAAGGCGTGCTTGTCCTCCTTGTTCTGCAAGGAGAGGGAGGCGAGGTAGATCCCCGCGGGCCACCCTTCGGTACGCTCGAGTAGTACAGAGAGGTCTTCAGGACCTATGTCCAGCCCCATTTTCTCGTTCAACAGACATTCGGCTTCCTCCTCGGAGAAAGCGAGTTGCTCGGTGCGAATCTCGTTCATCTCTCCCCTGGCCCTGAGTCGCCCTATTGGCAGCGGTGGGTCAGTGCGGCTCGAGATGACGAGGTGCACGTTGTCGGGGACGTGCTCCACGAAGAAGGCCACCGACTCGTGAGCATCCTCCTCGGTTACGAACTGGTAGTCATCGAGCACCAATACGACCCTGTGGGACAACTCGGCGAGCTCGTTTATGAGCGAGGGAAGCGTTGTTGCGACGAACCCCTGCCCCACAGCGCTCATCCCCACGAGAACATCGGTCCCGAAGTCCTCCCCATCTGGTACAGCCCGGTGCAACGCCTCCACTATATGCCTCCACAGACGGATCGGATCGTTGTCCTGCTCGTCGAGAGAGACCCATGCAAAGGACAGGTTGGCTACTTCTACTCGACGCCAGTGGGCCAGGAGCGTCGTCTTCCCGTAGCCGGTCGGGGCGCTAATGATGCTGAGTTTGCGGTCTGTGGCATTCTGGAGGAGATCGAACATCCTGCGACGGACCAGCTGCTCGGAGCGCGGCACCGGCGCCCGCAACTTGGGCTTGAGGACGATCATCGCAGAGTCACCGCTTGAGTCACTCGAGGCTTGGATTACGATCTCCTCTGTTCGCGCCGCGATCTAGAGTCGCACACTCACCGTAGGGGCGATCAGGCGCCCTTACGGCGCGACGGCGCCCCCAGGACAAGAACCTCTGCTCACCCTCCGTGATGACGTCGTCGACTGTCATCAGGCCCAGTTCTTGTTCTTCGTTTTTCCCATTCTTAGCCGGGACCCGGTACATCCCAACGATAGCGAATTATCGCATAAACGACAATAAGGTTGTATATCTAAAGCTGCAATCCGCGTCAGAGACTCGGAATCGCTACATTTCGCTAGCATCAAGCGTTCTGCATGAGACGATTGCTCCCGACCTGTAGAAGGCCAAAGTACCCCAGAAGGTATTGGGCGACGATCCTGTGGCGTGTACGTGCGCCCAGCAAGAATTCCCCTAGAGGAAACACTCCATTGGGTGATGAATCCACTTTGCTCCGAGACTATGTTGGCGTACAGGAGAAGTGAGTAGCGCTCGAACAGGTAAAGAAACGTTGCCGGGACCATCTGAGGCGAGTCGAATAAGGCCAAGTAAAAGGAGGTCAGGGCGGAAGGATAGCGAACGGGCCATCGAAAAAGCGTGGGCCCCACGAGACTACAGAGAGTGAGAAAGGAGAGAGAATGACGCAGCACAGCGAACCGGTCCCGGGAGGGGTAGGCAGCCCCATGGAGAGTCCGGCCGGTGCAAGTAGGGTAGAGCACAGACCCGGCATGCTCACCTTCGCCGCCGTCGTAATGTTCATGGTGGCGGGCTTCGAGGCATTGAGCGCCCTCCTTGCGTTTGCAGGCAGCGGATGGTGGGTGACCGAGACGGGCAACCTGGTGTACGCGAACTTCGTTCTCTGGGGCGTAATCGACTCGATCATCGCGTTGATCGCGCTGTATGCGGGCATAGACCTCTTGAGAGGAGGAGAATTCGGCCGGGCGATGGCCTACGTTTTCGCCATCGTGGGCGCCATCAGGGGGCTATTCGTCATCCCGGCGGCGCCGGTGCTTGCGGTGGTAGTCATCGCGCTTTGCGTGATGGTTATCTACGCGCTTGCCAAACACTCCGACTACTCCCAGAGCGCCTGACCGCCCTCCGGTACAGGGTGTTGGCCGACAGGCCGATCCCATGGTGACGAACGGTTGGTGGCCACTGAAGCGGGTGGGAGATCCTGCCCGCTTCGCCTCTATTAGACACCCCCCATCGTGAAGTAGGGGTCTCTTGTATTCCACCGAAACGCCAAGCAACGCGATCTTGAGGAGCTACCTGGGGGGAAGGTCTCCTCCTTGGGGAGTCGATGTGCACCGCATTCGCGTACCCGATCAGAAAGGAGAGAAGTAGTGGCAACGCTATCGGTGCTGAAGTTCAACGACCCTTACGGAGCGGAGCGGGTCATGGTCGCCCTGCAAGGCATGCAGGAGCGGCAGATGATCACCCTGGAGGATGCGGCAGTAGTCAGCTGGCCGCAGGGTAACAAGAAGCCCACGACCCGTCAGCTACACAGCATGGCCGGTGCAGGCGCAGGCTGGGGCGCATTCTGGGGTTTCCTGTTCGGGCTGATCTTCTTCGTGCCCTTCCTCGGCGCGGCGATCGGGGCTGGGATGGGCGGACTCTCGGGTGCGATGGCAGACGTCGGGATCGACGACGACTTCATCAAGGAGGTTCGCGAAAAGGTCACGGAGGGAACCTCGGCGCTCTTCGCGCTTACCAGCGGAGCGACGGCGCCGGACAAGGTAATCGACGAGCTAAAGCAATACGACTTCGAGATCATCTCTACCAACCTGCCCAAGGAGCAGGAGAGCAAGCTACGTGAGGCCTTCGCACAAGAGTAATTGGGGCGAAAGCGCCTTGGAGCGCTCAGAGAGTTGTCCACTCCAGAGCGGGTGGTGAAGACCGTCCCGAACGGATAGTAGCCTTACCGGCGGGGCGTTTGCCTGTCGTATTGGCGGATCCGAGCAGGGGAGCGCGCCTTGACGGAAGAAGAGACATCCTTGGCGGGTTTGCACAGCCTGGTGATGTCCGGTATCAGGGGAGAATACGGTGACTGATCTCCTCGTGTTAGCCGCCGTCATATTCGTGTTCGGCCTCGTGTCGCGGCGACTGGAGGGCACCGTTCTCACGGCGCCGATCTTCTTTGTCGTCGCCGGCGCGCTCCTCGGTCCTGCGGTACTTGGGCTGGTCGAGTTTGGGCTCGACGAGCACACCGTGCTCTTGTTGGGCGAGATCGCACTCGCCATCGTGCTGTTTACCGATGCTGCGGGCATCGACTTCTCCGCTCTGCAGCAGTATCAGGGATTGCCCCTACGCCTTCTCGGTGTCGGTATGCCGCTAACCATCGCGCTCGGGACGACCACCGCGGCCCTTCTGCTC
>Ga0196962_10000849_pt1 | contig 10989 bp, 13 predicted proteins | sample S3v_20metaG_FD_183186 | JGI IMG/M metagenome (GOLD analysis project Ga0196962, IMG submission 183186) | Soil microbial communities from Anza Borrego desert, Southern California, United States - S3+v_20 | ecosystem: Environmental > Terrestrial > Soil > Desert | place: USA: California | collected... | reverse complement strand
GCGGGGCATGAGGTCTCTCTGGAAACAGTCGAATTTGAAGCTGAGTTTCGGGCAGAGGTGCAGACGCAATTTGCGTTATACGTCTCGCTTTCGAAGCGAGTCACGCAAGCCAGAGACGACGGCAAATTCCCGTTGATATTGTCCGGCAATTGCGGCGCCACCGTCGGCGTAATTGCCGGCGCGCGAACGGATCGACTGGGTGTTATCTGGTTCGACGCGCATGGAGAGTTTAATACACCCGAAACCACAACCACGGGCTTTCTGGATGGGATGGGTCTGGCAATCGCCACCGGGCAATGCTGGAAGAAGCTTGCCCTGTCCATCCCAGGTTTTCGTCCCCTTCCCGGCGCGAACATTTTACATATTGGCGGCCGCGATTTCGATTCTGGAGAAAGAGAAATGCTGGAAAAAGCAGGTGCCACGGTGCTGGATACCGCTTTGATTGAGCAAACAGGAATGCGAACAGCTTTGGATTCAATCATGCCTGCATTCCTGCGCAATGCAGACGAGACTCATATACACATTGATCTGGATGCGCTCGATCCAAAAGAGACGCCTGCCAATGGCTGGCTAACGGAAGGTGGACTCAATGTTGAGGACGTAAGCGAGGCAATCCAATCCATCCAAGAAAACCTGAAGATCACTTCAGCAACGATAGCCTCGTTTGACCCCCATTACGACACCCACGGAAAGACGCTGCAAGCGAGTTTCAAACTCATCAAGCAAGTCCTCGGTCCAGCTTAAGAGGTTTTAGTGCACGTTCACGATTCTGCACTGATTTACCCACTCGCTTATAATGCAAGAACTCTCCCACGTTTACAGGAATTGCCTCCCATGTCCAATTCAAACCATCCTATCCTTGAATTGCGCGTCGCCCTAACAACTGCGGATTACGAACGCCTGGTTAAGTTCTATTGTGATGGACTGGGAATCGAACCCGCCGCTATTTGGAACAACGATGGAGGCAAGGCGCTCATCCTCGATATGGGCAAAGCCACGCTCGAGCTTTTTGACGAGCGCCAGGCAGAGGTCATCGACCAGTTGGAAGCCGAACGGCGCGTGAGCGGACAGATCCGCTTTGCGCTGCAAGTGCCGGACTTGAACACGGCTATGGAACGGTTACTCGCACACGGCGCGACATTGGTTCATGAGCCCGTTCAAACTCCATGGGGCGATACCAATGTGCGTCTGCAAGACCCGGACGGCATGCAGATCACCTTATTTCAGGCAGCCGAGAATTTGGAAACAGGTGAGTAATACACACGACTGGTTACGTCTATGCAAACGTTTTTCACTTCCGATACACACTTCGACGATACCTACGCCATCTCATATTTCAATCGTCCATTCAAAAGCGTGGATGAGATGAATGCGGTCATGGTCGAAACGTGGAATCGCATCGTGACCGATGAGGATACGATCTACCATCTCGGAGACTTTACGCTTGACGATATCCATCATTTCAGAAAATGGGCAAGCCAGCTGCATGGACATATAAAAATTCTTCCCGGCAGCCATGATCAACCCTGGCTGAAGGATTTTGTGGCGGATGAAAAAGTCCAGGTGATTGCACCTCTTGTATCTCTAGAGTTTCCGGAACTCGTTGCTGGGTCATCTTCGCAGGTAATTGCTCTATGCCATTATTCCATGCAGGTCTGGGACCGGTCGAATCATGGTGCCTGGCATTTGTTCGGTCACAGTCATGGAAAACTCAAAGGCATTGGGTTGTCTTTTGATGTAGGTGTGGACTGTACAGAGTTTGCGCCGTTATCACTGCAAATGGTCGCATCCAGGATGACGCAGTTGACCAAAGCTGGGACTGCTTCGGACAGCACACCTTGATGTATTTTGGCAGTTGAAGATTCTTTTCGAAATCAGGTGTAGTCGGCGTTCTCTTACGCCGACGGGGACGTTAGAGAACGTCCCCTACACGTATAATTTATTCCGAGCGACCAATTAGAAAAGTAAGATATGGTTGACATCATCGATCTGAGTCAGGAAATTTTCACAGGCATGCCGGTATTCCCAGACATGCCGGAAGTGAACATCACGATGCATGTATCCCACGAAGAATGGGATGGTATTGTGGACTCTGACATCATTTCTCCTGCTGTGAACCGGCTGGAAATGGGCGAGCATACCGGAACACACGTAGACGCCGTCAACCACATGGCGCGCCAGTATCGCGGTCTGTCGGTTGACACCATGCCTCTCAGGATGTTCTATACCGAGGGCATCTGTTTGGACCTGTCCCATAAAGGTCTGCGCGAGTTGATCGAGCCTGCGGATCTGAACGAAGCTCTCGCCGCCGCAAATCTTCAAATCAAGCCGGGAGATACCGTCCTTCTGTATACAGATCACTACCGGCGCGCGTTCGGCACGCAGGATTGGCATCACGGACCCGGCATCAGCACAGACGCGGCGCGCTGGCTGGGCGCGCAAAAGATCGCAGCGTTCGGCGTCGAAACCATGGCACCGGGAGTGCTGAAAGTCTCTAACAAGGAAGTTCATCATATCTGTGGGGAGATGGGATTTACCCATTACGAGAATCTGGTCAATCTGCACCTGCTGATCGGTCGCGGGCGCTTTCGCTTTATCGGTCTGCCGCTCAAGATCCGCGGCGGCACCGGCTCTCCGGTGCGAGCCGTGGCTATATTCGAAAGTTAAGACGAACACTCCTCCAAGAATGAAACTCATTAACAGGTTGAGATACCTCTATCACGAGTATCCGCGCCAGTACTGGCTGATGATTTTCGGCATTGTCCTGGCGACGGCGGGCGGCAGCATGATCTGGCCGTTTCTATTGATCTACGCCAGCGGCAAACTGGACCTGCCTCTAAGTACCGTCGCCACGCTGATCTCGATCAACGCGGGGACAGGAATTCTTGCATCGCTCATCGCCGGAACTCTTGCCGATAAGGTGGGACGCAAAATAGTGATGAATTTCAGTCTCACGTTAAACGGTATTGCTTACTTTCTGCTCATGCGAGCGGAGACGTACCCGCAGTTTGTCGGGTTGATGATCCTGGTCGGTTTGTCGAACCCGCTTTATCAGGTAGGCGCAGATGCCATGCTTGCAGATATGGTCCCCTCCGAAAAGCGGACCGATGCTTATGCCATTAACCGCATTGCCCATAATGCCGCGTTCGCGTTGGGCCCGGCCATTGGTGGGTTTCTCGCTACGCGGTCTTATGACCTTGCGTTTATTTGCGCGGGAATAGGGTTCTTAAGTTATAGCGTGTTACTTTTCTTCCTGGCACATGAAACACTGGTGAAGTCCGGCACGGATAGCAGTATTCCCACATCACCAGCCGAGGGATATAGTTATGTGCTGCGCGATAAAAATTACATGGCATTCGTAGGGATGATCAGCCTTGGTCTGATCGCGCCGACCATGTTATGGATTCTCATGCCGGTGTATACCAAGACCAATTTCGGAATCCCGGAAGCTCTTTATGGCTGGATTCCCACCACGAATGCGGTCATGTGCGTCTTTGTGCAATATTGGGTCACGAATATCACCCGGCAGCATCCCACGCTGCCTGTTCTCGGTGCCGCGATGGTGATCTACGCACTCGGCGTGGGCAGTGTCGCGCTGATGAGCGGCTTCTGGGGCTTCTGGCTGAGCATGGTGATCCTTACGTTTGGCGAGCTCACCCTCGTCCCTACTGCCAGCACCTACGTGGCAGACATCGCACCCCCGGACTTGCGCGGCCGGTACATGTCTCTTCACTGGCTGGGCTGGGGCGTGGCGCGAACCCTTTCTCCCATCATCGGCGGTTTCCTCAACGACAGCATTGCGCCGCGCGCCATTTGGATCGGAGGTCTGCTCATCGGTCTGACCAGCGCGCTTGGGATCTTCCTCCTCAGCCGCGTTTCTTCCCCGCGCACATCGACTCAGACGGAGCCTTAGCTTGCGATTGTTTCATTGCAAACACTCTCGTATAATCAATCAGGAAAGAAATCCATATGCCTGATGAAGTTCGACTCCGCGACGTCACGGAAGCTGACCTCCCTATCTTCTATGAGCAGCAGCTCGACCCCGAAGCGACTCAGATGGCTGACTTCCCATCTCGCACCAGAGAGGCTTTCATGACGCATTGGACCAGGATCATGGCGGATGAGTCTGTCCAGCTCCAGACCATTCTCTTCAACGGAGAAGTCGCCGGGAACATCGTTTGCTTTGAGCAGCTCGGCGAACGCGAGGTGGGCTACTGGCTCGGAAAGGAATACTGGGGAAAGGGAATTGCTACGAAGGCACTCGAGGATTTCCTGAGAGAGATTAAGACGCGACCGTTATATGCTCACGTTGCCAAGCACAATATCGGCTCCAGGCGGGTTTTGGAAAAGTGCGGGTTTACCATTGCAGGCGAAGACCGGTTCTTCTCCGAGATCTTCGGCAGGAATATCGATGAGTATATTTTGACGCTTGATTCAGAATAGTCTTGTGAGGACCGGGGAAATACAATCATCAATTATGGAAAACCTTCGCAAGGCTCAAACAAGGAGAACCCTATGGCCTCGCTCAACACCGGCGAAAAAGCCACCCGCACCACTACGATCACTGACGAGATGATCCGCCTTTTCGCCGATCTCAGCGGCGACAACAACCCTGTCCATCTGGATGATGCCTACGCGCGGACCACACGCTTCGGTCGCCGCATTGCCCACGGGATGATCGCCGCCGGGTTGATCTCTGCTGCCCTTGCGAATGACCTCCCTGGTCCCGGCACCGTGTATCTCAGCCAGACGCTTCAGTTCAAAGCACCTGTGTTCCCTGGCGACATCATTACAACGACAGTCGAAGTGAAAAGCGTACGTCCTGACAAACCGATCGTCACACTGGCGACTTTCTGTAAAAATCAAGACGGCAAAGTCGTATTAGAAGGCGAAGCAGTCGTTTTGGTCAGTTCGTGAAATGATGGAGACGGCTGGTGATGAGTAATCGTTACGTTGCAAGCACAGAACGTTTGATTCTGCGCCACTTCCATATCCTGGATGCGGAAGCGATGTATCAGGTCTTTTGTGACCCGGAGGTGATGCGTTTTAGTGATGGCGTGCAAACCAAGGAATGGGTACAAGATTGGCTGCGTACCTGTCTTGAACGTTACTACCAGACGTGGGGGTTTGGTCCGTATGCTCTCGTTGAGAGTAGAAGCTGGGATGTCATCGGGTATTGCGGCTTGTTTTACTTTCCGGATGTAAACGGGGAGCCCGAAGTGGAAATTGGTTATCGCCTGAGGCGTTCCGCGTGGGGATACGGCTACGCAACCGAAGCTGCCGGCACCGTGCGTACCTTTGCATTCACGACCCTGGGCATCAGGCGGCTGATTGCCATCATCGATCCCTCCAATGCTCCTTCCATTCAGGTGGCAAAGAAAATCGGTATGCAATATGAAACGGAAGTCATGCTTGAGAGTTATACCCGCCCCGACCACGTCTACGCCATCGAGCGCAAATGAAATTCAAGTATATTGAGAAATAGAAGGAGTAGATAAACATGCAGATCGACTTTGCAACATCAGGAGGGGTTGTCAATCAGGAGCTGACATATCAGGCAGATACGAATACCCTGCCCGAAAGGGTATCGAAAGAGCTCGAGAGCCTAGTCGACAGTTCTGGCGTATTTGAACTTCAGCAGAACGACGTCAATTCCAATGTCACAGTCGGTAGAACGGATATGATCTCATACAGGCTAACTCTCTCGGACGGCACTCGGCAGACTACATTGTGGATGAATGATGTGACAGCACCGGCTGCCGTCCGCCCCTTACTGGCATTTCTGCGTGATCTGGCGATAGAGCAAAAAGGGCCGGGTTCCTAGCCCGCTACAACCCAATGAAAGGGGGAACTTCTGACAAAATTTTTATGTTCTTTTGATTTGCTTTTAACAAAATATGAGTATTTAATCATTTGGAGAAATTCTATGTTAAGAGCATTTGATTCGGTACTTGCCAGCAGTGACATGAGCCTGGACAGAGTCCTAAACGCAGGACTGCCAGCGGCTTTGATTTTCTACAATCGAGAGCTGCCTGCAGATTTGCGTCAGAGGCTGGATGACCTGGCGCGGCAACATGCCGGTAAGCTGTTGATTGTCACACTGGCGCGAAATGATGCCCCTCAGGCGCTCTCGCGCTTTGGGGTACGCCAGTTACCAAGCTTAGTTCTGACACGCGAGAATAAAGCCATCGCGAACCTGGATAATGTGAGGGCTACCGATATACAACCTCACATCGCCTACCTTTTAGGCGAAGGGCCGCGGCCGTCCGCTCCCACGTCGGACCGGGCGCGTCAGGCATCAAAGACATCCACGAAGGGACCCGTTTCTGTCAACGAGGCGGAGTTCGAGCGCGAGGTCCTGCAGTCAGATCGCCCAGTGCTGGTAGATTTTTGGGCGCCGTGGTGTGCTCCCTGCCGCATGGTTGCACCTGCCTTAGATGCAATCGCTCGCGATCAGGGGAGTGCGATGAAGGTCGTCAAGGTGAACGTAGATGACAATCCTGGACTGGCTCGCCGCTATAACGCGATGAGCATTCCCACTATGATTGTCGTCAAAGGTGGTCGCGAAGTCGATCGTTGGGTCGGTGCCCTGCCCGAACCTGCCATACGCAGCCGTGTCGCACGCTGGATCTAAGTAAAATCAAAAGACACCAGATACACAATCTTCGTTAGGAGGTGAAGGATATGAAACCATCTTCTCAACAAAGACTTCAGGAACTTGAGAAACGCTTTCTCGAACTGGAAGACAAATTATCAGATACACCCGAAAAAGAAGCTATTTCGATTCTACATGCCATGCTTCAGGAAACCCTGCGCACTGAACCTGTCGGCTCTCAACATAATGGCAGAAGCCAGCAGTTGGGAGTCACACTAGAAGATATCGCTAACCTTTACAAACAAGCCCCTGCCATGGAAGGCGAGGCAGAGAACAAAGGTTTGGCGGTAGGGGCAAAAGCACCGGATTTCAGCCTGCTGGACACCAATGGCAATAGGGTGCATTTGTCTGATTTCCTGGGGAAGAATGTCGTTTTGGTGTTCTATCCACTGGATTGGAGCCCGGCTTGCAGCGATCAGCTGAGCTTGTATCAAAGCGAGCTGTCAGAGTTCGAGCGCGCCAACACACAGTTGCTGGCCATCTCGGTAGACAGCCTGTACAGTCACGGCGCCTGGGCTGCGGTGCGCGGATTGACCTTCCCTCTGCTTTCAGACTTTCATCCTAAAGGGGAGGTTGCACGTTTGTACGGCGTGATGCGCGAGTCAGACGGTTTCTCAGAGCGTGCTTTATACTTAATCGACACCGAAGGGACGATCCGTTACAAGCACATTTCGCCAAAGCTGAATCATATCCCAGATATTTATGAGCTCTTCGATCAACTGAAACAGCTTGAAGCAGGCACGGCGGAAGCACAGGTAAAGTGAGGAGGCAACGATGTTCCCATTCCAACCTACGTATAGGCGCAGACCTTCCTACGGTTCTAATGTTCCGGTCGTAGTGTATGGAACCAGTTGGTGTGCCGCTTCGCAGATGGTGCGGCGTTATTTAGATCGCCTTGGCATCCCTTACATCTATCGCGATATGGAGTATGACCCGGCTGCCGCTCGCCAGGTAAGATGGTGGACGGGCGGTTCCTTTAGCCACCCTACGGTGCAAGTCGGAGGTCAAATCCTGGTCGAGCCCACCCTGGATGAACTGGATTGGACATTGAGCCGAGTGGGTATGCTCTAATATCATTTCTAAAGGGAAAAGACGCCTTTCACGGCGTCTTTTTTTATCCACGGTTTTCCATCGGAAGATTACCGGCCCATCATCCCCTCCAAACGTTTCTTCACATCGGGCCATTCCGTATCCAGAATGCTGTAAAACACCGAATGGCGATAGTGTCCATCGGGCAGGATCATGTGATTGCGAAGCACACCTTCCCTCACCGCGCCGATGCGCTCGATGGCTTTCTGAGAACGTTCATTGCGTAAGTCTGTTTTCAATTGGACGCGAATACATCCCAATGTTTCAAACGCGTGACTTAACAATAAATATTTGCATTCCGTGTTTACAACCGTCCGCTGGAATTCCGATCCATACCACGTGCCGCCGATTTCGAGTCCACGGTCCTTCGGCATAATGTTCAGATAACGGGTAGCGCCCGCTATGCGTCCTGACTCTAAATATACGGCTACAAAGGGCATATCTGTACCCTTCTCTGCTCGAGAAAGGATATCCAACACCCAGTTTCGCATATCGTCAGCAGAGTTCATATCCCCATACAACATAAAATGCCAGAAGGGCTGCCCTACGCCGATCTCTGCCAGGGCATCGGTATGATCTTCGGTCATCGGTTCCAAGCGCACGTGTTTACCGGTCAAGACAACAGGTTTTACTTCCATGCAAGCCAGTCCTCTTCGTTTGTATCCTGTGTAGGAAGGTAAGGCATCGCCGGTCCTTCCACACCGAGCAATTCACTTAATGCTGCGCGCATCGCTGTACGGTCATCCCACAAATGCTCATGCCCGCCAAAGCACATCGATTGTTCATGCCCCTTCCCACAAGCCAGGACAATATCCCCTTCCTGAGCGAGGCGCAACGCAAAGCGGATGGCTTCGCCGCGATCGGGCACGCGCCAGAAGCTTTCACCCTCGCGTCCGCCCCTGGACCTTGCACCGGCGGCCATCTCCTCGAGGATTTCATCCAGGGATTCAGTTCGGGGGTCTTCCGCAGTCAACACCGTGAGGTCCGCCAGTTCCGCAGAGATCTCTGCCATCATGCGCCGCTTGGCTTTATCGCGGAGACCAGCAGAACCAAAGACAGCTATGACACGCGGTTGCCCTCCACGGTGGAGCATCTCTCTCGCGGCTTCCAACGAAACCTTTAGCGCATTCGGCGTATGAGCGAAGTCCACAATCGCGGTGAAGTTTTGTCCCATATCAATGCGCTCCATCCGGCCTGGGATTCCATCCAGCGCCGCGATCCCTTGCGCGGCAATCTCAGGGTTCAGCTTCAACCCATACACGGTCGCCGTCAGCGCGGCGAGGCAATTCGAAACATTATACGCGCCAACTAACTTACTCGAAACCGGGATGCTGAAATCCCGGCTTCGCGCGGTGAAATGGATGCCAGATGGACTATACTCTACATCCACCGCGCGAACATCAGAAGCTTTGCCCAACCCGTAATTCAATTTCCTAACTTTTATAAACTCATTCAGGAAGTCAAAGGATTTATTGTCATCGCGATTGATCACGCCCAAACGCGGGTTGCCTTGCGGCTTTTCAGAAGTGATCTCCAGGCTTGAGAACAGTCTGGCTTTTGCTGCCCGGTAGTTTTCATAGGAGCCATGTTCATCCATATGCTCGTGAGTGATGTTGGTGACCACGCCAATATCGAACTCACAGGCATCTACACGGTATTGAGACCAGCCATGTGAGGTTGTCTCCAATACAACATGAGTTAACCCCGCCGCCACCATCTGCGCCAGATACCGCTGGACATCGTGCGCATCAGGAGTCGTCACGTGGAATCCTGTATCCAGCACTTCATCGCCGATCACTGCATTGACTGTCGAGATCATCCCAGCTCTGAGCCCCGCGGCGAGCAGGATTTGATAAATTAGATTCGTCGTTGTGGTCTTGCCATCAGTGCCGGTCACGCCGATCACGGTCATTTTGCGACTAGGCCAATTGTAGAACGAGGCAGCGATCCACGTGAGAGCACGTCGCGGATTTTCCAATTGAATATACGGCAAGTTACCAACCTGCCTTACCTTTCGCTCTCCCACAACCGCCACGGCACCGTTCTCGATCGCTTGTGGAATGAAGTCATGCCCGTCGATTGAGCCGCCTTTCATCGCCACGAACAGATTGCCCGGCTGGACCGCGCGGCTGTCGATGGCAATCCCTGTGATTGGGATATCAGGGATATTTGCCATGCAAAACGGCAAGGGCAGCTCTGCAAAAATGTGTTGGAGTGATTTTTGTTTCGACATATTAAACAGATAGAGGGTCATGACGATTGTAGCGCCAAAACCCTCCTCCCTGCAACAGAATTAACGTATGTTCTGGCTAAAACAAGTTCAATGCTGCCGCGTCCGACCAGCTAAACCAGGGAGCGAAAATTGTGCCGATCAGGATCACACCAAGGGTCAGCACCGCCAGCGCGATCGCATACGGACGGGTCATCGGTATGGGATGGTTCTCCTCATCCTGGTCCGGCATGCGATACAGGTAGACGTATTTCAACGCATTGAGATAGTAATACACGCCGATGATCGAGTTGATGATGCCCACGATCACCAGCCAGACGTAACCCGCCTGGATGCCTGCCGCGAAGACAAAGATCTTTGCCACAAACCCGGCGAAGGGCGGCATCCCCGCCAGAGAGAGGAAGGCAGACAGCATCATCAGTCCCAGCCACGGCGAGCGGCGGCTCATGCCGGCGTAGTCCTTCAGATCTTCCAATCCCGTCACACGGCTGAAGGCCATCACGATTCCAAAAGCAAGCAAATTGGTTGCAATATAAGCAGCCAGATAAAAGACAACGCTCGCCGCGCCCAACTGCGTAAGGGCGACTACACCAATAAGCGTGTACCCGGCATGCGCTATCGAAGAGTATGCAATCAGGCGCTTTATGTTGGTCTGAGGCAACGCAAGCAGGTTCCCAACGGTCATCGTAATGACCGCAATAATGGCAATTGCGGTTGCCCATCCTCGTGCGATCTCCACTTGCGGGTCAGGAAAAATGACGAAGAACAAACGCACCAAGACTGCAAAGCCTGCCGCCTTGGACGCCGTGGATAAAAATCCCGCGACCGGCGTCGGCGCGCCTTCATACACGTCCGGCGCCCAGAAATGGAGCGGCACTACCGATGCCTTGAAGCCCAATCCTACAAGAATGAGCGCCAGCACACCGAGAGCAACAAAGGGAGACAGAATACCTTCATTGAACAGGTCAGCCAGTTCATAGAGATTTGTCGTTCCGGCGAAACCGAAGAGCAGACT
>Ga0196962_10000845_pt1 | contig 11008 bp, 7 predicted proteins | sample S3v_20metaG_FD_183186 | JGI IMG/M metagenome (GOLD analysis project Ga0196962, IMG submission 183186) | Soil microbial communities from Anza Borrego desert, Southern California, United States - S3+v_20 | ecosystem: Environmental > Terrestrial > Soil > Desert | place: USA: California | collected... | reverse complement strand
CGTCGGCGAGGGCCACAAGAAGATCACCGCCAGGCTTGCGTCCGCGCGGCATCCACACCAGCCGCAAGCGCGGGCTGCGGCTGATGCGCGACGCCGGGCTGCTCGCGCCCACCCCGAAGGTCCGTCGCCGCGCCCGCCCGCGTCCACGACGCGCGCATCAGCACCGACATCCCGGACGAGATGTGGGCGACCGACCCGACCGAGGCATGGACGCGCCGGGACGGCCGCTGCGCGGTGTTCGCGCTCGTCGATCACGCCACCGGCGAGGCGTGGGTCGACGCCGCCCCCAAGACGGACCGCTGGGCGGCCGCCGACCCGCTGCGCGAGGCCGTCGCCGACCGCTTCGGCTCGGTCGAGGCCGGCGTCGCCACCGGCCTGAAGCCGCGCCACGACGGCGGCTCGTGCTTTCCGCTCGGCGCACCACCAGGCCGAACTCAAACACCTCGGCCTCGAACGCCCGCCCGCGTTCGCCTACGAGCCCGAAACCAACGGCGTCATCGAAAAGTTCATCCAGACCCTCAAAAAGCAGGAGCTCTGGATCGAACCCTTCGACACCCCCGAGCAGCCGCGCGCGCGTGCGCCAGTTCGCCAGCGACCTCAACCAGCACTGGCTGCTCGAACGCCACGGCTACCGCACCCCACGCCAAGCCCGCGACACCCTCCATCACGCCGCCCCGACATGATCGCCGCGATCACCAACCCGGTGTCCGGTGAACCGCGGGCGGCGCACTGAAGAGCAGCGCAAGCGCGCCGCTGCGGTGTCGAAGCGCCTGCCCGCTCTGGCGGTCGCCAAGGACAGTCGCGGCGCCCAGCACCCCGACCTGCCGGCACGGAGGGGCGGCGTCGAGCCGAGGCGCCCGACGTCGCCGAGGTTGCGGCCAGATCCAGGCGATTGACCGCTGGGTCGGCGGCGAAGCCGTCCGCCTGCTCACCGAGCCGCCGGACGTCGCCGCGGCGCAGCCCGATGCGACCGAGCTCGGCGTCGATCAGCCGCAGCTCCTCGGCATCGAAGTCCAGCGGGCGCAGCAGCGGCGGCATGACGCTCGTCGGCCGGCAGCGCCTGCTCGGCCAGCCCCCGTCCCTTCTTGTCGAACAGATCGGCCGTGCCGCGGACTCCGTCGGCGTTGTCGGTCAGGCCGCTCGGATTGACGGGTCGGGTTGATCCTTCCACGTGCGCGCCACTTCGTGCGGCGTCCGGTAGGCGACCCGTGCGGGGGTCCGGTAGGCGAGCCGGCTGGCAGTCCATTGCGGTCATCTGCATAACGGCACCCGATACGACCGGATCTCGAGGAAAGCCTCGCGTGCGAAGCGCCCGGTCGACTGCTTCTTCCGCCCGGCGCTCGCACGCCCGCGCGAACGCGTGTAGCGAGAACGACGACAAGGCGTGATCTTACTTGCTTCGGTTGATTGCGATCGCCTGCCAAGAGCACGAGCAGCCATCTCTGTCAAGTGGTTGGGATTGACGTGGAGCAAGGTTTCTGTTCTGCTTAGCGCACGACCCATCCTCAACGTGCAGCCTTTGGTTTGCGGCTCGTGTGCTTGAGGGTCCGATAAGCAGCGAGCGCCACGGATTGCGAATCCCCCGCTGCCCCGTTGCGCCGGACCAGCCAAGGCGTGGTGGCAAGGAAGTGCTGCACTGTCGTCGCATTCGCGTTGGCCGAGACGCTCGTTGCGCCGAGCGCGGCGTTCGCCGACAAGCCGCTCCGAGAGCTCCTCGGGCTGCCGCCCGGCCGGTGCCCGGAGTGCGTCGCCGCGACGTCGGCCGCGGGGCGACCAGCGACGGGCAGCAACTGTGTGAGAGAGGAAAGGTGTGACGTGACTAAGAGCGTCAGCGAAAGCGAAAACCCGGCCATCCCGAGCCCGACCCCGAAGGCGCATCGGCCCCAGACGAACCGGGATTGGTGGCCGAATCAGCTCGACCTGAGCGTTCTGCACCAACACTCGTCGCTCTCCAACCCGCTGGGGGAGGACTTCGACTACGCCGAGGAGTTCAAGAGCCTCGACCTCGAGGCGCTGAAGCGGGACGTCCTCGAGGTGATGACAACGTCGCAGGACTGGTGGCCGGCTGACTACGGCCACTACGGGCCGCTCTTCATCCGGATGAGCTGGCATGCGGCGGGCACGTACCGCATCGCCGACGGCCGCGGCGGCGGCGGCAGCGGCGCTCAGCGCTTCGCCCCGCTCAACAGTTGGCCCGACAACGCAAGCCTGGACAAGGCGCGCCGGCTGCTCTGGCCGATCAAGCAGAAGTACGGCCAGAAGCTGTCGTGGGCGGATCTGCTGGTCTTCACCGGCAACGTCGCGATGGAGTCGATGGGCTTCAAGACGTTCGGCTTCGGCTTCGGACGAGAGGACATCTGGGAGCCCGAGGAGCTCTTCTGGGGCCCCGAGGACACGTGGCTCGGAGACGAGCGCTACGGCGGCGACCGGGAGCTCTCGGGTCCGCTGGCGGCCGTGCAGATGGGCCTCATCTACGTAAACCCGGAAGGCCCCAACGGCAACCCGGACCCACTCGCCGCCGCCCGGGACATCCGGGAAACCTTCAGTCGCATGGCGATGAACGACGAGGAGACGGTCGCTCTCATCGTCGGCGGTCACACGTTCGGCAAGAGCCACGGTGCGGTCGGTCCCGAGCACATCGGTCCGGAGCCCGAGGCCGCTCCGATCGAGCAGCAGGGCCTTGGCTGGAAGAACAGCGTCAACGGCGGCAACGGCGCCCACACGCTGACCAGCGGGCTCGAGGGCGCGTGGACCAACGAGCCGACCAAGTGGGACAACGGCTTCCTCGCGAACCTGTTCGAGTACGAGTGGGAGCTGACGGAGAGCCCGGCCGATGCGAAGCAGTGGAGGCCGACGAATCCCGAGGCCGAGGGAACCGTCCCGGACGCTCACGATCCGTCCAAGCGCCACGCGCCGATGATGCTGACGACGGACCTGGCGCTGAAGGCGGACCCGGGCTTCGCGCCGATCGCGCGGCGCTTCTACGAGCATCCCGACGAGCTCGCCGACGCGTTCGCCAAGGCGTGGTACAAGCTGCTTCACCGCGACATGGGACCCGTGTCGCGCTACCTCGGCCCATGGGTTCCCGAACCACAGCTGTGGCAGGACCCGGTCCCGGCGGTCGACCACGAGCTGATCGATGAGGCGGACATCGCGGCCCTCAAGGAAACGATCCTCGCCTCGGGCCTGTCCACCTCACGGCTGGTCTGCACCGCCTGGTCGGCGGCGGCGTCGTTCCGCGGCACCGACATGCGCGGTGGGGCGAACGGCGCGCGAATCCGCCTCGCGCCGCAGAAGGACTGGGACATCAACGAGCCGGCCAAGCTGGCCGCAGCGCTCCAGACGCTCGAGAAGATCCAGCAGGACTTCAACAGCTCGCAGGCCGGCGGCAAGCAGGTCTCGCTCGCCGACCTGATCGTCCTGGGCGGATGCGCGGCGGTCGAGCAGGCGGCGAAGGCCGCCGGGCACGACGTCACCGTCGCCTTCGCGCCCGGTCGCACGGATGCCTCGCAAGAGCAGACCGACGTCGAGTCGTTCGCAGTGCTCGAGCCCACCGTCGACGGCTTCCGGAACTACTTCCGCCCGGGTGAGCGCTTCATGTTGGAGCACGGGGTCTTGGAGCGCGCCTACATGATGAGCCTCACCGCTCCGGAGACGACGGCCCTGATCGGCGGCCTGCGGGCGCTGAACGCCAACGTCGACGGATCCCAGCACGGCGTCTTCACCGACCGGCCCGAGACGTTGACCAACGACTTCTTCGTGAACCTGCTCGACATGGGCACGGAGTGGACGCCGTCCGACACCGAGCACGTGTACGAGGGTCGCGATCGCCGCACAGGCGAGCTCAGGTGGACTGCCACCGCCGCCGACCTCGTCTTCGGCGCGCACTCCCAGCTCCGAGCGCTCTCGGAGGTCTACGCGTCCGACGACGCGCACGACAAGTTCGTCCACGACTTCGTCGCCGCCTGGGACAAGGTCATGAGCCTCGACCGGTTCGACCTCCGCTGAACCGGTCGCGTCCGCTTTAGCCGCCGCGGTCGGTGCCCGGGTCACACGATCCGGTCACCGACCCTCAGGCCGCCGCGCCCGACCGCGGCTGTCACCCGAGGCGCGTGACAACCGGAGCCCGCGGCCGATACCTCCAGAAGACAGTCCTCGTCCGGAGCGGAAGCCTCGGGGCGCTGGCGGAGTCGACCGCATCGTTGCGAGAGTGGGAGCGGCAGAACCGTGGCAGCCCTGCATGCAACCATGGCTGCAGCGATGCCCGAGCACGTTCCGGTCCGCGGTTTGTTCGAGGCCCATCTCACCGTCAGCAACTTGGGCCGCGCGGTCGCCTTCTACCGTGATGTCGTCGGCCTCGCGCTCGCGCTCGAAGTGCCCGAACGCGGCACAGCCTTTTCTGGATCGGCGGGCCTGGCCAGGGGATGCTCGGTCTCTGGTTGCCCGTCAGCACCGAATAGTGCCGGTCGGTGCGCACCGAATGGTGTAGCTCGGTTGGGTTGGTTGAGGCTGTGACGCGCGCGATGGGTGAGGAGCCCCGGAGGGGCGACGAGCCCGTCGCGCGCGTGCGCGCCTGGTGATGACCCCCGGCGTGTTCTGTCCTGCTGGGTCTTGACGCTCGGCGGCCTTTGAGCCGTCGACGTGGAGGACCTGCGGGTGATCGACGAGGAGGAGCTGATGGACATCAGGGCGCTGGCGCGCCAGGGCTACACCTATGCCGAGATCGGCCGGATCGTCGGCCGGGACTGGCGCACAGTGAAGCGCTATCTCGAGCACGGGGCGCAGCCGGTCTACCGGCGCAAGCGGATGCCCTCGAAGCTCGATCGGTTCAAGCCGCTGATCGATCAGTGGCTGGCGGCGCAGCCGAGGCTGCTGGCGACGAGGGTGCATCAGGACCTGGTGCGCGACTACGGGTTCGAGGGCGGCTATGACACGGTGCGCCGCTACGTCGAGCGCTCGCGCCCGAAGCCGCCGGCCCGGGCGGAGGTGCGGTTTGAGACCGCGCCGGGGTTCCAGGCGCAGGTCGACTGGTCGCACGAGGAGCCGATCCGCACCGGTTCGGGGCTGGAGCTTCCGCTCTACTGCTTTCACACTCCAAGAATGGCGTTGCGGCCCAAAGAGATTGAGCGCAAGTACGGTATGGATTCAAAGACCGCATGGTTCATGTTGCACCGCATCCGCGAGGCGATGAAGCGTGAACCCATGGCTGCGCTGCTGTCAGGTCGCGTCACGGCCGACGAGACGTGGATCGGGGGCAAGCCGAGCAACCGCCACGGGCACAAGCGGGGCCAGGGTGGACAGGGCCGGACCGACAAGACGCCGGTGGTCGCGCTGGTCTGCCATGAGACGGGCGAGGTTCGGGCCGAGGCCATTCCGGACGTGACCGGTGAGACGCTTGCGCAGGTCATGGCCGAGCAGGTCGACACGGCGAACACGCACCTTCAGACCGACTCGTCGGCCGCCTACACCAAGCTAGGCAAGCAATTCGCCAGCCACGCGACCGTGGATCACTACGCGGGCGAGTACGTCCGTGGCGAAGTGTCTACGAACGCGGCCGAGAACTTCTTCAGCCAGCTGAAGCGCAGCACATCGACGGAACACATCACTCCGTCAGCCGGGACCATCTGAACCGCTACCTGGCGGAGTTTAGCTTCCGCTACTCGACGTGCAAGCTGACCGATTCGGAGCGGATGCGTCTCCTGTGCGGCCAGCTCTACGGGCGACGGCTGACCTACAGGATGCCCACTCGGCGGCAAGCAGGTCAGTCGCGCGGCGGTTCAGCGGGCGGCTGAGCAGGCGCGCCGTGTTCATCGTCGGCCGGCTCGGCGTCCGGATCAACAGCGAGCAGACCGCGTAGCGCTGTCTCTGGGTCGAGCGGAATCGCCACCCGCTCATCGCGATCGATCTTGTCTCGGCGGCGCTCGTCAGCCATCGCCTGGACGATAGCGCCGGTAGGCTCCGGGACCGGTTGTCCGGCGACTGGCAAAGGCACCACCTGGAGCCCGTCCGCGCTATCGGCGCGTATGTCGTCTACTTCTCGCAACTGGTCCTTCTCATGCGAGGACTCGTAATCCGCAAGCTCAGCCCGCCCGAAGGGCCGAGGACGCTCGCCGAGCTTGCTCTTGGCGAGGCATCAGCGATCCAGATCGCCAATGCGTTTTTCGCGATCTGCCAGGAGGTGGGCAACCTCGACGAGACCGAGTTGAGGATCGGCCGCTCGCTTAGGTCGCAGGTGCTTGTCGTAATTGAGCGTCGGAACGACATAGCGCATGGCGACTGGTGGACCGGCGGTCTAGAGCCTGACATGACAATCAGTCCATCGCGGCTAATCCGAATCAAGCCCGCTCGCGCAGACGGCACGCGGGTGGAGCAATCCCTCACGGTCGCCGATCTTGACCAAGAATCTCGCGATCTGATCAACCTACAGTTTGCCGTGATCGAATTCGGAAACGCCGCGCTCGGGTTTGATCCGGACCGTCGGGTCAGCGACTTGTTCGAACTTGACAAGAAGCGTGCAGTACGGCGTGCCCGGCTCTAACTAGAGTCGTCAGCCGCCGCCTGCTCCTGCTCCTGCTCCTGCTCCAAGCAATACATCGTCCAGAACAACAACTCGCGCTCGTCGAGTTCTATGTCTCCGGTCTGCTCGTAGGCGTCGGTGTCGTCCGATGCGGCGCCATCGTGGATTCCGCGCTGTGGGTTTGTCACGTCCATACTTGCCCAATTTTCGGTGCCGCTTGACACTGGTCGCTTGGTTCCGCCCCGATGGGGCTCTCGTTGCATGTCGCCTTCAGGACGTCGCTGAACGACGTCTTCGACGCGTGCGACCGCCTGAGCTCACGAGGCGTAACGCCGCTCTCTTTCTTCGGGACCGAAACCACGGAGCCGAGCGTCATCGGCTGGATGCCGGCGGCTGCGGTGTACTTCCGCGACCCCGACGGCCACCTGCTCGAGTACCTGGCGATGCTGGACGAGGAGCCCCGTCCCGACCGCGGGATAGTGCCTTGGTCCCAGTGGAAGAGCTAGCCAGCGCGCATAGCCGAGACCGCGGCGCGCATCCGCTCCCGGGCGGAAGGCGGGCGTCTGCAGGACGTAGCCGGCGACGACCGCTCAGGACGAACAACAGAAGCGCCACTCGGCCTGACCCGTGGCATCCGGTGCATAGGCACGACGCCGCCGCACACGAGCTCGCGATCGGATCGTGCTCGTCAATCGTCGCTGTCGCAACGAGGCACAAGGAGCGGCCGCGCCGATGCCTGTGACCGACGATCTTGGCGCGGGACAGCGGGAGCGATGCCGCGAGACGAGGACGGGCTGCGGCGCGGGACTCGTTGCGCACCCAAGGCACCTCGCGCGCGTGGTTCCCAGCCACGTCGTTCTCGAGCAACGCAGACACGGCGACTTCGCTTGCGTGGCCTGGCGATGAGTCGGTTGTCCGTCGGGATGGGTGTGGATGATCGTGGTCATGCTGTCGTCAGCCGTCGACCTTTGCGTGCCCGTTGCACATCGTGTCCGTGTCGGAGCGCTGTTTGCTCTCACGGACGGGTTCTGCGTTGATGCGCTCGATTTCGAGTACGCGGAGCTGTGCCGGCGCATGCTGGCGCGACTCGCGCGCAAGCGCCCAACGCCGCTGGTCCGCGGCAACGTGGCGGTGTGGGCGGCGGGCGTCGTATACGCGGTCGCCCGTCTGAACTTCGGCTTTGACCGCTCCCAGTCCGTGCGGGCGAGCGCCGACAGCGTTGCTGTCGGCTTCCAGGTCGGGACGAGCACGGCGAGCGCGAAGGCGACGCAGATCGAGAAGCTGCTCGGTCTTGGGGTCTTCGAGCCGGATCTCTTGCGTGCCGATGTCGTCGGGGACCATCCGCTGGCGTGGCTTGTCGAGGTCGACGGGGTCGTCGTCGATGCGCGGTTGCTGCCCGTGGAGCTTCAACGGCTCGCCGGCGAGCACGGCTTGATCGCCTTCGTGCCGCCCGATCGGTGGCGTCCGCGGCAGGGTAGGCGGTCGTCGGTAGGGTCGCGTTCGCGATGACCGCGGTGTTGTCCTCGGAGGCTGTGCGCGTCGGTGCGGTCCGGGGCCGGTACTTTCGCGAGAACTTCGCCCAGGGCGGCATCGATCTGACGCAGATCGTCCCGGAGCTCGTTACCAACGCGGATGCGGCGATCGCCGCCTCTGGACGGAGCACGGGTCGGATCGATCTCGCGTTCACGGCGCCGGACAGCGAGTTCCTGATGCAGTGGCGCGCGCAGATGCGCGCGCTGCGGGTGCCGGCCCTCCGCGACTGGCGCGTGGAGGTCCGCTGCGCCGATGACGGCGTGGGCCTCGACGCCGAGGTGGTTGACCGGCGGCTGGGCGCGCTCGGCGAGCTGCCCGAGGGGCGCGGACAGCGCGGGCTCTTCGGCCGCGGCCTGCGCGACGTGTGGCTGGCGCAGGGCGCTGGCCGTCTGGAGGGCGTTCGCAACGGGCGGGCGGTGGAATCGTGGTTCTTTCCCGCCGCCGGCGACGATCCGTACGCGTACCTGCACGTCCGCGACGAGCCGGCGCCCGACGCCCCGAGCGGCACGCGCGTCACGGTGCCGATTGCGGTCGATCGGCTTCCGCCGGACAAGCGGCTGCGGACGCTCGTCGCCCAGCACGTGCAGCTTCGTCCGATCCTCGAGGACTCCGCCCGCGAGCTGTGGCTCGAGCTGCCATCGGGCACCGTCGAGCTGGTGCGCTTCCCGGCTCCCGAGCCCGACCTCGAACGGCCGATCCTCTTCGACGGCGAGGTCGCGTTCGCCAGGGGGCTAAGCGCGCGCCTGACCGTCCGGCGCAGCAAGGCGCCGCTGGCGCCGGGCATGTCGCGCGCCACCCGCCTTGGCGGACTGGTCGTGCGTTCGGGCCGGACGGCGCACGAGTCGACGTTCGGGTCGCACGAAGGTCGGCCCGGGACGCGCCATCTCTACGGCGAGGTCCGCTGCGACGTGCTCGACGACCTGCAGCGCGACGCGCTCGACCGGCCGAGACCGCAGGTCGTCGTGCGCGTCGATCGAAGCGGCCTGAACGATCACCACCCAGCGGTCAAGGCGCTGTACGCCGAGATTGACCGCGTTTTGCGGCCGATCGTCGCAGACGAGGAGCGCCGGGCCGGCGCGCACCTCGTCCGCACCGCAAGCGCGGTCCGCGCGCGCGACCAGGTCGGACTGCGGGCACTGAACGACGCGCTCAAGGGCGCGTTCGACGTCCCGGGGCAGGCCGGCTTTGACCGCGGCGAGCACCCCACGCACCAGCCGCCGGTCCTCGACGAGCACGGATCCCGCGCCGCCGCCACGCCCGCAAGCGAGTCCGACGACCCCGACGATCAGGGCGTCGCCGAGCCAGCAGCGCCGAAGGCCCCATTGCGGTTCAAGACCGGTCTCGTGCGGCTGCATCCCGGGGAGCGCCGCGGTGTCTCGCTGATCATCGATCCCGAGCGGATCGCGCCCGGGACCCCGATTCAGGTCGCCGTCGACCCCGGGCTCGGCATCAACCTGTGGCAAAACGATGTCCCACGGCCCAGCCGCGGAGGGTGGTCGCGGGTCTCGGCGAACCTGCGATGTCGGGTGAGCGCCGAGGCCGGCTCGCGGCTCAGCGTCCTCGCCGAGGCGGGTGGCGAGACCGCCGAGCTCGTCGTCATGGTCGTCCGCCACCACGCCTCGGGCTGGGTGCGCGAGATCGCCCGCAAAGATGAAGACAACGAGACCGAAGCGCTCTTCGACGCCGAGACTGGCATCGTCACGGTCTACGAGGGCCGCCGCGAGTTCAAGGCCCTCGAACGCGCCGCCCGGCGCAGCGGCCTGTCGAAGGGCCGCATCCGCGAGTACCTCCCATACCGCATGCTCGAAGTTGAGGTCGCCGCAAACGCCGTCTACGCCTGGGCCGCCCGGGAGATCGTCGGCCGCCGCCTCGCGGAGGAGCGTCCTTCGGATCCGGCCGAGTACGCCGCCATGGTCCAACGCGAGGCGCAGGCCCTGCGCTACCGCACCCACGACAAGCTCATGCGCGCGTTCCTCGACGACGAGGTCTTCGACGGCGGCGTCCGCCTGCGCACCGACCCCGCACGCTCCCGCCAAACCTCACTTCTCGTCTGATATGGAGATCGCCGGGAGTCGCGGTGGCGTCGTCGGATGGTGTGACGGGGGTCGGCGGTGCCGGGGTGCTCGCGGGGCGGCACGAGCGGAAGGTCCAGTCTGGTCGACGGCGGGGTCAGACTGATATTCGAGGGCTTGACCTCAAGACCCGGTGTTCGTCGCGGCTCGCGGTCTAACAGCGGGCGCGGCCGGCGGGGGCTGGCTGCCCATAGTCGGTAGCGCGAGCCTCGCGCGACGGTGGTGGGCCTTCCGGGTGCTCGTGCGCGCCCCGGCAGCGTCCCGGGCGCGGTGGTCGGGGTTGGCTCAGTCAAGGGTGGCGGCCTCCCAGAGGAACGCGCCCAGTTCGCGCGCGACGGCGATCGCGACGACGCCGGCGGGCTTTCGGCGGTCGTGGTAGAGGTGCTGCCAGCGCTGGTGCAGGCGCCGTTGAGCGCGCCACGCAATCGCGATCACGCGCGGGTCCTGGCCGGCCTGGCGGCGCGCGAGTGTCGTCCCGATCCCGGGCCGGTGGCGGTAGTGGTGGGCGGCCTCGACCAGCAGCCGGCGCGCGTGCGGCGGCCCAGCCTTGGTGATCGACCCCTGCCGGCGCTTGGTGTCAGAGGTCCGTTCCGACGGCACGATGCCGAGAAAGCCCGACAGCAGCGTTGGGCGGGGGAAGCGCCCGAAGTCGCCGACGTCGGCGCACACTCCGGCCGCCGACAGCGTCTCGATGCCGCGGAAGCAGCGCAGCCGCGCGATCGTCGGCGCGTGACTACAGACGAGGGCCTGCCGCTCAAGCGCGACCAGCAGGCTCGCGCGACGGCCGGCCAGCAGCTCGATCGACGCGAGGTAGTCGGCGAAGGTCGCCTGCGAGCAGGCGTCGTCGAAGCGCAGGCCGCGCAGCCAGGCCAGATGCTTGGCGGTC
>Ga0196962_10000844_pt1 | contig 11018 bp, 11 predicted proteins | sample S3v_20metaG_FD_183186 | JGI IMG/M metagenome (GOLD analysis project Ga0196962, IMG submission 183186) | Soil microbial communities from Anza Borrego desert, Southern California, United States - S3+v_20 | ecosystem: Environmental > Terrestrial > Soil > Desert | place: USA: California | collected... | reverse complement strand
GAGGCCCTGGAGAACGGCAACGTTGAGGTCGTGGGCGAGGCGGCGGAGCTGGAGTTCGGACCGGACGGATACTTCGAAGAGTTCTGAGGAGGCGAGAATGGAGAGCGACGGGTTGGGACGGCTGCGCGGCAAGACGGCGGTGGTAACGGGGGCGGCGAAGGGGATCGGGCGAGCCACCGCGGAGCTCTTCGCCCGAGAGGGTGCCCGGCTCGTGATCACCGACGTGGACAAGGAAAATCTCACCGACCTGCGCGATCGTCTCACACGCGAGATCCCCGAAGCTGAGGTCGAAGCGGCCATCGGCGACGTCTCGGTACCCGAGGATGCGAAGGCCATGATCGAGGCCGCCGTCGAGCGCTTCGGGCGCATAGACATCCTCGTCGCAAACGCGGGCGTGATCCCCCTGAGTACCATCGTGGATGCAACGCCGGAGGATTGGGACCACGTAATGTCCGTAGACGGGCGGGGAATGTTCCTCACCTGCAAGTACGCCATAGAGGAGATGCTAAAGACGGGTGGTGGCTCTATCGTGTGCCTCTCCTCGATCTCCGGCCTCGCCGGACAGGCGCAGCAGGCGGCCTACGGCCCGGCCAAGTTCGTCGCTACAGGGCTGACTAAACACCTCGCCGTCGAATGGGCCGACAGGGGCATCCGGGTAAATGCGGTGGCACCCGGCACCATCCTGACCGAGGCGGTCGCGGAACTGCCGGACGAGTACAAGGAGCCGATGCTAGAGGCGCATCCGGTAGGGCGACTTGGGCAGCCTTCTGAGGTGGCGAACGCCATACTGTTCCTCGCCTCCGACGAGGCCTCCTTCATCACCGGTGCGATCCTGCCCGTGGACGGTGGCTACTTGGCCCAGTAGCAGCGTCTTGTTCGGAGCCGAACGCCCCCGCTGGGCAGTTCGCGCGCTTTCGGGGACGATAGCGAAGGAGGAAAGGGGGTCGTTGGTGACCAAGATCTTCTACGATGCGGGCGCGGATCCGGGGCGTCTGGAAGGGCGCAGCGTCGCCGTGATCGGGTACGGCAACCAGGGCCGGGCCCAGGCGTTGAATATGCGCGACTCGGGCGTGGAGCGCGTGCTCGTAGGCAACGTCCGCGATGAGAGCTGGGAGCAGGCCGAGGCCGACGGCTTCGAGCCGATGCCGACAAACGAGGCGGTCGAGGCGGCGGACATCTGTCTCATGCTCGTCTCCGACGAGGTTGCCCCGGGTGTCTACCGGGAGCACGTCGAACCTGCTTTGGGGTCGGGCAAGACGCTCAACTTCGCCTCCGGGTACAACATCGCCTTCGGGCACATCGTACCGCCCGAAAGCACGGACGTTATCATGGTCGCCCCCCGCATGATCGGGGAGGCCCTGAGGAGCCTGTTCGTGGACGGCAAGGGCGCGCCCTGCTTCGTAGACGCCTACAGGGACGCCTCCAGTTACGCCTGGGAGGACTGCCTGGCCATCGCCAAAGCCATCGGTTGCACCCGGGCTGGCGCTTTGCGGGTCTCTATGGAGCACGAGACCAATATGGACCTCCTGACCGAGCAGGGGGTGTGGCCCCTCATTCTCTCTGTGTTCCTCTCCGCCTACGAGCTGCAGGTCGAGGCGGGCATCCCTCCGGAGGCCGTGCTCTTGGAGCTCTACGCTTCCAAAGAGCCCGCGGAGGTGATGGAGCGGGCGGCGGATGTGGGACTCTTCGACCAGATGCGGCTCCACTCGCGCACGAGCCAGTACGGCCACCTCACCCGCCTCGACGAGGTCGACCGCGGCCCCCTGATGGCCTTCTTGCGTGAGGCTCTGGAGGAGCGCATTCGGTCCGGCCGGTTCGACCAAGAGTGGACGCAAGCACAAGAATCGGAGGAACCCGTTCTGGAGAGATTACTCGAGAGGCTCTCCCGGCACCCCATAGTCGAGGCTGAGAAGAGGCTCAGGAAAGCTCTGGGCACCGCGTCAGGAAAGGAGGCTCAATGAACTTCGCAGGGATAGGCTCGGCGCGGGTGGTAGACCTCTCGGTAACCCTTTCGGAGCGGTTGCCGGGGACGTGGCCGGGGCACATGCACTACGCTCACCACAACTGGAATTGGTTCGCCGAGGTGGAAGGTCCCACGGGCAGGACCCGGAGCGCGGCACCCTACCAGACCAACTTCCTCGTCATAGACGAGCACTGCGGAACCCACTTCGACGCCCCGACCCACTTCGTCCCGCCCGAGGACTCTGGCCTGCCGGTCGCCGGTCCTCTGGGAGCCGAAACCGGCGACAAGGTGCCACCCGGGGACCTGGTAGGTCCGGCCGCCGTCGTGGACCTACGCCATCTCTCCGAGGAAGGCAAGCCGGGGGTGAGTCCTTTTATCACTGCGGATCACATCCGGGAGTGGGAGGAGGGGCACGGCCCGCTGGAGAAGGGCGAGGTGGTGCTCTTACGCACGGGTTGGGACCGCTACTACGTGGAGGGAGAAGAGGGCCTCAAGTACATGCACGGCTCGCTGGTCACGGGCGATTTCCCCGGCTGGCCGGCCCCCGACCCGGAGATGGCGCTCTACCTCAACGAGCGCAGCGTCAAGACCGTGGGCACCGACGCCCCGAGCATCGGGAGCGCCCACGATCCCGTCCCCGTGCACCAGGAGGGCCTGAGCCGCGGCATGCGATACGTGGAGGTCCTGGCCAACCTCGGGGAGCTGCCGGTGCGCGGAGCCTACTTCGTCTTCTTGCCGCTCAAGATCGCCGGTTCCTCCGGCGGCCCGGGGCGGGCTATCGCCCTGTTGCCAGATCGGGAGTGACGCACGGCTCGGGAACGTCCTCGACCTTCAGGAACTCGGGTCACTGAGGTCAGGATCGTACTCGTACACCTGTGCGGCCCTCATTGCTGCACCTCCACCGTTCCACCTGCTGGCTTTCGTTGTCTCTGTTGCAGACCCCGGCAGCAGCCGAACAGAGCCCCACACTCGGAAGCTTCCCCCCGGCACGTCGGCAACGACCGGGCGCCGACCTGGCTTGTGAGGTAGCTTGATCCTCGCGCCGGAATACTCGGTGACCCTCATGCTTCGGTCGGCAGCTGCCCCGTGTTGAGGCGCATCACTCTGGCTCCAGATAGTCCTCCCTGGCGGGGTGGAACGCGTCGATCTGGATTACCGGCTCGTCGCCTATCACCCGGGATCCGTGTACCTCGTTCGGCTCGAACATATAGGCGGTGCCCGGACTGATCTCGAACTTGCCGTTCTCTCCCCGCAGCTCCGCCTGCCCGGAGACCTGGAACCCGATCTGCGCGTGGGGATGGCTGTGGTCGGGGAACTCCGTCCCGGGGGGAATCTTCAGCCACACAACCATCAGCTCGTCGGTGTGCAGCATCACCCGCTGCTCCAGGCCCGAGGTCTCCCAACGGCCCTCGCCGATGTCCGGGGCTTCCTCTATACGGCGTATCTTCACCATGCCGAAACTTCGCTACCCATGCTCGCTCCTTCCCCTTAAAAATCGACCACTGGTTTTAATGATCTCAAAGCCGGCAATACTTTTCAATTCTCGACGCATTGTAAGGCTTGCCCTGCGATCCTTCTCGCCTCAGGCCGCGAGTCACAGGCAGCCTATTTGCTCGACCGCTCCACGCTGCCGACGCCTAAGAAAGGGCGACCGGATAGCTTTAGGCTCCGGGGCAATCTTCACCTATAGTAAGATATTGACATTACTGGGACGTGTGCGGCCATCACGAGGACGTGCACAGGGGATAAGGAGGACGATAGTGAGGACCGAACGCCGGGACGGACCTGCGAAGGACCACTGGGAGGCTAAGAAGCTACGACGTGGGCGAGAAATTCTCGCCGGGAGACGCGCCTCGGCGCTCGGTACCACCGGCGGGGGGGCGGGAGCGCCGGTAGCACCCGGGGGGGCGACTTCGGAGCAGGGGGAAACGGCGTCGGTGTCGGTGGAAAGCGCCGCCACGGGCGAGGAATCCCATGAGAACCCGAGGTTCGGCTTCGGGCTCCTGCACGAGCATCTCGCGGCGCAGGAGCTAGTCGAGCATGGCATCCTGGCCGAACAGGCTGGATTCGACATGATCTGGACCAGCGACCACTTCCACCCCTGGCAGGATAACGAGGGGCACTCGATGTTCCCTTGGATAACTCTGGCCTTGCTCGGGCAGCAGACCTCGCACGTCCTTTTGGGCTCAGGCGTCACCTGCCCGATCTACCGCCACCACCCGTCGCAGATCGCGCAAGCGTTCGCCTCGCTCGGCATCTTCAACCCGGGACGAGTCTTCCTCGGGGTCGGCACCGGGGAGGCGCTGAACGAACAGGCGGGGACGGGGAGGTTCGGCCCATACCAGGAGCGGGCTGAACGCTTGGTCGAAGCTGTGCAGCTGATCCGCGAGCTCTGGACGGGAGAGGTGACGAGCTACGAAGGAACCTATTACCGTACCGAGAACGCCCGGCTCTACGACGTGCCGGAGGAGGCCATCCCCATCTACGTCGCCGCCAGCGGGCCGAAGAGCGCGCGCCTCGCGGGCGAGTACGGAGATGGCTGGATCGGTGGGGCACCGGACCTCGAGAATCAGGAGCTGCAAGACGCTTTCCGCGAGGGGGCGGCGGCGGCCGGCAAGGACCCGGATACCATGCCGAGGATCGCCGCTCACTTCGTCGTCGTCGGGGGTGAGGAGGAGGCAGCGTACGCGGCGAAGGTGTGGCGCTTTGCCGTGAACCCATGGGACCCCGACCTACTCTATGAGCCGGACCCGCGGGAGATACAGCGTAAAGCCAAAGAGAAATACTCCCTGGAGGATGCTTACGAGGTATGGTCGGTGGGCGAAGATCCTGGAGAACACGCGCAAAGGATGCAAGATTTACTCGACGCCGGTGTCACCCGCATCTTCATCCTCTCCGGCCAGCAAGACCAACCACGGCTCATTGACTTCTACGGGTCGGAGGTGCTGCCCCGGCTGCGCTCCTCATGAACCTTCTCGTTGCTCCTCCGGGTGTCGCAGAGAGCCCTGCGAATGTGCGAGTTTCCTTCGTATTCTATGCCTGGTCTTCGCCGCCGCTCGGGGCGGGTTAGCGTACCGGTGTACACCGGCGTACCGGCGACCGCTTAGGAGGAGGGAGAGGACCCTGGCTTCCTCGAGCCGACCGGCGGTAAGAGCATCCTGCTGGAGGGAGCTACCCTCGAGAGGGTCTTCGACGGCTGCTGCGTGCTCACCGAGGGCCCCGCAGCAGGCCCCGACGGCTACGTCTACTTCGGCGACATCACCTTCACCGAGCAGTGCCCGGGCGAGGCCGGCAAAGAGTTGCCGGCCGGGGTCATCTACAAGTACGATCCCGAGAGCGGCGAGACCGCGGTCTGCCGTTCGCTCAGCGGCATGTCCAACGGCCTGAAGTTCGACGCCGACGATAATCTGCTCGTCGCCGAGGGCGCTGACTACGGCGGGCGCCGGGTGACGCGCACCGATCTCACTACCGGCAAGAGCGAGCTCGTGGGGGGTCTCTACGAGGGGCGTTTCTTCAACTCGCCGAACGACACCACGATAGACGAGCGGGGCCGGATCTACTTCTCCGACCCGCACTACAACGGCCACGCGCCGCTCGACCAGCCGGTGCAGGGGGTGTACCGCGTAGACACCGACGGGACTATAGAGCGCATCATCTCCAACGCCGGCAAACCCAACGGCGTGCTCGTCTCCCCCGACCAGCAGACCCTGTACGTCAACGACCAGAGCGTCGAGGACGAGCAGCGCCTGAGCAGGGCCGAGATCGAGGACATGAACAACCTCGATCAGGCGGTCTACGCCTACGAGTTCAACGCGGACGGCACGGTCGGTGAGCGGTGTCAGATAGTTAACCCCGTGTGTAGGTCTCTTGAGGACTTGAGCTAAAGAGAAGACCTCCCTACCAGCGGTTGATCTCCGACGCGGAGGTTCTCACTATCGAGGTCGTCGGAAAGGTCCTCGGGATAGACACCGAAAGGACATCTACCTCTTTTACTGCAGGCATTACGCTGATTGGTTTCCCACCCTCGGCAAGGTACATCGGGCCACCTTCATCAGGCAAGCGGCCAACCTCTGGAAAGCCAAGGAGCGCCTTTAGCAAGAGTTCCTTTCGCTTGCGCCCCATGACTCCACGTTCGAGCTCGTCGGCTCGATGCCCCTGCCAGCGTGCCTCTTCGCCCGCGCCTACCGCTGCCGGCGCTTCCATGGGGAGGCCGATTTCGGCAAGGACACGTTGCTCAGGCAAACCTTCTACGGTTTCAGGATGCACGTGCGGGTCTGCTGGCGGGGTCTCATCACCCGTTTCTCCGTAGTTCCGGCCAACGCCCACGAGCTATCCGTAGCACCAGAACTCCTCGAGTTCACTCGAGGGCTCGCCATTGGGGACCGCAACTACCACTCGCGCGAGACAAAGGCGGAGTTGGCGAAGAGTACGGGCGTCGAGCTGCTCGCACCTTACCGTAGCAAGAAGGGCGATTCCACCCCCCACAGGAGCGCCTTCTTGAGTCGCCTGCGCTACCGGATCGACACCGTCTTCAGCCAGTTCACAGGTCGCTACTCTATATTAAGAGAGTATAGGCCAAGGACCTCTGGCACTTGGCTGACAGGTTGCTGCGCAAAGGCCTCTCACACACCATAGCCTTCTTACTCAACCACCGAACTGGCAACCGCCCTCTGCAACTAGCTCGGCTCCTCCACTGAAAACTCGCACATCGGGTTAGTTGGCTTCCTGCCCGAGGCCGTCCCGGACGGTCTAGAGGCCGACGCCGACGGCAACATCTATATCGCGGTGCGCACCGAGTCGACGCCTACAGCGGGTTGCACTGTTATTGAGCCACCCCCACAATCGGTGTGTGCTTCTTACCGAGAAGACTCCTGTGCCAGCGCTAATTTGCTATCTCGTGTTGTGGTTCAACCTCTCCGAACCCGCTGTAGGATCTACGTCTACGACCCCGACGGCAACGGGCTGGCGCGCATTTCGACGGGCGGCGAGCTGCCGCCAAACGTCGGCTTCGGCCGGGACGAGGACAGCAACGTCCTCTACGTAACCTCGGGCAAGAGTCTGTACAGGATCACGCTGAACTCCGAGAGCTACCAACTGCCCACTAGCAGCTTAAAACCCAGGGCTCGCACTGCCCTTCCTCGGGTGGGCAGGCTCGAGCCCGAGGTTACGTAGACTTCCAACACCGACGGAGTGTGGCCTCACTTCCGGCCGCCGCCCTGCTCTCCGGCTTCGGCATCTCGGGTATGGTTGCGCTGAGACGTGTCTTCCGATGACCGGCATCCTGGTCCCCTGCGAGGAGGACGAGACCTGGCCCGCGAGCCCAGCTTGGCCGCGGTGTACGGTGGCACCGATGAGGCCGGGCTCGACGCGCCACTTCTAGAGATCCTACCTCTCTAACAGGACTTCTCCGGCACTTGTCGTTCCTCGTCGGAGAAGATCTTGCCGGGGTTCATTATCCCGTTCGGGTCGGCGAGTTGTTTTATCTTCCGCATGAACGGCAGCGAGTCGCCGTGCTCTTTCTTGAGGTGCTCCGTTTTGCCGGAGCCTATCCCGTGCTCCCCTGTGCAGGTGCCGCCGCGCTTAAGGGCGTAGTCCACGATCTCAGCGTTGACCTTCTCGGCTACCTCGAGCTCCGACTCGTTTGTGTGGTCCACTGGGAAGGCGGCGTGGTAGTTGCCATCGCCGACATGCCCCAAGATGGCCCCATCGAGGCCGTAAGCCTCTATAGTCTCGCGTGCTTCCCGAAGCGCCCCGGGCAGACAGGAGATCGGGACGCACACGTCGGTCGACATCAGCTTCTTGCCGGGGTTGAGATCCTCTATGGCAAAGGCGGCCTCGTGGCGGACCTCCCACAACTTCTCCCTTTCCTCCTCGTCCTCCTCGAACTCGAACGCTTCGCACCCCTCGGACTCCGAGATCTCGCGCGCCGCCGTCACGTCGCGCTCGATGGCGACCTCGCTACCGCTAAACTCCAAAAAGAGGGTCGGGGAGACGGCGTACTCCGTGCCCTTATAGGCGTTGAACGCCTCGACGGTGCGGGCGTCGACCAGCTCGACGCGGCCGATCTGCATGTCGCTGCGGACCATGGCGACCGCCGCCCGCCCTGCTGTCTCGACATCTGGGAAGATGGCCCTCGCGGCGACCGCGCTCTGGCGGATCGGGTAGAGCCTCAGTACGATCTCCGTGAACAACCCTAGGGTTCCCTCCGAGCCTACGAAGAGTCCGGTGAGGTCGTACCCGGCCGAAGACTTCATCGCCAGCCCCCCGGTCCGCATCACCGTCCCGTCGGCGAGCACCACCTCGAGCCCCAATACCTGGTCACGCATGACCCCGTAGCGAACGGCGTTAGTCCCGCTCGCGTTGGTGGCGGCCATACCGCCCAAAGAGGCATTCCACCCTGGATCTACCGGGAAGAAGAGGCCGTGCTCCACGAGACGCTCGTTCAGCTGGCCGTGCGTTACGCCCGGCTCGACCCTGGCGACGAAGTCCTCGGGCCTAACCTCCAGGATGCCGTTCATCAGGCTAAAGTCCAGGCTGATGCCGCCATGGAGGGGGATGGTGTTCCCTTCCAGGCTGCTCCCCTCGCCGTAGGGCACCACGGGGACGCCGCATTCGTTGGCAAAGCGCAGAATCTCCACGACCTCGGTCTTGTCCTTCGGAAAGACCACGGCGTCCGGAGAGCGCGGTGCGTGGTAGGAAAAGACCCGTCCGTGGCGCTCGACCACCTCCCCGTCGACGTAGATCCGGTCCATATCCGGGATTATGTTGCTCAACTCTGCAAGCAGATTCATCGGGTTCCCCCTTTCACGCAGACGCTCGGGTCACGGCAGTGCTTCTCACCGGCCTAACCAACCACCATCCACGGGTAAGATTGCGCCGTGCACGTAGTCGGCGACATCCGAGGCAAGGAAGACCGCAGCCCCCTTGAGGTCCTCTGGCTCTCCCCACCGGCCCGCCGGAATGCGCCCCAGCAGCTCTTCGGCTCGCTCCTCGTCACCCCGCAGCGCGACGGTCATCTCCGTCGAGAAGTAGCTCGGGGCTATGGCGTTGACATTTATACCCTGGTTCGCCCACTCGTTCGAGAGCGCCCGGGTGAGGTTGGCGATCCCGGCCTTGGTAGCCGCGTAAGAGGCCACCAGGATGCCACCCTGGAAGGAGAGCACCGATGCAAGGTTGATGATCTTGCCGCCCTTTCCCTCCTCGACGAAGTGCCTGGCGGCGGCCTGGCTTAAGTAAAAAGCGCTCGACAGGTTGACGCTTACGACGTCCTCCCAGTCCTCGCTTCCAACCTCGAGCGCAGGCGACCGGCGGATGATCCCGGCGTTGTTTACCAGGATATCGAGCCATCCCGCCTCCGCCACGCACGCCCCGACCATCTTCCGGGCAAGCTCGGCGTTCGCCTCCCGAAGATCGAAGTTGAGCGTATAACACCTTCTGCCTTGCGCCAAGACCTGTTCGCGGGTCTCGTCGAGGGGCAGGACATCGAGGGCGACCACGTCGGCGCCCGCTTCGGCCAGGCCGACCGCTATCCCCTGACCCAACCCCCGCGCGGCCCCGGTTACTAAGGCGACCCGGTTGTCGAGCCTGAAGTTATCGAGAACGCTCACTAGTAGCAGAGGTCTTTCGGTTCCAGGCCCTGCTCTTCGCAGAACTCGAGGTAGCGCTCCAGCTTACTGAAGACGTCATCCTGGTAGATCAGGTTGTCCTCGTCGTCCATGTATTGGATCGTTCCTTCGAGTATGAAAAGCGTGATCATACCCCAGCTCTCCTCATCTACGACGAGCGTGTGGATGTCGCCGGGCGGCTCGTAGATCAGGGTGCCCGGCGTGGCTACCCAGTCGCGCTCCAGGTAGCGCCAGGAGCCCTCGATGCAATATCCCATGACCTGACCGCCGGTGTGGCGGTGGCGGTTGACCTTGCCGCTTCCCTCGACCTTGAGCAGGTTGATCCAACGTCCGCTCGTGAGGTCGAACCTCAAGGGCTTGAACCACACCCTCTCCGCCTGCGGCACCCATGGCAGCTCGTCGCCATGAATCGCCCGGTCCGGCAACGCCATCTCCTCAGTGAATGCCTTCAGCTTCTCGTCGATCATGGTCCGCCTCCTCGTTGAACCGCTCGTAGCATGCTCTTACCCCTCGTCCCAGGATCTCATACCTCGAGGACCGGCAACGCGCCTAACCTGCGGCGTTCACTGCTCATGTCGTATACAGCGGAGGTTCCTTTATAGCTCACCCTAGAGTGTACGTTCCTAGAGGTACTCGCCACGTAGCTCGCCCCGAACGGCAATTACGATACGGACAAGCGCGAAACGAGGGCCGCGATAAAAAAGATACTCAAGAACGCCTTCGTCTGTCCCATCCACGACCGCCCCACGAAGGTGGGACGGGGGAAGGTCGTCGGGCGCTTCCACGATAGCGTACCCGGCGCCGTGACGCCGCAGGTCGAAACCGCCACGGCCTGGGTACCCGCGACACAGAGGCACCGGGTGGCGAACTCGAACTGAGAGGCGTCGCCTGGTGCCTGCGGGCCGCCTGTCGGTAGGGGAAGGAAGTGGGCGTCATGAACTGCGATCCGAAAAGTGCGATCTGAAAAGTTGGTATCGTCGGAGGGCTTTGAACGTTCCGGGCTACCTAGCCGGCAGCTCGAGTTCCCGGAGGGGTTTCCGTGGTGACCGACATGGGCATAGTGCCTCCCGACGACTTCGCGCTGCGGCTAGGGGAAAGGGCGAGATCTCGGTCGGCGAGCTTACGCTCGAGAACGAGGTGGCCCCGTCATGCCGGATCTCCGCGAAACCGGCACGCGTGGTGGGCTCCGGCGGAGGCTCGCCGGTTTGGGTTCGGTAAAAAGCCGTAGTGCTACTCCAAGGAGGTTCCCAATGGCGTTCCAAAGCATCAACCCGCACCAGCCCTCCGACATCGTCGGGGAGTTCGAGGAGGCCGGGCAAAAAGGCGTGGAGGAGGCGGTTGCGCGTGCCAGCGAAGCGTCTTCAGAGTGGCGCGAGCAGCCGGCCCTCTCCCGCGGCAGCTCTCTGGCCGGGATGGCCGACGACTTGGAG
>Ga0196962_10000843_pt1 | contig 11020 bp, 7 predicted proteins | sample S3v_20metaG_FD_183186 | JGI IMG/M metagenome (GOLD analysis project Ga0196962, IMG submission 183186) | Soil microbial communities from Anza Borrego desert, Southern California, United States - S3+v_20 | ecosystem: Environmental > Terrestrial > Soil > Desert | place: USA: California | collected... | reverse complement strand
GTTCTGCCTGCGCACAAAGATTCCGTGTGGCGTGAAAAACAGCGGCACGATCAGCCAGAACGAGAAGAAGAAGGCAACCAGCAAAACGCCGCTTGCCAGCAATGGACTCAACAACATCAGGAAAGCAAGCACGAACGTCGCCGGTATTAGGATCATCAGCAACCCGATCACCCACACAATCGAGAGAATCAGCGTCTGAATGATCGCCCAGGATAGGCGCACCATCGTGACCCGGTTCGCGTCACTCAACGCGATTCCCGATACCCAGCGGAAGTACAGCCCTCCCACAACCCAGCCAATGATCGTAAACAGGAGCCCAAGCCCTAGCAACCCAGGCAAAGACGTGATCTGGACAACCTCCTGCGAGCCCAGGGGAGTTTTCACCGGCATGGTTTGTGCCAGTAAACTCGAAATCCCCACCGGAAATGCCTGCAACCTGCCAAGTAAACTCAGGAGATTAAAACGTTCGAGCACCTCGCTGAATGCGGCTTGGTATGTGGCGAAACGCTCCAGATCAGAAGAAGAACTCATCGTTGTGCGGGCTTGATTGAACACCATTCGGAAGAGGGGATTGAGCAATCCGCCAACGCTGAAGCGCGGCCCGAGCCAGAGGAGCACATCCAGAAGAAGCGGCAGAAGGATCAGCCAAACATGGCTCGAAACCACGTCAAAACCTGCCCTTAATGAGCCCATCACACCGGGTGGTGGGGGGATGTCTGCCAATTTCTGCACGTTCATAACCAGTTGATTCTACCATATTGACCTCGTCTTGGCATTCAACTATGACACAGGTACAATGCATTTATGAACGAACAGCGGTATTTGCCGAATGCAGACCGGGTCGGTATGCTCACATCGACCGTTTTGCTGGCATTTGCCCTTAGCCGTCTCATTCAGGCACCCGAATTTAACGTCGAAATCCAGCTTCCAGGCTTTTTTTTCCTGCTCCCCTTAAACCTCACCGCGGCAATGAGTGTGCTGACGGCGGGTCTGACCGCCACGGGGATGGACTGGCTCCTGCGGGAGCATCCCTCCCTCAGAGGGCGTCCCACGTATCAGTGGTGGCTGCTCCCCACCCTGACCACGTTTGTGATCGGCGTGCCGCTTTCCATCCTACCTACGGGGACAGCTTGGTGGGTGAGTTTTTTGATTGCTGGCGTTTTTCTCTTTTTTGTGTTCGTTGCCGAATATATAGTTGTCGATCCGGGCGCGCCTTATTACGCCATCTCTATGGCGGGGTTGACCGCCATTTCCTACACGCTCTTCCTGGTGCTGTCTGTAGTGCTACGCTATGGCACGATCCGCCTCTATATTCTTGCCCCCGGTTTATTCCTTGCGGCAGCACTCGCCAGCCTACGGATTTTGCACCTCCGCAGCGGACAGTGGGAGTATGCTTGGTCGCTGGGCATTGCCTTCATCTGTGTACAGATTGCGGCTGGCTTGCATTACTGGCCTCTCTTGCCGATCCAGTTCGGATTGATGCTGACCGGGTTGCTGTATAGCCTGACCACTCTTGCCGTGAACCTGGGAGAGGACTTGCCCGCCCGCCGTGCGCTCATCGAACCCGTCCTCATCATGGGGATGTGCTGGGGACTGGCTGTTTTCCTGCAATAATATAATGAAGCAAAGACTTTCCCTGAGCAGAGATCATTGGCAGGAGATGTTGGAACATGTGGATCGCCACACTCCTTTAGAGGCGTGTGGATTGCTGGCAGGCAAAGAGGACCAGGTGGAGAACGTGATCCTGATTCGGAATCAGGCGCAAAGTCCCACGCGCTTCATCATGGAACCTTACGAACAGCTTCAGGCATTTGCGTGGATCGAAGCCAACGGCATGGACCTTCTCGGTATCTTCCATTCACACCCTGCGGGGCCAGAAACTGCCTCCGCGACCGACATTGCTGAGGCCGCCTATGAAGTAATCCACCTAATCTGGTCTCGAAATCAAAATGGCTGGAATGCGCACGGCTTCTGGCTCGAGAATGGCAGCGCAACGGAAGTAGTATTGCAAATCGTGGAGTAGAGTAACCTTATCACTCCGCTTGTGTTTCAGGTTTTATATGATGCCCTGGCCACAGATTGCTTTTTTCATTCGTTGAAAAGCATAATCTGTGACTGTGAAGGGTGTACTCATTCGGAGGATCAAACGTTATGCAGACTCTGATCGGCATTGGGGTTGTCATTCTCGGGTATCTTCTGGGCTCCATTCCCTTTGGCTTAATAATCGTAAAGATGAAAACAGGCAAGGATGTCCGCACAGTGGAAAGCGGGCGAACGGGCGGGACGAATGTCGTCCGGGCGGCGGGGCTGGGTGCAGGTTTACTCACCGCCTTTTTTGATATTGTTAAGGGGGCTGTATCGGTCTGGATTGCACAAGCTATTCTTCCTGAGAACCCTCTCGTTCATATCCTGGCGCCCCTGGCAGCTATTCTCGGACATAACTACTCTTTGTTTCTGATTCGGCGCGATGAAAACGGAAAGCTGCGTTTTCATGGAGGTGCGGGCGGCGCACCGGCTCTTGGCGGCGCTATGGGTTTGTGGCTGCCTATGTTCCCGATCGTGCTCGCCGCCGGCGCGTTGATCTGGTTTACCCTGGGGATTGCCTCCCTGACGACGATGGCAATAGGGCTGGTTGTGACGGTTGTATTTGCCATCTATTCCGCGCAGGGATTGCTGGAGCCGGTTAACATCTGGTATGGTGTGATCGCCGAGCTGTTTTTGATCTGGGCATTACGGCCGAATATCAAAAAGCTGCTGGCAGGCAAAGAGCGTGTGGTCAAATTCAGTTTGAACGGATGGTTGAGAGCACGCAGAGAAGCGCAAGCGGAGTTGCACAAATAAAAAGTGACGCTCCTTACGGAGCGTCACTTCGGTTCGGTCATTTGCTGGAGCAGGGCTCTTAAGTTTCTCTGGTGCAGAGTTTGCGCCAGCCCCCCAAGATACACACGACTCTTTCCAGTTTCCTCGATCGTAATCTCATCCAGAAGGTCGATTGCGTTCTTTCGCCGTGAAGCCGCCCGGACGGACTTCTTAATCGCGGCGAGGTAGTTCAGATTCTCTTTTACTGCGGCGTCGATCTCCCCACGCAGGATAATGTCACCATGTCCTTGCACGATGTTTTCAAGCCCCATCTTGCCGATCTGCTTGATGGAAGTCATAATCTCATCGATATCGCCATCGACAATATACGGAAGCGGCATGAAGGAATCACCTGCAAAGAGGATACGGTCTTCCTCGACTAGGACGGCAATCCCGTCAGGGCTGTGTCCCAGTGCTGGCGAGATGATTAAGTTCTTCTTGCCTACCCGCAAGGTGACTTCGCCCTGCGAAAACGTCATGTGCGGCAGGATGATCTTCACCTGACGCAGCGCAGGGTTTTGCTTCTGCGCCGCCTCCAGGGATGGAATGCCGCGCTCGATCAACAGGTCACGGCAGCGGGCATGGGCAATCACCGTGGCGCCCGGAAAAAAGCAATTTCCCCAGGCATGATCTGCGTGATAGTGCGTGTTGATCACGTAGCGCACCGGAACATTCAATTCATGTTCGATGAATTCACGGATACTAAGCGTCTCATCTGGCAAAGCTAGCGTATCAATCACCACTGCCCACTGGGGACCCGCCACCACTCCCGCCGTTACTTGAGCGTAAATTTCACTCTGAAACCAAAAGACATTTTCGGAAACTCTTTCTCGGTGCATTCATATCCCTTGTGAATTTTTTCTATTGATAGCATAAAAAAAGATGAAAATCAAGTTGATTAGACAAATTTAAGAGAATCTTCACATTTTTGCAAAGAAACTAGTGCCATCGGCTTGCTTGTGAACTTGTGACGTGATACACTTTACGAGATATGACGAAAAGCTTGCTGATCGTCAGTGTAGATACGAAGTTCGCACAAGTACTGCTCCACGGGCTAGAACAGGAAGGTTACCGGGTCCAGGTCACCAAAGGAAAGGGCGAATCCGTCGTTCGCGCCGACGAGGAAAATTCCTCACTCGCCTTCCTGGATATGGATCTTGGATACCGGGCTGTCTTGGAAATTGGTCAGGCACTGCGAATGCTGAACCCGGAGATCAGGTTCATTGTGTTCTCCCGGGAAGGGACAACTCCCGTCATGGACGAGCTCCGTCCCTGGATGCTCTCTCCCAAGCCATACTTTTTACCGGATATATTGAATATGCTAGACAACAACTCCATGCCTCCGTCTAAGTACTCCCCCACTCCCGATCACCACCCGGACGTTCAGACGAACAATTCCTCGCTTCCCTGGCTGGGGGATGTGACTCGAGCCGCGCAGCACCTCACCCGGCTGACGCTTGAATCCTCCGCGCAGGCAGCTCTCATCACCCGCGGCGATAGTCTGTGGGCGTATGCCGGTCAGCTTTCGCAGGGCGCAGCAAAGGAGCTGGCGGTGGCAGTAACCCGTCACTGGGATGGACAAAAGGGAAGCGACTTGCTGCGCTTTGTACGTTTGGAGGCAACGAAGGCAGAGCACATGCTCTATGCCACACGACTGGCAGATGATGTTGTACTGGCTCTGGTCTTCGATGCCGAAACACCGTTCAGCACGATCCGCTCACAGGCGGGACAGTTAGTAAACCAGCTTTCCACCCAATCCCCCGAGGTAGCGGAACCACCGCTCAATCAGAAGCCTTTGCCGGCAACCTATGATGCACCCACGGAATCCCTAGACGATGAAAGCAGCCAGGATCTGGACATTCCAAGCATTGCCGAAATTCTTTCGGATGTCCCGCCACCGCGACCTGAACCGGGACTCTTCCCGCTCGAGGAACAGGAGGAGTTCGCCCCGCCCCCGATCCCTTCACGCTCAAGACAATATAGCCGCGAGAGCTCCCCTGCAGTACACACTAATGATTTGCTGGTATCCAACCAGGATAATGAACAGACTGTGGAGCACGTCGTAGAAGACTTTGACGCAACGATGCCTTCCAAGTCACGTCGACGTCCCGAAACGCCCATCCGCAGGCCTATGCCGGGCGAACTCGATGAGACACGTCCGCATTCGATCACCGAGGTGGCGGGACGCGTGATGCTCGAGCCAATCTCCCCGGGTCTCTATAACCTCACCTATGCCTGTTTACTGGTGCCGCGTTTCAGTAACCATTATCTCACCGGCGATATGTCGGACCGGCTTTCCGAATGGCTGCCGCAGATCTGCATTGCCTTTGGCTGGCGGCTGGAATATCTGGCTGTACGCCCGGAATATGTACAGTGGGTATTGAATGTGCCTCCGGCAACGTCGCCTGGCTATCTGATGCGCATCATCCGCCAGCAGACGTCCGAAAAGATATTTACTGAATTTCCAAAACTGAAGAAGGAAAATCCGTCCGGCGATTTCTGGGCGCCTGGCTATCTGATCATGGGCGGCACACAGCCGCATCCGCCGCAGCTGGTGAAGGATTACATCAAGCAGACCCGTACGCGCCAGGGCTATTCCCAGCCGAGAAACAACATCCCCTCGCGTTGAGCCCAACTCATAATAAGATCATGAGCGCGGAGTATAATACTCCGCGTTTCTATTTAAGTTCCCGTTCCAATTTTGCGAGCTCACACTGAATTACTGATCACGAAAGACTGATAACTGGATTTACACATGCCTTCTACACTTTACCTGATTGACGGACACGCACTCGCTTATCGCATGTACTTCGCACTCACCGCCGGCGGCAGCAGCGCGCGCTGGCAGACGTCCAAGGGGGAGCCAACCGCTGGCACCTATGGATTCGCCCGCGAGCTGCTCCGCATCATTGAACAGGAAAAACCGGATTACATCGCCGTCGCCTTCGATACCGGCAAGACGTTTCGCGACAAAATTTTCCCTGCCTATAAAGGCACGCGCGCCAAGATGCCGGACGACCTGAGCCCGCAGATCGGGCGCATTCGCGATATGATCGATGCCTTCAATATTCCCCGCCTCGAGATGGAAGGCTACGAAGCTGACGATGTGCTCGGCTCGATTGCGCGCACCGCGGCGGAGCAGGGGCTGGGTGTCAAGATCATCACCGGTGACCGGGATCTTCTGCAACTCGTCAATGAGCGCACCACCGTGTATCTCGCTGGAGACGACCAGAACTACATTACGGATGAAGATGTAGTTAAGAAGCTTGGGGTCCCACCTTCACAGGTGGTGGACTACAAAGCGCTCGTCGGCGACAAATCCGACAACATTCCTGGCGTGGCGGGCATCGGCGAGAAGACTGCGATCGCATTGATTCAAAAATTCGAGACGCTCGATAACATCTACCAAAGCATTGACCAGGTGGAAAATCGCTGGCGAACAAAGCTTGAGCAGAACCGCGAGAACGCGTTCCTCAGCCGGGAGCTCGCACAGATCAAGACCAACCTCAACATCAAGCTCGACCTCGAACATGCGAAAGCGCAGGAATTGGACATTCCTGCCATTGAGAAAATTTTTCAGGAACTGGAATTTCGTTCGCTGATCAAGACGCTCGATCGAATCGCCGGAAAAGACGGAGCTACCATCGCTGCCGCCTCCCTCAAACCCGGAGAACAGATGACGCTGTTTGCGGGCGGAGCGGATGAAGCGCAACCCGCGGTGGTGTATACACCAGCTACAACTCTCGATATCGAAGTCAAAATTGTTGATACCGATAAGAAGCTCGCAGACCTTGTTAAGAAACTCAATAAAGCACAAGTCATTTCGTTCGATACGGAAACTACATCCACGGAAGAGATGAAGGCAGAGATCGTCGGTATCTCACTGGCAATCCAAGAGGGTGAAGGGTATTACATCCCCACCGGCCATCGCGCCGGGACGAACCTTCCGTTGGAACAAGTGCTTGCCTCGCTTAAAGGTCCCCTCACCGACCCAAAGATTGGTAAGATCGCGCACAATGCGAAGTACGATTACATCGTCCTGGCAAGGCATGGACTGCGCGTCTCACCGCTCACCTTCGATACCATGCTGGCAGAATTCATTATTGATCCTTCTTCGCGCAGTATGGGTCTGAAGAATATGGCGTTCAATAAGCTTGGCGAGGAGATGACCCATATCGAAGAATTGATCGGAAAAGGCAAGAAGCAGATCACGATGGATGAGGTCGCAATCGAATCCGCGGCGCCATACGCTGTGGCAGATGCCGAAGTGACCCTGCGCCTCATGCCGATTCAGCAGCAAGGTCTACGACGTGTCAACGGCGAAAAGTTACTCGAGGAAATCGACCTACCTCTGACCCCCGTCCTGGCAGACATGGAAATGAATGGTATTTCCCTGGACCTGCCCTTTTTCCAGGAAACCGGCGAACGCCTGCAGAAGAGGATGAATGAGATCGAAAAGCAGGTCTATGAACTGGTTGGTAAGCCATTCAATATCAACTCCACGCAGCAGCTCTCGGATGTCCTCTTTAAGCAGCTTGGTCTCGAGCCGCCTGACCGTGGCAACAAAACTGCCAGCGGACATTTCTCTACAGCAGCGGGTGTGCTGGATTTGCTGCGTGGCAAGCATTCAGTTGTCGATATGATTTTAGAGCATCGCGAGCTTTCCAAGCTCAAATCCACGTATGTGGATGCATTACAAGCCGCGGTCAATTCGGAAACTGGGTGTGTGCATACTAACTACAGCCAGATCGGTGCGGTGACAGGGCGCCTGTCATCGTCGAACCCCAATCTGCAAAACATCCCCATTCGCAGCGAGGAAGGTAGGCGGCTGCGAAATGGTTTCATTGCAAATAAAGGCAATGTACTACTCTCGGTAGATTACTCGCAAATCGAGCTGCGCATTGTCGCCCATATGGCGCAGGACGAGAACATGCTGGCAGCATTCCGCGCCGGGCAAGACATCCACACCGCAACAGCAGTCGCCATCTTTGGCGTGAAACCGGATGAAGTGACCAAACAAATGCGCCGCCGATCCAAAGGAATCAACTTTGGGCTCATTTACGGCATGTCTGTGTTTGGGCTGACCCGTTACACAGATCTGACTCTCGCCGAGGCAGAGACGTTCGTCAAAGCGTATTTTGAGCAATTTCCTGGCGTCAAACGATACTTGGATGGAATCCGTAAGCAGGCTGCGCAACAGGGGTATGTGGAAACATTACTTGGACGCAGACGATACTTCCCTGCTTTGCAGGGTAGAGCCAACGTTCAGGTCAAGAACCGTGAGGAGCGGGAAGCGATCAACGCGCCCGTCCAGGGCACCGCGGCAGATATCATGAAACTCGCCATGCTGAAAATCCCTCCGGCATTGAAAGCCGCCGGACTAAAAGCCAAGATGCTGCTGCAGGTGCACGACGAGCTTGTGTTCGAAGTCCCCAAAACGGAAGTAAAGGAAACGGCACGCGTGGTGCAGGAAGTCATGGCGAACGCGTATCCCTTGAGCATCCCGCTCTCCACCGAAGCGCGCTACGGGACAAATTGGGGCGATACCAATCCGATATAGAGACTTTCTTAACCACAAAGGACAGGAAGAACACGAAGGATTTTAACTTAACCCTTGGTACCCTTCGTGTCTTTTGTGTTAAAAATAATCCAATGGTAGGGTTAAGAATGCCAACCCCTACGTTATAATTATCACCATGCCCGGACGAGAAGACATCTTCCAAAAAGCAATGAATGAGGGCCATTCCGCTGCATGGGATCAGGAGTGGGGTAAGGCTGCCGCGGCATATCGCAAAGCCTTACAGGAGATGCCCGATAACCCTAAGGCACTCAACAGCCTGGGACTGGCATTGTTCCAACAAGCAAATTTTGAAGAAGCGCTGCAGATCTACAAGCGTGCCGCGCAAGTATCGCCGCAAGACCCTTCACCAATGGAAAAACTCGCGCAGCTCCTCGAACGCACGGGCCGGCTCAAGGAAGCGATCGATGCAGCGACGCGAGCTGCGGAGCTCTTCCTTAACCAGCGCGATATAGATAAGGCAATTGAGAACTGGGTACGCGTCACGATGCTGGACCCTGAGCATATCATGGCTCACTCGCGTCTTGCCCTGGCGCACGAACGCCTCGGTCACAAATCCCGCGCGGTGGCAGAATATATCGCCGTTGCCAGCCTCGTCCAGCGCACAGGTAACCTCCAAAAAACCGCCGAGCTTGTCAAGAAAGCCTTGCAGATCCATCCTGAAAGTGAAGAAGCACAACAAGCACTTAACCTCCTGCGAGGAGGGCAATTGCTTCCGAAGCCATTACGCCCCAAAGGCGGGACGGGACCTATTGCGATGGCACAGGTCAAACAGTTGGATCAGCCTAAGAAGGAAGCCGATTCCGGGCTGGACCCCATCGCCGAAGCGCGGCAAAAAGCACTGACCCGACTGGCAGAGATCCTCTTCGAATACTCCACCGACGATGGTCAGAGCGCCCAGACGCGGCGCGGCTTGCAGGCATTAATGCGCGGCACGGGCCAGCTTTCGATGCAGCAGTCCGAACAGACCAAGGTCGTCCTGCATCTGGGTCAGGCGATCGACGCGCAGACAAAGAACAATGAGAATCAGGCTGCTGAAGAACTGGAACATGCCCTCGAAGCCGGCTTTAACCATCCCGCGCTCTATTTTGATCTGGGTCTGATTCGCTCGAAAGGAGACCGCCTGGAGTCTGCCGTCCGACATTTGCAGCATGCCGTCAAACACCAGGATTTTGGTCTGGCGTCACGCCTACTGATGGGGCAGGTCAATCAGAAGCTGGGGCGACTCGATCTTGCCTCCCAGGATTATCTCGAAGCTCTGAAACTGGCAGACGCGATGATCGTCTCTCCGGAGCAATCGGATGAGATCCGCCAGATGTATGAGCCGCTAATCGAAGCCCAGGCAACCGAAAAGGATGAAACAAATCTCAAGCGCCTGTGTGACAATGTCAACGATATGCTCATGCGGAAGAACTGGCGCGATCATTTATATCGAGCGCGAGAGCAGATGACCCGCTCTCAGGACGGTGACATGCCGATGCCTCTTGCAGAAGTGATCCTGCAGGCGCAGTCGAGTCAGGTGCTCGAAGCCATCAGCCATGTCCACCAGTTGGCACGCGCCGGACAATTACGGTCTGCGATGGAAGAAGCCTTCCATGCGCTGACGTATGCCCCTACTTATCTCCCCCTGCATACGTTGATGGGTGACCTTCTCATCCGCGAGAACCATATCGAAGAGGCAATTGCCAAGTTCAACACCATCGCGCAAGCCTACAGTGTGCGCGGCGAGGCTGCGCAGGCGGCAAAGCTGCTCCGGCGTGTGATCCAGCTCGCGCCGATGGATATGGTCGCTCGTACAAAGTTGATCGATCAGCTTGTCGCCCGCGGACAGATGGACGATGCCATCCGGGAATATCTCGAACTGGCAGACACCTACTATCGTCTTGCAGAACTCGATCAGGCGCGCAGGACATATACCGCGGCACTGCGCGTCGTCCAGCAAGCCAACGCCGACCGCAAATGGAACGTCCACATCCTGCAGCGCATGGCAGATATCGATATGCAGAGACTGGATTGGAAGCAGGCGATCCGCATCTATGAGCAGATTCGTACATTGCGACCCGATGATGAAGGTGTACGAAAAAATCTGATTGAGCTCAGCCTGCGGCTGGGGCAGCCTGCCCAGGCGAACGCAGAAATCGAAAGCTATCTCACGTATTTACAGTCCCAGGGCGATAGTGAGCAAGGCATTAAGTTCGTAGAGGAACTGATTGCCGAACGTCCCAGCGATATGATCCTGCGTCGTGTGCTCGCGCAGCTTTACCAACAGGCTGGACGCACCGCTGATGCAGTAGCACAACTCGACTCTCTTGCCGAAACCCTGTTGACGAGCAACAAAAAAGAAGAAGCAATCATTGTCATTAACCAGATCCTGTTAATAGGACCGTCGAATGCAGAGCAGTATCGTCAACTGCTGATGCAGCTACAATCGAGTTAATCGTCCTTGCTAGCCGTGAATGAGCAGGCTCATTTTCAGGTTCCATGTCTCCGTTGATCTAAATTGTGGGGAAACATTGTGACTTCCTTTTTACAGTTCCACGCCGGAGGTTGCATATGCCCAGAAATTCCAATAAAAATGCCGGT
>Ga0196962_10000842_pt1 | contig 11022 bp, 9 predicted proteins | sample S3v_20metaG_FD_183186 | JGI IMG/M metagenome (GOLD analysis project Ga0196962, IMG submission 183186) | Soil microbial communities from Anza Borrego desert, Southern California, United States - S3+v_20 | ecosystem: Environmental > Terrestrial > Soil > Desert | place: USA: California | collected... | reverse complement strand
CCGTGGCGCGGGGGACATGAAGGCCGGCCTCACCGCCATGACCGGCGCGGTGCGGGCGCTAAAGAGGGCAGGTTACGCCCCTGCGGCGGACATACAGCTGCAGTCCGTCGTCGAGGAGGAGTGCACCGGGCACGGTGCGTTGCAGTGTTTGCTGGAAGGGGCGCGGGCCGACGCTTGCGTTATTAGCGAGCCTCATCCGGACCATATCACCGTCGCCCAGGTCGGCGTGTTGTGGTTCCACGTTGAGCTCGCCGGCGTCCCGGCGCACGCGGCGCGCGCCAGCCATCTCGGCTTCAACGCCATCGACGCCGCGGTGGAGGTGCTGGCGGCGCTCCGGCGCCACGAGGCGCGGCTCAACGAGAACCCGCCGCCGCCGTTCGACGCGTTCGAGCACCCCATCAACTTGAACCCTGGTGTGATCTCAGGCGGTGACTGGCCCTCTACCGTAGCGGCGACGTGTACGCTCTCTTGCCGCATCGGGCTGTACCCGGGGCAGGAGCCCGAGGAGGCGCGCGCCGGGGTCGAGGCCGCCGTGGCCGAAGCCGTCGCCGCATCCCCACGGCTGGCCGAGAACCCGCCGCGCGTGCGCTACGACGGGTTCTCGTGCGAGGGCTCGGTCATAGGTGTGAATGAGCCGCTGGTCCAGACCCTGTCGGGGGCGTACGCCCGGTTGCACGGAGGGTGTCCTCCGGCGCTGGCGACGACGGCCACCACGGATGCGCGCCATTTCGTACGCATGGGGATGCCCGCTGTTTGCTTCGGGCCGCGGGGGGAGGGGATCCACGGCATCGACGAGCGCGTCTCGCTGCGCTCCGTCGTCGAGTCCGCGCAGGTGCTCGGGCTCTTTGTAAGGGATTGGTGCGGGCTCGTCCCGGGCCGGAAGGAGGAGAGCTGATGTCCACAGCCGAACCGAGCATCACCCCGCGACCAGGGACCACCGAGAGCTCCAAACTGCACCGGCGCGCCCTGGGGGTGCCGGATCTGATGTTCTTCATCATCGCGGCTTCGGCGCCGCTTACGGCGGTGGCCGGCGGCCAGGCCGCGACCTACCTCGTGACCGGCAACAGGGCCGTCGCTTTCATGTTCATACCCCTCGGGATCGTGCTCGCGCTGTTCACCGTCGGGTACGCGGCGATGAGCCGTTACATCGAGAACGCGGGGGCGTTCTACGCCTACGTCTCCAAGGGCCTCGGCCGGGTCTCCGGCATCGGGGCCGCGTTCGTCGCGCTCATCGCCTACAACAGCATGCAGATCGGGATCTACGGCCTCTTCGGGGTCGCGATGGGCGGCTTTATGGCGGGATACCTGGGCTTGGACCTTCCCTGGTGGTTCTGGTGCCTCGTGGCAGGGGGCGTGATAGCGCTGCTCGGATTGTTGCAGATCGACCTAAACGCCAAGGTGCTGGCCGTCATGCTAGGCCTGGAGGTGCTGATAGTCGCCCTCTTCGACTTCGCGATCCTGGCCGACCCTGGTCCACAGGGCCTGACGATGATCGGCTTCAGCCCGACCATAGCGTTCAGCACCGCCGTCGGCGCAACGCTCACGTTCTGCGTCGCCTCTTTCGTGGGCTTCGAATCGGCGGCCATATACAGTGAGGAATGCCGCGACCCCAGGCGGACGGTCGCCCGCGCGACCTACCTGGCCGTGGGCCTGATCGCCGTGTTCTACGCCCTCTCCAGCTGGCTGCTCGGCGTCGCGGCCGGACCGAATACCATAGTCAACCCCGAAGCCCTCGTTAGGGCCGGGTTCGAGACCGACGGCGCCCCTGATCCTACGACCGTGCTGTTCATCACAGGGGCCGAGCGGCTGGGTGAGATCTGGGGCACTGCAGCGGCGCTGCTCTTCGCCACGAGCCTTTTCGCCGCGCTCCTCTCGTTCCACAACGCTGTCGCCCGCTACGCATTCGCCCTGGGCCGTGAGGGAGTGCTCCCTTCGGTCTTCGGCCGCGTCAACAGCCGCACCGGCGCGCCCTGGGTCGCCTCGCTGACGCAGTCTATTCTCGCGCTCAGTGTCGTCCTGGTCTTCGCCATAGCCGCGGCCAACCCGGTGCTCACGCTGTTTACGTGGTTGACGAACCTCGGCGCTCTGGGCGTGCTACTCCTGATGGCTTCGACGTCCTTCGCAGTCGTAGGGTACTTCAGGCGGAGGCCGCAGGACGCGGTCGGAAGCTGGGCCGCCACGTGGGCGCCGGCGATCGCCGGCGTTCTGCTCCTGATCCTGCTCGTGCTCGGCGTCGCCAACTTCAACGTCCTGATCACGGGCCTCACCGACGCCCCCATCAACACGATGACGATCGTGCTCCCCCTCATCCTCTTCGGGGGTGGGATCGTCGGCCTGATCGTGGGCGCCTTCCTGAAGCGTAGCCGCCCCGACGTCTACGAGCGCATCGGCGGCGGCGCTGGCGCCGAGGAATAGCGGCGGCAGGAGACGTGGGTTCCCAGAGGGACAGAACGAGGATGAACGCCGCGCCGCAACACGAGCAGGCCGACCTCCCCGCGCTCGCCGACCGCGAAGGGATTCTGGGAGATCTCGAGCGTTTCATCTGCGAGGCGTGGGAGTCGTTCGACACACCGCGCACCGCCGAACCGCAATTGGACGAGACTCTGATCGGACGCCTCGAGACGCCGCTGCCCGAGGAGGCCGGTGACGCCGAGGCCACACTGAAGGACGCGGCGCGTATCCTCGACGCCAGCATCTCGCCCTCCAGACCGCTCTATGTCGGCTATATTGGCTCGACCGGCCTGGAGATAGGGGTGCTAGCCTCCGCGCTCGCGGCGACCTACGATGCTAACCTGGCGGTCGCAGCAGGCGGCGCGGATCTCCTCGAGGAGCAGACCCTACGCTGGCTCGCCGCGTTCGTCGGCTTCCCTTACGCGGAAGGCGTCTTCACGAGCGGCGGAATGACCTCGAATCTTACGGCGCTCTTGGCGGCGCGCGAGCGGGCGTTGCCAGGGTGCCGCACCGACGGACTCGGGGACCACCGGACGGCGGTGTACTGCTCTGATGAGGCCCACCACTCGGTCGTTCGCGCCGTAGAGGTCTGCGGGCTCGGGAGCAGCGCCATCCGGCAGATCCCCATCGACGGCCGGCGACGAATGCGGCCTGAGGCACTTGACGAGGCGCTCTCCAAGGACGTCGCCTTGGGCGTCGTGCCCGTAGCGGTGGTTGCGACGGCGGGAACGACCCTTACGGGGGCCGTCGACCCGCTCGACGCGGTCGCCGACGTCTGCGCCCGCCACGACGTCTGGTTGCACATCGACGGCGCGTACGGGCTTCCTGGAGCGGCGGCGCCAACCGCGGCACCGCTGTTCGCTGGCCTCGAGCGTGCCGACTCTGCCACCATCGACGCCCACAAGTGGCTCGGTGTGCAGAAGAGCTGCAGCGTCGTGTTGCTGAGTGAGAGGGACAGACTGCGGGCGGCGTTCGGCCACGAGGAGCGCTACATGCTGCACGAGGGCGACGTAGCCAACCCGGTAGACCGTACGCTCGAGTACTCGCGTCCGTTCCGCTCTCTGCGGCTGTGGATGGCCTTCCGCGTCTACGGCGCCGCCAGGTACCGCGCCTGGATCGAAGCCACCCTCGCCAACGCCCGACATCTCACGGAGTCGCTGCGCGACTCACCAGAGTTCGAGCTCCTCCACGACCCCATGCTCTCCACCGTCTGCTTTCAACACGTTCCACCCGGCGCAGATGATGTCGACGCGCACAACATCAAACTCGCCCGCGAGATGCAACGCGACGGGCGCGTGTTCCTCGCGCCTGCCACCGTCGACGGCCACGCCTGCCTGCGCGTGTGCTTCGTCAACTTCAGGACCACGTCCGACGAGGTAGAGTTCGTGCTCACGGTGGCCCAAGAGCTCGGTCGTCGCCTGGTCCTGGGTTGACCCGGGGCCACGGCCAGCATTTCAGCAGTTCGACTAGCATTGGACCACCTTTTCCCCTCCTCTTTTTCGCACCTGCCGAAACGGGTAGGAAAGGGTTGGGCAGATCGTGGCAAACCCAAAGGAGGATCTTATGCCGCGTATCCAACCACTGGAACCGGAGAACGCCCCGGAGCAATCACGGCAGTTGATGGAGCAGGGCGAGCAGGCCATGGGGCAGATGCTGAACTTCTTCAAGCAGATGGCCGTCTCCCCGGCAGCCTTCCAAGCGTACATGGACTTCGAGGAGGCGCTACAGGGTGGCGCCCTCGACCAGTTGACCCGTGAGGCCGTCTACATAGGAACCTCCGACTACAACGGCTGCACCTACTGACTGTCGGCCCACTCCGCCGTGGCGGAGCAAGCGGGCATGAGTAAAGACGAGATCGAGCGCGCGCAGCGGTTCGAGTCTGAGGATGAGCAGCGGGCAGCGGCCCTCCGGTTCGCCCGGGAGGTGGTCGAGAGCCGCGGGCGCCCTTCGGACGAGGCTATGGAGGAGGTGCGAAACGCCGGTTACACCGACGAGCAGATCATAGAGATGGTTGCCACCGTGAACCTCGCTACCTTCACCAACTACATGAACGACTTTATGGGAACCGAGGTGGACCTTCCGGTCCAGGAGCCGACGGACGACCGGTAGGACCTTTTGCGGGGCGGCTGCGCCGCATCTTTGGCCAGCAACGGCGAGCATGCCATAGAGCTGGCTAGGGAGCTACAGCCGGATGTGACCCTTGTGGACATCGAGATGCCAGGCATTAACGGTATAGAGGCTACGCGTGAGATCCTGCACCTAAGCCCCCGCGTCGGCGTACTGGTAGTCACGATGTTCGAGGACGACTCGGTGTTCGCCGCCATGCGAGCCGGGACGAGAGGTTACCTGCTAAAGGACTCGAGGGGTAAGGAGGTGAGGCACGCGATAAGGGCCGTGGCCAGCGGCGAGGCGATCTTCGGCCCCGGGTCATCCGTGCCCGGGAGGCCGGGTTGGGGCACGAAAGAACCTAGCCGAGATACCCTCTATCGAAGCGGCTCCTGTGCCCCTGACGTGTGAGGTAGACTGAAAGAACAGGACGCGCTACCGTCAGGAGGACTCTGGTGAACGAGCGTTTGGAGAAGATGCGGGAGCTGGGGCAGGCGCCCTGGGTCGACGAGCTCGCGCGCGAGGACATAAAGAACGGCGGCCTCGAGCGGATGATAGAAGATGGCATCGTGGGCGTTACCTCTAACCCGGCCATCTTCCAGAAGGCCATAGCGGGCTCGGATCTCTACGACGAGCAATTACACGAACTGGCCCAAACAGAAGACGACCCGAAGCGGATCTTCTGGGAGGTCGCCAGGAAGGACATAAGCGACGCCTGCGACATCTTTATGCCCGTCTACGAGGAGACCGGAGGACGGGATGGCTTTATCTCCCTTGAGGTCCAGCCCGACATAGCCTACGACACGGAGGCCACGGTCGAGGAGGCCTCCCGCCTGCACGAGATGGTCGACAGGCCCAACCTCTTCGTCAAGATACCGGCCACCTTGCCCGGGCTCGTCGCCATAGAGGAGATGATCTCCCGCGGCAAGTCCATAAATGTAACCCTGATCTTCTCCCTCGAGCGCTACCGCGAAGTGGCCCGCGCCTACACGAGAGGCCTCCAGAGACTGGTCGAGAACGGCGGAGACCCCTCCGGCGTGCACTCCGTGGCGAGCTTCTTCGTCTCCAGAATAGACACCGAAGCGGATAGACAACTAGAAGAGGTCGGCGCCGAAGACCTGAGAGGCAGACTCGCCATAGCGAACGCCAAGCTGGCTTACCAGATCTACAAACAAGTCTTCGGAGGCGCCAGATGGCGCAAGCTAGCTGAAAATGGCGCCAACACCCAGCGCCTCCTCTGGGCCTCGACCTCGACCAAGAACCCCGACTACCCCGACACCATCTACATCGACAACCTCGTCGGACCCAACACCGTCAACACCATGCCCAAGAAGACCATAGAGGCCGTCATAGACCACGGCGACATAAGCCCCACCCTTGAAGAAGGCGTCGAAGAGGCCAAGAGACTCCTGAAGCGCCTGAGAGAAGCCGGCCTCGACTACGAGGACGTAACCGACATCCTGGAGAAGGAAGGCATCCAGAAGTTCGCCGATCCGTTCAACGAGATGCTGCAAGAGATCGAAAACAAGAGCCGCCAACTAGTGAGCTAGTCAGCACGCCTGCTTCGCAGGCTTGTCAGCACTTCAGCTAGTCAGCTTGCGATCGGACGGCGAGGAGATTACTTGTTCAAAGACACGATTCGTGAAGAGAGTGATTCGCGGACGAGCACGGGCTGCGAACCGACATAAAGAGCTGAAATGCTGACTAGCTGACAAGCGAAGGCCTGAAAGGCCTGAGCGTGCTGACTAGCTAGCGACGACCGAAGGGAGGAGCGAAGTGGACATCGGTATCTGGGGCATGGGGCGGATGGGCTTCAACATGGCACGCCGACTCGTTGATAAGGGCGACGAGCGTGTGATCGCGGGCAACCGTTCGCCCGGCAAGGTGGACGAGGCGGTCGAGCATGGGGCCGAAGGCGCCTACAGCGTGGAGGAGTTTGTAGGGATGCAGGAGTCTCCGAGGGTGCTTTGGACCATGCTCCCTGCCGGGGATGTGACGGACGATATGATCCATCAGTTCATGGAGCTTGCCGACGAGGGCGACATCATCGTGGACGGTGCCAACTCCTACTTCAGGGACTCCGTGGCGAGGGCCAGGGAGGTCAGGAACGCGGGCTTGAGGTGGCTCGATGCCGGCGTGTCGGGGGGCGTCTGGGGCTACGACGTCGGCTACTGCACCATGATAGGGGGCGACGCCGACGCCTTCGAGTACGCCGAGCCTGCTTTCCAAACCCTGGCACCCCCGAACGGATACGCTTATCTCGGGGACGCGGGTGCCGGCCACTTCGCCAAGATGGTCCACAACGGGGTCGAGTACGGGATGCTCCAGGCTTACGCCGAAGGGTTCGAGATCCTCCAGAAATCCCGCTACGACTACGACCTCAGGGCCCTCTCCAGCCTGTGGAACCAGGGAAGCGTCGTCCGTAGCTGGCTCCTGGAGCTCGCCGAGAGCGCCTTCGAGAAGGACGCCAACCTCGACAGCATCAGCGGTTACGTCGAGGACTCCGGCGAGGGGCGCTGGACCGTGCTCGAGGCGATAGAAGAAGACGTACCGGCGAATGCCATAGCAGGCTCCCTCTTCGCCCGCTTCGCCTCCCGCCAGGACGATTCCTTCGCCATGAAGGTCATTGCCGCCCTGCGCGGCGAGTTCGGCGGGCACGCGATCAAAGAGGCTGCGACTGAACAAGAGAAGTAGCCAAGCGATGGCCGATACGCAGGTTATGCAGAACATCCTCAGGGACGAGCAGAGGCTCCCTCGTGTGCCCGAGCCTGGTGTGATGGTGATCTTCGGGGCCTCTGGAGACCTTACATCCCGCAAGCTGGTTCCGGCTCTCTATGAGCTCGCTGCGCAGAGGAGATTGCCGCTCGAGTTCGCGGTCATTGGTATCTCGCGGACCGAGATGAGCCATGAGGAGTTTCGGGGCAGGCTCCGAAAGACATTGGAGGAACAGCGCTCCGGGGAGGTCTCTGACGACGTCTGGGAATCCTTCTCGAACGGTATCTTCTACATGCCCGGCGACTCGAAGAAGACTGAGACCTACGGCGAACTCAAAGAACTATTGAAGAGGTTGGATAGTGAGCGGGGAACCCAAGGGAACAGGGCCTTCTACCTCTCTTCTTCGCCTTCGCTCTTCCCGGCCATAGTGGAGAACCTGGGCGAGGCCGGCCTGAACAGAGGGGAAGACGGCGGCTGGTCGAGGCTGGTCGTAGAGAAGCCTTTCGGGCGGGACCTTGGGAGTGCCAGGGAGCTCAACGTAGAGCTCCAACGGTACTTCGATGAGACCCAGATCTACCGCATCGACCACTACCTCGGCAAGGAGACGGTCCAGAACATCCTCGCCCTGAGGTTCGCCAACGGGATCTTCGAGCCGGTCTGGAACCAGCACTACGTCGACCACGTCCAGATCACGGTCGCCGAAGACATAGGCGTGGGCAGCCGCGGGGCGTTCTACGAGGAAGCCGGTGCCATGCGCGACATCGTCCAGAACCACGTCATGCAAGTCCTCTGCCTTACGGCGATGGAACCGCCTGTGACTTTCGACGCCGAGTCAGTGCGCGAGGAGAAGGTAAAGGTCTTGAGAGCCGTCCGTCCCATCCCCGAGCACGAGGTCGAGGACTACGCGGTGCGCGGGCAGTACGAGAGGGGCTGGGTGTGGGGTGAAGAGGTGCCAGGCTATCGCGAGGAGAAGAACGTCGACCCCGAATCCGTGACCGAGACCTTCGTCGCGCTCAAAGTATTCGTGGACAACTGGCGGTGGGCGAGGGTCCCGTTCTACATCAGGGCCGGCAAGAGGCTTCCGAAGAAGGCGACGGAGGTTGCCATCCAGTTCCACTCCTCGCCGCATACCCCCTTCGCCCGCGACGACACCGAGGGCCTCGAGCCGAACGTACTCGTCATTCGTGTCCAACCCGAAGAAGGTCTCTCCCTGAAGATCGGGGCCAAAGTCCCTGGCACCGGCTTCGAGGTCAGCTCGGTGAACATGGACCTGCTCTACGGTACGGCCTTCCTCGAAGAAGCTCCGGATGCCTACCAGCGGCTGCTCCTCGACCTGATGCTCGGCGACCCGACGCTGTTCATCCGGGCCGACGAGGCCGAGGGTGCCTGGAGGATACTCGACCCCGTGATGAGGCACTGGTCACAGAAGCGGGAGGTATCGTTCTATCCTGCAGGGACCTGGGGACCGGAGGAGGCCGACGCGCTTCTCGAGCGGGACGGAAGGGAGTGGAGGAGGCCATGATCGGGGAGACGCGCCAGGCCCCCGGTGGCGCGAGGATGAACGTCGGGCAGATAGAACGCGAGCTTGGCAAACTGCGCACCAACGATGATGGGACGCTCGCCCTGCGCTCCAGCGTGCTCAACCTGATCGTGGTGACCGACGAGGAGTCGGCGCAAAAGATCACCGGCTCGGTCTCGAAGCTGGCGGGCCGCCATCCGGCTCGGGCCGTGGTACTGATCGCCGACCCCGAAGGCGAACCGAACGTGGACGTGGGGCTCTCCGCCTTCTGCAACGTCAGGGGTGGCAGCAGCGCACAGGTCTGCGCCGAGCAGGTGACCATACACGCCGAAGGTCCTGCGGCGAGGCACCTGGAGAGCTTCGCCGGTCCGCTCCTTATCCCCGACCTGCCCGTGTTCCTGTGGTACCCGGGCAGGTTCTCGCCCCGCTCGCAGGAGTTCGCGGCGATGGCCGATCTCGCGGACCGAGTCATCGTGGACTCGGCGGCCTCGCAGAATCACGAAACCTGCCTGCGCGAGATAGCAGCCCTGATCGGAGATCCCGAGATGCCGGCCATCGGGGACCTGCAGTGGGTCGGGCTCTCGCCCTGGCGCTCGCTCTTGGCCGATACCTTCGGCACCCCAGAACGGGCGGGAGACCTCGAAAAGATCGAAAGCGCAGAGATTCTCTACGCGCCGGGCGGGGAGAACAGGGCACTGCTTCTCCTGGGCTGGCTCGCCTCCACCCTGGGATGGAGACCCGAGTGCCGTAATGGTGGCGGCCAGAATATAGAGTTCTCCGGGCCCTCGGGTCGGATCGTCGTCGTGCTCTCTCCTGATTCACCCGACGCCAGGCTGAGGCGCATCCGGCTGTACTCGGAGGAATACAGCTTCCAGGTCTCGCGCCACCGTGAGCTCTCCCACGCGAGGACTACCGTGATGCGGGGAGACGAACTGCTCGCCGAGCGCACCGTCCACCTCGGGTCCTTCGATCTCGGGGTCCTGGTCGGGGAAGAGCTGCGCTATCGCGGGCGCGACGAAGCCTATGAACGATCTCTGCTCGAGGCCGTGGAGATACTCGACTTGTGAGCGTCCACGTCTATAGTAGTCAAGAAGAGCTCTCCGCGGCCGCCGCGCGCGAGTTCGCGGCCAGGGCCGGGGAGGCAATCGAGGAGCACGGGCGTTTCGCCGTGGTGCTCGCGGGCGGCTCGACGCCGGAGACCATGTACGCGATCCTGGCCCGTGACTACATGGACCGGATAGACTGGAACAGGGTCTACGTCTTCTTTGGGGACGAGCGGAGCGTGCCACCGCATCACGAGGACTCGAACCACAAGATGGCCAGCGAGGTGCTACTCGACCACGTCCCGGTCGCGAACGTCCACAGGATGCGGGGCGAGCTGCCGCCGGAGGAGGCGGCGGAGGCCTACGAAGAGGAGTTGCGGACGTTCTTCCGGACCGACGATGTTCCACGGTTCGACCTGATCCTGCTCGGTATCGGCGCCGACGGCCACACGGCGAGCCTCTTCCCCGAGACCTCGGCCATAGAGGTCGACGACCGCTGGGTCGTGGCGAACCCCGTTCTCAAGCTGGATACCACCCGCATCACGCTTACCGTACCCGTCATGAACGCGTCGCGGGCCGTCGTCTTTCTCGTCGCAGGCGAGGACAAGGCGGAAGCATTACGGGAGATCCTCGAAGGCGACGCGGACCCACGCGCGTATCCGGCCGCCCTGATCCAACCCCAAGGCGGCCCACAATGGTATCTCGACCAGAGCGCCGCGTCATTGCTGGACGACCGTTGAACCATCGGGACGGGTTGGGCGATTTGGGCGGGTTTGGCGATATGGGGCGGGTTTGAAACCCGCCCCTACACAGACCGTCTGTATGCGAATGCCCCGTAGGCCGATCGCGCGCATGCGAACCGGCCCCATGATGGAAACGAACCCCGCACAAACCCGTAAGGGCGGTTCGTGAACCGCCCGAACAACGAATCGCCCTTAGAAGAACCTCTTCAGCGCGCCGACGGCGCCCTGTTTCCACGGCACCCTGTGCGAGACGCCAGAGGCGTTCTCGAACTCACTCAGATTGTCGAGGTACCAGCGGAAGTTGCGGATCAGGGCCTCCTTGTTGGAGAACTTGGGCGCGTAGTCCAGCTGTCTCTCTGCCTTCTCTATGGAGACGAAGGAGTCCTTGGAGGCGGTCTCGTAGACCCACTTGTAGAGGGGGGAGAGCTTCAACCGGTCGAGGAGG
>Ga0196962_10000841_pt1 | contig 11026 bp, 9 predicted proteins | sample S3v_20metaG_FD_183186 | JGI IMG/M metagenome (GOLD analysis project Ga0196962, IMG submission 183186) | Soil microbial communities from Anza Borrego desert, Southern California, United States - S3+v_20 | ecosystem: Environmental > Terrestrial > Soil > Desert | place: USA: California | collected... | reverse complement strand
GGCGACGACGTCGTCCTCGCCGTGGGCGCGGACCACCGCCGCCGGGCGGCGGTCGACCATCCAGTTCCAGACCCGCCGCGCCCGCTCGTAGTCGGCGTGGTCGGGGGTGACCAGGTCGCTTACCTGGTTGCGAAGTTGTTCGATTGCGTCGTCGTTTATCGCCATCTCAGTCACAGTCTTGCCTCACTCCGTGCGCCTTTGGTCACTTTTTGCGCCGGCCGGGGCCGAGCGGCCAGCGCCCGCTTCGCTCCCAGCTCGAGCGCCTGCCTCACTCCCAGTCCGATTCGCCTTTTGCGCCACGGGCTTGCAAATCTCCCAGATTCTTGATCAAGTGACAAGTATGGGATCAGCCGTGGAGGGCACCGAGGCCGGTTTCGCCGACGTCGTCGCGGGTCTACGGGCCTCTCTCAGCGGCCAAGTGATCGCCGCCGGCGACCCCGAGTACGAGCGGGCACGCAAGGTCTGGAACGGCATGTACGACGAGCGCCGCCCGGTCGCAGTTCTCCGTCCCGCCGACGAGGGCGACGTCAGCCGCGCCGTCGCCGCCCTCGCCGAGGTCGAGGCGCCGCTGGCGATCCGTGGCGGCGGCCACCACATCGCCGGCTTCGGTAGCTGCGACGGCGGCTTCGTGATCGAGATGTCACGGCTGCGCGGCGCCAGCGTCGACCTCGAGGCGCGGCGGATCCGGGTCGGCGGCGGCGCCCTGCTGCACGATCTCGACACCGCCGGCGCCGAGCACGGCCTCACGGTCCCGGTCGGCGTCGTCTCCCCCACCGGGGTCGCCGGGCTAACCCTGACCGGCGGCGTCGGCTGGCAGACGCGGCGCCGCGGCTACGCCTGCGACAGCCTGCGCCGCTGCCGCGTCGTCACCGCCGGTGGCGAGATCGTCGCGGCGAGCGAAGAGGAGAACCCCGACCTGCTCTGGGGACTGCGCGGCGGCGGCGGCAACTTCGGCGTCGTCACCGAGTTCGAGTTCGACGCCTACCCGCAGGAGGAGGTCCTCGTCACCCTCGTCTACCACCGGGTGCGCGACGCCGAGGAGATCGCCGCACTGCTCCGCCAGTACCGCGACTGGGCGCTCGAATCGGGCCGCGACCACACCGCCTGGACCTACGTCGGCACCGCCAGCACCACCTTCGAGGCGCTCGTCCCCGAGCTGGTCGGGCAGCTCTACCTCGGCTTCACCGGCTGCTCGCTCGACACCTCCGACGAGGCCCGCGCCCACCTCGAACGGCTCGCCGGTTTCGGCACCCCTGTCTTCGCCCAGACGACGGCGATGCCGATGGTCGCGCTGCAGCACTTCGGCGACAGCGGCGACGCCGCCCTCGCCGGCATGCCGCGCTACATGAAAGGCGAGATGATGCGCGAGCTCTCCGACGAGATGATCGCCGGCATCGCCACCAACGCCGCGGCGATGCCGACCACCCGGACGATCTACGAGATGGGGATGCAGGGCGGGGCGATGGCCGACCGCGGCGAGATGGAGATGGCGGTCGGGATGCGCGACGCCGAGTACCTCGGCGGCTTCTCGATCATGGGCGACGAGCCCGGCGAAGACATCGACGACGCAATCCAGTGGGCGCGCGAGGCCTGGCAGGTGCTGCAGCCCGGCTCCTGCGGCGGCACCTACCTCAACTTCGACGGCGAGGCCGACCAGGCGCGCGTCCTCGGCTCGCTCAGCGCCGACCAAGGCGACAAAAAGCGCGAGCGGCTGGCTCAGATCAAGCGGGCCTGGGACCCCGGCAACCGCTTCCACGTCAACCACAACATCAAGCCGCAGGCGTGAGCGACGCGAGCGCGAACGGCGGCGGCCTCGGCGCCCGGCTCGACGCCCACGCCGAAAAGCTCGGCGAGCAGGTGGTCGTATGGCGCCGATATCTGCACGAACGCCCCGAGCTCTCCTACCAGGAGACCGAGACCTCGCGCTTCATCCGCGAGCAGCTGGAGGAGATCGGCGGCTTCGAGATCTCCCGACCGACCGCGACCAGCGTCCGTGCCGACCTCCGGGGCGGCCGCCCCGGCCCGACCGTGGCACTGCGCTCCGACCACGACGCGCTGCCGATCAGCGAGAACACCGGCCTGCCCTTCGCCTCGAAGAACCCCGGCGTGATGCACGCCTGCGGCCACGACGGCCACACGGCGATGATGCTCGGCGTCGCCACCGTCCTCGCCGCGGTCCGCGACGAGCTCCCCGGCAACGTCCGCATCCTCTTCGAGCACGGCGAGGAGGCGCTGCCCGGCGGTGCCTCGCAGATGGTCGCGGTGGGGGCGATGGAGGGCGTCGACCGGGTGCTCGGCCAGCACCTCTGGGCCTGGATCCCGACCGGTCAGGTGACGGTCCGCCCCGGCCCGCTGATGGCCGCCTGCGACGTCTTCGAGATCGTCGTCGAGGGCCAGGGCGGCCATATCTCGAAACCGCAAGAGGCGGTCGACCCGCTGGCGATAGGCGCGCAGATCGTCACCAATCTGCAGCACATCGTCGCCCGCGAGGTCGACCCGGAGGAGATCGCGGTGGTCGGCGTCACCCAGTTCCACGCCGGCGACTCGGTCGGGGTGATCCCCGACACGGCCCGGATCGAAGGCGGCACCAACGTCTTCTCGCCGTTCGTCCGCGACCTGCTCGAGCGCCGGATCGGCGAGATCGCCGAGGGCATCTGCGCCGCCCACGGCGCCGGCTGCGCGGTCACCTACACCCGCGGCTACGACGCGGTGGTAAACGACGCCGCGACGACCGCGGTGGTAGCCCGCGCCGCGCGCGAGGCCTGCGGCGAGGAGGCGGTCAGCGAGGGTGAGCTGGTCCTCGCTGGCGAGGACTTCTCCGCCTTCCAGGCCTGCGCCCCCGGCACGTTTCTCCTGCTCGGCGCGCGGAACGAGGAGCGCGGCATCGTCCACGACCACCACAACCCGAAGTTCGACGTCGACGAGGAGGCGCTGCCGATCGGTGTCCGCCTGATCTCCCGCGCCGCGGTGGCGCTGCTGGAAGAAGCCGCTCTCTGAGGATGCGCTGATGCACGCCGCCGCCTTCTCGCAGTACGGGGGGCCGGAGGTGCTGCGCTGGCAGGAGCTGCCCGACCCCGAGCCGGGCTGCGGCGAGGTGACGGTCGCGGTCGCCGCCTGCGGCGTCAACCACCTCGACCTCGACTCGCGCCAGGGCCTCTCGCCCTGGGACTACCCGCTCCCGCACGTGCTCGGCGGCGAGTTCGCGGGGACGATCGCGTCGCTCGGGCCGGGGGTCGAGGGCTGGCGGGTCGGCGACCCGGTGACCGGCGAGCACCAGTACGCCTGCGGCCGCTGCGACGCCTGCCGGCGCTGGCACGGCGAGCTCTGCCCCCACTACACCTTCCTCGGCAACGACACCTGGGGCGCCTACGGCGAGCTGGTGCGGATCCCGGCCCGCCTCCTGATCCCGCTCGACTCGCCCGCCCAGGCGCCGATCGCGGCAGCCTCGCAGGTCGCGGTCTCGACCGCCTGGAGCATGGTCCACCGGCTGGCCGCGATCCGGCCGCTGGAGACGGTCCTGGTCCCCTCCGCCTCGGGCGGGGTCGGCAGCTCCCTGGTCCAGTGCGCGAAGCTCGCCGGGGCGACGGTGATCGCCAGCGTCGGAGCGGCGGCGAAGGTCGAGCGCGTCCGCGAGCTCGGCGCCGACGAGGTCTTCGTCCACGCCGAGGTGCCGCCGAGCGCGGCGGTAGCCGAGCTGACCGGCGGCTCCGGCGTCGACGCCGTCCTCGACAACACCGCCGGCCCGCTCCTCGGCGAGCACCTCGCCTGCCTGCGAATCGACGGCCGCTACGCCTTCTGCGGCGCCCACGCCGGCGTCCGCTCGGAGGTCGACATGCTGCAGACCTTCGTCCGCGGCCTCAGCATCCTCGGCTTCCGCCTCTCAACCCCCGACGAGATCCGCACCGCGATCCAGCTCGCGCTCGAGGGCCGCGTCCGCGTCCCCATCGACCGCGAGTTCCCGTTGTCCGAAGCCGCCGCGGCACACGAGTACCTGGAACGCCGCGAACACGTCGGCAAGGTCCTCCTCACGGCCTAGGTCGCGCGCGCGACATTTACGGACCGGCCGCGCTGCGTCCGCTCATCTCGCGACCATAGGAAGCATTGACCCACGCTCGGCAACACCAGGTCAGGGACGGCGCAGCCGCGGAAGTGGTTGCAAGGTTGAGCCGCTTGGCCGAGATATCGGCGGTATGTGTCGCTGGGAGCAGCGCACGGGGAGATGCCGATCACGACAGCGATATAGACCTGCTAGCGATCGTAGATGACCGAGAAGCTGCCTCACGGGTACGTCAATCGATTGCGCCGGACCGACTCGTCGGGTCGCGACGTGTACAGCTGAAGCTCCTCAGCGAGGCAGGGCTTGACCGGATGTTCGAGCGACGCTCGACGTATGCGGTCCACGTCCTGCGCGAGGGAGTCGTCGCTTATGACCCGTCCGACATGATGCGGCGACTGCTTGAGAATCACTCCGCCGTAGAGCCCGTCCGCAATAACCGTCGCGACCTCTTGGATCGCCTTGAGGCATACACCGATCTGGACTGGTGTCAGGGCTTCTACTTGTACTGCTTGTCCGACCTCTATTCGATCGGAAGGGCCGCCGTCTTTACGATGCTTGGTCGGGAATCCCGATTCGAGTTTTCGGCCAGCCGAGCATTCGATGCACTCGCTGAGGGCAATCCGAGGCTAGCCGCGCAGACCGCCCGCGTTGCCCGCCTTCGTCCCTTCTTCTTGCTCGCTCAGCGAGATCATGACGTCGAGCTTCCCTTTCCTTATCGGAACTCTCACATGGAAACGCGCGACGCCAGAAATGCTTGCCGAAGAGTTGTAGAGGCGATTCGATAGCGCATGCCGCTCGAAGACGACCCGAAGCTACTCGAGAATCCGACGAAATTCGCTCGCCGGGTGAACCAGGCAATTGACCTCGACGTCGATGCAATGCGCAAGAAAATTCCGGGCCTGCTCCAGTTCGCGAAAACCTTCATCGGCACCGTCCTCGAGCAGGAGTTCGGCATCAAGCCCGGGGGATACCCGATCTCGACGCGCCTGAGGGCGGCCGCTCAGACGGCCCGCTTGAAGAAAGACGGAACCGGTGCGGCACGGAGTCTGCTCATGGCGGTTGTCGACGTCTGCGACTTTGAGATCGAAGAAGAGGAGACGTACGGAAGCGAGGATCGCGATGAGGACGAAGCATGGGACGAGATCCTGGAATTGATTGACCGATTGCTCGTTCGGTTCTCGGGCTGGCTGGATCCTGAAAGATTCGAGCAACTTTCCGAGGCTGCCGCCGATAGCACCCAAGAGTTTTCCGGGGCGTGCGACAAACTTAGGATCACGTGATCGAGACCGACGACAGAAGCAAGCTGATCGCGCTGATAGAGGTCGACTACGACGCCACGCGGTCGCTTATAGATGGAGTGGTCCGAACGTCACTTGCACTGCGAGGCGTAGGCCTCAGCCTCTCGCTCGCGATTCTGACGTTTGCGGCTCAGCAGTCGAGCGTTCCCATTGCGGCGTGCGGCTTGGTCGCAGTCGTTCTATTTCTTTATCTCGATGCTTACCACGGCTGGCTATATGCCGAAGGGCTGAAGCGCGCGCATGAGCTTGAGCATGTTCTCGCCCTGTACTACAAGGCGCTTGAGCGAGGCGGTGACGATCCCGATGTTGAGCTGGATGTCGATGTAGCGCTGGCCTCGCATCGCTTCGGCCAATACTCGAACATCTCGCGATTCAAGTTGGACATGCTGAGAAAGGCGCGGCCGAAGGCCGTTTATGTCGTTCTGTACGGCATCCTGGCCGCCCTCTCGATCACGGCCATCGTGTACTCGGCGGTGAGCTAAAGCTCGTCAGCCGCGGAGGCGGGCGCGGAGGCGCTTGGCGGCGCTCGGTTCGGCCGCCGCCAATGCGGCTTTCGCCGCGATCCGTCCCGACGCCGCGTTCAGGCCCGGGCCGGGGTAGGTGCTGGCGCCGCACTGGTAGAGGCCGGGGACCGCGGTGGCGTGGGAGCCGTGGCCGGGGAGCGGGCGCCAGAAGTAGGACTGGTCGAGGGCGGCGTCGCCGGCGTAGATGTCGCCGCCGACCAGGTTCGGGTTGCGGCGCTCGAGCTCGGGCGGCGCCAGCGCCACGGTCTGCAGGCGGAGGCCGTCGAGGTCCTCGACGTGGGGGCGAATGCGGTCGAGGACGCGCTCGACGTAGGCGTCGCGGACCGCCTCGGTCCACTCGCCACCGGTATCGATCTCGCCGGCGGCGTCGCCGCGGGGGGCCCGCGGCACCTCCTGCAGCTGCAGCCAAAGGAGGCCGGCGCCCGCGGGCACGCGCGAGGGATCGAGCGCGGTCGGCTGGCCGACGACGACGGTTGGCCGGCGCGGGAGGAGGCCGGCCGCGGCCTCGGCGCAGGCGAGCGAGACCTGGTCGAGGCCCTCGCTCATGTGGACGATCGGGACCGAGCCGAGGCGCTCGTCGCGCCAGCGGAGCGGCGCCTCGAGGGCGATGTGGACCTGCATCCCGGAGCGGCGGTTGTAGCGGTAGGCGGCGGCTTCGCGCGCTTCCTCGGCGGCGGCCGGGACATCGGTGAGGAGGCGGCCGTGGAGCTGGGTCGGGGTGACGTTGGCGACAACCGCGCGGCGGGCGCCGATCTCCTCGCCGCCGACCTGGACCGCGGCGGCGCGACCGCCGCGGACGACGATCCGCTCGATCTCGGCGCCGGTCCGAACGCTGCCGCCGCGCGCCTCGATCAGCGCCCGGAAGGCCCTGGCGAAGCCGTCGGAGCCGCCCTTCACCACCGGCATCCCGACCGCGTGCGGGGTGGCGGCGATCGCCAGGGTGAGGAAGCCGCCGCCGGCCGCCTCGGGGTCGAGGCCGGTGTGGAGGACCCAGGGGGCGAGGAGCTGCGCCGGCTCGGGCCCGGCGAAGCGCGACTCGAGCCAGCCGCGCGAGCTGGCGACCATGTCGGCGCCGAAGCGGTAGCCCTCGCGGCGGCCGAGCCGGCGGCCGAGCTTGGCGATCGTCCCGAAGGCGCGGAGGCTGTGGAGCTCGTCGCCCATCAGGCTGCCGACGAGGTCGATCTGGGCGCCGAAGCGCTCGACCTCGGCCAGGTAGGCGGCGCCGTCGCACTCGCTCAGCTCCTCGGCGGAGCGCGCCGGGTCGCGGTGGCCGAGCACGACCTTGCCGTCGGCGGCGACGCTCGCGGTCGTCCACTCCTCGGTGTTCAGGTACTCCAGCCCGTGCTCGGCCAGCTCCTCGCCGAGCTCGGCGTAGGCCTGCGAGAGGTGGAAGAGCGGGTGCCAGGAGGACATCACGTCGTGGCGGTAGCCGGGCAGGGTCAGCTCCTCGGTGACGACACAGCCGCCGACCTCGGCGTTGCGCTCGAGCACGCAGACGTCCCAGCCCTCGCGCGCCAGGTAGGCGGCGGCGACGAGCCCGTTGTGGCCGCCGCCGACGACTACTGCGTCGAACTCAGACATTGGCCGGCGCCGCAGCGCTGGCCAGCACCGCCGCCACCTGCTGGTGCGCCAGCTGCTCGATCACCCGCTGGGTGAGCGAGCGCAGGACGCCGTGGAGGTGGAGCTCGAGGGTCCAGCGGACGTCGGTGCCGCCGCCGGCCTCGGTCAGCTCGAAGGCGGCCCGCAGCCGCACCGCGTACTCGGCGGCACCGCCGTGGCCGGTCACCACCAGCCGCGAGGGCTCGTCGCGCTCGGCGACCTCGAAGGCGACACTCATCGGGGTCGATCCCAGACCGGTCGTGGGCCGAAAGGTCGCCTCGAAGTTGCCGTCACCGCCGACCTCGACCTCCTCGACCGCGGGCAGCGCTTCGCCCAGCGCGCGCGGGTCGCTCAGCCGCGCCCAGGCCTCGGCCGGCGAGAGGTCGAGGTGCTCGGTCCCTTCGAAGTTCATCGCGAGGTCACCTCGACCCCGCGCTTGCCGCCGCCGTTCCGCAGCTGCTCGAGCAGCTCGTAGACCCGCTCGGCGGTGTTGTGGGTGTCGTTGACGAGCACCTCTTTGCCGAGCGCGTCCTGGATCGCGCTGCCGATCGTCCCCAGCGGCGCGCCGCCGCCCTCGCCCATCCCCTTCGCGCCGTTTTTCGAGAACGGCGAGGGCGATTCGACGTGGCCGGTCTTCAGCCGCGGCACGTCGAGCGCGGTCGCCGGGTGGTAGTCCCAGAAGGTCGCCTGCAGGAGGTTGCCGTCCTCGTCGTAGTCGAGTGACTCGTGCAGCGCGGCGCCGATCCCGTGGGCGGTGGCGCCGTGCACCTGGCCCTCGACGACCCCCGGGTTGATGCGGCTGCCGCAGTCGTCCATCGCGACGTAGTCGAGGATCTCGACTTTGCCGGTCTCCTCGTCGATCTCGACCACCGCGGCGTGGATCTGGTTGGCGTAGGTGAGGGTCAGGCTGCCGGTTTTGGTCACCGGGTCCGGCGGCTCGAAGGGCGGCCGGTAGACGTAGCGGCAGTTGAGGCTGACCCGGTCGGCGAGCTCGTCGGGGAGGGCGGCGACGTTCGAGTAGCAGAGGTTGGCGATGCCGATCATCGGGATCGCCCGTTCCTCGTCCCCCTGGTAGGAGGCGACGCCGTTCGCGAGCTCGATCTCGGACTCCTCGCACTGCAGGGCGAAGGCGGCCAGCGCGACGATCTCGCCGCGAAGCTTTTCGGCGGCGCCGATCGCGGCGCCGATTCCGGTCACCGCGAACTGCGAGGCGTAGGTGCCGGAGAAGCCGACGTAGGTCGACTGTTCCTTGTTGAAACCGGCGTAGACGCGGACCATCCCGGGGTCGCAGCCGAGGATGTCGGCGACGACCTGGGCGGTGGTCGTCTCATGGCTCTGGCCCTGCGGCGTCGTCCCCAGGTAGACGGCGAGCTCGCCGTAGACGTCGAGTTTGGCGATCGCCGCCTCGCCGTTACCGGAGAAAGGCAGCTCGGGGTTGACGATCTGCGCCTGGCCGAAGTTGTTGGTGCCGGAGTCGAGGGTCGAGCCGATCCCGATCCCGATCCGCTTGCCGTTGTCGGCGGCGTTTACCTCGGCCTGTTTTTTCCGCCACTCCTCGTAGCCGAGCTTCTCCAGCGCCAGGTCGAGCTCCTGTGGCAAATCGCCCGAGTCGTATACGCATTTGTTCGGCGTCTCGTACGGATAGTCCTCAGGTTGGACGTAGTTCTTCTTGCGCAGCTCGACCGGATCGAAGTCGAGCTGCTGGGCGACGGTGTCGACCAGGCGCTCGATCATCCACATGTGCTGTAGCCGCGAGTAGCCGCGGTTGGGGCAGGTCGGGCACTTGTTGGTCAGCGTCTCGGTGTAGTCGACGGTGACGTGCTTGAAGCGGTAGCAGGAGGTCAGCACCTGGGCCCAGATCACCGCGCCGAGCGGCTCGTAGTGGAGGTAGGCGCCGGCGTCGTCGAAGGCGCGGACGCGGAAGCCGAGGATCGTGCCGTCGGCCTGGACCGCGGCCTCGAGGTCGAGGAAGGTCCGCTCCGAGCCATGCCCGGAAGAGAGCATGTGCTCGGAGCGGGTCTCCGACCACTTCACCGGGCGGCCGGCCTTGCGGGAGAGCAGCGCGAGGGCGCCAACCTGCGGGTAGGAGGCGATCTTGATCCCGAAGCCGCCGCCGATGTCCTGCGAGTACCAGGACATCTGGTCGGCGCCGGCGCGCAGCGTCGGCGAGAGCATCATCGTGCCGAAGATCGGCATCTGGTTGTTCGAGCGGATCTCGATCATGTCGGTGCCGGGGTCCCAGTTGACGACGGCGCCGAAGGTCTCCAGGGGGGTCGAGGAGAAGCGGTGGAAGTGGAGGCGGTCGACCTTGACCACGTGGTCGGCGTTCTCGAGCGCCCAGTCGATGTCGCCGTAGGAGTACTCGCCCTGCCAGGCGACGTTGTGGCCGATCTCCTCGTGGAGCACCGGCGAGGTCGGGTCGGCGGCCTCGACCGCGTCGACGACGACGTCGAGCGGCTCGTAGGAGACGACCACTCGTTCGGCGGCGTCGCGGGCGAGCTCACGGGTCTCGGCGAGGACCAGCGCCACCGCGTCGCCCTGGTAACGGACCTTGTCGACGGCGAGTGGGTACTCCTCGATTTTGCCACCCGGCTCGGGGGCGATCTGGAAGAACGGGTCGCACATCTCCGCCACCTCGGCCCCGGTCAGCGCCGTGTAGACGCCGGGCATCGCCAGCGCCGGGCCGACGTCGACGGAGACGACGCGGGCGTGGCCGTAGGGGCTGCGGACGAAGTGGGCGTAGCCCTGGCGGTGCATCCAGACGTCGTCGACGAACTGACCCTGGCCGGCGAGCAGGCGTTTGTCCTCCTTGCGCGGCAGGTCCTGCCCGGTCCACGGCTGGGTGGTCGTCTTCGGGGCGGTGGTCTCGGTCTGACTGCTCACGCCCGCGCCTCCTCGCTGGCGCCGGCGGTCGCCTTGCCGTTGGCGACCCGTTCGACCGCGCGGACGATGTTCTCGTAGCCGGTGCAGCGGCAGATGTTGCCCTTCAGCGCCCGCCGGATCTCATGCGAGGTCGGATTCGGGTTGTGCTCCAGGAGGTAGGCGGCGGAGGCGACCATCCCCGGCGTGCAGTAGCCGCACTGGACGGCGTGCTCGGCGTTGAAGGCCTCGCGCAGCTCCTCCGCCGGGCCGGCCTCGATCGTTTCGATCGCGCAGCCGTCGACCTGGGCGGCGAGCATCATGCAGCTCTTCACCAGCTGGCCGTCGACCCGCACCGTGCAGGCACCGCAGTTGCCGGTGTCGCAGCCGATGTGCGTGCCCTTCAGCGCCAGGTCGTCGCGGATGAAGTGGACCAGGAGCTCGCGCGCGGGAACCACCGTCGCCTTCTGCTCGCCGTTCAGCTCGAACTCGATCGAATGGGTCGCTTCGACCTCAGCCATCGCCCCTCCTTGCTCTCTCGCTTGCCTCGGTGACCGCCCGCTGGGCCATCACCGCCGCCATCTTGCGGCGGTAGGAGGCGCTGGCGTGGGCGTCGCTCGCCGGCTCCAAACCCTCGCCGGCCCGCGCGGCCGCGGCGGCGATCGCCTCGGCGCTCGGCTCGGCCCCGT
>Ga0196962_10000840_pt1 | contig 11030 bp, 8 predicted proteins | sample S3v_20metaG_FD_183186 | JGI IMG/M metagenome (GOLD analysis project Ga0196962, IMG submission 183186) | Soil microbial communities from Anza Borrego desert, Southern California, United States - S3+v_20 | ecosystem: Environmental > Terrestrial > Soil > Desert | place: USA: California | collected... | reverse complement strand
CGTATCGAGCTCCGCTCCACAACTGTATTGGCGAGCGCCACCAAACGCAACCAGGGTGCCGCCCTCCCGGCTTTATTCACCCCGGTGCGTGGGCCGGCAGTGGCTCGGCCGTCGTAAGAGGCGCGGCCGTCGGGCAGCACCGCGGTGACGCGAGCACCACGGGCGTCCCAGGCCCCAGGACGTCCTTCCAGAGCGACGCCGTGCCATTCCCAGCTAAGACCGTCTTCGCTGGTGGCGTAGGCCGTGTTCATGCGATCCTCCTCGCCTGGCTGATCGAGGAGGTGGCAGCAGATCCAGGCCCGCCATCCCTGGCCCGTACGCTGCGCCAACGGGTCTTTGACGCCGGTGAGGCGATCGCCCGGGAAGATGGTGCGGGCACCCTCCGCTGCGAACCCTTCCGGTTCGTCGGCATCGATTGCCTCGATCCACCAGTGGGCACTTCCAGGGTCGGCGCAGCAGACATAAAGACGCCAGCTCCCCGTCTCGGTACGGAGGAGCGATGGGCGTTCCATGCTCTTCGCGCCGAACTCGGACTGCTCCAGGGTAGCGACCGTGGTGAACCGCTCGCCGTCATCGGAACGCGCGATCACGGTCTCAGCGGCGCCATCGTGACCGTGGCGGAGGCGGTAGCCGATGAGGAACGTGCCGTCCTCGTCGAGGGCGGCGCTCGAGGCGCCAGCCCAGTAACCGGGTCCGTCTCCCGGAGCAGGCACGGCGACAACGGAAGCCGCGGATCCCGGCAGCGGGAAACCGCGCAAGGAGTCTTGCGGTCCAGCGGTGTTGGAGGTTTCGTCTGTCGTCACTGGGGACTCCTCTCGGGTTGTGGTCTCTGGATGCACCTTCGGAAAGCACCGGCGAACCCATAATAGATCGGGAATGGTGGATCAGCATCGGTTTTCTCCTGGAAGCCGACCACGAGTTGTGCTGAACAGGCAAACTCGAGCTTACGATCCTCTCCCTAACCTTGCAAAACCGCCGTGGAGAGATAAGCCCCGGAATCTTCATGGGAGCTACGGAGACATGCGCGCATGCGTTCTTCCTGGAACTGCGTACAGCGGAAGTTCGACTATCGAGAACGATTCACAGGCGAACTTCAGGTCCCTTGCGCATCGCATGATCGGTGGGCATCATAATGTTATTGGGACTATATGCCTTGGGGAAGGAGAAGTAATGTGTCGGATCAGACTACGGAGCCGAGCGTGGTCGAGGGGGCCCACCTGCAGAAGCTCCCGAAGAGGCGGCGCATATCCACGGTCTCTTTCGTTGGTGCCATCGAGGTCGGGCCGTTCGTCGGTGCATGGCCAGGGCTCGACCAAGATCTTGCGTAGTTCGCCGGTGGGAGTACTCGTCATACCCCGCGGCGCGGACGTGCGTCCCCGGGATGCAGCGCCCGTCACTCGAGGTTTCGAACGGGAACAATAAGGTTGCAGCCTGCGTCGGATATCGTTGCCCCCGAGACCTTGGGTTTCGAGAGTAGCCCGGAAGGGTGGTGGAAGACCGTCGGTGAGCGGCGACTGCTTTTCATGCGCCTGCGCTCGCGCCTCGACCTGGAGAAAACCGAACGGCTTCAGCGCTCGGTCTTCGGCGTAACCGACCGCGACCTGGCCTCATCCAGCATCCTCGTCGCCGTCCACGAAACCGGCGGGGAGGTAATCGGGGCTTTCGATGGGGAACAGCTGGTGGGCTTCGTATCGGGCTGGGGAGGTTACGTGGACGGCCATGCGCGTCTGGTCTCCGACCTGATGGCGGTGGAGAGTGGATACCGCGGTGGCATCGGGTTCGCCCTGAAAGGACTCCAAGCCATCATTGCTTTCCAGGCCGGTTTCGAGGAGATCGTGTGGACCGTCGATCCACTGCGGGCCGCGAACGCGCGGCTGAACCTCGAGCGCCTCGGTGCCCACTCGCGCAAATACCTCAGGAACTTGTACGGGGAGCATTTTGCAGAAGGCCTCTACGGAGGTCTGCCAAGCGATCGCCTGCTCTTGACCTGGCCACTGCGCAGCGCTCGTGTGAGGTCGAGGCTTCTGGGAAGGTACCGACCACTGGAGCCAGGCGCGCTCGCCACGCTACCAGAGTATGATTCCGGCACCTCCGAGAGGAGGGTCCGCCTCGCCATCCCCGGTGACTTCGACGGTCTCCTGTCCTCCGATCCGGCCCGGGCGCGCGAGTGGCGCTATAGGCTAAGGGATAACCTCGAGGCCGCCTTTGCCTCCGGGTACGTCATTACGGGCTTCGCTGGTCGGCGCGGTGAACCCTATGGTTACTATGTGCTCGAACGCGATTTCGTGTTCGAGTGAGAGTGAGTAGCGTCACCTGATTCTCTGCGGTCGAACGTATGCGAGGAGGCACAGTGCGAATCACCGGTGTAGAGATCGTACCCGTAAAGCTGCCCCTGCTCGAGCCGTTCGTCGTCTCTTACGGCACGTTCCCGGACTTGGCGACCGTGTTGGTGCGTCTGGAGACGGACGAGGGATTGACCGGCTGGGGAGAGGGGACCCCAGATCCGCACGTGACCGGCGAGACCTTCGAGGGAGTCGTCGCCACGCTACGCCTCCTCGCCCCGGCGTTGCTGGGGCACGACCCGCTCGATCGTTCCACCGCCATGCGGCTGCTGAAGTCGCGGGTCGTGGGCGTGCCGACTGCGAAGGCCGCGCTCGACATCGCGCTGCACGACCTCGCCGGCCGCGTCGCCGGGCTGCCGGTCTGGACGCTTCTAGGCGGGCGCGCTAGGGAAGCCTTGTCCATCTCCCGGGTCATAAGCCTGAAGTCGCCCGAGGCGATGGCCATCGACGCTAACCAGTTCGTCGCGGCAGGATTCCGCACGGTCAAGCTCAAGGTCGGAGACGCCCACGACATCAGGGGGGACGTGCGGCGGGTTGCGGCCGTGCGCGAGGCCGTCGGGCCGGACATCGGGATCAAGATAGATGTCAACGGAGGGTGGCGCACAGCCGGCGCAGCAGTCGGCGCCGTAAGGGGCATCGCCGCCTACGATCCCGAGTACGTCGAGCAGCCTGTCGACCGGCGCGACCTCGAAGGTATGGCCGAGGTGCGCCGGTTGGGCGGCGTGCAGGTGATGGCCGACGAAGCTGTACTGGACGCCCACGACGCGCTGCAAGCGGTTCGACTGCGGGCTTGCGACCTGATCAACATCAAGTTGATGAAGTGCGGCGGACTGCTGGCCGCGCTGGCGCTCGACGCCGTCACTGAGACCGCAGGAGTCGGCTGCCAGATAGGGACCATGGTCGAATCTTCGGTGGCATCGGCGGCCGGCCTGCACCTCGCCCTGGCGCTCCACAACGCCGCGACGGTAGAGATGGGCGGACCGATCATGTTGGCCGAAGACGTCGGTGATCTGCGCGCCTACTACGAGCAGCATCGGGTTACCGTACCCGCCGGTCCCGGCCTCGGTGTCGAACCGGAAGAGGCCGTCCTAAAGCGTTACGCTGGCCAACGTGACTGGATCACCGTCTAACGCAACCGCGCGTCCGAACTCTGGTATGTGCGACTCCCTCTGCCCCAAGCCAAGGCTATATAATGTGCGTATGAAGTACGTATTAGTACAAACATAGACCGAAAGGCGGAAGGGGTTGTTTGCGGACAAGGGGGAGCTTTCTCCGATCTACCGGGCTGTCGCCGAAGCACTCATCGAGCGTATAGACGATGGTGATCTACGGCCAGGAAGCCGATGCCCGTCAGAACGTCAGCTCGCGTCCGAGTATGGGATCTCTCGTATGACTGCCAGGGCAGCCGTAAATCTTCTGGTGCAGCGCGGCTATGTCGCACGAAAGAATGGATCGGGTACCTTCGTTGCCAGTCCGAAGATCGAGTTGGACTTATCAACGGTAGCAGGTTTTAGCGACCGGGTCCTGCGCCATGGCATCGTGCCCGGAGCTCGAGTGATCGAGGCTCGTACGGTCAGCAACGAGGAGCTGGACGCCAGTGTGGCGACGGCCCTGGAGATCACCGGAGAAGAGCTGGTGCACGTGCTTGTCCGCGTGCGTACCGGCAATAACGAGCTCCTGGCTCTCGAGAGATCCTACTTTCCCGCCCGCCATTGCCCGGATCTGCTCGACAACGAACTGACCGGTTCGATATACGAACTCCTGCAGACTAGATGTAACCTCGAACTCGCACACCTGCGTCAGAAGCTCGAAGTGACCCAACTCGACGCATCGGCCGCCGAAGCGCTCGCTACCCATCCGGACGCCCCGGCGCTCCGTATTACCCGTACTACCTGGGATGCCCATGGGCGACCGATCGAGTTCGCCAGAGATCTGTATCGCGGGGACAGGCTGCTGTTCGTCACCGAGGCCCCTGCATCCTGATGGTTTGAACCCGCCCTTCTACAGCGGGGCGTAGCACTCCACGTCGGCTACCTGCGCAAGAACCGTACCTCGGTGAAGCATCTCATAAAGAATTGACACGATGAGCGCATCTGTGTACGCTCATCTATACCACAACGGTATAGACCACTTCCGTAGGTCAGGGGGAAGGGGGTGGTGTTGATGACGATGAGCGCTTCGAGGGCGCTCGGACATACGCAAAGCGTGAGTGGTTGACTCGGTTATGAGTCCGGGGACGCCGCAATCGTCGCTGCAAGTGGAAATGTGAAGATCTGCGAGGTGTCTCTCGTGAGAGAGGGCGAGACGTTTGAAGTCGTCGGGGTGAGGTGGAGATGACTTTGGAAACTTCGGATCCGGCCCTGAAAGAGGTCGTGAACTCGATGCCGGCATGGGCGAGCGCGGACGGTGTGGAAGCGGAGTACATCTCCGGCGGTATCACCAACCGCAATTACTGCGTACGGGTGGACGGGGAACCTTTCTTCGTCCGTCTGGCGGGAGAAGAAACGGAGGCATTGGGGATAAACCGGGAAAACGAGCGCTCGGCGATAGAGGCGGCTGCGGCGGCCGGGATGGGCCCGGAAGTCGTGGCTTTCCTGCCCGAACACGGTTGCCTCATCACTGAATGGATAGAGGGCGCACCCGTGCCACCGGAAGATCTGCGGCAGCGGACGATGCTAGATCGGCTGGTTCGCTCCATAAGGGCGTTCCATGGCTGCTCGGAGATTCCGGGAACGTTCTCACCTTTCAGAGTGGTGGAGGTGTATCGGGAATCTGCCGAGAGCAGGGGCGTCGAGGTACCGGAGATCTACTGGTGGCTCTTGGAGCGGGCGCGAGAAGTCGAGGAGGCCTTCCAGCAAGAACCTACCCCTTCACGTCCGTGCCACAACGATCTGCTCAACGCAAACTTCTTGCTCTGCGACGACCGGGTAATGATCGTGGACTACGAGTATGCGGGCATGGGCGACGTGTTCTTCGATCTGGGCAACCTCTCCGTGAACAACGATTTCGATGAGGACGCCGATGTAGCGCTACTGGAGCTCTATTTTGGCGCCGTTACTCCTTCGCGGGTAGCAAGGCTGAAGCTCATGCGGCTTATGTCGGATTTTCGTGAGGCAATGTGGGGCGTAATGCAGCAGGCTATCTCCACACTGGACTTCGACTACGAAGACTACGCTAACCAGCACTTCGCGAGATGCAGAGAGCACGCCGAGGACGAACGGCACCCGATGTGGCTACGCGACGCTGCTAAGAAAACTTGAGCACAGGAAGACGCCCGTTGTTGCTGACGGCCGGTTTGGAGGGAGCACACAGCACCCCCGAACGCCAGAGTATCCGGCAGCACTCGGCTAGAGCGTTACGCAGCTAAGGAGGGAGATCCCATGGCGATAATCGGGGACGTAGTTGTATACATCATAATGGCTTTCGTGGTTGCTGGCGCCATCGCGGCTATCCGCGACGATGAGCATGGAATGGGCAAAGAATTCAAGGAAGGGTTGCACGCCATAGGACCCATTTTCATCCCGGTGGCTGGCATAATGGCTTCGATCCCGTACCTCTCGCAGTTTATCAAGGCCGTGGTTGGCCCGGTCTTCGGTCTGGTGGGGGCGAGCCCGGCGATGGCCTCGACGACCGTAATAGCTGTGGATATGGGCGGTTACCAGCTTGCGGAGGCCACGGCCAACAGCACGGCGAACTGGATCATGGCGGCGGTAGTCGGCTATATGGCCGGGGCAACCATAGTCTTCAGCATCCCTGTGGGACTGGCTATGTTGGACCAGAGGGACCACAAGTACATGGCCCTCGGGATCATGTCTGGCATTCTTACCGTGCCGCTGGGCGTCCTTATTACCACCAGCATCCTGTCGATTACCAACGGGCAGGTGAGGGACGAGGTCTCCACCACCACCAACTCGGATTACGCCCTCAACGATCTCACCTTTGGCATGATATTCGCGAACCTGTTTCCCTTGGCCATCATCATGATTGCCATAGCGCTCGGGTTGTACTTCTATGCCAACGCGATGATCAAGGGCTTCATGTGGTTCGGTAAGGCCATGGATACCGGCATCAAGCTGGTCCTGGCCTTCTCCATCGTGGAGTACTTCACCGGGTTCTTCTCCCTGGTCTTCGGTAGCTGGGGATTCGACCCGATCATCGCGGATGCCGAAGATCAGTTCCGTGCTCTGGAGATCGCCGGATACATCGGCATCACACTGGCGGGAGCATTCCCAATGGTCTACGTGATCAGGACGTACCTCGCCAAGCCCCTGGGTGCGGTGGGACGCAGGTTCGGGATCAGCGCCGAGGGGAGCGCCGGGATCCTGGCCGCTGCCGCCAACATCCTGGCTCTTTATCATCTGATCCGGCGCATACCACCGAAGGACAAGGTTCTGTGCATAGCCTTCGCAGTCTGTTCTGCGTTCCTCCTGGGGGACCATCTGGCGTTCACCGCGAACTTCCAGCCCAACATGATACTGCCGCTTATGCTGGGCAAGGTCGGAGCAGGAATAATCGCCATTGCGCTGGCCTACTGGATCGCCGTACCCACGGCACTGGAGCTAGAACGACGAGATCGCGAAGAAGGCGTCATAGGAGAAGACGAATATCCATCTGTCGGAGCGTCAAGGGCCGGCGAAGAGGAGAGCGTCGAGGAAGTCGCTACCGGCGGGCGCGAGGAGAGGGAGTAAACTGCGCGTTCCTCGCAAGGGGGATGCTCGTAAAGCCGCGTGATTCACGACAAGAGTCCGAGATACAGCCGGGAGGTGCAACGGGTGAACGAGGAGGCGCAGGCAGTGATCATCGGTGGTGGGGTGGGGGGCGCAAGCATCGCTTACCACCTGACCGGGATAGGCTGGCAAGACGTGGTGCTCGTCGAGAAGAGCGAGCTCACGCATGGCACTACCTTCCACTCGGCGGGTCTGGTCGGACAACTCAGGCCCACCGAGACGCTGACCAGAATGAACATGCACAGCGTGGAACTCTATCGTCGGTTGCAGAAGGAGACCGGCGCCGACCCCGGTTGGAAGGAAGTCGGAAGCCTCAGGCTGGTCTCCTCGCGCGACCGAATGGAGGAGCTCACCACGCTCGTCGGCCGTGCGAAAACGTTCGGACTACCTCTGGAACTCATCGGCACCGAGGAGGCGCTCGAACTCTTCCCTCTCTTCGATCCGAGGGGTGTGTTGGGCGCCGCTTACGATCCGACAGACGGGTACATCGACCCGAGCGCCCTCACCCAGGCCCTGGCCGAAGGAGCTCGTTTGAGAGGAGCCAAGATCCACACCAACGTGCGGGTCACCGGGATCACCGTCGATAACGGGCGCGTAAAGGAGGTTGCCACAGATCACGGCGTCATCAGGACTGAGGTGGTAATCAACGCAACGGGCATCTGGGCACCAGAGATCGGCAAACTCGTCGGGGTGAACGTGCCGCTTATCCCGTTCCAGCACCAGTACGTGCACGTGAAGCCCGAAGAGCCTATCTCGCCGGACTTCCCAACCATGCGTGATCCCGACGACCTGGTCTACTTTCGCCCCCACGAGGGCGACATAATGACCGGAGGCTACGGCAGGCACCCTGCCCCCTTCGCGCTCGACGGCGTCCCTGCGGACTTCGGCCACAAGCTCCTCGAGCCTGACTGGGGCAGGTTCTCCCCGCTGTTCGAAGCCGCGTGCGCCCGGGTTCCCGCTATCCGGGATGGCGAAGTGGTCCAGCTCACTAACGGGCCCGAGTCCTTCACCCCGGACGGCGAGTTTATTCTAGGCGAGTCGCACGTGCGAGGATTCTTCGTGGCGGCGGGGTTCAACGCCCATGGGATAGCCGGCGCCGGAGGCATGGGCCAGATCATGGCCGAGTGGATAGTCGAGGGCGAACCGAGCATGGACGTCTGGCAGATGGACATCCGCCGGTTCGGAGAGCATTACCGCAGCCGCCGATACACCCTGGAGCGGTCATCCGAGGCGCTCTCCACCTACTACGACATCCACTTCCCCAACGAAGAATCGCGGAGTGCGCGCGGGCTCCGGCTCTCCCCCGCTTACGAGAGATTACGGGCCCTGGATGCCGAGTTCGGGGAGAAGGCCGGTTGGGAACGGCCGAACTACTTCCGATCCAACGAAGATCCCGCCTACGAACGCCTACGTCCACGGGGCTGGGCCGGACGGCTCTGGTCCACGGCTATCCCGGCGGAGCACCTGGCCACCCGGGAGCGTGCCGGGTTGTTCGACCAGACCTCCTTCGCGAAGATCGAGATCGAGGGGCCCGGGGCCTGTGCGCTACTGCAACGCCTTTGCGACAACGACGTAGACAAACCGCCCGGCACAGTGACCTACACCCAGATGCTCAACCCTCGGGGGGGCATCGAGTGCGACTTCACCGTGACCCGCCTCGAGGATGAGCGCTTCCGTATCGTCACCGGAACGGCCTTCGGAATCCACGACATGGACTGGATCCGCCGACACCAACCGGACGACGGCTCCGTCCAGATCAGGGACGTAACGTCCAGTCTCGCTTGCATCGGCCTTCAGGGTCCGCGAGCGCGGGACATTCTTTCCTCGGTATGCCAGGACGACCTCTCTAACGAGGCCTTCCCGTATATGAGGGCGCGCGAGATAACCGTCCAGGAGGTACCGTGTCTTGCGCTACGCGTGACGTACGTGGGGGAATTGGGCTGGGAGCTGTACCCGCCCATGGAGTTCGGCACCCGCTTGTGGGACGTGCTCTTCGAGGCCGGGCGACCCCACGGTCTCGTACCGGCCGGCTACCGGGCGATCGAGTCCATGCGTCTGGAGGGGGGTTTTCTCGCGTGGGCGGCCGACATCACTCCTGAGGACAACCCTTACGAGGCGGGGCTCGGTTTCGCCGTCAAACTCGACAAGTCGATGCCTTTCATCGGCAAGGAAGCCCTGGAGAAGATAAAGGCTCAGGGCACACAGCGTCGGCTGCGCTGTCTCGTACTCGCCGACCAAGGCATGGTCGCCCTCGGCAACGAACCCGTCAGATCGAAGTCCAGCGAAGTCGTCTCCCGGGTGACCTCTGGCGGGAGCGGTTACTCGTTAAACAAGAGCATAGCGTACGCCTACCTTCCCATGGAGCTCGCCGAGTCCGGTACGGATCTGGCGGTCGAGGTGTTCGGCGAGGAGGTACCCGCCGAGGTGGTTTCGATGCCGCTCTGGGATCCCAAGCACGAACGGGCTAGGGGGTAGGAGGCATGATGAGAGGTGGGAGTCGATGAGCATTTTCCCGACAAGGATCCTCCTAGCCACCGATGGTTCGAAGGAGGCGGTCTTGGCCGCCTGCACTGCGGTGGATCTGGCCGAAAAAACCGGCTCGGAACTGCACGTAATCCACGTTCACCGCATCTTGCCAGTCCCTTACGCTTACCGTGATCGCTTTACAGAACCAGAACCGCCTGGAGGAGAGGCCAGAGCGCTCCTCAATAGACAGGCCAGAGAGATCGAAAAAGCCGGGGGGAAAGTTGTGGGGACTTACCTCAGGGAAGGTGACCCCGACGTAGAGATTGTGGCTGTGGGAGAAGAAATAGGCGCGGGACTGATAGTCATGGGCAGCCGCGGCCGCGGTGGAGTTCGACGAGCCCTTATGGGAAGCGTCTCCGATGCCGTAGTTCGCCACGCCCACTGCCCCGTGATGGTGGTACGCAGTGAACACTAACGGGCGGCAGGCATAACCTCCTTCTCGTGTACGAATGAAGTTGAACTGCGGTTTGCGATCCTGAACTTGCACGCTCGTTCATCGCGAACTGGAGAATGCAGAGGAGTATGTTTTGCTACAGGCGGCCTTCCCCTCGGGAGCCTCCCCCGCAATCGAGCCACTCGTCCCGCCGCTCCTTGAGCCACGCCTCCCGCAACCTGGCAGCTGCGATCCTGGCCGCCATGTCCTCTTCTGTGAGCTCGTCCACGAGTTTGTAGAACAATTTGCCGTTGCTCGTTAGCGCCACGAGCCCATCTTCGGCCTGTCTCTGGTCTTCGCGGGCCAACCGCCGCAAGGCCGCCGGTGGCTCTCCCGCCAACGCTTCGCCCAGCAACTCGGCCAGCTGGCCGTCCTTGCGCAGCTCGAGCTCCCGCCGTTCCTGACTCATGAACGATTCCCAGGCAGCTTTGCGGGCTCGGCCACGCTCTTCTTCCCGGAGCCGGCGACGTTCTTCTCGAATTCGGGCTTGTTGGCGCTCCTCGGCCCGCTCCCGCGGTAGGCTCGGCTGCCACTGCTCCGCCCTATCGTCGCGATGGGGACCCTCGCGCAGCCGCTCGAGGCGCCGTCCGGCTTCGGTTTGGAGAACGGCTCTCAAGGCTACTTCCAACGATTCGCCGGTCCGTTTGGCCCGGGTGCCCGCCTGGCGCGCCAGGACCTCGGTTGCCATCTCGGAAACACTTTGATCCTGTTGCATAAGCTAGCCTTCCTAGAAATACTCGGGCCGACGAAGCCCCTCCTACAGGGAGTCGGCGATCGCGTGTTGGAGAAGGAGAGGCTCCTATCGGTTGGCTTCCCCATCTGGCATCTCGGTGGACACCTCCTCGCTCGACACCTCGCGCGTAGCGTCTCCTACGGCCTCCTCGTAGAGGCGCTCGGCTTCTTTCTCCTCCTCGCGCCGCGCCGCCCTGACTTCCTGGCCGTATGAACCGGAGGCTCCGTCCATGGAATCCAGGAAAGGCCTTAGGAGGTCTATGGGGACGG
>Ga0196962_10000838_pt1 | contig 11075 bp, 7 predicted proteins | sample S3v_20metaG_FD_183186 | JGI IMG/M metagenome (GOLD analysis project Ga0196962, IMG submission 183186) | Soil microbial communities from Anza Borrego desert, Southern California, United States - S3+v_20 | ecosystem: Environmental > Terrestrial > Soil > Desert | place: USA: California | collected... | reverse complement strand
ATGGCGTACGGACTCCTGAGCCGGCGCGCGCGGGCGAGGGGCCGGGCGTCGGGCGCGCGCCGCGCGGCCGGGATTATACACGGCGGGGAGGGCCGCCGACTCCGGCCCGGCCCGCGCGGAAACTTTTACAGTTCGTTGACTTCCGCCGCCGCGCTCCGTCCGTATTGTACTTGGCGGGGCGCGGCCCGTTGGTTATACTCTGGTCTCGCCCCTGTGCTACCCGATTCGCCTCGTCTCAGGCGCACAGAGCAACAGGCGGGTCGGCCGCGGACGGCGGCACTCGCGTGACCTTCCGTCTCCTTTTGAAGTTGAAGGGTGAGAAGTTTTATGTTGCAAATTCCCAAGGGCCAAACGACCGAAGGCGAGCGCGCCATCCTGCGCAAGCTCCGCGTCTGGATCGCGGCTCTGGCGGCGGCCTGCCTGCTCGTCGGCGTCGGCATCGGGGCCATGCTCTCCTCGAACACACAGACGCTCGCGCTCGACGACGGCCCGACCTCGGGGGCGAGCCTCGCGCAGATCGCGCGCGCGCCCGAGGCGCTCTCCGCCTCGTTCGCCGAGATCGCGCGCCGCGTCGAGCCGGCCGTCGTCAACATCGACACCGTCTCGGCCGCGCCGCAGGTGGCCGAGAGGGAGGGCGACGAGGAGGGCGAGGCCGACGAGGGCGGCGACAACCCGCTCCTCGACATGCTGCGCCGACACGCCCGCCGCCCGTCGCGCGGGGTCGGCAGCGGCTTCGTCGTCGACCCGAAGGGGCTGATCCTCACCAACTACCACGTCGTCGAGAACATGTCGCGCATCATGGTCAAGCTCCAGACGGGCGAGACCATCCGCGGCCAGATCGTCGGCTTCGACGAGGAGACCGACCTCGCCGTCATTAAGATCAGCGCCGGGCGCGACCTCCCGGCCGTGCGCATCGGCAACTCCGACGAGGTGCAGGTCGGCGACTGGGTCTTGGCCGTCGGCTCGCCCTTCGGGCTGGAGCAGACCGTCACGGCCGGCATCATCTCGACGAAGGAGCGGCAGACCGAGGAGGGCGCCAGCTTCCGCCGCTTCCTCCAGACCGACGCGGCCATCAACCGCGGCAACTCCGGCGGCCCGCTCGTCAACATGCGCGGCGAAGTCATCGGCGTCAACTCGCAGATCGCCACCACCACCGGCGACTACAACGGCATCGGCTTCGCGCTCCCGGCCAACGTCGCCGCCAGCGTCTACAAGCAGCTCACCTCCGAGGGCAAGGTGCGGCGCGGCTACCTCGGCGTCTTCCTCGGCCCCGTCGGGCCGGAGTTCGCCCGCGTCTACGAGTTGCCCGCCGCGAAGGGGGCCATCGTCCGCGACGTGGCCGACCCCGTGGGGCCGGCCGCGAAGGCCGGGATGCAGGCCAACGACGTGATCGTCGAGTTCAACGGGCAGCCCGTCGAGAGCGCGCAAGACCTCATCAACAAGGTCGCCTCCACGCCCGTCGGGCAGGCCGTGCAGGTCACCTACCTGCGCGAGCTCAACAACAAGCTGGAGCGGCGGCAGGCGAGCATCACCGTGGCCGAGCGCCCGGCCCGCCCGAGCGGGGCGCTGCGCGACGCCGAAGAGAAGCCGACCACCAAGCGCATCGGCGAGGCGGCCCGGCCCGACGACAAGCCGACGCTCGGCATCAAGGTCAGCGAGCTGACGCCGCAGCTCGCCAACGAGCGGAACCTGAAGGGCGTGCGCGGCCTGCTCGTGCAGGAGATCGACCACGCCGGCATCGCCTACGACGCCGGCCTCCAGCGCTACATGGTCATCCAGCGCGTCAACCGCTCGCCCGTCAACAGCATCGACGACTTCGAGCGCATCATCAACTCGCTCAAGCCCGGCGACCCCATCGTCATGCACGTCGCCTCGAACAACGGCGACCGCGTCGCCCAATCGATCGTGCAGTTCACCTTCCAGTAGACATTCGCGGGTCGGGGGTCTGGAGTCTGGGGTCGAAAGCAGTTATCCTGCTCCAGACCCCAGACTTCAAACTTTAGGCCCCAAATTTTTTTATGGCTCAGGCGAAAAAAGCTCTCAACAGAGGCGCGAAGAACGGGCGCGGCGCGGGCGCGGCGCGGGCTTCGACCCGGACTTACCTCAACTACGTCGGCGGCGAGTGGACGGCCTCGGCCTCGGGCGAGACGTTCGAGAACCTGAACCCGGCCGACACGCGCGACGTGGTCGGCCGCTTCGCGCTCTCCGTGCCCGAGGACATCAACCGCGCCGTCGAGGCGGCGGCCGAGGCGGCCGACCGCTGGCGGCGGCTCCCGGCCCCGCGCCGCGCCGAAATCCTCTTCCGCCTCGGCGAAACCCTCATCCGCCGGAAGGACTCGTTCACGCGCGACATGACGCGCGAGATGGGCAAGGTGCTGAAGGAGGCCGGCGGCGACGTGCAGGAGGCCATCGACTGCACCTATTACACGGCCGGCGAGGGCCGCCGCCTGCACGGCTTCACCACCCCGGCCGAGATGCCCGACAAGTTCGCCATGTGCGTGCGCCAGCCCGTGGGCCTCTGTGGGCTGATCACGCCGTGGAACTTCCCGATGGCCATCCCCTCGTGGAAGCTCATCCCGGCTTTGGTGTGCGGCAACACGGTCGTCATCAAGCCGGCCGAAGACACGCCGCTCTCGACTTACAACCTCGTCAAAGCCTGCGAGGAGGCGGGGGTTCCGCCGGGCGTCGTCAACCTCGTGACGGGCCACGGCGAGACCGTGGGCGCGGCCCTGACCGAGCACCCCTCGGTGCGCCTCATCTCGTTCACCGGCTCGACCGAGGTGGGGCGCAGCGTCGCCTCTTCGTGCGCCGAGCGCAACGCCATCTGCTCGCTGGAGATGGGCGGCAAGAACGTCATCATGGTGATGGAGGACGCCGACCTCGACCTCGCCGTCGAGGGCGCGGTGTGGGGCGCGTTCGGCACCTCGGGCCAGCGCTGCACGGCCTCCTCGCGCATCATCGTCCACAAGAAGGTCTACAAGAAGTTCACGCAGAAGCTCGTCGAGCGCGCCTCGGCCCTGCGCGTCGGCGACGGCTCGGACGAGCGCACCGACGTGGGGCCGGTCATCAACGCCGAGGCGATGCGGCGGATTCTCAACTACATCGAGGTCGGGCAGACGGACGACGGCGCGCGCCTCGCCTGCGGCGGCCACCGCCTCGACAAGGGGCCGCACGCCCACGGCCACTTCATCGAGCCGACCGTCTTCGCCGACGTGGCGCCCTCGATGCGCATCGCGCAGGAGGAAATCTTCGGGCCGGTGACGGCCGTCATCCCGGCCGGCTCGCTCGAAGAGGCGGTCGAGATCGGCAACGGCGTGCGCTACGGGCTGTCGGCCTCGATCTACACGGCCGACGTTAACCGCGCCTTCCGCGCCATGAGCGAGATGTACACCGGCATCTTCTACGTCAACTCCTCGACCATCGGCGCGGAAGTCCACCTCCCGTTCGGCGGCACGAAGGCCACGGGCAACGGCCACCGCGAGGCCGGCACGCAGGTGCTCGACATCTTCACCGAGTGGAAGTCGGTCTACGTCGATTACAGCGGCAAGCTCCAGCGCGCGCAGATCGACGAAGTGAACTTCGAGTAAAGCGGGGCCACGCCGGCCATCGCCGGCCGGGGCCCGATGAGAAGCTCTACCTGATGTCTAAAGTTATCGGGGGCGCAGCGAGATGATTGTCGGATTGCCGAAGGAGATTAAGGACAACGAGTACCGCGTCGGGATGACGCCGGCGGGGGTGCGGGCTCTGACGGACGCCGGGCACCGGGTCGTCGTCGAGCAGGGCGCGGGCGCGGGTTCCGGCTTCGATGACTCGCTCTACCAGCAGGCGGGCGCGACCATGATCCCGTCGGCCGAGGACGTGTGGGCCGAGGCCGAGATGGTCGTCAAGGTCAAGGAGCCGATCGCGCCCGAGTACCCGCGGATGAAGGAGGGGCTGCTCCTCTTCACCTACCTCCACCTCGCGCCCGACCCGCAGCAGACGCGCGCCCTGCTCGACAACAGGGTGACGGGCGTCGCCTACGAGACGATCACCGACCGGAAGGGCACGCTGCCGCTTCTGACGCCGATGTCGGAGGTCGCGGGGCGGATGGCCGTGCAGGTCGGCGCGCAGTACCTTGAGAAGATGAACGGCGGGCGCGGCGTGCTCCTCGGCGGCGTGCCGGGCGTGCCGGCGGCGCGCGTCGTCATCATCGGCGGCGGCGTCGTCGGGACGAACGCCGCGAAGATGGCCGTCGGCATGGGCGCGCAGGTCACCATCGTCGACCGCAACCTCGACCGCCTGCGCGAACTCGACGACATCTTCCTCTCGAAGATTTCGACGCTCGCCTCCTCGGCCTACGCCATCCACGGCGCGATCTCGGAGGCCGACCTCATCATCGGGGCCGTGCTCGTCCCCGGCGCGGCCGCCCCGCGGCTGGTGACGCGCGAGATGCTCAAGGACGTGCCGAACGGCGCGGTCATCGTGGACGTGGCCGTCGATCAGGGCGGCTGCATCGAGACGACGCGGCCGACGACGCACTCGAACCCGACCTACTACGAGGAGGGCGTGCTCCACTACTGCGTCGCCAACATGCCCGGCGCGGTGCCGCGCACCTCGACGTTCGCGCTCACGAACGCGACGCTGCCTTACGTGCTGCGCCTCGCCAACCGCGGCTTCGTCGAGGCCATCAAGAGCGACCCCGGGCTCAGGGAGGGCGTCAACACCTACGCCGGCCGCCTCACCTACGAGGCCGTGGCCGTCGATCAGGGTCTGGAGTTCAGCCCGCTCGGCGAGATGCTCGGCCTCCCGCCGCAGCCGAGCGCGACGGCGGGCCGCGCGGGCTGAAGCCGCTCGCGCGCGGGACGCGGAAAGTCGAAGGCCCACTCGTTAAGAGTGGGCCTTTTCGTTTATCTCACCCGCCCGCGGGCGCGCGCGGGGCGCGGGTCAGGAGAGTTCGGCGGCCGCGACGGGCGCGCGCCGGGTCGGCGCGATCAGCCCGGCGAGGCACGCGGCGAGTTCTTCGGGGCTGACCGGCTTGAAGAGGTAAACGTCGGCGCGCTCGGAGGCGTCGGACGGCGCGGCCGTCTGGTCGGCCCCGCTGAGGAGGACGACGGGCAGCGAGGCGAGCTTCGGGTGGCGGCGCAGGAAGCGGCACAACTCGTGGCCGCCGAGGTGCGGCATGACGGCGTCGGTGACCACGGCGTCGAAGGTCGAGGAGAGCGCGGCCTTCATCGCTTCGAGGCCGTCGGCCGCGGCGAAGACCGCGTAGCCGGCGCGCTGCAAGACGACTTCGAGGTAGCGCCGCAGGGCGCGGTCGTCTTCGGCGAGCAGGACGGTTCCGGCGTGGGCCGGCAGGGCGGGGACGTGCGGCGGGGGCGCGGGGGCGGCGTTTTCGGTGGTCGTGTTCATCGCGTCAGATGTTTTCGGGGGCGGCGCGCGGCGTGGCGGCCGCCGCCCCGAAGGAGTGCAAGCGACGTGCCCCGCGGTCGGGCCGTGCGGATGATGCCGGGGAGAGGGGTCGCGGCGGCGCGGCGGGAGGGGTTCCCGTGCGGCCGGGGCGCGGAAGTCGCTTAAAAAGTATGGATTTCGAGGAGAGCCGCGCGGGGCGAAGGGCGAAGGCCCCGCGACATCGAGATTAGAGCCGCGCGCCCGGCCGTGTCAATCAAATCTTTTTGACGCGCGCGCTTCGGTCAGTGTGGCGCGAGGCCGGTCGGCCCGCGCGGCGTTTTGCGCCCGCCGCGCGGCGAACCGCCGCCCCCGGCCGCTCATCTATCTACTTTCGCCTGCCGGGTTGAAGGCGCGCGGCGCTTCGGCCATACTGTCCGTTTAGCGCGGCCGGGCCCGAGTCGTCCGTGCGCCCCCACGAGGTTTTCGAGAAGTCCCGAGATGTACGAGTTCGCCGTCACCCCAGCCGTCACGCAGATCCGCCGCCGCGGCGTCACGATCACGGAGGTCGAGCCGGGCGGCCTCGGCGCGGAGCTGGAGCTCGAAGCCGGCGACCGCCTCTACAAGGTCAACGGCCGCGTGGTGCGCGACTACCTCGACTTCCGCTTCCACGCGGGCGGCGAGACCGAGCTGACCCTGAACGTCATCAAGCGCGGCGGCGAGGAGTGGGAGATCGAGGTCGAGCGCGACGAGGGCGAGGACTTCGGCCTCGCCTTCGAGAACATCGCGCCGCGCCAGTGCGCCAACGAGTGCCTCTTCTGCTTCTGCAAGGGCAACCCGCCCGACGCGCGCCCCGCGCTCTTTTTCCGCGACGAGGACGTGCGCCTCTCCTTCCTCTACGGCAACTACACGACGCTGACCTCGATCACCGAGGACGAGATGCGCCGCGTCGTCGAGCAGCGGCTCACGCCGCAGTACGTCTCCGTCCACGCCACCGACCTCCGCGTGCGCGCGCACCTGCTCGGGGTTGACGAGCGGCGCGCGGACATCGGCGACAAGCTGCGCCGGATGATGGACGCCGGCATCGAGATTCACGCGCAGGTCGTCCTCTGCCCGGGGATTAACGACGGCGAGATTCTGGAGCGCACCGTGCGCGACCTCGCCGGGGAGTTCCCGCGCGTCCGCTCGGTCGCCGTCGTCCCGCTCGGGCTCACCCGCTACAACACGGACGAGCGGCTGACGCCGGTGACGCCCGGGTGGTGCCGCGAAGTCATCCGGCAGGTCTCGGCCTTGCAGAAGGAGCTGCGCGCGCGTCTGGGGACGAACTTCGCCTTCCTCGGCGACGAGATTTACCTGCGCGCCGGCCGCGGCGTCCCCGCGCGCGCGCACTACGGCGACTACCCGCAGATCGAGGACGGCGTCGGCATGGTGCGGTCGTTCAAAGAGGAGTTCGCGCGGCTCCTGCGCCGGCTCGAAAAGCGCCCGCCGCGCCGGCCCGCGGCGCTGCGCGGCACGGTGCTCACCGGCGCGCTCTTCGCGCCCGTGCTCGAAGAGCTGCTCGGCCGCCTCAACGCGCGCTGGGGCACGCGCCTCAAGACGGTCGCGGTCGAGAACCGGTATTTCGGCTCCGAGATCGTCGTCGCCGGGCTGATGACCGGCTCCTGCGTCCTCGCCGCGCGCGACGGGATTGAGGGCGACTTCGTCATCCTCCCGCGCGCCGCGCACAAGTCGGACGAGCCCGTCATGCTCGACGGCACGCGGCTCGAAGAGCTCGAACGCCGCCTCGGGCTGCGCCTGCGCGCGCTCGACCTCGAAGGCTTCGCGCGCTTCGTCGCGGGCGCCTGAAGTTCGGCCCACGCCGGCCCCGGCCCGCGTCCTGAAATTTAGACTCCCCGTCCAGCCCTTTGGACTTAATTACGGCCCGGCGGACGCGCCCTAATTTTTTCCGAGAATCCGGCGCGTTTCGGTCTGAAAGAGTTCGCCACGGCGTCCGCGAGGGTGTAGAATGCGGACTCCAGACCGGCCCGTGAGCAGCGGCCCCGCGGCCGGCCTTCCGCCTGAAGTAACCCTCTAAACGAAAAGAAGAACGGCCCCGTATGAACACCAAAATTCTGCTCGCAGCGACACTCTCATTCTCCCTGCTCACGCCCGCCCCGGCCCAACAGCCGCAGCCGCGCCCCGCCGACAACCCGCAGGAGGACGTGGTGCGCGTCACGTCGAACCTGACGCAGGTGGACGTGGTCGTCGTGGACAAGAACGACCGGCAGGTGACCGACCTCGCCCCGGAGGACTTCGAAGTCCTTGAGGACGGGAAGCGGCAGCAGATCACGAACTTCTCCTACGTGGCCGTCAACGCGCCGCCCCCGTCGGGGGCGACGGCCGAGGCGGCCGGCGAGAGGAACGCGCCGCGCATCCCGCCCGCGCCGCTGCGCCCCGAGCACGTGCGGCGCACCGTGGCGCTCGTCGTGGACGACCTCGGCCTCTCCTTCCAGAGCGTCTCGTTCGTCAAGGAGGCGCTGCGCCGCTTCGTCGAGGAGCAGATGCAGCCCGGCGATCAGGTCGCCATCATCCGCACGGGCGGCGACGCCGGGGCCTTGCAGCAGTTGACGAACGACAAGGAGCAGTTGCGCGCCGTCATCGACAAGCTGCGCTGGAACCCGGGCGGGCGCGGCGGCCTCTCCCCGATGCCGACCATCACCAACCAGAAGGAAGCCCTCTCGATGAACGAGAACGGCCCCGACAATCAGGCGATGGCCGACATCCGGAGGTCGGGCGAGATGATCGAGGAGCTGGAGATGACGCGGGCCGACCACTACGCCGTCGGCTCGTTCGGCTCGCTCGGCTTCGTCATTCAGGGGATGAGCCAGTTGCCGGGCCGCAAGTCGGTGGTCTTCATCTCGGAGGCGTTCCGCCTCTTCAGCAAGCAGGGGCGCAACAACGCGCTCAAGCAGGCGCTCGACCGGCTCGTCGAGCAGGCCAACCAAGCCTCGACCGTCATCTACACGCTCGACGCGAGCGGCCTGCAAGACCTCACGCTGACGGCCTCCGACAAGGTCACGGGCGGCGGCTACCTCTTCGACAAGGGCATGTTTCAGGAGGGGGGCTCGGGGGGGCGCAACACCCCCGGCAACCAGCCCCTCGGCCAGAGGGCCTCGGACGCCTTCAGCCAGTCCACCGAGGGTTTGCGCCGGCTCGGCGCGCTTGCCGACCAGCGCGCGCAGGCGCAGGTGCAGTCGCACAGCGTCCTCTCGATGCTCGCCGAGGGGACGGGCGGCTTCCTCGTCAGCAACCGCAACGACCTCGGCTCCGGCCTGCGCAAGATCGTGGACGACCAGCGCGGCTACTACCTCATCGGCTACCGCCCCGACGACGCGACCATCGACCCGGCGACGGGCCGCCGCCGCGTCCGCGAGCTGACGGTCAAGGTGAAGCGCTCGGGCCTGCGCGTGCGCAACCGGCCGGGCAGCTACACCGTCTCGCTCGAAGGCCCGCGCACGAGCAAGCGGACGCGCGAGGAGCAACTGGCCGCCGTCCTCACCTCGCCCTTCGCCACCAACGAGGTTGACGTGCGGCTCACCTCGCTCTTCGGCGACGAGCAGGCGGCCGGCACCTACGTCCGCTCGCTCGTCTCCATCGACGCCAACGACCTCACCTTCGAGAAGGCGGCGGACGGGGCGCACAAGGCGAGCATCGACATGGCCGGCGCGCTCTTCGGCGAGGGCGGCCGCGTCGTCGAGCAGTTCGCCCACACGCAGACCATCGCGCTCGGCGAGGCCGACTACCGGCAGGCGCTCCAGAACTCGCTCGTCTACAACTTCGACTTCCCCGTCAAGCAGGCCGGCGCCTACCAGCTCCGCCTCGCCGTGCGCGACGCCGCCTCGGAGCGGGCCGGCTCGGCGCGGCAGTTCGTCGAGGTGCCGGACGTGAAGTCGGGCAAGCTCGCCCTCTCCGGCATCATCCTCAAGGGCACCGTCCCGCCGCCGGCCACCGCCGGCACGAACGGGGCGGCCCCGCCGGCCGCGGCCGAAGACCCGCAGGCCGGCCCGAACATGCGCCGGCTGCGGCAGGGGATGCTGCTCGACTACAGGTACGCCGTCTACAACGCGCAGCCCGACCCGGCGACGAACCGCCCGCAGGTGACGACGCAGATGCGCCTGTTCCGCGACGGCAAGCCGGTCTTTACGGGCCGCGTGCTGCCGCTCGACGCGAGCCAGCAGCCGGACATGAAGCGGCTCGGCGCGGGCGGCCGCCTCCGCCTCGGCCCCGACCTGACGCCCGGCTCCTACGTCCTGCAAGTCGTCGTCGAGGACACGCGGTCGAAGGAGAAGCTCCGCACCGCGACCCAGTGGATCGACTTCGAGATCGTCAACTGAAGGACTACCGGCCCGAAACCGGGCGATAATTTTCGAGGCTTTGCCCCGGCCCGCACGTCGGGCGGGGGCAGGAGGGAAGTGATGACTTTAAGAAAGCTCGGGACGTGGGCGGCTTTGGCCTGCGCCCTCACGCTGGCCGGCGCGCGGCCGGCCGCGGCGCAGTTCGCCGGCCTCGGGCCGGAGATCGACCCGGCGACCGTGCCGCATCAGGTCGAGGTGCGTCTGATGTACAGGGGCGGGGTCGCCGGCAACGTGCGCGTGCGCCTCGTCCGGCAGTCGGCCATGACCACGGCCGGCGAGACCATCACGCGCCCAGAGGGCACCGCCGTCTTCAACAGCCTGAGCGAGGGCGACTACTTCGTCCAGACCTTCGAGACCGACCAGTTCGAGCCGACCGAGACGAAGGTCAGCGTCTACGCGCTCGACCGCAAGTACCCGAGGCGGACGACGCAGACCGTCATCGTCGAGCTGCCGCTGAAGATTCCGGCGCCGCCGCCCGCGCCCGGCATCGTCCGCGCCGACGTTGACCGCAACGTCCCGAAGGGGGCCGTCAGGCGCTACGAGGCGGGCATGAAGGCGCTGCGCGCGGCCGACACGCCGCGCGCCGTCAAGGAGTTCGAGGCCGCCATCGCCGCCCACCCCGACTACTACTCGGCGCGCGTCGAGCTGGGCCGCAAGCTCCGGCAGGAGAAGCGCTTCAAGGAGGCCGAGCCGGTGCTCGCGCGCCTGCCCGAGATCGCGCCGAAGAAGGCCGAGGGGCGCATCGAGTACGGCATCGTCCTGCTCGAACTCGGGCGGCGGGCCGACGCGGCCGCCGAGCTGCGCGCGGCTCTGGCGGCCGAGGAGACGAGCTGGGCCGCCCACCTCTACCTCGGCTGGGCGCTGCTCGAAGACCAGCCCGTGCAGGCCGTCCCGCACTTCGAGCGGGCCCTCGCGCTCGACGAGCAGAAGGCGGCGCGCGCCCACCTCGCCCTCGCCCGCGTCGCCGAGCAGGGCGGCCAGCGCGAGCGCGCCATCCAGCACCTCGACGCCTACTCGGCCCTCGCCCCCGAGGCCAACGACGCGCAGGCCGCCCGCCAACTCGCCGAGCGCCTCCGGAACCCGAACTAAAAAGGGCCGGCGAAGTCGAAAAGGGGCGGGCCGCGCCCGCCGCCTCAAGCCCGGTTGAAGCTTGAGGCGGCGGGCGCGGCCCGCCCCTTTTGCGTGGGCGCGTCCCGAAGCCCGTGGCCGCCCGCCGCCCGCGCCGGCAGCCTCACCCCCCTTGAATCCGCGCCCGACTCCGGGGAGCCATCAAATAACTCCCGGGAGTGACTTCGTGACTCCGCGGAGCCGACCGAC
>Ga0196962_10000836_pt1 | contig 11086 bp, 11 predicted proteins | sample S3v_20metaG_FD_183186 | JGI IMG/M metagenome (GOLD analysis project Ga0196962, IMG submission 183186) | Soil microbial communities from Anza Borrego desert, Southern California, United States - S3+v_20 | ecosystem: Environmental > Terrestrial > Soil > Desert | place: USA: California | collected... | reverse complement strand
GCCCTCGCGGCGTTCTCACGCTGCGGTGGCGCGGCGGACCAGCGGTCTTCGGTGGAACCGCGTCCACGGTACGCGACGGCCGCACCGTCCTCCAAACCGCCGGTGCTTTTGGCGACGATGTGACGTTGTGGTGCCTCTAGTGAGGAAATGCCACATCGTCGCGGTGCTCGTGGCGCTCCCGGTGCTCCCGGTGCTCGCTGCGCCCGGCCGCGTTGCGCATGCGGATCATGGAGAACTCCAGCCCGGACTTCGGCACCAGCTCGGCGAGGGGCCACAGGTCCGGCACCAGGCGCAGCTCGATGCCGGCCTCGGCATGGGCGGCGAGCAGGTCACCGAACGGGCGCACCGCCAGCGGCCGCACCACGTCGTCGGCGACGAGGTAACCAGCGGCGTCGTCGTACCGGCGGAAGGCCGCGGCGTCGAACTCGTACCTATAGAGCACGGTGGCGCGGATGCGCGGCAACCAGGCCCATTCCACCGCGTGCACCCGGCTGGCGCCGGCCAGCAGCGCCGCGGCGCGATCGTCCGGCGTTGTGGTCGGCCAGAACGTGACCCGCGGGCAGTCCCGGGGAAACCAGTAGGCCGGCGCGTGCTCCGCGTCGATCGCCCACACGTACGGTGTGCTTTCGGCGGACGTCGGCGCGACGTGCGGGACGAACTCCGTGATCGTTGGATCGTGCGAGAAGTGGTACGCGCGCCCGAGCACGCATACCACCGTATTCGCCGTCAGCCGACCGGAGCGGCTTCCTCGAGGAGGTTGCGGGTGCGGTTGGGGTCGACCGGGATGCCGGGCCCCATGGTGGTGGCGAACGTCACCTTCTTCAGATACCGGCCCTTGGCCGCCGCCGGCTTGGCCCTCATCACCTCGTCCAGCGCGGCCGCGTAGTTCTCCACCAGCTTGTTGGTGTCGAACGAGGCCTTGCCGATGACCAGGTGCAGGTTGGCCTGCTTGTCGACCTTGAACGTGATCTTGCCGCCCTTGATGTCGGCGACCGCCTTGGTCACGTCGGCGGTGACGGTGCCGGTCTTCGGGTTGGGCATCAGGCCGCGCGGGCCGAGGATGCGGGCGATCCGGCCGACCTTGGCCATCTGGTCCGGGGTGGCGATGGCCGCGTCGAAGTCGAGCCAGCCGCCCTGGATGCGGGCGATCAGGTCCTCCGCGCCGACCTCGTCGGCGCCGGCGGCGACGGCCTCGTCGGCCTTGTCACCGGTGGCGAACACGATGACCTTGGCGGTCTTGCCGGTGCCGTGCGGCAGGTTGACGGTGCCGCGGACCATCTGGTCGGCCTTGCGGGGGTCGACGCCGAGCCGGATGGCGACCTCGACGGTCGCGTCCATCTTGGTCGGCGAGGTCTGCTTGGCCAGCGTGGCGGCCTCGAGCGGGCTGTACAGCCTGGCGCGGTCGACCTGCTCGGCGGCCGCGCGGTAACCCTTGCTGCGCTTCATGTCCTGCTGTCCCTACTTACTCGAATCGGTCAGTCGTGGTACCTCGGGCCAGCGCGTGGCCCTCCCACGGTTCGCGTCCGGTCAGATCTTGGAGACCTGGCTGAACGACAGCTCGACCGGCGTCTCCCGGCCGAAGATCGACACCAGCACCTTCAGCTTCTGGCCGTCGGCGTTGACCTCGCTGATGGTGGCCGGCAGCGTGGCGAACGGCCCGTCCATGACGGTGACCGACTCGCCGACCTCGAAGTCGACCTCGACGGTCGGCTTCGCGCCGCCACCGCCGCCGGACGCCTTACCGGCCGCGACCGGCTTGCGCTCCTCCGGCTTGGGCGCGAGGAACTTCAGCACGTCGTCGATCGTCAGCGGCGACGGCCGCGAGGTGGCGCCGACGAAACCGGTGACGCCTGGCGTGTTGCGCACCGCGCTCCAGGACGCGTCGTTGAGGTCCATCCGGACCAGGATGTAGCCGGGCAGCACCTTGCGCTGCACCTGCTTGCGCTGGCCGTTCTTGATCTCGGTGACCTCTTCGGTCGGCACCTCGACCTGGTAGATGTACTCCTCCATGTCCAGGTTCTGGACACGGGTCTCCAGGTTGACCTTGACCTTGTTCTCGTAGCCGGCGTACGAGTGCACGACGTACCACTGTCCGGGCGCGGACTGCAGCGCCTTGCGCATCTGCGCGATGGGGTCCTCGTCGTCGGTGGAGTCGACCGGCTCGACGGCGATCACGGCGGTGGGGTCTTCGGTCGCGATGGTGTCGTCAGCCCGCTCGTCGGCAGGCGCGTCGATCTCGTCGACGGCCAGGTCGCCCGGCTCCTGAGCGGCCGCACCGTTCTCGGAGGTCACAGTAGATCTCGCTTTCCTGTAGGCGGCTGCTCAGCCGAACAGCCAGAAGACGCCCTTGGCGAAGGCGATGTCCAGGACGCCGACCAGGGCGACCATGAAGCTCACGAAGACCAGCACCACGATGGTGTAGGTGAGCTGCTCCTTGCGGGTCGGCCAGATCACCTTGCGCAGCTCGGCGACCACCTCGCGGACGAACCGGGCGCCCCTGGCCACCGGGGACACCCGCTCCTCGCGGCGTCCGGCCACGGTCGGCCGGCCCTTGGCGTCCGGCGACCGGGATTCGGTGCCGGCGCGGCCCGCGTTCGCGGTCCGGCGCTCGCGCCTCGCAGCGGCGGTGGCCGGGCGAGGCGTCGACTGCTGCTCGTCCTTGTCCTGCCCGTCCTGCTCGGTGCGGTCCTCGCTCACCACGTCCTCCTTGTCACGCGCCGGAAGGTCGGCGCGATGATGCAGGGGTGACAGGACTTGAACCTGCAACCTGCGGTTTTGGAGACCGCTGCTCTGCCAATTGAGCTACACCCCTCCGCGGACGCCCGGGTGGCGCCACGGTGCAGACGTCCGACACCCTCCCATGCTGCAGCGAGGGTGTCATGACATCCCAGATCGGCGAGTGTACGGCACGACCCGCCCCGCGCCGAACCCGCATACCTGACCCGACCGGTCACCCGGTGCGTCTGGGACGATGCAGGCCATGTCAGCGCCGCAGATGACACAACCCGTGACCGCCGCCGACCATTCCCGGATCTCCGCCCGCATCGGCGCGATCGCCGAGTCGGCCACCCTCGCCGTCGACGCCAAGGCCAAGGCGCTGCGGGCGGCCGGCCGCCCGGTGATCGGCTTCGGCGCCGGCGAGCCGGACTTCCCGACCCCGCAACCGATCGTGGACGCGGCCGTCGCGGCGTGCGCCGACCAGCGCAACCACCGCTACACCCCGGCCGCCGGGCTGCCCGAGCTTCGGGCCGCGATCGCGCAGAAGACCGAGCGGGACTCCGGGCTGTCGGTGGCGCCGAGCCAGGTGCTGGTCACCAACGGCGGCAAGCAGGCGGTGTACCAGTCGTTCGCCGCGCTGCTCGACCCCGGCGACGAGGTGCTGCTGCCGGCGCCGTACTGGACCACCTACCCGGAGGCGATCGCGCTGGCCGGCGGCGTGGCGGTGCCGGTGACCGCGGACGAGTCCGCCGGCTACCTGCTCACCGTCGACGAGCTGGAGGCGGCCCGCACGCCGCGCACCAAGGCGCTGCTGTTCTGCTCGCCGTCCAACCCGACCGGCGCGGTCTACCCGCCCGAGCAGGTCGAGGCCATCGGACGCTGGGCGCTGGACAACGGCCTGTGGGTGGTCACCGACGAGATCTACGAGCACCTGGTGTACGACGGCGTGCGGCACGTGTCCATGCCGGCTGCGGTGCCCGAGCTGTTCGACCGCTGCGTCGTGGTCAACGGCGTGGCCAAGACCTACGCCATGACCGGCTGGCGGGTCGGCTGGATGATCGGTCCGTCCGACGTCATCGGCGCGGCGGCCAACCTGCAGTCGCACCTGTCGTCCAACGTGTGCAACGTCGCCCAGCGGGCCGCGCTGGCCGCGGTGAGCGGGCCGCTGGACGCGGTGGCGCAGATGCGCGCGGCGTTCGACCGGCGGCGGCGCACGATCGTGTCCATGCTGTCCGCCATCCCCGGCGTGCAGTGCCCCGTGCCGCAGGGCGCGTTCTACGCGTATCCCTCGGTCAAGGAGCTGCTCGGCAAGGAGCTGCGCGGCGTGCGGCCGTCGTCGAGCGTCGAGCTGGCGGCGCTGGTGCTGGAGCACGCCGAGGTGGCGGTCGTGCCGGGCGAGGCGTTCGGCACGCCGGGCTACTTCCGGCTGTCCTACGCCCTCGGCGACGATGACCTGGCCACCGGCGTGCAGCGGATGGGGGCTCTACTGGCCGAGGCCCGCTGAGGGTTTCAGGGCAGGCGGACGGTGGCGGTGGCCCGGCCGAGCACCTTGTGGCCGCCGCACCGGGCCGCGAGGTCCACCCGTACCGTCCGGCCTTCGTCGTGCTTGTCCTTGACCTTGCCGGTGAGCTCGACGGTGGCGCCGGCGTCGAGGTCCGGCACCACGACCGGGTGCGTGAAACCCGAGCTGAACTCCACCACCGCGCCGGGATCGCCGGCCCACGAGGTGAGCAGCCGGCCGGCCAGGGCCATGGTCAGCATGCCGTGCGCGATGACGTCGGGCAGCCCGACCTCGCGGGCGAACCGTTCGTTCCAGTGGATCGGGTTGAAGTCGCCGGAGGCGCCGGCGTAGCGGACGAGGTGGTCCCGGGTCACCGTGACCGTCAGCGGCGGCAGCTCGTCGCCGACCGCCACCTCGTCGAACGACAGCGCGGTCACTTCGCCGCCTCCGCGGGAAGAAGCACGTCGGCGGTCACTTCGCCGCCTCCGCGGGAAGAAGCACGTCGGCGGTCACGCGGTGCCCCTGGCCACGATGGTCGCCCGCGCGGTGAGCACCGGCTCGCCGTCCTCCGTGCTGACCTCGGCGCGGGTGGTCAGCAGGTCGTTGCCGGCGATCTCGCGGATGGCGTCCACGTGAACGGTGGAGACCAACCGGTCGCCGGCCCGGATCGGCCGGTGGTGCCGGAAGGCCTGGTCGCGGTGCACGACCTTGCTGAAGTCCAGGCCGAGGTCCGGGTCGTCCAGCAGCACCCGCTGGGCGTCCAGGGTGAGCACGATGGCGAACGTGGGCGGCGCGATGACGTCGGGATGCCCGGCGGCACGGGCCGCGTCGGGGTCGCGGTAGACCGGGTCCGGGTCGCCGATCGCGTCGGCGAACTCACGGATCTTCTCCCGGCCCACCTCGTAGGGCCGCGACGGCGGGTACGACCGCCCGACGAAGGACTGGTCGAGGGCCACGCCGAGGTCAGCGGGTTTCGCGGTGCGCGCGGTGCTTGTTGCAGTTGGGGCAGTACTTCTTGATCACCAGGCGGTCCGGGTCGTTGCGCCGGTTCTTCTTGGTGATGTAGTTGCGGTGCTTGCACTCCTCGCACGCCAACGTGATCTTGGGGCGGATGTCGGTGGCGGCCACTGGCGTGCCTTCCTCGTGCTCGTAGGTACTCGTACCGATGGTAGCGGTGGCCGGACTCGAACCGGCGACACAGCGATTATGAGCCGCTTGCTCTACCGCCTGAGCTACACCGCCGCGGTTGGGTGTCCCGCAGGGACACCAGGGTCCCCAGAGCCCCAATACGGAATCGAACCGTAGACCTTCTCCTTACCATGGAGACGCTCTGCCGACTGAGCTATTGGGGCGGCGTTCGAGCGCTGACGACTGTACACAACCCTGGGCCTGGCAGTGAAACCGGCCGGTCAGCGCACCAGCGTGGGCACCGTCACGTCGTCGTGCAGGCCCGGCATCGGCACCGTCCTGGCCCGCAGCCAGGCCTCGAACCGCCGCTCGCCGAGCGGCCGCGAGAACAGGTAGCCCTGGGCGACGTCGCAGCCCATCTCGGTGAGCTGGAAGCGGACCGCGTCCTCCTCGACGCCCTCGGCCACCACGGACAGGCTCAGCGAGTGGCCGAGGTCGACGATGGCCCGCACCACGGCGAGGTCGGACAGGTCGCTGCCCATCCCGAGCACGAAGCTCTTGTCGATCTTCACCTCGTCCACCGGGAGCCGGCGCAGGTACGCCAGCGACGAGTAGCCGGTGCCGAAGTCGTCGACGGCCAGGCTCACGCCGAGCTCGTGCAGCTGCCGCAGCACCGGCAGCGCCCGCTCCGGGTCCTGCATGACCGCGGACTCGGTGAGCTCGAAGCTCAGCAGGGTGGCCGGGATCCGGTGGGTGGCCAGCGCCCGCTCGACCCGCTGCGGGAAGTCGGCGTCGTCGAGGTTGCGCACCGAGAGGTTGACCGCGACGCCGAGCCGCAGCCCCTCGTCCAGCCAGCGACGGCAGCGCAGCAGTGCCCGGTCCATGACGAAGTCGGTGAGCGCGTCGACCAGGCCGGTGGTCTCCACGACCGAGACCCATTCGTCCGGGTCCAGCCGGCCCAGCTCGGGGTGGTTCCACCGCACCAGCGCCTCGACGCCGATCACCTGCTTGCTGGCCAGTGCCACCTTCGGCTGGTAGTGCAGCTCGATCTGGCCGTCGTCCAGCGCGCCGCGGAACTGGGTGACGAGCTGGAACCGGCGCAGGAAGATCTGCCCCATGCTGGGCAGGTAGGTCCGGACCTTGGCCTCCCCGGTGCGCGCGGCGTGCAACGCGACGTCGGCGCGCTGCAGCAGCACGTCGACCTCGATGGTCGGCTCGATCGTGGTCAGCGCCACCCCGGCCAGCGCGGTGCACTCCACCGCAAGCTTGTCCACCGGGTACGGCACGGACAGCGCCTCGCGCAGCCGCTGCGCGGTCTCGGTGGCCTCGTCGACGCCGACGTCGAGCAGCAGCACTGCGAACGTGTCGCCCTCCAGGCGGGCGGCCAGCACGCCGTCGCCGAGGGCCTCGCGCAGCCGCTGCCCGGCGGCCAGCACGGTGCGGTCGCCCCACGCGTGCCCCAGGGCGTCGTTGACGCTGGACAGCAGGTCGAGGTCCAGCACGATCACCGCGGCCCGGTCGTGGTACGCGAGCCGCTCGGCCGCGGCCTCCCGGAAGCCCAGCCGGTTGCGCAGCCCGGTGAGCAGGTCGTGGTACGCGTCGTGGCGCAGCCGGGCCAGCAGCCGGCGGTTGTCCATCGCGGTCGCCAGGTGGCTGGCCAGCGTGCCGACCAGCCGCACGTCCGCGGTGGAGAAGCCGCGCAGCCGGCTCTGCAGGTCGTGCACCTCCAGGATCCCGAGCAGCTGGTGCGCGCCGCGCAGCGGCACCACCAGCGCCTCGGTGGCGTCCCGGTTCTCCAGCTCACGCCGCACGTCCGACGCCGCGTCGTCGACGTGCACGTGCTGCACCTCGCCGTCGCGGCCGCCGGCCAGCACGTCGGAGTACAGGATCGACAGGTCGTCGCGCACCGCGGTCTCCGGCAGTGGCTCGCCGGCGACGACCGTGCGCAGCCCGGGGTCCGGGAAAGCCTCGCGGTGCAGCACCACCCGCCGGGCGTTGAGCTGCTCGCGGATCAGCTCCGCGGCCGGCAGCCACACGTCCGGAGCGCCGCCATAGCCGTCGGCGTTGGCTCCCGACGCATTGCCTCCGACGACGCGGCTGATCCGGCTGAGCAGGTCGCGCTGCTCACCGACCTCGGCGTCCGGCGCGTACCGGCCGGTGCCGGCCACCACCAGGCTGATCCGGCTGAGCAGGCCGAGGTCGCGTTGCTCCCGGACCACGCCGTAGTAGGTGCGGTAGAGCGCGAACATGGCGACCGCGAGCAGGCCGGCGAGCAGCTCGCCCCACTCCACCCTGAGCACGACGAGCGCGCCGACCAGGCCGGCGATCGCGCTGAGCACGCCGGACACGTAGGCGTGTGCCATCGGCCGGGCCGCGGCCGGGAAGACCGGGGTGCCCAGCAGCCGCATGGCCACCAGGCCGAGAACGGAGGTGGCGGCCTGACCGACCAGGAAGCCGGCCAGCAGCACGCCCCAGTCCGGCGCGTGCACGATGTTGTGTCGCTCCAGGAACCCGGCGGTCAGGTCGGTGACCACGACCAGCAGTGCTGCACCGGACAGGTTGACTATGAGCTTGGTCCAGTCGTCCCGGCGGAGCAGCCGCGCCACGAGCAGCACCGACAGGTAAGCGGCTGCGACCACCGGACCCGGAACCAGCAGCAGCCCGACGACCAGCGGCACCTCGGCGACGGTGATCCGGAACGTGCTCTGCCTGGTGTCCACCTCGATGGCCACAAGCCGGGCCACCGCGAACGCGGCCGCCAGCAGAACCAGGCCGTACAGGTCGTGCTGCTCCGGGGACCAGCCACGGGTCGACATGGCGGCGGTCAGCGCGGCCAGACCGCCGACTCCGAGCGCAAACAGGGTGAAGATCGGCCCGTTCGGTAGCAGCCACCGTCGGCTACCGGTCGGGCGCGCGTCCACTACAGGGTTCCTCCCAGCTACCAGCCGGCGCGGAGTGTGGTCAGGGCGCCCAATAGTGACCCACGCATGCCAGGTGACGCCACCACCGTCTCAAGATCGACAGGATTCGTCGCGGGTGACCGATCAGGCCTGACCAGCGTCGCCAGCGGTGAAGCCGATCTCCCAGGCGCGGGACCCGGACGCAAAGCCGATCTCCCAGGCGCGGGGTGCGGGAGCGAAACCGATCTCCCAGGCTCCCGGGGCGCCGACGCCCAGCGAGAGCCCACGACGCGAAGAGACGCTGACACCCATTGTGGGATTACGCATCGTGACTCCTTGGACGAATGACCGAGCCGGTGGCGGTTGAGTAGTGAACAACCTCGGATAATGATATCGGAATGCTGCGCGTTTTGGCCAGTCAGACCAACGGTCTCACCCGCTGCCCCCAATGCCGTAAAGCGTTCGCGACTGCGGGTAAGCCTAGAGTGGATCTAGCTACGCTCCGCACCCAAGAGCACGATTGCGACATGCAGTGGATAGCTGACTCGTAGCGCGGTGTCGGTTCGACTACGCTGTGCACCTAAGGCACTGGTAACGAAGGGCGGAGCATGGGCGGGGCCGACAGCGCCGACGGCTTGACGACGGGCCCGCCGCCGGGCGTGCGGAGCCCGGCGTTCCGCCGGCTGTGGTGGTCGTGGACCGTCTCATTGCTCGGCGACGGCGTCCGGGGCTTGGCGCTGCCGCTCTATGTAGCCGTAAAGACACACAGCGCACTTGCGGCCTCCGCTGTGACCGCGGCAGAGGTGTTGCCGTGGCTGCTCTTTGCGCTGCCGGCAGGCGCCCTCGTCGACCGCGCCCGGCCGGCCGTCGTGCTGGCTGTGGCGCATGCATTCCGAGCTGCGGTGACGGCCGGTGTCGTGTTGGCCATCGTTTATGATTTCGCCACGGTTCCGGTTTTGTGCGCATTTGCATTCGTACTCACGGTCGCCGAGACATTTGCGTACTCCGCCACACAGGCGCTCATGGTGTCGTTCGCCGGTCCGGATCAACTCAGCGAGGCGAATGCCAAGTTCTATACCGTGCACACGGTCGGACTGCAGTTGGCCGGTCCGTTGGCCGCCGGCGCACTTTTCACGATCGGACCGGCGTGGGCTTTCGCTCTGGCCGGATTGACCTTTGCCATCGCCGGCGTGCTGGTGGCCGGGCTGCCATCGGTCCGGCCGGCGCCGGCGCCGGCCACGGTCCAGCAGTCCACGGCGCGCCGGTTGTCCTCGGAGATCCGGGACGGCGTCGGGCTGCTCTTCCGGACCCACGGCCTGCGCGTGCTGGTGGCGATGGTCGCGGCTGCCACCCTGGCCATCAGCGCGGTCAACGCGCTCACCGCGTTGTATGCCATCCAGCGGCTGGAAATGCCGGCCGGCCTGGTGTCGACCTTGCTGGTGGTCGGCGCGCTCGGCGCGCTGCTGGGCACCCGGCTCGCGGTACCCGCGGCCCGGCGTTGGTCCGAGGGCAACGTGATGGTCGCCAGCATGGTGGTGATGGCCGCCGGGATGATCCTGTTCGGCGCGTTCCCGCTGGTACCGACCGCGATGGCGGCCAACGCGGTGCTCGGGGCCGGCATCGGGGCGTGGAACGTGCTGGCCGCGGCGCGCCGGCAGCGGCTCACCCCCGGCAACGCCATGGGCCGGATCTCCGGCGCCTACCGGATGCTGGCCTGGGGGCTGATGCCGGTGGGCGCCGGGCTGGCCGGCCCGCTCGCCGTGGCGACCTCGCTCGGCGCCGTTTTCATGATCGTCGGCGGCTTCCTGCTCGTGATGCTCGCGGTGCTCACCCGACCGCTGCTGCGGACCGGGTTACCGGTACCGGTCTAGCGCGCCGCCGACCCGGCGGACGCGCCGCGGGTGGCTACCCGCTCGCCGCCTCCGTCGCGGTCGCCCCCGCCGTCGAACTGATCCCGTGCTATCGATGTCCAGAAAATCCTGGAACGATCACTCATCGTGCGAATATGCAGCGGGAACCCTATTGTGTCACCGTTTGTACCCCCGATCGGGTGATCTACTCGTGATCGAAGTGTCACCCAGATACACCAATTCGTGTGAGTCGTTTCGCCGATACCGGTGAGCCACTTCGTCGATTGACGTCGGTGACCGCGCCGGTCCGCGTCGAGTGACGCAACGGAGGACGCTGGCACCCATGCCGAAGTGGATGGTCGGTCTGGTCGTCGCCGGGGGCTGCCTGGTGGCGAGTTGGGGCCTGCTGCTGCTGTTGGCCAGGCGACTGCCACCGGGCATCCTGCGTGACCTCGCGGCGTTCATCCCGGACTGCGTCACCACGGTCCGGCGGCTGCGCAAGGATCCGCGGGTACCGAGGCGAGCCAAGATCGCGATCGTGGTCGCCGGGCTGTGGGTCGCCAGCCCGATCGACCTGATTCCCGAGTTCCTGCCCGTGATCGGCCCGCTGGACGACATCGTGGTGGTCGCGCTCGCCCTGCGCTACGCCGGGCGGCAGGTGCCGCGGGAGGTGCTGCTGGGCGCCTGGCCCGGCGATCCCCGCCTGCTGGAGCGCCTGCTCGGCCCGGCCGGCGGTCCGCGCCGGCGCCGGACGGCGAGGCGCAGGCATGACGGCGAGGTGAAGGAGGGGGTCTTGGACAGCTACGAGGTCGGCGGTGTGTCGGTGCGCCGGTTTCCCGCCGCTGGGGACCGGGCGCCGGTGGTCCTCGTCCACGGCGGCGCGCACGGGTCCTGGTGCTGGGACAACCTGGCCGCCGCGCTGAACGCCGCGGGCTGGGACGTGCACGCGCTGGACTGGCTCAACCACGGCGGGTCCGCGGTCCTGCCCG
>Ga0196962_10000834_pt1 | contig 11098 bp, 9 predicted proteins | sample S3v_20metaG_FD_183186 | JGI IMG/M metagenome (GOLD analysis project Ga0196962, IMG submission 183186) | Soil microbial communities from Anza Borrego desert, Southern California, United States - S3+v_20 | ecosystem: Environmental > Terrestrial > Soil > Desert | place: USA: California | collected... | reverse complement strand
ATCGGCGAGCCACAAGACCTCGCCGCAGCCGTCATCTACCTCTCCTTCGCCCCACGAACCACCTGACCCGCGGCCATCATCCCCGTCGACCTAAGCCCTGAGCACCACGGGTGGAATCGAGATCAACGAGGCCTTCGCGTCGGTCGTCTGCGCCTGGTGGCGCGAGCTCGAGCCCGACATTGGACTGCGTCAGCGTCAACTGCCGGGCGCGCGGTCGGGCACCCGCTCGGGGCATCGCGCGCGGCGGGCTCTACGCCACGGCCGATTGAGCCGTCTGCGAGGCGCGGCGCGGTCGAGGCGCTGCGCGACCGCGGTGGGCAGGCGGTCGGCGTGGGCAACGCGGCCGACTTCCTGCGCCCGCTCACCGCCGGTCGCCTCGACGTCGTCGCGGTCTCCGTTCAGGTCGAGGTCGCCGATCGTCATCCCGTTGCGCTCCAGCAGCGTGCGCGTCGCGGGGATCAGTCCGGTCAGCATCACCACCGGCTCCACACCGACCCTGGTGGTGTCGACGATCCCCGCGCGCGGCGTCAGGGCGAGCTCGTCGGCCTTGTCACGCACCATGAGCAGCACCGCGGCGGCACCGTCGGAGATCCGCGACGAGTTGCCGGCGGTGACCGTGCCGTCCTCCTCGAAGGCGGGCTTCAGCGTGGCGAGCGCCTCCAGGGTCGTCTCGCACCGGATGCCCTGATCGGTGGTGCGCAGCTCGCCGTCGGCCTCGATCGGGATGATCTCGCGGTCGAAGCGGCCGTCGTCGGTAGGGCGAGCTGCGAGCCGGTGCGAGCGCAGCCCGAGCGCATCCTGCTCAGCGAGGGATCTCCCACTGCTTGCGATGAGCTCGGCCGAGATGCCCTGCGGCACGAGCTCGTAGTGCTCCATCAGCGTGCCCGGCACAGCGTTCCCAGCCCGTCGCCGGCGTTGGAGCCCATCAGCAGGCGGCCCATCTGCTCGACGCCCGCCCCGATCATCACGTCGTGGACGCCCGCGGCGATCAGCCCGGCGGCGAACGACACCGCCTGCTGGCCCGACCCGCACAGCCGGTCGACCGTGGTCGCCGGCGTGGTGACGGGCAGCCCGGGCCTGGTGCCACGCATTGTGCGCGATGTTGCCGGACTGCTCGCCCACCTGCGAGACGCAGCCCGCGATGATGTCCTCTACGAGCTCGGCGTCGATCCCGGGACGCTCGATCACCGCGCGGCACACCGCGCCGAGCAGCTCGTTTGGGATGAACGTCGCGGAAACCGGCCCTTGGCGTGGTGAGCGCGGCGGATCGGCGTGCGTGCGGCCTCGACGATGACGACTTCGCGGCACTGCCGACGGATTCCGTGGTCCTTTCAGCCGTGCGCCGGACGGTCGTGGATGAACGCGACAGTCAGCACGGCGGCCGCCAGGGCGGCCAGGCCCGGGATGAGGACGGCGACGTGCAGGGCGGCCGCGAACGTGTGACCGCTGGTCAGGATCGTGCCGGTGATGCTCGCGCCGAGCGCGCCGCCGACTTGGCGGAACATGTTGACCGTCGCGCTGGCCATCCCGCCCTCCGAGTGGGGAACGCTCACAACGGCGGTCGCGGTGCTTGCCGGGAGCAGCAATCCGGCGCCGACGCCCGCCGCTGTTAGCAGGACGGCGGTCTGCGCGTAGGAGGTTGTCGGCTGCTGGGCGATCATCAGCAGCATGGCGGCCGCGGCGAGCACGAGGCCGGCGGCGATCGTCGCCTTGAAGCCGGCGCGGCGGACGATGCGCGCGGCGAGGGAGCTGACGACCACGTAGCTGACCATCAGCGGCAGCAGGTGCAGGCCGACGGTCAGGATCGAGTCGCGCCGGACCTGCTCGAAGTACAGGACCTGGGCCAGAGCGATGCCGACGAAGGCGTACTGCCCGACGAATCCGACGACGTTGGCCGTGCTGAACGACGGGATCCGGAACAGCGGCAGGTGGAGCATCGCCGTTCGCGACCGCGACTCGACGCTGACGAAGGCCAGCGCCGCGACAGCCGCGACCACGAAGGCGACGACGACATCCGTGTCCGCGAAGCCATGGTGGCCGCCCTCGATGACCGCGTAGTTGAGGGCCCCGATCGCGGCAATCGCCAGGACGAGCCCAGGCGCGTCGAGGCGGCGGTGCGGGTGGCGGCTGTCGGGCACGAGCGCCGGCGTGAGGACGAGCACGACGACGGCGAGCACGACCGTGACGAGGAAGACGCTGTGCCACGAGAAGGCCTCGAGCAGGAGGCCCGCGCTCAGCGGGCCGATCGCCAGCCCGACGCCCGAGATCGCAACCCAGACGCTGACCGCGGTCGTGCGCTCGTGCGGCTCGACGAACGCGTGCGTGACGATCGCGAGGCTGTTGGGGAGGATGATCGCCCCGCCGGCGCCCATGATCACTTGGCCGGCGATCACGCCGAGCGGGCCCGTCGCGAAGAAGACGACGAGGCTGCCGGCGCCCATCGTCGCCGTTCCGGCCGCGAAGACGGCGCGTCGGCCGAGGATGTCGCCGAGCGTCCCGGCGGACAGGACCAGGCTGGCGACGACCGTCGTGTAGATGCTCGCCACCCACACGAGCTCGGCGCTCGACATGTCGAGGTCGCGCTGCAGCGGGCCGAGCACCGCGATGGTCTGGGTGATGTTCAGGAACGTCAGCATCATCCCGAGACAGACCACGACGAGCCCGGCCCAGCGTTGCGCTGCGCCGTCGGTGGCGGCGCCGCTCGCCGGCGCCAGGCTGCGGGCATCGGCAAGCGCCGTGCCTGCGAGCGGCGGGTGCAAGCGTGTCTGCCGTGTTGCCCCGTCGCTGCTGCTTACAGAAGCATGTGCACTACGCCTCATCCAAGCCACGCCTTCTTCGTCTTCACCGTCCGACGAAGGTCGCGCGACTAGGGCAGGCTTCGCATCCAAGGCGCCCTAGTGGCTGGGCCTCGGCGCTCTGCGCTCAATCGGCGGGAAGTACACGATCGAGGTGCTCGCGCGAGCTGATGCCGAGCTTGATGAAGACCTTGTGCAAGTGGTACTCGATCGTCTTGCGGCTGACGAACAGCTCGTCGGCGATCTGTTGGTTGGATGCCCCGTCGCGCGCCATTCGAGCGATCCGGCCCTCGTGGGGGGTGAGCTCGTCCCTAGTGTCGGCAGTCCGCTTGCGCGCCGTCTCGCCGGTGGCCTGCAGCTCGCGCGCGGCGCGGTCGGCAAACGCCATGGCGCCCATGTCGGTGAACATCTCCTGCGCGTGTCGCAGCTCCTCCCGCGCGTCGAGGCGCCGCCGTGCACGGCGCAACCACTCGCCATAGAGCAGATGGGCGCGCGCGAGCTCAAGACCCAGGCGACAGCGGGCAAGCCGCGCGATCGCCTCGCGATAGAGGTCCTCGGCGACTGCGCGATCGCTCAAGAGCGCACGCGAGCGCGTCTCGAGGCCAAGCCCCCAGTCGGTCCCGGCAACCTCTGTTCGCTGCCGCAGGCGCTCGAGGGCATCAGCCGCCAGCTCGGGTCGCGCCGCCCGTGCGGCGGCCTCGACCAGCTCGGCCAAGGCCCAACCGGAGACCGACAGCTCATCGCGCGCGCTGGCCTCCTGCGCGGCGGACAACGCGATCTCGTAGTGCGACAGTCCGTTGTGGAGGACGGCCCGAGCGTGCTCGGCGAAGGTGAGCACCACTCCCTCGCCGCGTGCGATCGCCTCGCGCTCGACCTTGGCGATCAGCTTCGTCGCTTCCGCTTCGTCGCCTCGGTAGGCGGCGAGGATCAGCATCGCGACGCCGATGCGCCGGCTCCCGGTCGCGTCGATGACCGAATCTGCCTCTTCGACGAATGCCGCGGCGGCGTCGAGCTTCCCTTCGAAAACGCGATGCATGCCGAGATAGATGAGGCCGATCAGGAGCACGCCGAGTGCGCCGGTATCACGAGCGATTTCCACGTGGCGAGTGGCAAGCAGGTGCCAGCCGTCATCGTCGAACAGCTCTCCCGTGGCGCGTACCGCAAGCCACGGCCAACGCATGTCCTGTTCGAAGTGGCCGTCCTCGTCACGGAACGCAACCAGCGCACGCCTGAGAATCGGCGCGCTCGTGCGGTAGTCGCCGGTGAGGCGGAGGGCAAGACCCTCGAGCAGCAGATCGGCGGCGCGCGGCGGCCCAGCCGGCTGCGGGGCGGCGCGGGCGGCCTCGGCCACCGCTGATACGCCACTGCCGAGACGGCCGGCGACGGACGCCGCGTAGAGCGATTCCAGGTGCGTGTCTCGCGCGAGCCCTGGGTCGAGCGATGCAAGCCGCCGGGCGGCATTCAGCAGCAGCGCCGCAGCCTCGCCGCTGCGGCTGAGGTGCAAGGCGATCCGCCCGCGGAGCCGCTCGAGCATCGCTTGGTCGAGCTCGTCCAGCGGTCCCGATGAGGCCGTGTCAAGCAAAGCCAACGCAGCCTCCGGCGCGCCCGCCAGCTGATTCGCCTCGGCTGCGGCCAGAGCGCGTCTGGCTCGCCGGCCGTGGTCGGGTGTCAGCACCGCCGCACGCTCGAGGAACGCAGCAGCCGCCGCCATCCCGCCGCGCGACTGCGCCCGCCGCGCGGAGCGCTCCAACTCGGCAGCCAGATCCTCATCGGAACCTCGGGCAGCCTGAGCGCGGTGCCAGGCTCGGCGATCGGGATCGCTTCGGGGATCGGTCGCGTCCGCAAGCGCCCGGTGCACCGCCTGGCGGTCGGCCAGCGTGGCAGCCGCGTAAACCGCCGAACGCACCAACGGATGACGAAACCGCACACGGGTGCCAAGCTCGACCAAGCCCGCCACCTCCGCCGGCGCGGCAGCTTCCACGCCCAATCCGAGCTGCTCGGCCGCCCTCAGCAACAGGCCCGGGTCGCCGACCGGCTCGGCGGCGGCGAGCAGCACCATCCGCTGCGTGGCCGCCGGGAGATCGCGCAGGCGCCGCAGGAAGCTGCTCTCGAGTCGCGCCGTGATCGGAACACTGGGCGAGACGCCGAAGCCGCCTGCCAGCTCACCGGCGGATAACCCATGCGGAAGCTCCAACAATGCCAGCGGGTTCCCACGCGTCTCCGCGACGATCCGATCGATCACCTGGTCATCGAGTCGCCCGCGAATCACCGAGGCGAGCAGGCGGCGCGCGTCCTCGCTGCTCAGTCCGCCAACCACGAGCTCGGGCAACCCGGCAAAGATCTGATCCTCGCTCGGTTCGCGCACCGCGAACACGAGCGCGACGGATTCGCCCAGCAGCCGTCGCGCGACGAACGCGAGCGTCTCAGCCGACGCTCGATCAAGCCATTGGGCGTCGTCGACCACGCAGACCAGCGGACGGGCCTCGGCGATCTCCGCCACCAACCCAACCACGGCGAGACCGACGAGAAAGCGATCCGGAGCGGGCCCGGTGCGCAGACCAAAGGCCACGGCCAACGCCTCGCGCTGCGGATCCGGCAAGCGCTCGAGCGGGCCAAGCATCGAGGCAAACATTTGCTGGAGCGCGGCAAACGGAAGCTCCATATCTGCCTGCACGCCCGTAGTGCGCGCCAGCTCACAGCCCGACGCACGTTCCGACACATACTCGAGCAACGCGGTCTTGCCGACTCCGGCCTCTCCCCGGAGAACCAGGACTCCGCTCCGCCCGGACCGAGCGCCGTCCAGCAGCCGGTCCAGCGACTCTCGCTCGTCGCGACGGCCGAGCACGACCGCATCCTTACCCCCACCCGATGAGGGCAGCATCCACTGGTCCACTGAAGGGGGTGCCAACCGGGTCTCGGGCATTCAGCGCCAACTCCCGCTAGGCCACACGAACAAGTCCTCGGCCGCTTCTGGCCGCGGAGTCGCCTTGACCTCTCTGGTAACCAGCTCGCTACAGGCGGAGCAGGTCGGCTGGGGCTCGGAGATCCCGCCGCATTCCCCGTGGATGGGCCACAGCCGGCCGGCCGTCTGGCGCTGCATGCTTGTCGCCCACCCGCGCATGGCAGTGAACACCGCGCCACAGGGCCGGCCGTTATCGGTCGGTCGGTAATCGGATTCGCGACGGGTGCTCGCCGTAGCGTACCTTCGACGTGGCCTCCAACAAGGCGAGCCGCGACGCTGGTTGCGCGCGTTCGCGACACGCGTCCGGCGCGTCGCTTGCCGAAGTCAACTCCCGGGACGTGGTCTAGGAGTTCGGCGACGAGTTCGTCGAGGGACTGCTCGGCCGCTCAGGCCGCTTGGAGCTCTTCGACCTCTTTGTTGGGGGGGCTTGGTGGGCTGGCACCGCCATTGCCGAGAGTCGCCAGGGCGTCCTGGCGACGCGCGTGGCACCCCCCTGTCGCACGAGCCACACGACGCTCGCCAGCGCGCCGGCCAGCGCGAGCGCCGCGACGACGAACCAGCCGCGCTGGAACGCGTGGAGGGTGTCCGTCCCGGCCGCCGGCGACCCGAGCACGGCGACGAACACCGCGACGCCGATCGCGAGCCCGACCTGCCGGAACATGTTCACGACGCCCGACCCGGTCGCGAAGCTCTGCGGCGGCAACGACCCTGCGGCGGTCCCCATGAAGGTGGGCAGCGTGAGGCCCACCCCCACGCCGGTCATGAGCTGGCCCGGAAGCATCCCTGTGAGGTACTCGGGCTCGAGGCCGATCGCCAGCGCCCACCACAGCGCGCCGGCCGCATAGACGGTCGAGCCCAGGACGATGACCGCGCCGGAGCCGAAGCGCTCGATCAGGCGTCCCGCGACGAGGAAGCCGAACAGCGGGACCATGAGCGGCCCGGGCGCGATGGCCAGGCCGGTCTCGAGCGCGGACCAGCCCCATACGTCCTGCTGCCACAGCACGACCGACAGCAGCATCGCCCCGAACGCCGCGGAGAACAGGATCGCGACGAGCGACGCACCGGTGAACGGCCGCGACCGGAACAGCGCCGGGTCGACCAGCGGGTTGCGGTGGTAGACGCAGTGCGCCGCGACCCCGGCCAGGAGCGCCGCGCCGAGCAGGAGCGCGCCGGCGGTCGCGGTCGACGACCAGCCCCAGTCGCCGCCCATGACCAGCCCGAGCGTCAACACCGCCACGCCGGCCGTGACCAGCACTGCCCCGAGCGCGTCCGGCCGCGGTGTGTCGTGCCCGGCGATCTGCGGCAGGTGCCGCCAGCCGATCGCGAGCGCGACGAGGCCGATCGGGACGTTGACGAGGAACACCCAGCGCCAGTCGGCGTGCACCAGCACCCCACCGACCACTGGCCCGAGCGCCGCCGCGAAGCCCCCGATCGCCGTCCACGCCCGCACCGCGCCCGACCGGCGCTTCGGCGGCGACGTCGCGAGCACAAGGCCGAGCGACGTCGGCGTCAGCAGCGCCGCCCCGGCGGCCTGCAGCACGCGGAACGCCACCAGCATCTCGATCGACGTCGCGGCGGCGCACGCGGCGGACGCCGCGACGAAGAGCGCCAGCCCGACGAGGAAGCCGAGGTCGCGCGGATAGCGGTCGGCGAGCCGGCCGAACAGCACGAGCATCGACGCGTAGACGATCGCGTAGGCGTTGAGCACCCACGAGAGGACCGCGAGGTCGGGTTCGCCGAGGTCGCGCGAGATGTCCGGGAGCGCGACGTTGACGATGAAAAGGTCGAGGCTGGCGACGACGACGCCGACGCAGACGATCGCCAGGACGACGCCCGGCGAGGCATCGGCGCGCCTCAGCTGACCTACACGACCCATAGTCAGCCGCACCGTACCACGCTGGCTGAGGTTGCATTCAGTCAGCTAGGATGTGGTCATGGCCAGCACCATCCGCCTCGCCGGCCGGCTGGACCCCCGCGAGGGGTGGGACGCCGATCGGTGCTCCGTGGCGCGGGCGTTCGACGTCGTCCACACGCGCTCTGCGCTGCTGATCCTGCGCGAGGCCTTCTACGGGACGGCGCGGTTCGGCGACTTCGCCAAGCGCGTCGGGATCAGCGAGCCCGTCGCCGCCGCACGCCTCAAGGAGCTCGTCGAGTCCGGACTGCTCGTGCAGGAGGACTACCGGGAGCCCGGTCAGCGCGTGCGCCGGCTCTACCGGCTCACGCAGAAGGGCGCCGAGCTCCTCCCCGTGCTCGTCGCGCTGATGGACTGGGGCGACCGGTGGGCGTGCGACGACGGCGGCCCCGTCGCCCTGCGTCACCAGGACTGCGGTGGCGTGGTCCACGCCGAGCTCCGCTGCGAGCACGGCCATCGCGTCGCGGCCGACGAACTCGAGCTCGCGGTCCGCGCCGGCGCCGCGCCGTAGCCGGCGCCGGTCAGCCCAGCACGATCTCGGCCGCCTTGCGCATCGTCGCCGCGGTCGCCGAACAGGAGCAGCGTCCGTAACCATCGAGTCGCGCCATGCCTCGAGGCCGTGGCGGATCATGTCCGGCGGGCCGCGTCCACGTAGGTCGCCTGCATGTCGGTGGTCATCGCTCAATCACGGCCCAGCTGCGAGCCACCGGCGAGTGCATCTCGCCACCGCGCAGACGCTGTGCGCGGAGCTCATGCGCGAGGCGAACCGAGCCCTTGTCGAGTCCCGTGAACGTCATGGTCTCACCGCTGCCGGCAAAGACCACCGCGGGACGGTCAGGATGGGTCGCGGCATGTGCACCTGAAACATGTCCTTGCTCGATCGCGCCGAAGTCGGCTGCCGGCCACTCAAAACGTGCACACCGGATCGCCGGCGGCCAGACCTTCGTCCCCGTCGCCCACGACGCGCACCACGCCGGCGACCTCCAGGCCCGGCACCGGGCCCGCTTGGCGCCGGGCACAGCACCCCGCCGCAATGCCCTTCCGCGAAGTTGACGCCCGCATAGCCGACGTCGATCGACACCTGCGCCTGACCCGGCACGGGAACGTCCCGCGTCTCGACCTTGAGGACGTCCGATGCATCACGATCGTCGGCGGGTATGCCGAGGTTGCGGTGGCGCCCGCCGCCACGACGCATCGCCTCCCGGACGCGGAGGACTCCGCGTTGCGTCGCGGGTGTCCGGTCATGTTCCGCTCAGCGATAACCGCCGCGACGGCTGGCGCCGCCGCCTTCTCGGATGGTCGGCCGCAATCAAGGAGACGCCGAGAACCTCTGCATCTGCGGGCCCAGCGGCACCGGCAAGAGCCACCTCGCCGAAGCGCTCGGGCACCTCGCCATCGACCGCGGCAAGACCGTCGCCTGGCACACCCTCGAGAATCTCGCCGCCCTGCTCCGCCGCCACCGCGCCGACGACACAGTCAACCGCGCGGTCGGCCGGCTGATCCGCGCCGACCTGATCGTCATCGACGACATCGGCATGCTCCAGTCGCCCCCGACGCCGCCGAGGCGCTGTTTCGGGTCGTCGACGCCGCCTACCAAAAACGCTCAATCGCGCTCACCAGCAACATCCACCCGGCCGGCTTCGACGAGTTGATGCCCAAGACGCTCGCGGCCGCCACCGTCGACCGGCTGCTGCACCACGCCCACGTCCTGCTCACCGACGGCACCGACAGCTACCGGCTCGCCCAAGCGACCGCCGGCAAGGGGGTGACGCCCCTCACCTGACGCGCAGCGCGCTCTCGCCGCTCCGCTTCGGCCTACGGCCTCAGCTCCGCGACGACAGCGCGCTGGGGAGAACCGATGGCCACCAGCGGGGAGAAATCATGTCCGCCACCGGGGAGAACCGATGGCCGCCACTGGGGAGAAACCGATGGCCGTTGACAGCAGCGTCGCTCAAGCCCATCGGAGCCGCTCGGAAGCCGGCCGCGGGCTGGTCGAGAGCGCTAGCTCGCCCATCCGCGTCGCAGATCAACGGCCTTGAGCCGACAAGGGGACATCCTGCGCGTCTTGATCGAACGTTCTGGTCAGGCGCCCTTGATCCGAGGCGAGAACCGTTTGTGAGTGGGCGCCGCTGCTGTTTGTGCCGGATCGTGTGGGTGTCGAGATCAGCGGCTGCCGCGACGCCGCGTCCCGGGATGGAGTGCTCGCCACGGGGTGACCTGCGCCGGCCGGCCCATGCCCGACGAGAACCAGAGGGGCTCGGGAGTCCCGGGGATCGCCGAGGATGTCCCGGACGACCAGAGCGGCGACTGAACGAGCCGCCGACCACGAGGCGGACGCGCGGAGAGTCGCGACGCCCGTCGCGTGGCAACTGCCGCCGCTTACCACGCCTCTATCGATCGTGGATCCAGCTCGGTCGTTCGGCCGTGACGCTGGTGTCCCGTCGCGGAGGCCCGGTGGCGACGTTTCCACCGCATTCGACGGAGAAGTCCACCGCATCTCCACCGCATCGGCCTCGAATCGGCCGCATAGCGCCGGTTTCTGGCGCCGCCAAAGACCAGCCATTTGCGAGCGATTTTCCCGCGCTGTGTCGCGGTTTTTCGGCTCTATGTCGCGATTTTCGGCCCTTCGCCCGCTAGGAGCGAAGGACCGTGGGAGGGACTCGGGGGGTGGGACTCGAACCCACAACCTAGCGGTTAACAGCCGCTCGCTCTGCCGATTGAGCTACCCCCGACCGGATGCCCGCCCTCTTGTTTCGGCGCGGGCGGCGGAGTCTAGAGCGGTGACGCCGGCTTCGACTTCTGCGTGACAGGTTGCGCACCGGAGGACGCATTTCGCCGCTTCCGCGCGCACCCTTTCGAGCGAGCGCGTGAGGCCGGTCGTGCCGAGTGCGAACGACTTCGCCTCCGGGTCGACGTGGTGGAAGTGCGGAGATCGCGCGCACGGTCATTCCCGCAGCGACCAGCATCGCGAGCCGCTCGCGATCGACGCCGCCTCGCCCCGCGTGCCGTTCGGTGTGAGCCGACCGCAGCCCGTAGCGCCGCACTCAGTCGCCGACCGTCGACGGGCTGCGGCCCAGCTCCTTGGCGATGAACTCGATCGAACGTCCTTCGCCCAGCCGGGCCGCCAGCCAGTCCTTGTCCATGAGGCGAACACTAGTTCGGGGGTCGGACGGAAACGCCGCCCGCCGAACCGTCACTGCAGGCGGTGACGCAGCGCGTCGAGCACGCGCTGGCGCTGCGCCGAGGCCTCCGTGACCGCGGCGCCGTCGCCGGCACCGCGGGCCTCCCCGATGCGCCGGTCGAGGCGCGCGAGCTCGAGCTGGAGCTCCTGGAGGTCGAGGGCCTGCGGACTCGCGTCGAGCTCGCCCGCGCGGATCACCAGCTCGGCGACCAGGCGCGCAAGCGGCTCGTCGTCCGTGGGCAGCCCGG
>Ga0196962_10000833_pt1 | contig 11099 bp, 13 predicted proteins | sample S3v_20metaG_FD_183186 | JGI IMG/M metagenome (GOLD analysis project Ga0196962, IMG submission 183186) | Soil microbial communities from Anza Borrego desert, Southern California, United States - S3+v_20 | ecosystem: Environmental > Terrestrial > Soil > Desert | place: USA: California | collected... | reverse complement strand
CTCGTGGTTATGGACAAGGCGAAGGTCGTGGCGGAGGGCTCGCCGCGCCAGCTCATCGACCAGCACTCCACCAAGGAGGTCCTCGAGCTGCGATTCACCGATGCGGTCCGTGACTCGCTGAACGGCCGCCTCGACGGCCTGGCCGACCGGATCGAGACGCTGCCGGACCGGCTGCTGCTCTACACCCCGGATGGTGAGCGCACCCTGGAGCAGGTGAACCAGCGCGAGATCCCGATCGAGTCGGCCCTCGTCCGACGGTCGAGCCTCGAGGATGTCTTCCTGCGCCTGACCGGGCGCTCCCTGGTCGAGTAGCAGACCGATGACCGTGCTCGCGGCATCCGGCCGCGTCTGGCAGCGCAACTGGCTCGTCTATCGGCGCCTGTGGCATCGGTCACTGGCGTTCGGGTTCCTGCAGCCGATCCTGTTCCTGACGGCCATGGGCCTCGGGCTCGGCGCGCTCATCGGCACCGACACGGCCGCCTTCGGCGGCTTCGACTACATCGACTGGCTCGGACCCGGCCTGCTGGCGGCGACCGGCATGCAGACGGCGACTTTCGAGTCGACCTACCCGATCATGAACAAGATCATGTGGGGCCGGAACTACGAGGCGATGCTGTCGACCCCGCTCGGCATCCGGTCCATCGTGTGGGGTGAGCTCGGCTGGACCGCGTTCCGCATCGGGACGCTGGCGGCGGTCTTCCTGGTGGTGCTGACGCTGTTCGGCATCGCGCGGAGTCCGCTGGCGCTCCTGGCCGTTCCGTTCACCGTCCTCATCGGCCTGGCGTTCAGCGCGTGCCTGATCGCGTTCACCGCCACGCAGAAGAACGACGTCGGCTTCAGCGCCATCTTCCGCTTCGTGATCAACCCGCTCTTCCTGTTCAGCGGCACGTTCTTCCCGCTGAGCCAGCTTCCCAACCAGGTCGAGTGGGTGCCGTGGCTGACGCCGCTGTTCCACGGCGTCGAGCTGGTCCGGGGCTCCGTCCTCGGCACGCTGGATCTCGCGACCGCGCCCCTTCATCTCGCGTACCTGCTCGCGATGTTCGGCATCGGCGCCTGGCTGGCCGAGCGGAATCTGACCAGGCGGATGGCAGGCTGAGCCCATGACAGCCATCGCGGAACGAGCACAACCCGGCGCGCTTGCCACGGCGTGGGCGCGCATCTGGCGCGCCCGGCGGCTCGTCGAGCGCAACGTCATGGTCTACCGGCACCAGTGGATCATCATCGTCAGCGGCGTCTTCGAGCCGATCTTCTACATGCTCGGGATCGGCCTCGGAATCGGCGGCATCGTGGGCGACATCCCGCCCGCCTTCGTCGGCGGCCGGACCGATGTCTCGTACCTGGCCTACGTTGCCCCCGCGCTGGTGGCGACCGCCGCCATGAACGGCGCCGTGTTCGAGACGATCTTCAACGTGTTCTTCAAGCTCAACTACGCCAAGACGTACGAGGGCGTGCTGGCGACGCCGATGGGCATCACCGAGATCGCGCTCGGCGAGATGATGTGGGCCCTGATGCGCGCCCTGCTGTACGCGGTGGCCATGTTCGTGATCATGCTGGTGTTCGGGCTGATCCTGTCGCCGTGGGGGGCGCTCATGGTTCCCGCCGCGCTGCTCGTCGCGGCCGCCTTCGCCGCCGCCGGCCTGGCCGGCACCTCGTACCTGCGGACGGTGAACGACTTCGACGTGCCTATGGGCCTCATCGTGATGCCGATGTTCCTGTTCAGCGGCACGTTCTTCCCGATCGACATCTACCCCGAGCCGCTTCAGTGGCTCATGCAGATCAACCCGCTGTACCACTCGATCAGCCTGATCCGCGGCCTCTCCACCGGCCTGGTCGGGCTCGCGCAGCTGTGGGACCTCGTGTTCCTCGTCGGCTTCTTCGCGATCTGCATCTGGATCGCGATGCGTCAGATGGAACGCAAGCTCATCAAGTAAGCCGATGAGGGCGAGGGTGGGGCCTCGCTCAGCCGAACTGCATCAGCAGAAGGACGATGACGATGAAGGCGGCGGCGGCGACGAGTACCTCGAGCGTGAACGACCGCACGGACTGATTCGGCCGGGTCACCATGCTCGAGCGCCACCCACTCGGGTGGCGCGCCCGCTCCAGGAACTGGCGATACGGCCACGAGACGGGATCCGACCGGTCGGGACGCCGCGCATCGGGCATGCCACCAGTCTAACCGTCGTCAGATGCGCCCGGCCCTCGCCCGACGAGCAGCGGCCACGCGTCGCGCAGGTACGCGATGCCGGATGTGACGGTGAGGATGGTGGCGACCACCATCGTCCAGAATCCCGCCAGCCGCACCGCGGACAGGACGTCCCCGGCAGCCGTCGGCTCCGATCCGAGCGCCAGCAGCGCCAGGCCGGCGAGCGTGGTGAGCGTCTTGGCCTTGCCCATCGGCGCCGCACTGATCACCGTGTTCTGCGCCGCGGCCAGCTGACGGATCGACTGGACCACGAACTCGCGGATCACGATCGTGGCTGCCATCCACGCGGGCACCAGCTCGATCGCGACCATGGCGATCAGGACGCCCGCCACCAGCACCTTGTCGGCGACGAGGTCCATGAAGATGCCCAGGGGCGACACCTCGTCGCGCGCGCGGGCGATGCGGCCGTCGAAGAAATCGGTGGCCGCGGCGATGGCGAAGATGACGAACGCCCCGAGGCCGGTCCCGGGCGCCGGCAGCAGGAGCAGCGCCATCACCACCGGCGTGGCGGCGATGCGAAGCACGCCGAGCAGGTTCGCGGCGGACGCCAGCCGCGGCGCGCGCTCCGTCATGACGGCTCCGCCGGCTCGCGCTGGCCCAGCCGCCGCTCGGTGCCGTGCCGCAGACGGTCGATGTTGTCCGCGTGGCGCAGGACGATGAGCACCCCCGCCGCGGCGGCGAGTGCCACCGAGGCGGCCGGTACCAGGTCCGCGAGCGCCAGGCCCACCGCAACCAGGGGCGCAAGCACGGCGCCCGTCAGGGAGCCGAGCGACACGTACCTGGTGACCCAGACCACGAGCAGCATGATCGGCACGACGATCAGCAGGACGAGCGGGGCCATGGCCAGCAGCGCTCCGCCGGCCGTCGCCACGCCCCGTCCGCCCCCGAAGCCGATGAAGATCGACCACGTGTGGCCGACGATCGCGGCCGTCCCGGCCAGGGCGGCGGTCAGCTCGGGAGCCGATCCACCGGCAAGCCAGCCACCGATGAGCACCGCCGCCCCGCCCTTGGCCACGTCCAGCAAGAGGACCAGGGCGGCCGGCATGGGCCCGAGGACGCGCAGGGCGTTGGTCGTGCCGGTGCGCCGTGACCCGTGATCCCGCAGATCGACCTGCCCGACCAGCCGTCCGACGACGATCCCGACCGGAATCGCGCCGAGCAGGTAGCCGACGATGATGGCCGGCAGCATCCGCGGCTCAGGCCCCGAGAGGACTGCCCGCGCCGTACAGCAGCTGGAACGTCAGGGCACCCAGCACGCCACCGATGATCGGCCCGACGACCGGGATCCAGGCGTACGCCCAGTCTGAGTCGCCCTTGCCGCCGATCGGCAGGATGGCGTGCGCGATCCGCGGCGCCAGGTCGCGCGCCGGATTGACGGCGAACCCGGTCGGACCGCCCAGCGACAGGCCGATGGCGAACAGCAGTCCACCGATCAGGAGACCGGCCAGCGGGCCGACGTCGTTCGAGGGCAGGAGGACCGCCGAGACGCCGAACGAGAGCACGAATGTGCCGATGGCCTCCGCCACCAGGTTCGCGGGAGTGTTGCGGATGGCCGGCCCGGTGCTGAAGGAGGCCAGCTTGAGCCCGGGATCCTCGGTCTCGCCCCAGTGCGGAAGGTAGTGCAGCCAGACCAGCACCGCGCCGACGAAGGCGCCGATGAACTGGCCGATGATGTACAGGGCCGCGTCGCCGCCTTCGATCCCGCCGACCACGAGCTGGCCGATGGTGATGGCGGGGTTGAGGTGCGCGCCGCTGATCGAGCCGACCGCGTACACGGCGAGGGCGAGGGCCAGTCCCCAGCCCGCCGCGATCACGATCCACCCCGCATTCTGGGACTTCGACCTCGACAGCAGGACACCGGCGACAACCGCGTTGCCCATGAGGACCAGCAGGGCGGTGCCGACGAGCTCGGCGAGCATTCTCTCCATCAGGTCGCTCCCTCAGTGGTGATCGTGGTCGTGGTCATGGTGGTCGTGGTCATGGTGCTCGTGGTCATGGTTCTCGTGCGCTTGGCCCTCCGCGAAGTCGCCGACGTGCTCCTTGTCCTCGGTGTCGGCCGTCTCCTCCTGTCCGGTCGCGAAGCTGCCCTCTTCGTGGGTGTGCTCGTGATCGTGGGGGTCGTGCCCGTGCTCGTCGCCCATGGTCGAGGGTCTCCTTCGATGCGCTAGGAGGCGGCGCCGGCACGCCGCTGGAGGAACCGGAAGCCGACCAGCACGAGGAGCACGACGCCGACCGCGGCCAACCCGACGTACAACGCAAACGGCATGTTCGGCCACTGCAGGCTGAAACCGACGAAGCCAATGGCCGCGGCGATCAGCAGCGTTCGGACCCAGAACCGGGTCGTGAACTCCCCCGGACGGGCCGCTTCCGCACGCCGAGCACGGCGGGCGGCCTTCCGCTCGGCACGGCTGCGGGCCGCCGGCGGGAGCGCCGGGCCACGCTCCATGCCCTTCATCTGGCGCTGATAGGCGCGCCGCTCCTCTCGTGACATCGCTCGTGAGTCTACCCAGCGTCAGGCGCGCGGGTCGACCGATCGCGGCGGCGGTCGACGTGTCCCGGACGGCCCCATGCCGCCCGTCCCGGGGTAGTCGACCTTGAGCTGCACCGGATCGGAGCCGAACAGCGCGTTCAGGAACCAGTCGAGCCCCACGCGAGCCTTGCCGCCGATGCCGGGAACCCGGCTCCAGTAGTAGCCCCGCCACATGAACCAGGCGAGCCAGCCGCGGACCTTGATGCCGAACACGACCCCCACGCCGGTGTGATGGCCGATGCTGGCCAGCGTGCCGATCACGTTGTAGCGGAACGGCTTCACGCCATCGGCGCGGCCGTCGATGGAGGCGATGATGTTGCGCGCCAGCTGCTTCGCCTCCCGCACCGCGTTCTGGGCCGTTGGCGCATGGAACGCGCCTTCCTCCTCGGCGTTCGGGATGAGCGCGCAGTCGCCGATGGCCCACACCCCCTCGCGGCTCGTCTGCATGGTGGCGCGAACGGCCGCCCGCCCCGCCTTGTCGACTTCGATACCCGACTCCGCCACCACGTGGGACGGCTTGACGCCGCCGGTCCAGATCACCGTCCGCGAGGCGATGAACGTGTCGTCGCCGATGCGCACGCCGTTCTCGCGCACCTCCTTCATCGGCGTGCCGAGGTGGATCTCGTAGCCGCGCTGGCGGAGCTTTCGCTCGGCGTAGTCGGCCATGTCGACCGGCATCTCGGGCAGCACCCGGTCTTTGAGCTCCACGATGTGGAAGCGCAGCTCGTCCTGCCGGATCTTCGGGTAATAGCGTCGTCGCACCCGACGCACGAAGTCCTCGATCTCGCCCGCCGTCTCGACCCCGCTGAACCCGGCGCCGCCGACCACGAAGGTCAGCTGCGCCGCGCGCTCCTCCGCGTTCTCCTCCAGGTCGGCGCGCTCGAGCATCTCGATCAGCCGGTTGCGGAGGGCAAACGCATCGGCCAGCGTCTTCATGCCGACCGTGTACTCGGTGATGCCCTTGATGCCGAAGGTGGCGGTCTCCCCGCCCAGGGCAAGGACCAGGGTGTCGTAGTTGAGCCGATGCGGATCCCCGTCGCCGCCCATCACGAGCACCTGCTTCGCGTCGAGGTCGATCCTCTCGACTTCCGCGGTGATCGCCCAGCTGGACGGGCGCCGCAGCTGCGATCGAAGTGCGGTGACGCAATGCCGCGCCTCGAGCTGGCCGGAGCAGACCTCCGGCAGGAGGGGGGTGAAGACGGTGAAGTTCTCGCGGCTGACGACCCACACCTCGACGTCATCGCGACGTCGCGTCAGCTTTTCCAGGTGGCGCGCCGTCTCGACTCCCGCGAAGCCGCCACCCAGGACAAGGATCCGATGCGGCCACGGCGGCTCGGATCGGTAGATCGTGCGCATGTCGGACCGATGATCGCATGCCGGATGGCACTCCCCCACCTGGGCGCATCGGCGGCTACCATAGGGAGGACATGCAGCAGCCGATTCGCGAGCTCTTCGACCAGTTCAAGCAGCAGCTCCCGGACGTCGATCCGGTCGAGACCCAGGAGTGGCTCGCGTCGCTCGACGATGTCGTCGCCAGCGGCGGCACGGATCGAGCGCGGTTCCTCATCTACAAGCTGCTGAAGCGGGCGCGTCAGCTCCAGGTCGGCCTGCCCAGCCTGACCCAGACCCGCTACATCAATACCATCAGCCCGGAGCAGGAGCCGTACTTCCCCGGCGACGAGGCCATGGAGCTGCGCGTCCGGCGCATGATCCGATGGAATGCCCTCGCCATGGTGCTGCGCGCGAACACGAAGTACGAGGGCATCGGCGGCCACCTCTCGACCTACGCCTCCGCGGCGAGCCTGTACGAGGTGGGGTTCAACCACTTCTTCAAGGGCTCCGGCGATGGCGCCGGCGGCGACCAGATCTTCTTCCAGGGCCATGCGGCGCCCGGCATGTACGCCCGCGCGTACCTCGAGGGCCGGCTCACCGAGGAGCACCTCGACCACTTCCGCCGCGAGGCGCTGACACCGAAGCTGGGGTTGTCCTCGTACCCGCACCCGCGCCTCATGCCCGACTTCTGGCAGTTCCCGACGGTCAGCATGGGCCTGGGGCCGATGGCCGCCATCTACCAGGCCCGCTTCAACCGCTACCTGGCTGCCCGCGGCCTGGCCGATACGTCGGGGTCCCGCGTCTGGGCCTTCCTGGGCGACGGCGAGATGGACGAGCCGGAGTCGGTCGGCGCGCTGAGCCTCGCCGCCCGCGAGGGTCTCGACAACCTCACCTTCGTCGTGAACTGCAACCTGCAACGCCTGGATGGACCGGTGCGCGGCAACGGCAAGATCATCCAGGAGCTGGAATCCACCTTCCGTGGCGCCGGCTGGAACGTCATCAAGGTCATCTGGGCCCGCGAGTGGGACGACCTGCTGGCGCGCGACAAGGACGGCGTCCTCGTCAACAAGATGACCGAGACCCTCGACGGCGACTACCAGCGCATGGCGGTCAGCGACGGCGCAACCATCCGCGAGCAGTTCTTCGGCCCCGATCCGCGGCTGCGCGCGTTGGTCGAGCACATTCCCGACGAGGACCTCGCCAAGCTGCGGCGCGGCGGCCACGACTACCGCAAGGTGTACGCCGCCTATGCGGCCGCGGTCGCGCACACCGGCGCACCGACGGCGATCTTGGCCAAGACGGTCAAGGGCTGGACGCTGGGTCCCGGCATCGAGGGCCGCAACGTCACCCACCAGGCCAAGAAGCTCACGGCCGATGAGCTGAAGATCTTCCGCGACCGCCTGGAGCTGCCGATCCCGGACGAGAGGCTCAAGGAAGCGCCGTATTACCACCCCGGAGCCGATGCGCCGGAGATCCAGTACATGCTCGAGCGACGCCGCCAGCTGGGCGGCTCGGTGCCGCGCAGGGTGGTCATCCGCAAGCCCCTGCCGGCCCCGAAGGAGGACTCGTTCACCGAGTTCTTCGCCGGCTCCGACCGCCCTGCCTCGACCACCATGGCCTTCAGCCGGCTCATCCGGAACCTCGTGCGCGACCCGCAGATCGGCAAGCGCATCGTTCCCATCATCCCGGACGAGGCGCGTACCTTCGGCATGGATCCTCTGTTCAAGGAGGTCGGGATCTACAACCCGTTGGGCCAGAACTACACGCCGGTCGACAAGGAGCTGCTGCTGTCCTACATCGAGAAGAAGGACGGCCAGCTGCTCGAGGAGGGCATCACCGAGGCCGGCTCGGTCAGCTCGTTCCAGGCCGCCGGCACCTCGTACGCGACCTGGGGGGAGCCGGTCGTGCCGTTCTACACGTTCTATTCCATGTTCGGCATGCAGCGCACCGGCGACCAGGTCTGGGCCTTCGGCGACGCGCGTGGGCGCGGCTTCATGATGGCCGCTACCGCCGGCCGCACGACACTCACAGGGGAGGGCCTCCAGCACACGGACGGCCACTCCCAGATCCTGGCCAGCACCGTCCCGAACATCGTGGCCTACGACCCGGCCTTTGCCTACGAGCTGGCGATCATCGTGCGCGAGGGCATCGACCGCATGTACGGCGAGCGCGGCGAGGACGTCTTCTACTACGTCACGATCTACAACGAGAATTGGGCCCAGGCGGCCAAGCCGGATGGCGTGGAGGACGGTGTCCTGCGCGGCCTGTATCGGTTCCGTGCCGCCGAGGGCGGCTCACGCCCGGTGCAGCTGCTCGCATCGGGCCCGATCCTGCTCCAGGCGCTCAAGGCCCAGCAGCTGCTGCGTGAGAAGTACGACGTTGCCGCCGACGTGTGGTCGGCAACCTCGTTCCAGCAGCTGCGCAACGAGGCCCTCGACGCGGAGCGCTGGAACCGCCTCCACCCCGACGCCGAGCAGCGCGTCCCCTACGTCCGACAGTGCCTGGACCCGACGGCCGGCCCGATCATCGCCGCCACCGATTACATGAAGGCGCTGCCGGACATGGTCTCGCGCTGGGTGGACCGGCCGTTCACGGTGCTCGGCACCGATGGCTTCGGCCGCTCCGACACCCGTGACGCCCTGCGCGCCCACTTCGAGGTCAACACCGAGCACATCGCCTATGCGGCGCTGCACGGCCTCTGCCTGGACGGCAAGTCCACGCCTGATGAGCTGAGGGGCGCGATCGCGGACCTCGGCATCGACCCGGAGCGCGTCAACCCGCTCCACGCCTGAGGCCGCGATCCTCACGACGGATGCCTTCACAACGGCGTCGAGGCGCCTGGTCGGAGGCTGTGCCCTCGTCATGGTGCTTGCATCCTGCACGAACACACGCTCAGACGGACGTCGATGGGCCGCCTACGTCCGGATACCGCGCGCACATGGGAGCAGATTTCCCCTCGGGGCCTGCGCTCTGAGATCGCGCAGGGGTCAGCCGCTGATCAGCCGGCGGTCGTGAGGCGGGGCGTTCCGCAGGCGGCGCAATAGGCGTCGTCGGGGCCGATCACGATCCTGCACGTTCGGCAGCGCGGGGGGAGCAGCGCGCTGATGGCGACTCGCATCCCGAACAACGCGGCGCGCGCATAGCGGGACACCGGAGATGGGCGGGGCGGCGCGAGGTGAATCGGCTCCCAGGCGCGCGCGGCGGGCTCGACGGCGCGTGACAGCTCGGCATGGAAGCGCCAGCGCTCTCGGTCGTAGCGTGCGCGCATCTCCGGATCCGTCATGGCGCGGCGCACGGCGTTGACGACCTGCATCTCCTGGGTGGCGCGCTGCGACCGGTTGTGATCCGGATGGAAGGTGCGAGCCAGGCGCCGGCATGCGGCCGTGATCTCGTTGGAATCGGCGGTGGCGGAGACCCCAAGGAGGCGATACACGTCGCGCTCGGGGGTGTATGGCAGCAGTTGGAGTTCCATGGGTCCGGAGGCATGGTAGCGCCTTGGGCGCGCCGATGTTCGGCGAGTCGGCGGCACACTCCGCGGTTAAGGTGATAATTCTATTTCCTCATTCGTACTTGACAGATTGATAGTCCCCACTTACATTTCATCCATCCGATGCCACAACCCAGCAACACAGGCATCCATCTGGTAGGAGCGGTCCCGATGTTCGATTCGCGCATCTTCTATCTCCAGATGACGGACGCGCGCACGCGTCCGCAGCTGGTGACCAGCCCTCGGCGGCGCCAGACGCGCCCTCAGAGCACCGCCGCCCCGCGCGGCGCCGCGGGACGCTGACCCGATGGTTCACGACGTCATCGCGACCTGCCCGGTCTGCAGCGACGAGCTGACCATCACCCGCCTGCACTGCCGCAGCTGCGGGACGGCCCTGGAGGGCGAGTTCGGGGTCGGACGGTTCGGCCGCCTGGACCGGGAGCAGATGAGCCTCCTGGAGAGCTTTCTCCGTTCCCGCGGCAACCTGAAGGAGATGGAGCGCGAGCTCGGCATCAGCTACCCGACCGTCCGCGGTCGCGTGGATGCCCTGGTCCGCGCCCTCGGCCTGGCCGATGGCTCCGCACCGATGGATGACGAGGAGGAAGCCACCGAGGACGAGGCCCTGGTGGCGGCTGATGCGGCCACGGAGCGCCGGACGATCCTGGAGCGACTGGCGCGCAAGGAGATCGACGCCGATGAGGCCGCTGCTGCACTCCGCGCGTTGGGCGCTTCCTAGATCGATGGCCATCTACCATCGCACCCAGGAGATCGAGCACGACATCGGGCCGGAAGGGCGATTCACGCTTCGCGTGACCAGCCCGGACGTCGAGATCCGCGCGACCGATGGTGGCACCGCCCGCGTCCGCATCGAGTACGAGCTGCGCGCCGCCAGCGATGCCAACGCCGATGAGGCCTTCGAGCGACTTCAGTACGCCGTGAGTGCCGGCAACGGGTCCTTGGAGATCGCCGAGCCGAAGCGCTCTTCGTCGTCGGGCATCGGCGCCCTGGCCGGCATCCTGGGCCTCCCCAGCGATCGGGTGGAGGCGCGGATCGTGGCCGAGCTGCCGCAGCGGGTGCGCCTGACCTTCACCGGGGTCAGCGCCGACGTCACCGTGATCAGGCTCCGCGGCGTGCAGGATCTCAAGACGGTGTCCGGCGACCTGGTGCTGAGCGACGTCGGGGGCTCGCTCAGCATCACGGGGGTCTCGAGTGACGTGAGCATCCGGGCCGATGAGCCGGTCACGCTGCGCGCCAAGACCGTCAGCGGCGATCTCTCGGCCTTCGCCCCGCGGTTGAACGACGTGCACGTCACGTCCGTGAGCGGCGACATCGAGCTGGAGGGCGACCTCGGTGCGGGCGTCACGCATCGGTTCGAGACCGTCAGCGGAGACCTGACGCTGGGCGTGGTCGGTGGCGTGACCCTCCAGGTCCGTGGCCTGTCGAGCGACGTGGACGTCAGCGTGGCGCATCGGTCCGAGGGCTCGCGCGACCGGCGACGGTACGTCATCGGCGACGGCGCGGCCAGCGTCGAGTTCCATTCGATGTCC
>Ga0196962_10000832_pt1 | contig 11103 bp, 7 predicted proteins | sample S3v_20metaG_FD_183186 | JGI IMG/M metagenome (GOLD analysis project Ga0196962, IMG submission 183186) | Soil microbial communities from Anza Borrego desert, Southern California, United States - S3+v_20 | ecosystem: Environmental > Terrestrial > Soil > Desert | place: USA: California | collected... | reverse complement strand
GAGACAACCAACCGCCCGCCCGGCGTAAGCAAAGTGAGCAAGGCAGAGAGAGTATGAGGCAGATCATCCACATGCTCGAGCACATCCAGCGCATTGATGAGGTCAAATGATTTTGGACTCAATTGCGAGATGGACACCTGGTTGGCATCCAACACCTGGATGTTCGCGGCGAGCGGAATATATTTTTTCACGCGTTCCAGCGGCACAAGATCGATGTCCATCGCCGTCACTTGCTGACTGTGCTGCGCCAGAAAGGACAACATCACACCGCTCCCACAGCCGAAATCGAGGGCGTTTTCATACGGCGCATGTTTTTCGATATAGTTCATAGCGGTACGAAGCCTTTGCCAGAACAGCCAATTGATCAGTGGGTTGGGATGAGAATAGGCGGGGAAGCCCGCTTCATCCAACCTGCCGCGTTCCGAGTCTTGAAGGACATTCCGAATGGCGGAACGGTAGCGGGCTTTGTAGTTCTTAAATTCTGCGGATTTCACGGGATTGCCCCGTAGGTTGGCGCGCACATAATATCGTAGTATTCCAGCTCTGTGGCTTTGTTTTGCTCGGCGTAGACTGCCGCTTCGTTGCCAATCGTCCGCACCACGTCGAGGTTTGCCTGCACCTGGTAGGGCCAGTAACGCGGCAGGACCATGCGCGGATCATCCACGTAGCCTTCCGGTAGAAAGATTGGGCGGGCGGGATCTTGTGCTTCCGCCAGTGGAATCCAGTTATACATCACCGGTCCGCGCGGGTTGATCGTGAAGCCGATGCGATATCCATATTGACGGGCAGCCTGCACGGGACGGAGTCCGAAATTCCCACCGGGCCAGATGATCGCAACCGGCGTTTTGTTGAAATGCGTCTCCAGGTTTTCTTTCGAACCTTCTAACTCTTGCCTGAGAAATTCGTCGGTGGAGCTGTCTGTCATGTTTTCATTGTGAATAAATCCGTGTGACTGATAATCTACCCAGCCTTCGTTGGCGAGCACTACATTTTCCGGCAAGAAAGCATCTTCCGCGCCGAACGCACTGATCCAGCCATTTACCACCTGCCAGCCCCATTGCTCGTAATAGGGACGAAAGTGCTCGTTGAAGCTTTCTGCACGATGACGGTCATCCACGATCAGGACGACCGAACGAGAGGGAATCTTTGCATTGTGATCGAGGAAATCTGCCAATTGGGTCGCGTTGATCGCTTCAAACCCCTGCTCTTTGAGATCATTCATCAACTGCTTGAAGTCCTGCTTGCTGATGTCGTGCACGCGTTCTGCCTTTTCCTGCGTGATGCCATGAAACATAATGACCATCGCAACCGTGCCAGGCGGTGCGTTATTGGAATTCCATTTATCGTGCAGATATTGGCAGGTATCTTCGATGTAGGTGTGCGGCGTGTCGAGTGGATTAAGTTGGCTGGCTACAAACGTCCCCGGCAATGCTGGCGGCGTACGGATGGCAGTCGCTGCTGGAATGGCTGTTTCGGTGAGAGGGGGAGTCCCTGTCGGCTGTAGTTGTGCGAACGCGGTTTGAAAGGCCTGGGTCAACGCGGCGTTGATATCCGGTGTTGCTGCGGGCGCGGGTTGGCAGGCGGTGAGGAGAGAGGTCAGAAGAATAAAGAAAGAAGTGAGTTGTGTAGAGCGGAGTTTATTCAAAGTCATTTCGTGATGATAACAGAAATCAAGACGCACCTCTTATTTATCCCCTGGGTACGAAAATATCTGGATACGAAGCGCCTGTTTTATAACACAGTCAATGTTGTATAATCCATTCGATGGCTTCCAACGAACGGATCGATCACCTGGAACGTTTGCTTGAAGTGGTACGGGGTTTAACCACAGCGCCTGATCTCGAATCATTCCTGCAAACCGTCATAAATGAAGCGACCGAGCTGACCGATAGCGAGCTCTCCTCTATCCTCGAATACGATGCAACAGCAGAAGAACTGCGTTTCCTTGCCATGCACTGGTTCCAGCGCGATTTGCTGCGACCTGTCGGCGTGCCGCTGGAAGGCAGCGCGGCAGGCTGGGTCTATCGCCGGGGACAACCGCTGATTATTCAAGATGTGAAGGTAGACCAGCGTCATTTCAAAGTGGTGGACCGTGTGACGAAACATGTCACACACTCCCTCGTTGCTGTTCCGCTTACAGTGGGCGGCCAAGTCGTTGGTGTTTTGGAAGCGCTAAATAAGAAAGACAACGCTCATTACACCGAAGAAGACTTAACCATTCTGGAAACGCTCGCCGCGCTTGCCGCACAGGCGATTCAAAATGCTTCTCTGCAGCGTAAAGTGCGCTCCACAAGTATCGAACTGGCGGAACTGGAACGCCTCAAAGCAGACTTCATTGCCATTGCCTCACACGAACTTCGTACACCGTTAGGCTTGATCCTGGGTCATGCGACGTTCCTGCGCGAACTGTCCGGCGAACAGTATGGCGAGCAGTTGGATATGATCATCCGTAATGCTGCAAAGCTGAAAACCATCGTCGAGAATCTCTCAGATGTAGATAATATTCAGACCGGTGCAGCGCGCGTGCGAAACCAAATCGTCTCGCTGAAAAAAATCATAGATGATGTGATCAATACATTTCAGGCTGAGGCTGATTCCAGGAAGATTACGCTCAAATCGGAATACGAGCAGTTGCCATTCCATCTCGATGGAGATGGAGTCAAGCTCAGCATCGCTTTGAGTAATCTGGTCAAGAATGCCCTGCAGTTCACCGAACCCGGCGGGCATGTAACCGTGAGCGTCGAGGAAGATGCCGGTTACTACAAAGTCTCTGTTACAGATAATGGAATCGGTATTCCTGCCAGGGATCTGCCACGTGTATTCGAACGCTTTTTCCAGGTGGAAACACATCTCACGCGCCGCTATGGAGGCATGGGATTGGGGCTGGCTGTTGCAAAGTCGATGATCGAGCTGCATGGCGGCCGCATCTGGGTGGAAAGCGAGGAAGGGAAAGGAAGCAGGTTTACGTTTCTTCTGCCCGCGGCGCAAAGCCAACCCTCTACTCCTGGCTCGGGTCCTTTCATAGAGCAGTCGTAAACATTACGATTTCCCCGGATTGGGTGACAGTCATCAGCGGCTGTCGCCTTTTCTTTTATAATCAATATATCACTAAAGCACTAGGAGATGCCCGAAAATAGGGGTGCGGGCGCAGCCCGCACCCCTATTTTCGGGAGTCCGTTCAGTTTTTATGGAGTACTGAGAATTACTCAACCCATGGATCCCCAATTCTTGGTTTTTGGTCAGTTGACACGTGAATATCTTTTACCTCCAGACGGACTGCCGCGGCTCGATATGCCCGGCGGAGGTTTGCTCTATGCCGCGGCAGGGCTGAGAGTCTGGGAATCGGAGATCGGCATGGTGGGGCGTGTGGGCAATGACTTTCCGCGTGAATGGCTGAACATGTGTATACAGCGGGGGCTGGATACGTCCGGTATTCGCGTCCTTCCCAGGGATCTGGATGTGCGGGATTTCGTTTCTTATAATGAGTCGTTCGAGCCGAACCGCGTGAACCCGGTTTCCCATTTTGCTCGGCGCGGGCTTACATTCCCCAAAGCTCTGCTCGGGTACCAGCCTCCCGATCCCAAAAAGAAACCGGACGAAGCACGGATGCTGACCGTGACCGATATTCCATACGATTATCTAACGGCGCGTGGAGCGCTGTTATGTCCGATGGACCTGGTCACGCAGACACAGTTGATCGCCGGGATGAAACGCGGCAGTGTCCATACATTTGTGCTGGACCCCGGCCCCGCCACGATGACCCCCACAGCGCGCCGCGAGTTGCCAGCCCTGCTCAACGGTGTCACCGCGTTTCTCCCTTCCCAGGAGGAATTGTGTAATTTGTTTTGGGGCGAAACGTATGATCTCTGGGAAATGGCGGAGAGGGTTTCTGTCTATGGCTGTGAGTATGTGGTGATCAAATGCGGCGCGCGGGGTCAGCTGTTGTACGATACAAACACAAAAAAGAAGTGGGAAATTCCAGCGTATCCTGCCCGACTGACAGATCCCACCGGTGCCGGAGAAGCGTTCTGCGGAGGCTTCCTGGCAGGCTATTGTAAAAATTATGATCCACTGGAAGGTGTATTATACGGAAACATTTCGGCATCGCTGAAGCTGGAGGGAAGCGGCGCGTTCTATCCGCTGGATGTGTTGCCCGGGCTGGCAGAAGCTCGCCTGGGAGCGTTGCGGGACATGGTGAGGACAGTCTAATGAATGAGTTTGTCAATCGCGTGGTGGAGCGCGCTATTCAGATCCAGCAAATTCCTGCGCCCACGTTCCACGAGCAGAAGCGGGCAGAGTTCGTCCATGATCTGTTCTTTATAGAAGGATTGGATGATCTCTGCCTCGACGAAGCAGGGAATGTGTTTGGGCGCTGGGCGGGGCAGGGCAAGGGGAAACCTCTCATCGTCAGCGCGCACCTGGATACCGTCTTTCCGATGGAAACGACGCTGCGAGTCACGCGGGGCACCGATTTGATTCACGGCCCCGGGCTGGGAGATAACTCCCTCGGCGTCGCCGCGCTGTTCGGTTTGCTCTGGTCGTTACGGGAACAGGGAATCCAACCCCGCGGCGACATCTGGTTCGTGGCAAATGTCTGTGAGGAAGGGCTCGGGGATCTGCGCGGTATGAAAGCGGTTGTGGATCGCTTCGGAGCAGATGTGCACGCCTACCTCGTCCTGGAGGGGCTGGCATTGGGGCATGTCTATCATCGCGCCGTGGGCGTAAAACGTTTTCGCGTGACCGCACGTACCTCCGGCGGGCATTCCTGGTCTGACTACGGTCAGCCTTCTGCTGTCCATGAGCTGGCAAAATTGGTTGTGGAGCTGGCTTCGCTCAGTCTTCCCACGTATCCGCGGACCACTATGAACGTAGGCCGGATCTCTGGCGGCACCTCGGTAAACGTGATCGCCCCCGAAGCCTCGCTGGATTTGGATCTGCGCTCCGAAAACCAGGAAACATTGACGGCTCTGGTTTCCGCTGTGGAGCGCCTGATCCAGAAGGCAAACCGGAATGGTGTGAGCTTTGAAGCGCAAGTCATCGGCCAGCGACCGGCAGGAGAAATCGCTGTCCGCCACCCGCTGGTGATCCTGGCAAAGCAATGTCTGGAAGAACTGGGGTTGGATGCCGGGCTTATCTCCGGTTCCACGGATGCAAATGTACCGCTCAGCAAAGGCTATCCTGCCATTGTCCTGGGAATCACAACCGGCGGCAGTGCACACACGATCCATGAGTACATTAATACAAAACCGATTGCCCTGGGCATGGAACAGTTGGTGAATTTTGTGAAACGAGTTTGGGGTTCGTAGCGTTGTTCGGTCTGGCACAATAAAAGGAGTCAATGATTGCTCATTGACTCCTTCTTTAATTTAAAATTACCACTTACCAATTACAGCTTATTTAATCCCCAACACCTCATATACATCCAGCGGCTGCGTCTTGCCTTTTACTGAGAGCGGGACAAAGGGTTTGGCGTCGATCTCATCTTTCACACGCTCGTACGCCTCGCGGCTGATCAGAATCTGATTCTTGGCGCAATTTTCCTGAATGCGCTTCGTCGTATTGACGCTGTCGCTGATGGCTGTGTACTCGAGTCGTTTTTCCGTGCCAATCCAGCCCAGCACCGCTTCGCCATAATGGATACCCACCCCAAAATCAAGATGGGCGTCTGGAGGCATTTCGGCGTGGAGGGCAGCAACGGCATCGCGGATTCCCAATGCAGACTTGACAGCGCGCAGCGTGTGGTCCGGTTGAGGGAGCGGTGCGTTATACCAGGCCATGACCGCGTCCCCAAGGAACTTGTCTACGGTGCCCTCGTTGGCGAGTACAGCATCCGCCGCCCCAGCCAGATAGCGGTTGAGCACTGCCACCAGGTCCTCTGGCGAGTTCTGTTCGCTGTAAGCGGTAAAGCCGCGAATATCGGCGAAGAGGATCGTGATATAGACCTTCTTGCCGCCGATCTGCAGGCTGTTCGGGTCGATCTGATCCAGAACGGCTGGTGACACCATCCGTTGTAACAACCCGCGCTGCGCTTCCAGCTTTTTCCGCTCGGTCATGTCATCCAGCACAATAGCCACGCCCTGCGTCTTTTGCCCTGCATCTTTAAGTGGGGAAAGGTTGAAGCGCCAATCCACAGAGCCGCGTTCGGGCAGGTCATAGCTTACCTCAAGCCCAACGATGGGCTGGTCGCTTTTGCGGACCGAGTCCAAATGCGGCTGGATGTCTTTCGCGAAGGTAGACATAATTTCACCAAGGGGCCGCCCCACGATCTCGGCGGAGGTGCGCCCCAGGATGGATGCGGCGGCGCGATTGCAGAGAGTGATCTGATCCTGGGCATCTGCTGTGATCACGCCGGAGACGATGGAAGCGAACACATCATCCATAAGGTTCTTAAGCTCGGTTACCTCGCCGAGTGTGCGTTTGAGGGATGAAAACAAACGCGCGTTTTCAATCGCGACGGCGGCTTGATTGGCGAACGCCAGTAGCAAGTCGCGGTCGGATTCCGAGAAGATACCCGTGCGAATGCGGTTATCGGTGTAGATGACCCCGATTAATTCTGATTTGACTCTCAGGGGGACGCACAGGATCGAACGCAGGTTGAAGGCAATGATGCTTTCCTGCCCTCCGAAGCGCGGGTCCTCGCGCGCGTTGGTGGTGAGGACGCCTTCCTCTCCGTCCAGCACCCGTTGGACGACGGTGCGGCTGATCGCAAATTCCTTGGGGTTGATGGATTCCTGTTCCCAGTTACGTGCAATGCGGGTAACCATTTCCCCGCGCTCATCCCGCAGCATTAGGAAGCCACGTTCGGCTCCCATCATTCCAACAATGGTATCCATCACGATTTGCAGGACCTCATCCACTTCAAGGGTGGAGTTGATCACTTCCCCTATTCCTGCTAACGCCTGCAAATGGCTGAACCGCTGTTCAAACGGGATGAGAAGCTCGCTAACCTGTGTCAGCGAATTTTCAAGGACCTTCAGTTCATCGACAGCTTCCTGTGGAACGTGCTTAAATTCCAAAGAGTTGCGCAATTTAGCGCTTTGCTGGGTAATCGCAACGACCTGGTCGTTGATGGAAGTGGTCTTGGCTTTGATTGAATCCATGATGTGTCCTTCATATCACCAAGAACCGCCGCTGATGAATTGGAAGAATTAACGAGTGGGCTTTCCCAGAAACAAGTAACGAATGCGCTCTACGATAACCTGTTTGCGTAAATCAAACGCGGCACGGCGGACCTGTGTGACGTCTGCAATTCTGGAAGTATAAAGGGATGTCTGATGTTCGTCCAGAAGGACTTTGATTTCCCCGGCTTTCGCCGGCAGAATGTGCGTCAGCTTCGCGGCACGTTCCATGGGTGTGCTGTGGATCGGAACGGCCTGATCCAGGTTTCGCAGCGCAAAGTTCACACTTTCAAAGGCTCTTTCGATCGGGGAGAGCTTGACCCAAGTTTCCCAGCGGATGACCCAGGCAGGGACATCGATTCCGGTGCGCTCAATGGCACTCCGCAGGAAGCTGGGAATACGGGCAGGGAGATCATACCGATATCGGCGGCCGAGGAGAATTGTCAACCCCGTAATAATCATCAGTAAGGGAATCAGATAATAGATAGGCTGGATGCCCAGGGGGCCCTGTTGAGCAGAGGAATCCACACCTTCTTCATCCCGCTCTCGGCTGGCAAATTCTCCCTCCTCTTCGGGGAGCAGGTTGTTTGGGAGATTCAACCCCGAGGCGTCTAAAGGATCTTGCGGTGGGAGTGGACGATCGAGCGGAGCCTGTCCGGCTGTGGGTTCGAATTCCACCCAGCCAATGCCTGGGAAGAACACTTCGGGCCAGGCATGAGAATTCAGCCTGCGAACTACATAGGTATTCTCATCGCGCTCGCCCTGTGCAAACCCCACTGCCATGCGGGCCGGAACGCCAACCGAGCGCAGCATGAGGACTTCCGCCGAGGCATAATACACACAATAGGCTTGTTTGAAATCGAACAAGACCCACTCCAGACTGTCCTTATTGCGCGGGGGCTCAGGAATGGTCTGGGAATAAACGATGTTTTCACGCAAGTACCGCGTGATCAAACTGGCTTTTTCATACGGTGTTTGAGCGTCTGCTGTGATCTCTTTCGCGAGTTCCTGGATGCGCGGCGAAAAGTCTTGCGGGAGCTGCAGATATTTTTGCTTGATCCATTCCGGATAGGCAGTGCCTGCCTCTTGCAATTGCTGCCGGTTGGGGTTGCTGAGAATGGCATCCAGTTGGTAGGTTTCGCCGCCCCGCAAAGCAGGGTAAGCGTGCCACGCGACCATTTCCTTGCCCACCTCTGCCGGGACGGCAAACGTCACGCCCGGCCGGCTGATCCAAACCGGTTGGGCAGGGGAGTAGAGTAGAGAGAAGTTGGTCCCACCGGTGTTGAAGACGAAGTGAGCCAGCGTCTTTTCCTGTGTATCCACCTGGAAGGGGTTTGTCACAGCCGGAGAATATTCCTCACGGACGGTGCCGCTCGTATACCATTGTCCATTTTGAAAGCGATCGTAAGTTCGCCCACGCCAGTAATAGCGCGGCGGTTTTTCTTCAAAGGGCAGGTCGGGTGCTTCCACCTCAAACATCACCAGGTCAGAAAGCGGGAAGCCGCGCCCGAGGGCAAGATTCGAGCCAAAGAACTCGCCGTTCCTGTTGTTGCCCGGTGATTCCAGGGCGCTGACCGCGTTCTTCATGTTCTCTGTGAACTCACGCCAGGGTTTGGCGACCTGGTTCCACGTCTTCACCGCGGCGTTCATGCTGGAGAGCGAAGCCGGGACGGTCCACGCGACCACAATGACCAAACCGGCCGCGATCGCCATGCTGCTTGTCAGGTCTATGCCGGTATCTGGGGAAAGAAAAATACGGCGCTCACGCCAGGACTGTCTATTTTGTAAAAACTGCATACGTCCCAGAAGAAGCAGAGCAATGAAGGCAAAGAACGCCAGGAACCATAGGCGCCCTGCCACGCCGTTGTCGTAGTTCTGAATGATGATGAGTCCGATCGCAGCCGGGAGGATGGCGCCAAGGTAATTCTGGTTGCGCACCAGCGTAAAGCTCGCCCAGGAGCTGATGATCCAAAAGGCAATGGACATCAACGCAACGAAGAAGAGTGGGTCTTCTACCGGCCGACGCGCCACGAAATCAGAGATAGCGAAAAACAAGCGTCCGCCTACACTGGCGAATTGCTCCTCGAGAGACGCATTCTGGTCGATGACCAGTGTCCACTGCAGGGGCAGCAGGATGATCAGATAAAAAAACGTGAGCCAGCGCACGGTCCGGCGCTGGAACGTGCTGTACCCGAGTGCGATGCCGATCACGAACCCCAAGTATGTGAAGGTCTGAGTTAGATAAAGGAACGGCGTCCAGGTGGTCGCAACGAGTCGCGAAGCCACAGTCTGTAAGAGGACAAAGAGCAGCCCAATGGCGGCCCAATCCCACCAGCGTGATTGCGGTACGTGTAGTTTTTCCATTTTTCGAGGGTAAGTGTACAATAAAAAGGAGCAGAGCAGCTAATCCTGGAGAGGGGTTTTTCTACAATCGTGATGATAACGCAAACAGAAATACTTTTCTGAGTTTTAATAAACTCTAACGTTCGTCTAACATTATAAATTCAAAGGATAGCGGTATGGATACCCTGATCGAAATCGGAGTTAACTGGATCTTTGCTATTCAGTCCCTTGGCAGCTGGCTCGAACTGCCGATGATATTTTTTTCGAATTTGGGGAATGAAAATTTCTTCTTCCTGGTTTTGCCTTTGCTCTATTGGAGTGTAGACACGGGATTAGGGCTGCGCGTTGCCTTCATCCTGGCTACCAGTAACTATTTGAATTCCATCATCAAGCTGTTGTTTGTTGCGCCGCGGCCCTTCTGGGTGAGCGCACAGGTCCAACCGGTTTTGCATGAGAACACATTCGGCATTCCCTCCGGTCACGCACAGAATGCAGCCGCGTTTACTGGCATTGCGGCTGCCAGGGTCAATCGATCCTGGGCATGGGTGACGGCAGTTCTCCTTACATTTTTCATTGGCTTTTCGCGTCTTTATCTCGGTCTGCACTTCGTGCATGATGTCCTCGTCGGTTGGATCCTTGGGTATGGGCTCCTGTTTTTGTTCACGAGCTTCTGGAACCCTGTCGCCGGCTGGCTTCGCACCAAAACACTTGCTCAACAAATTGCGCTGGCGTTATTATCCTCTTTGATCATGATCCTTGTCGCCATCCTGGTAACAACCCGATTAGAGGGGTATGTTTTTCCTGCGGAGTGGGTGGACAATGCACTGCGTGCAGGACCCCTGCCGGATCCGGTTTCGATTGAGGGCACGTTTACCTCCGCCGGGTCGTTCTTTGGTCTGGCAGCCGGTGCCGCCTGGATCGCCTCTCGAGGTGGGTTTCAAACGGAAGGCCCAGTCGAGAAGCGCGCCTTACGCTATGTGATTGGTCTGCTTGGAATCATCGTCCTGTGGTTTGGGCTGGGCCAGGTCTTTCCGGATGGTGAAACCGTCGTTCCCTTAATCCTTCGCTACGTCCGTTATGCGCTCGTTGGTTTCTGGGTGACGGGGGGAGCACCTTGGTTATTTTTTCATTTCAATTTAGTAAGGGGGTCCAAGATGTAGGATGCCCGTCTGTTATAATCCCAGTTCTACGGCTTAATTCCTGGGAGAACTCATTATTTCATGACCCTCGAGCGCGGCGCATTATTACATAAAAGATATCGCATTGTTGAGATCCTCGGGCAAGGGGGAATGGGCTCCGTCTATCGCGCAGTCGATGAAAATCTTGGAGTGGACGTTGCGGTGAAGGAAAATCTGTTCACCACCGACGAGTACGCGCGCCAGTTCCGCCTCGAAGCCGTTATCCTTGCGAATTTACGGCATCCCAATTTGCCGCGTGTAACCGATCATTTCGTGATCGGAGATCAGGGTCAGTATCTCGTAATGGATTACATTGAGGGGGAGGATCTGCGCCAGCGTATGGAGCGCATGGGAAATGTCACAGAAGATGAGGCAATTCTCATCGGCGCCGCGATCTGCGATGCACTGGCATATCTCCATACTCGCAAGCCTCCCATTTTGCATCGCGACCTCAAACCGGGCAA
>Ga0196962_10000831_pt1 | contig 11105 bp, 18 predicted proteins | sample S3v_20metaG_FD_183186 | JGI IMG/M metagenome (GOLD analysis project Ga0196962, IMG submission 183186) | Soil microbial communities from Anza Borrego desert, Southern California, United States - S3+v_20 | ecosystem: Environmental > Terrestrial > Soil > Desert | place: USA: California | collected... | reverse complement strand
AGCGAGGCGATCACGATATATCCTTTCGATATGGGGTTGGCTGTTAGTGGTTGTTCGGAACGTCATGCTCGATAAGTGCACGGATCTTGTTGTACTCGCCGTACTGACAGTAGTACATGTGATCAAAGCAGGCGGCCTGACCGTTGATGATGGTGATCGCCTTGGCCACTTCGTCCTTACGAACGTTCAAACAGAACGCGCACATCAGCTCCATCGAAACTCCTTTTTCATAGAAAAAAGAAAGACTAAAATCCTTGTGGGGATTCTAGTCGTTGAGGGGCTCTAAGGTCAGAGCTCCCAGATGAAGTCGGGGTCGGACAGCGCGTCCTGGAGGGCGTCCAGGTCGTTGATGTCGATCTCGTTGTTCATGGGAATATCCTTTCATAGATGGGTTCTCATTATGACCCTTGTAAATTTCGCGAACGGAGAAACTAAGAATCCTTGTGGGATTCTTAGCTTGCTGTTACCAGCGGTTGGTGATGACCGGGTAGTCGTGGTAGGGGTCGTACGCGATGTTGTGCTTCTCGGTGCGCTCGGTGTTCACGCCGAACAGTCGGTCGCTCATCGCGGACATCCACTCGTCGAACTGGGGGAACAGCTTGGTGCTGATCCACAGAACGAGAGCGAACGTGGCGATGAGGCCGATCATCGGGGCAAAGCCGAGGGTCATGTCGAGGAAGGCAGCAGCGATGTGCATGGTGGTTCCTTTCACATATGGGGATATGGTCTTCATTATAATGCTTGTTGATCTTGCGAGGTAGTGGGCACATGACTGTTGTTTAAGCTTGAGCGCAAACGCGGCAATGCGCAAAGCCCCATGGATGAATCGTCCTAACAAGGGTTGCAACTTCTAGGCAGGGACTTTTTCAGCCTCTCTATTTCAAGAGGTGTATACCTAGCCGTTGCGTCATGCCGGTCGATGGGAGCCCTGGGTCATCTCCCACCGACCGGCCGCTCAGGGCCTAAGACCTATTTCGACTCGCCCTGACGAGTAGAGCTACTGGTTGAAATATGCGTGCAGTGCACCCCAGTAGCCCGATCCAAAGATCAGTAATATGAATAGACCTTCAGGAAGCCAGTGTCGCCACTGCTTCAGTGGATGGAGTTCGTGAACACCACCGTCCGATCGCTCGTCCCCTCGGAGAAATCGAGATCTTCCTCCTGTCGTGCCTCATTCGCCTCGCGCTTCTCCATGCGCTCGACGGTTGCCATCATGTCCTCGACGTGCTTTTGGAAGCTCCCTTCGAAGGCCTGCTTCGTGTAGACCTTGAAGCTCGAACCTTCGTTCTGCTCCGCAGCGAGAACCCAGTCACCGTAATATGCACGGGTCTGGCGCTCATTGAGCGGCTTGCGGACCTCGACCTTGACGTACTCGTCGTAGCCCTCCCGGTAGCCGTAGTCCCGACGGCGATGCCGCTGGACCCTACCGCCGCACCACTTCGCGACCTCTCGAATGTTATCCTTTGTGACCTCTACGGCCTCGACGGCGAACGGCTTACGGACATACTTCTCGATCTTGAGACCCATGATCTTTGTTGCCTTTCAGAAGGAAGAGAATAGAAAATCAGCTAACGTCATCTAGAATTGTCACGTTGTCGAACTTCTTATACGCGTCGATATAAGTCGCCTTTCGATTGCCATCGTGGGTGACTTCGTAGTACATCCCGTCGGGCAGAGTGGTGCTTACCAAGGCCTTCCAGTTCTGCAAAGTCTTGGAGAACCAGACGACGTAAACGTCCTCGGAAATGAAGATGACGTGGTCATCGGTCTTCTCCAGACGTGCCTTCACATAATCGAATACTCGCTGACGAGCCTCCTCGATGAAATCCGGACGCGCATCTTCTGGCAAGAGAGTGGACATCACGGCTCCAAGGGTCGGTGGTTTCGCATGAAGTGATTCGGTGTCTTGACGTCGAAGCTGCCGTCATGATGTTTCAATATGTAATCGCCAAGACTGGCTCGCTTGACACCCTCCTTGGTCTGTACATTAAGTGCAGGATATCGCTTGGTGTCATCAAGTGGATCGATTTCCTCGACCACCACTGCTCCACACCAGACAGATATGACTGTGACCAGTTCCTCGCTCAGATGCATGGCTTGCACCTGATAGCCTAGGTCATTCAGATAGTACTCCATCCCTCTCCTCTATCGGTTCGAGGAACTTACCGAAGGTGTCGTTATTGATCCGATAGAAGTCCCCTTCACCCCGCTTGATTATCCAGTCACCGATCTCGATATAAATGTGCTGTCGGAGCTCCTGCACATACAGCTCCGCCTTGGCCTTCGACGTGGTGAGAAACGGAATGAGATATGATCCGATCGGATTAAAGTTCAACATCGTATGGTTATCAACGGTGCGAGTACCACAGAAGTTGGTCATCTCAAGCCAGTTGTTACCATCGAATTGAGTCGCCTCGATTTCGTGAGGCTTGAAACGGTACTTGGGCATTACTCCTCCAGATCTTTAAATATGTCAAGCACTTGGTCCGCCGTCTCCCGAATGCCTATGTAGAACTTGACATTTCTCGGTGAATGAATCGTAGTACGAAACTCGTCGATCTTGTTCATCAACCGAACGGGATCTTCGTCTTCGAAGCTTATGACTAGAACCGCCTTACTCACAGCGGTCCCCTTGTCTGCACCCGCTCGAGAATATCGGCAGCTGTACCATGCTCGATCTCCATCGGTCCGACTGTCATGTGACTCAGTTCGGTGAGCAATCGATCCAAGGCGTATTGGGCACCGGCATCGAAAGCTTGCTTGTCCCGCTCCGCAAGCTGGCGAGTTACCTTCGGCGTATAACTCTGGTTTCGAACATGTTTGTATCTTTCCCGAGCTTGGCCATTCTTATCCGCCATGGTTTTCTCGATCCACTCGGGGCATCATCCCGGTGTGGGAGTGACCACCAGCTGGCTTGCCGCGATAGGAATGCCAGCGATACCACAGAAATAAGTTAAGCATCAGGGAAACGATAAACATGGCGAGGAAGATAATCGCCCATGATGTCATTCGATTTCCCTCTCACGGTAGACCGGCTGAGAGATCCCCGCTTGTACCGGTCGCTTCTCTCGAAAGAGGATGCCGACGTTCTGCAGCTCGTTGATAGCGTCGGTGGCGTCTTCTTCGTTGAGACCGACCTTACGCAGCGCCTTGAATACCTTGAACATTGTCTCTTCGGTGTAATAGTCGCCTTGCTGGATACCCATTACTTCCTCCTCGGCCAGAACACATAACAACAGACCAATACGAAAAGCAGCGCGATGATCAAGCCCACCCAGTTCATCAGTGATCCTCCGGAATATAAACCTCGGTCCGCTCCATCATCGGTCCGTCGACCGTAGCGATGTCGGCGTACTTAGCTTCCAGCGGGTCTTCGATGATGGTGATGTACATGCTCTGCAGATACGCCTTGACGCCAGTCTTGCCACCGACGTTCCACTCGTAGGGATTGATCATCAGATCGACCTGCTGAATATCCACCCAGTCGAGCACATCGACGCTCTCCTCATCGAGGATAGTAGTGCCTCGACTCGTGATCATCTTGATCAGCGGCGGACGCTGGCTCTTGAAGTTAACCTTCACCGAGATATACGGCTGATCTTCTTCGTCTTCGTCTCGAGCCTTCAGCAGCTTGACGTTCCAGCCGTTCTGAACCATCTCGTCGGCGATATGCTTCGGCAGCAGCACCGCGAAGTTTCGATCACCCAGGGCGTTGTACATACCTTCACGCCCGGCGAAGTTGCGGAAGCGAAGCTGAACATCTTCCAGAACGATAGTGTCATTCTTAACGGGCATAATTACTTCTCCTGGTTTTCGATAGGATTGACGACTCGATACTGCACACCGACGCTCAGACCAACGATCTGATTCACTTCGACCATGTACTCGAGTCGTTGAGTCAACTCATTGCTGGGAATGGAGATGACCACATTGCCGTACGGCGAGATGGTGGCAGTGCCAATCGGTTGTTCGAAGGGATCCTCATTCGGATCCTGCGTGTTCAGATACACCGGAATCGGGCCGATTTCCTTCAACATAATCAGTTTCTCCTTTGAACTTTTTCGCATAGTTGACTGCAAACACCGGTGCCCTTAAAGCACATGGTATGAATGGTGTTTGTACAAATAACGCAGAGCTCAGGTGGAGGAGTCGGTGACTCCGTCTCCTTCGCTCTCGCTTGAAAGATCGCCTTGCTGAAGGGCGTCGTCATTACTCGCCTCCAGATATGGGTGATTAGTGAAATCGATTCGCCGACCTCGATCGAGCACTCGCTTTAGCAGTTTGTTGTTCTCCTTGGTCTCCCGAGTGAGACCCTCGATGGCTCGAATGAGCCGGTCAGTAGGATCATTGGGCATCAGTCAGTACCTTCCTTCAACTGACGATCTGCATCCTCATCCAGTGCCCGTTCGGACTCTTGCAGGACTTCCTCCATGCCGGCTTCGATCCGACCCTTTGAAGCTTCGACGAACTCCTTACTCGGAGAATGAGGAACAATCGCCACAGATTGGGCAACATCATAGATTTCTCCCGAGTTCTCTCCGGGCCACATCGAAATATAGGCTTCGCCAACTTCATTTCGACGACCATCTTCATAAATTACGAGCGTGACTTTCTTGCCTGCGGGCTTCTGCAACGCAGGTAGCTCCACCGACTCACCCCGCCACTCAGCACGAGCAGTGATGGTGGCGTTGTACGTCTCCAAGCAGCGATGCAGATAGTTAGCCAGAATGAAATCCGGTGTACCGGAGAGATTCTCCTTCGAGTGCCGATTGAGCAGATCGATGAGTTCCTGCATAAAGTTAGAAGACTTGGATTCGTGCTGCAGTCCAGCCTTCTGGTACTTGTGGAATGGGTCAGACATTTTCGATCTTCACCTTTTCCTCGTTCCACTGAAACTGCTCAAGTGGCTTACCGTCCTTGAGATTGCCCAGGTTGGTCAGAATGTTGTCCAGTGGAGTGGCCGGAATATTCTGACTCGTCATGGTCGCTTTGCCGATTGCTCGCATGGCCACCCAGTACTGAACCCGCTTGGGCAGAATATCGTAGACACACATCGCCCAGAGATCCTTGGTACGGTCGATTTTCTCCTTTAGCGCCATTGGATATCCGGGGAACCAGATGGTCGTGAATCGCATTCTTCCTCCTTGTTGGAATATGAGGGGCGCCATGGCGTCAGCACCGGCGTGCCTTTGGTCGTTTAAGCTACGCAGTCTTCCACCCCAGCGCAGCCCCCTCGAATATGATTAGTCGGACATGCCTCGATCTTCGTTTCGAAAGATCTCAACAAACATGTCGGCCCGAAGTTCACGATCACAAATCTCAACCGCAGATTGGAAGATAGCATCAGCCTCTTCCCGAGTGAGATGGTGGATCGTCAACTTAACTGTCATGTCACCCACCGCAGAAATCCTTGAACGGCCCGAAGAATTCGATGGTCTCGAACGCGTCGTTAGCCAACTTCTCGAAATATGTCATGTCGATATGAGCGTTCTCGCCCATGGCCTGCACCACGTGAGCTTCAGCCCACTTGTAGTCCTTGGTGCCGGTCACTGCATAGAACTTGTCCTCCGACACTCGCCAGAGCTTTCCGGCCACATCCGAATTCTGCGAAACCGGAACGAAACGGCCGATCCTTCCGATGAACTGCATCTTCTCCAGATCCTCGATCGAGGGCTTCTCGATACCGGTGAAATCGAGATACATCGCGCCCTTCGACACCTGCTTGGTCTCGCAGTAGTCGTCGAATGTGATCGGCTGATGACTGAACAGCGTCTTGAAGACGTACGGGTGCTGGAACTGGGCACCCACCGCTGTCCAGTGCGCATCGGCGTCCTTACCCTCTCGAGCGATGTAGACCGCGTCGTTGACCAGGCAGAAAGCGTCGTAGGTCGACTCGTGCTCGAACTCGTAGCCGTAGCGCTTGCCGAAATCCATCACGAACTCGATGATGCCCGGTGTGGCTTCCGGAATCTTGATCGAGTCGGTCTTGATGTGCACGACGTCGAAACCGGCTTCCTGCACCGCCTTCTTCAGATCGATCATGAACAACGCGCCACGCTTGGCGACGATGTTGTCCTTGTTGTGCGGAATGCGGAACGGATTGTCGAACTTCGCCGCGGTCAGTCCGTAGACCGTGTTGATCACGATCTTCAGGGCGTAAGAAAGGTCCTTAGCTTGCCGTTCGTCTGTAAGGTACGGCGCCAACTTTCCATCGAGCATGCGTCGAGCCCGATCGAACTCTCTGCGCTTGATGGCCACTCGGGCGTCGAGGAGATCGACGAAGTTCGGCGTGTATTCCCCGAACGCGTTGAGCTCCTTGATGCTAGTCGGATGCATGCTAGCAACATCGAGAACAGCAACGTTGAAATACATGCCCTCTTCAGCGTGTACATATCCACCTTCACCCACCTCCTCTCCACGATATGTGCTCTTCCCCATGTCGAACTGGTAGCCAGGGAACATCTCGGACAGATCCGTGTAGATGAACGACTTCTGTGCATCCCGGTCCCTGCCAAATATGATTCGCGCAGTGTGCTTCGCTGTGGTGTCGTTAACAGTCAAACCAGAAAGAGAGGCCAAGATCTGCCGAGCCACGAAGTCCTGCTCACGATCGACGAACACCTTCTCGGTGCCCTCGACATCGTTGACGCAGTACTCCACGACCTTGTCGATCATATCATCCGGAACCGGCTTGTCCCACGGAATATCCAACTCGACCTTGTTGATGCCCAGGTCGATCATGAACTTCTTCAAGCCCTGCTTGACTGAGCTGAAGTCGTAAATATCCGCATAGGACAGGTTGTATGCCTCACCGAACATTGCTCCGGTGTTGCCGTTGATGATCTTCTGGCTGAGCTTGTACAACTGCTCGTTGTCGTAACCCATGTAGCGAGCGTAGAGAATATGATTGTCGTATCGCCGATTGTTGAAGCCGACCAGCTTCATCTGCAGCAGTTGCTCGATCTCCTGCGGCGACGGATTGATCATCCGCACCGGAGCCGTGTCAAGGCCCTCATACTTCCAGCAGACCACGAAGAGGTTGGGATATACCTCGACGTCGTAGAAGACCATTCGACGATCGTCGTGGTCCTTGCTGGTCATCAGCGCCGCCTCCTCGAGCTGCTCCGGCTCGGAGGCGAACTTCATCTGCTTGACCATCTTGATGCAGTCCAGCGAGTGATTGGTTGAACCGCCCGCGAATGCCAACACGGCTGGACGCAGATCGGTGACGTCGTAGGCGATGCCCTTCTCGAACGCCTCATCAAGGATCTTCTTGATGAAGTCGACCGAGGACTTGGTGCCTGGATGTACGTCTCTTGCCATGGCTTTGGCAATTAAGGCGCGCAGGTGCTTCTCGTTCTGAATAGTGTCGGCTCCCAGCATCTTCTTCTCCTTAATAGGCAACGTGTTGATCATCGGTGCAATCGGCACGTTGTTGCATTTGGACAGCCGGCGCCGGAGGGAAGCGTTCCCCGCAAACACCTTGACCTCAATGCCTTCAGAATATTGGTTGCGGAGTTGGGTGACGTCTCCGTCATATTCGTAGTGGAGATGAATCCCACTCCCGGACTTACTGACTTCTGCATAGGTAGGAGGCCACGCTGAAGCAGCTTCGAGGTTTCGTTCGAGAGATTTGTTTCCATCGTCGTCCTTAAGGTCGAAGTCGATTACGATATGTTGTTCGGGGACCTTGACGAAATGGACTTCCCCCGTGTCCAAATCGGATAAAGTCGTCTTGACGTTCAGCCAAGATTTCTTCGGTGTGCCATTAGCAGTAGAATATTGCGCCGGACAGTTTGCGAACTCCCGATCAAGAAGCGACTCGGTCTCTTCCATCACCAGCGAGAAGGTCTTGACGTCCTTACTCGGTGCCTTGTACTTGTTCGCATTGAAACCGACGTAATATGATCGCAAGATCTCACCGTCCACCTCATGTCGCTCTTTGAAATCGTCGAAGTAGTTTCGCAACTCTTCTCTGAACTTGTATTGAGGCATCGGGCGATCGATACCGCTCTCGCCGCACCATTCCTTGTACAAGGTATAGGCCTGTTTGAGCGAAACGCCATCTTGCTTCTTGAAAATATCGTAGTGCGCCTCGATGTAGTTGAAGAACACATCGGTTTGCAGCATCATCTCTGTCGGACGATATGAGCCGTAGTAGTTCTTGCCCCGCTCACGGTAAACGTCCAGACAGTGATGTGCTATAGCGCCGAGTTCGAAATTGATCTTCGCCATCAACGCGTCGTAGTGTTTTCTCGGGATCGTCACTCCCGTTGGATGAATATCGATCAGCCGTCGGATGATTCCTGACTTAGCATCAGAGATCTTAACCGGCTGATTACTGCCCATAAACAGAAACGCATTCACCCGAGCGGTGTAGCCGGGCTTATACTTCTCATTCATCGGCATGTCTTCGTGCGAAATGATCGAGTTAAGACGGGTGTTGTCCTCGATCTTGCTCAAGTCACCGTCGTGTTGGATCGCAACCAACGGATTGTTCTTGAACGCCTCGGTGGCGAACGTGCCGTTGCTCGAACCGAGAGCCTTCGCATCGAAGGTGGTGGAGTAACCAGTGAACAACATCTGGATGATGTTGATGATGGTGCCCTTGCCGGATCCAGGAAGCCCATAGAACACGACGAACTTCTGAATCTTCTTGGCATCGCCGGAGATAACCGCTCCGATAGCCCATTCGATCTTTTCTCGCTCTTCGACCGAATATAGCGTTCCTACCAGCTCGTCCCAAGCACTGTGATCCCCCGGCTCGAGTGCATATGGTAGTCGACGGCTCACATAATCCGTCTTCTTGACCTCTTGGTTGGCGAAGGTCAAGGTTTCGTCTAGCTGGTGGAAGTTGTCCGGCAGATTGTTGACGTGTTGCTGAAAGCCTGCCCACAACTTGTTGCTGCCGTTGCGGAGAAATTTGACGGTTCCCGCTCCGCCGTTCTTCTCCGCGTACTGATGTAAGTCTTCATCTACGAGACGTTGAACATCGTACTCGTCAGTGGACCAAAGGCCTTTGGACTCATCCCAAATCGCGTACACGGAATGCCCACGGATCATGATGTCCTCGAAGCGCCCCACGAGGAAATCTGGAAATATCTCGATCTCGCCTTTCTTGGCCTCCCGCGATGCAATGTAGTAGAAGTCCATACACCCTCCCCCCTAGCCTTCCAAGAGATATGCGCTCATTTGATACCAGAGCTCTACATTTCGTTGATCTTTCCGCGCACGTCTCAGCGGGAAGAGTCCCCCATGACCATCTCGATCGTAGGTTCGCCAGATGACTGTGTTGATTCGCGTATCCACCTCATCGCGGTTATATGGAAAGTGGTCGGTGCAACTCTGCAGACCGAGGTTCTCGATCAGATGCCAGAACCAAGTCGACGGATGGCCATCACCTTCGAAGGCCAACCGTCGACTCAGTCCGATCATCATCTCGAGGAAGGTACAGCCGAGCGCTAGCCAGACAGGATCGGGAGATACACCGCACTCCTCGGCCCATTCTGAACGTAGCGCTCGGCCGTCCTCCGCTCGGTTGTCGTCGTTCGGAACCAGATAGATGTACTCGATCGAGTGCATCTGCCTGAATAGGTTCCAATATGTCAGAGACTTGTTGCGTTCCTTGACGTCACCGACCTGGCTGTACAACCAGGACAAGTAGGATTCGTCAAGGTCTTCGGTCACTCATCAACACCCCACCGAGCTCGCCTGAGCTGAGGACCGTCATCCGAGTGCCGCAGACCATGAACCTCCTCCGCGTACTTACCTGTGCTGAGCGCCACCTCGTAATCCGATTCCGTTCGTTCGTTGCGGACGTAGACGATGTTGGGATCCCGAGAACCGTGCCCGAAGAGCGTGAGATTGTCCGTACCGACAACTTCCTCGACTGCGTCGATCACCTGATCCTTGTTGTCAGCCAACACGTCATCCCCTCGGTAGTAGGTCAGCGAGATCTGCTCGTGCTCGTAGGCGTTCTCCATGAACTCGTCGTGCGAGATCACGTAGGGAAACGCAGGATTGCGGCGCGCTTCCTCCGCCTCGGCATTCCAGTCGTCATCCACCAGCGGACGACCGTCGACGAAGACGTTTCGAGTCTCCTGAGGAGCCTCTTCCACCTCGATCTTGACCACGTGATCACGAATCTCCGACTTGGCCTCCTCGTTGGTCACTACCTTGTCATAACGAACCTGCTCGTTGGCTCCGGCACGATCATCCGCAACCACTTTGAGCGGTGGCTTCTCCTTCGGCTCCTTCTTACCCTGGTAGTTGTTGAGAGCCTCGTGAGCTTCCTTGACCTGCAGAGCCTCCGCCGCGCTGGCTGGCGTGGCGTAATCGCCCTCCTTGTTGCGACGAATATAGAAGGCGCGCATCTCCTCGAGCTGACGCTCCATGCTTTCTTCGTACTGCTTCTCGAGGCGCTTCTTCATGTGCTTGTAAGCCAGGAAACCGATACCCGCGCCAGCAGCCATACTTGCGCCGATAACCACCAACGCCACGACCTTCGGGTTGCGGAACGCCCGAACGCCCTGCTTGGCGACCTCCGCCGTGACCTCGACGCCCTTTTCGATCGTCTCGGGCACGACATCGGCGGCCTTCTCCAAACCGGACTCGAGAATATCCGCAGCCTTCTCAGTTCCCTCCACCACGGCGTCGATAGCCTTTTCGGTGGCGGTAACACCCTTGTCGATATCAGTCAGCACGGGACGGACTGCGTCGATCTGTGCCTGCTTTGCCATGATGAATATACCTTTCAGATACGGGTGTTGTCCGTGGTGTCCGGATCCGCCTCGGTGTCGTCAGGCGTGACGGTGTAGGTCGCGTCGTCCTTAGACGCCTCGTTCTTACGAGCCCGGCCGACCTCGAAAGTCCAGCCGTTGCCCTCCTGGAGCTTGTGGTAGACGTAGACTCCGACGGCCGCACCAGCGACGAACGGAAGAACTCGTCGGTTCTTGACCTTAACCACGACCTGAGAAGAACGCTTGGACAACTCCGCCACGTGACCCTCGAGATGAGCGAATCGAGCGTGCTGGGTCTCGAAGATTTCCATCATGGTGGTAAGAACGTCGACGACGTCCTTCTCAAACGGAGTGCTAGGAACGCTG
>Ga0196962_10000829_pt1 | contig 11128 bp, 11 predicted proteins | sample S3v_20metaG_FD_183186 | JGI IMG/M metagenome (GOLD analysis project Ga0196962, IMG submission 183186) | Soil microbial communities from Anza Borrego desert, Southern California, United States - S3+v_20 | ecosystem: Environmental > Terrestrial > Soil > Desert | place: USA: California | collected... | reverse complement strand
TGCCGAAGATTTAGACTTCGGCAGTGCCCCGCAGGATCGTCGCCCTAGATGGACAGCAGAGGGAATTCGTCACGAACGCTCTGGTGAACTTTACGCCTTCACCGGCCAGGAGGTTCCTTGTTTCGGACATGTAGCGGAGGTCAGAGACTCTCATGTCGTCGGTGAGCACGAAGAGTATGTTGGGCTTTGTGGACGGGGTTGTCTCGGCGCGGCTACGTTGCAACTGTGTGGTCGTAAGGCCCAAGCCTGTGAGCAGGCCAAACAAGACTGTGGCCGTAAGTAGCACGGATTGCTTCATCAAGGTTCCCACCCTTCTCTTGCGGGAAGGAGGAAGAACGGTGTTAGACCCTCACCTATGTGTACTTTACATCGTAACACTTCGAACCAATGGCACGCATCCCACAGATGCCAATTTCTTCGAGCCTGGATGGGCTAGCCTGTATGCTAGGTGGCTACTTCCGGAGGCGAGCTTCTTGGAACTCCTTAAGTTTGACGACTGTAGCCATTCGTGAACCAAAAGGGTTGGGTATGCGATGGCAACGACACTGTGCATGCGTTGGGAGGCGACTTTCAGTCGAGCATCTAGCAACGGTCGGTCCGGGGGGAGTTTTGCTAGACTGACCTCTCTCGCACGCCCGGAGAAGGAAGAAGCGCATGGCCGAGGTACGCAGGGTAAGGATGCTCACCGGAGGTGGCGACGCGGCAGGGTTGAACGGTGTGATCCTGGCCGGCCCCTGAGGTGCACCTTGATCTAGTCGGCGACGCACCTCTCAGCCACGTTGCGTCAGGTGTCGCTCGCGCATGTCCCTCAAGTGACCTTCCGGGATCTATTCCAAAGGATCGAGGATATGCTCGAAACCATCGACCCCGCCGTAGTAGGAGTCGGGGTCTTCCGTCTCCGAGAAGTCGGGGGCACGTAGGTCAATCGGACGGCGCGAGACACTGTGGGCTCGCGTATACTCTTCTGTGTTACGAGCGCATCGGAGGCCCTGTGCAGACACCGACGAAAGCCGAGACGCAAATCAGGCAGCGGCGCTTCACCGTGGATGATTTTCACCGCATGACCGAGGCCGGGATACTCCACGAGGACGACCGGGTGGAGTTGATAGGGGGAAAGATAGTCGAGATGAGCCCTATCGGTGGTAGGCATGCGGCGTGCGTCAGGGAGATGAACCGGCTTCTGGGCAGGCAGGTAAGCGACGAACTGCGCCTCGATGTCCAGAGTCCGGTGAGGCTGGGCGAACAAGGAGAACCACAGCCGGACCTGGCCGTGATCCGGGCCAGAGGCTACGGGGACTCGCTCCCCACACCCGAGGACGTGCTGCTCCTGATCGAGGTGGCAGACACCTCCCTCGCCTACGACCGCGACGTGAAGCTGCCGCTGTACGCCCGCGCGGGGATAGCGGAGGTCTGGCTCGTAGACTTGAACGCGTATGTGATCGAGCGCCACACCGAGCCCTCCGAGAAAGGGTACCGGCTCCTCCGGCGGGCCGGACGGGGAGAGATACTCGAGTCCGTCGTGTTGCCCACGCTCACCCTTCCGGTCGACGCCGCGCTCGGCTGATCTTCTCGCGTTCTCGCGCAGAGGTTTTGCTAGACTGAACTTTTCGACTCGCTGAACGAAGGAGGAGCCAATGGCGGAGGTACGCAGGGTCGGGATGTTGACAGGCGGCGGGGACGCGCCGGGGTTGAACGGTGTGATCCGGGCCGTTACGACCAAGTGCGTCGAGGACTACGGATACGAGGTCGTCGGCCTGAAGCGCGGTTGGAAGTCCCTACTCGACCCAGAGCCGGATACGGTCATGCCCCTCGGCGTGGATGACGTACGCTACATCCTGCAGGAGGGCGGCACGATCCTCGGCTCCTCGCGCACGAACCCCTACAAGAACGAGGGCGACGCCGAGAAGGTTGTGGGGCAGATGGAAGACTTCGGCGTCGATGCCCTCGTCGCCATAGGCGGCGACGATACGCTTGGTGTGGCAAAGCGACTCCACGACGACTTCGGGGTGCAGGTAGTGGGTTGCCCCAAGACCATAGACAACGACCTGTCAGCGACGGACACGACCTTCGGGTACGACACGGCCGTCTCCATCGCCACGGACGCCATAGACAAGCTCAGGACCACGGCGAGGAGCCACGAGAGGGTCGTCGTGGTCGAAGTGATGGGGAGGCACGCGGGTTGGATCACCTGGGGCGCAGGCCTAGCCTCCGCCGCCAACGTGACGCTCATCCCCGAAGTGGAGCCGGATCTGGACGAGATCACGCGTATCTTCGAGGAGCGCGCCGCCAAAGGTGAGAAGTGGGGCCTGGTAGCCGTCTCGGAGGGCGTCACCTTCAGCGAGGACTTCGTGACCCAGAGCGGCGAGAAAGACGAGTTCGGCCACGTCCGGTTGGGAGGCGTAGCGGAAGGGCTGGCCGGTGAGATCGAAGAGCGCACCGGCATCGAGACGCGCCACGTGGTCCTGGGTCACCTCCAGCGCGGGGGAACGCCGACCGCATTCGACCGCATCCTCTCCACCCGCTACGGCCTGCGGGCCGCCGAGGCCGTCAAAAGCGGCGAGTGGGGCAAGATGGTAGCCCTGCGCGGAAACGACATCGTGACCGTGGACCTCTCCGAAGCTACCGACGAGACCAAGACCGTCCCAGGCGACCTGTACCAGGACCTCCGCACCTTCTTCGGTTAGGAAGTGCTTTGTTCGAGGGTTTCGAACAGCAGAAGATAGAGACCCCCGGCGCCGAGATAGAGCTGGTCCACGGGGGTGATGGACCCCCGGTACTGTTCCTTCACGGTTATCCGCAGACCCACGCGATGTGGCACCTGGTGGCACCGCGGCTGGCGGAGGAGTTTACGGTAGTTGCCACCGATTTGCGGGGATACGGTGACAGTTCCAAGCCCTTCGGAGACGAGGATCATTCGACGTACTCCAAGCGGGCGATGGCCGGGGATCAGGCCGCGGTCATGGAGTCTTTGGGCTTCGACTCCTTCGCCGTCGTCGGGCACGACAGGGGCGCCAGGGTCGGGCACAGGATGGCGCTCGACCAGCCAGACCGTGTCACGAAGCTAGCCGTTCTGGATATAGTGCCCACCCGCCACATCTTCCGAACGGTAACCAAGGACCTGGCGACGGCCTACTATCACTGGTTCTTCTATATACAGCCCTACGACCTGCCTGAGACCCTGATCGGGGCCGACCCCACTTACTACCTCAGGAAGAAGCTCGGCGGCTGGGATACGAGCCTCGAGGCGTTCGCGCCCGAGGCCCTCGCCGAGTACGAACGCTGCTATCATGCCGCCACGATCCACGCGAGCTGCGAGGACTACAGGGCCGCGGCCTCCATAGACCTCGTTCACGACGAAGCGGACAGGGACGAAGGCCGCAAGGTGGATTGTCCGCTTCTGGCGCTCTGGGGCGGGCGCGGCGTGATGGAGAGGATCTACGACGTCGGGTCAGTCTGGCGCGAATACGCTAACGACGTAAGGGGGAGGCCACTCGACGCGGGCCATTACTTGGCCGAGGAACGTCCCGAAGAGACCGCACAAGAATTGAGGAGCTTTCTCCAGGGGTAGGATGTGTGATACGTAATTCAGTAGATCGCTCCAGATTTGGAGACGCGAAGCTACTGTTACAGTGGATTCCCGCTTTCGCGGGAATGCCGGGAGGCCGCAGGGTGATCTTGCGGATTCCGTAAGGGACCGACAACAAAGAGCTGAAATGCTGAATAGCTGACAAGCGACAGCCAAAGGCTGGAGCGTGCTGAAATGCTAGCAAAGAGGCTCACCCTCTTTGCAAACCACCCTGGCCGTTCTCCGAGGCGTGGGCGCCGATGCGGCGGTAGCGTTCGTAGCGGACCTCGCGGAGGGTCTGTGGGTCGGTGTCCGAGAGGCCGTCGAGCACACGATTCAGGGATCTGCCCACGGCCTCGATGGTGGAGGCTGGGTCGTTGTGGGCGCCGCCCAGGGGCTCTGGGATGATCTCGTCCACGATCCCGCGTCCCTTCATATCCGCTGCTGTCAGCTTCAGTGCTGCGGCGGCTTCGGCCGCCCGGCCGGGATCCCGGAAGATGATCGAGGCGCACGCCTCGGGCGCTATGACGGAGAGGTAGGAGTTCTCGAGCATGCCGACGTAGTCGGTGGCGCACATGGCGAGCGCACCACCGGAACAGCCCTCGCCGATGATGGCCGAGATCACGGGCACCGGGATCCTAGCCAGCGCCATGAGGTCGGCGGAGATGGCCCACGCCTGTCCTCGCTCCTCCGCGCCTCTCCCGGCGAACGCACCCGGTGTGTCCACGAGCACTACTACAGGCAGCCCGAACCTGGCAGCGAGCTCGTAGAAGCGCTTCACCTTGCGGTAGCCCTCGGGATGGGCCATCCCGAAGTTGCCCTTCACGCGGCTGTTGACGTCCTTTCCTTTGTCGTGGCCAACGAGGACGACGTTATGATCCCCGATCCTGGCCAGTCCGCCCCGCACGGCGGGGTCGTCGCCGAAGAACCTGTCGCCGGAGAGCTCGTAGAAATCGTCGGCCAGGGCGTCGCGGTAGGCCCTGAAGTTCGGACGCTCGGGGTGGCGGGCCACCTGCACGCGCTGGTAAGGGGAGAGATTGGAGTAGATGCGCCTACGGGCCGCGTCGAGGGCCTCTTCGAGACGGGAGATCTCCCCCCGCAGCTCTTCGCTCGGGCCGGCGAGGCGCCTGAGCTCCGCAATGCGCTCCTCGAAGTCCTTGATCGGGCGCTCGAAGTCGAGGATCACGGCAGGAACCCCAGCAGCCGTTCGAGGTCTCCCTTGAGGCTGAGACGGTGCACGATGCGGTCGACCATCCCGTGTTCTCTCTGGAACTCGGCCGTCTGGAAACTCTCGGGGAGGCGTTCCTTGGTCGTCTGCTCGATGACCCGCGCTCCAGTAAACCCGATCCTGGCCCCTGGCTCGGCAAGAACCACATCGGCCGCCGTCGCGAACGAGGCTGTAACACCGCCGAAGGTGGGATCCGTCAGGACAGAGACGTAGGGCAAGGACCCCTCGACGTAGCGCGAGAGGGCGACGCTGGTCTTCGCCATCTGCATGAGCGAGTAGACGCCCTCGAACATCCTGGCCCCTCCCGAAGCCGACACGATAACGAGCGAAAGCTCCTCTGCACCTGCGAGCTCGATAGTCCTCGCTACCCTCTCCCCGACTACGCTCCCCATCGAACCCCCGATGAACCTGAAGTCGAGCGCGGCGAGCGCCACCTGCCTCCCCCCTATGGCGCCGGTCCCACTCAGGATGGCGTCGTCGAGTCCCGTCTTGGCACGCGCCTTCTCCAGCCTCTGACGGTAATCCTCGAACCCGAGTGGGTCGTCGGCGACGATGCCCCCGTCCCGCTCCTGGAAACTGCCCGCGTCCGTAAGGAGCCTTATCCTCTCCGGAGCGGAGAGCGGGTAGTGAAACTCGCAGTTGGGACAGACGTTGAAGCGGGCCCTGAGGTCCTTCTCGTAGATCGGCTCCCCGCAGTGCTCGCACTTGGTGAAGACCGAGTCCATCGGGCCGACGCCGCTCTCGGTCTCTGGCGCGCTTCTGGAGTACTCCCTGCGCTTACTGAGCCAGTTCCTGATACTAACCTCCAGCCTTCACGACCCCGGAGAGCGCCTCGCGCACCTCGCGCAACCATCCGCCGGCCCTCTCGGGCCCGCCCTCCCCGACGAGACGCATGAGCTTGCTCCCGATTATGATCCCATCGGCCTCCTGCGCGGCCTCCACGGCGGCCCCGGCCGAACCGATCCCGAAGCCGAGCGCCACCGGCGCATCGGTCCTCGCACGAACGCGTCTGAGAAGCTCGACAGCGCCAGGGGGCAAGGTGTCGCGCACGCCGGTTACCCCGGCTACGGAGACGCAGTACACGAACCCGGTCGCCATCTCGCCGACGCGCGAGACGCGATCGTCTGTCGAGGTCGGCGCGACGAGCGGGCAGAACGCGACGCCGGCCTCGGCTGCCAGCTCTGCGAACCTGTCCGCTTCGTCTACGGGGAGGTCGGGGATCACGATCCCCGAGACCCTGGCTGCTGCTGCCTCCTGCAAGAACTGTTCGACGCCCCGCACAAAGATTACGTTGAAGTAGAGCAAGAAGACTACGGGCACCCTTCCCGAGAACGCCGAGGCGAGTTCCAGGCAGTACTCGAGGTCGGCCCCGTTGGCGAGGGCGTGCGTCGTCGTGTCCTGGATCGTCGGCCCGTCCGCGAGCGGGTCGGAGAAAGGAACCCCGATCTCCAGCACATCGGCACCCGCCTCCAGGTATGCCTCCCCCACCTCCCGCGCTCCCTCCAGCGTCGGATACCCGCCGGTCAGGTAAGGTACGAGCGCGGTCCGCCCTTCCCGGAAAGCGCTCCTTACGCGTTCGCCGTTCAAGAGGATACTTCGTCAGAGGGGGTCGAGGGATCAGCGGCGGACACGACGTCTGCTTCTTCCGAGCCGATGCCGAGCGCGTTCGCCGCGACCTCGACGTCCTTATCTCCGCGTCCCGAGATGTTGATGACCATGTTCTTTCCCCGCCCGAGCTCTCTGGCCACCTTCTCGGCGTGGTAGATGGCGTGCGCCGTCTCGAGCGCCGGGATTATGCCTTCCAGACGCGAGCACGTCTGGAGCGCACCGAGCGCCTCCTCGTCGGTTACGCTCGCGTACTCGGCGAGGCCCTCGTCCTTGAGATACGCGTGCTCGGGCCCTGTGGCGGGGTAGTCGAGGCCGGCCGAGATGGAGTGGGCCTCGCGGATCTGGCCCCCCTCCGTCTGCAGGACGTAGCTCATGGCCCCGTGCAAGACGCCGAGTCTCCCTTCCGCCAGAGACGCCCCGTGCTCTCCGGTGGCGAGCCCGCGCCCCGCCGCCTCTACGCCTACGAGCCTGACGTTCTCCCTACCGACGAACGGGTGGAACGCGCCTATAGCGTTCGAGCCCGCGCCGACGCAGGCGACGATGGCGTCAGGGTCGCCGCCGAGACGCTCGCGGCATTGGGCCTCTATCTCCGTCCCTATAACGGCCTGGAAGTCGCGCACGATCGTGGGGTAAGGCGCCGGTCCGACGACGCTCCCAATGATGTAGTGGGTGTCCTCGACGTTCGCCACCCAGTCCCTTATCGCCTCGTTGACGGCGTCTTTGAGGGTGCGCGAACCGCTCAGGACGGGCACGACCTCGGCCCCGAGGAGCTTCATCCGCACGACGTTCAGCCTCTGGCGGCGGGTGTCCTCCTCGCCCATGTAGACGATGCACTCCTTGCCGTAGAGGGCCGAGACGGTGGCCGTTGCGACGCCGTGCTGGCCCGCGCCGGTCTCCGCGATTATGCGTTCCTTGCCCATCCTGTCGGCGAGCAATATCTGGCCCAGGGTGTTGTTGATCTTGTGCGCGCCCGTGTGCGCGAGGTCCTCGCGCTTGAACCAGACGTTGGCCCCGCCCCACCTCTCGGTCAGGCGCTCGGCGAACATGAAGGGAGTCGGCCTGCCGACGAAGTCCCTCGCCAGGCGGTCCCTTTCTTCGCCGAACTCGGGGTCGTCCCTGTAGCGTTCGTAGGCCTCTTCGAGCTCTTCGAGGGCGTGTATCAGGGTCTCGGGCACGTAGCGGCCCCCGAACGGGCCGAAGTAACCCTTCTCAGTCTCTTGCCGCAAGGACGAACCTCCGCACCCGCTCACCGTTCTTCCTGCCTGGCCGATCCTCAAGGGAACTCGACGCGTCCACCCCGTAGGGATCGAAGAACTCGATCGCTTCACGCACGTTCTCCGGGCCCAGCCCACCAGAGACGACGATGTTATCACGTCCGGTGAAGGACTTCGCCACCCCCCAATCGAACCGCTCGCCCGTGCCTCCTCGCGCCCTCTCGCTGTACGCGTCGAGCAGGATCAGGTCGGCCCCGTATCCGTCCAGCGCCTCGAGTGAGCCAGCATCTCTTACCCGCAGTGCTTTCATGACTTTGACGCCACCCTGCCGTATGGCGGTTACATCCTCGGGAGTCTCTTCACCGTGGAGTTGCGCGAGGTCCAGCCCGACCTCGCGGGTGATCCTCAAGATCTCGGCCGGCTCCTCGTCCACAAACACCCCGACCTTGACGATGTTCTCGGGTAACGCCAGGGAGATACGGCGGGCCTCTTCGAAGTCCACGCGACGCGGGCTCTCGGCGAAGACGAGTCCGACGGCGTCGGCCCCTGCGTCCGCGGCCGTGCGGGCATCTCCGGCGTTGGTTATGCCGCAAATCTTGACCAGAGTCATAACCCCAAGTGTACCCTGTTCGTCGGCGGCGAGAGACAGCACCTCGGGGAGGATCCGGGCACGCCGCGTGTAGGAGTTAATGATCTCGTAATGTGCAGGCAATCGCGGCGCAAGATTTGCCTTATAGATTACTATTCGCGGGTGGGGCGCCGAGAGGACCAGAGCCGGAAGGAGACTGATTGCGACCCGAAGATATCATCGCGCGGGCTGCGGAGGTGTTGCGGGAGAACGACATGGGCGGGTGGACCCGCGCCTCCCCCACGCTATACCCGCACCAGTGGAGCTGGGACACGGCCTTTATAGCCATCGGTCTTGCCCACCTCGACACGGGGCGCGCCGCGGGGGAGATCCGGACCCTGCTCGAGTACCAGTGGAATAACGGCAAGATCCCGCACATCGTCTTCAACCCGGATGCGCCTCCGGAGAGCTACTTTCCTGGTCCCGAGCACTGGGCGAGCGCCGCCGACTCCCCTGACGCCCCGTCCGGTCCTTCCGTCACCAGCGGCCTGTGCCAACCTCCGGTGCACGCGCTCGCGGCCAGGCGCATACTCACGGTCGCCGAGGCCAGGGGCGATGGGGTTGCCGAAGCCAGGGGGTTCCTCGGCGAAGTCTATCCCAAGCTCTTTGCCTGGCACCGCTACCTTGCCACCGCCCGTGACCCGGAAGGTTCGGGGCTCGTGACCATCTACCATCCCTGGGAGAGCGGCACCGACAACTCCCCGCGCTGGACCTCTGCGCTGGAGCGGGTCGAGGTCGGAGAAATACCCGACTACGAGCGTCTGGACCTGGATCACATCCCCGACCCCGCGGAGCGACCGACGGGCTACGAGTACGACCGCTTTATCTGGCTGGTCGAGGTCATCAAGCACGCCCGCTGCGACGATGCCGTACTTTACCGGACGAGCCCGTTTCTGGCCAAGGACGTGCTGGCGAGCGCGATCCTGGTGCGGGCCAACGAGGCTCTGCTCGACGTGGCCGATGTCCTCGGCGCTCCGGAGGAAGAAAGAACGATCATCCGGGCCTGGATCGAACGCGGGCGAGGAGGGCTCGAGGAACGTTGGGACCCCGAACTGGGCCTGTGCCTCGACTACGACCTGCGGGCCGGCGAATCCCTTGTGGCCCGCACCATCGCCGGCTTCGCACCGATCATAGCCGGTACCGGAGACATAGACCATCTGGAGAAGGGTCTCCGGGTTCTCGAATCGCACGCTTTCACGGGCAACCCCGATCTCCGCAGGCCGCTTCCTCCGAGCACCAGCCCGGACGACCTGGGCTTCCTTCCCCGCAACTACTGGAGGGGTCCTATCTGGCCCGTGATGAACTGGCTCTTGTGGTGGTCTCTGGAGAGCTCGGGACAAAGGAAAAGAGCAGCCTGGCTCAAGGACCACGCCGTCGCGCAACTCGCTGACGGCCGCTTTGGAGAGTACTACGAGCCATTCACGGGCGAGGCTTTGGGCTCCGACGATCAGTCGTGGACGGCGGCCGTGGCCCTCGACTGGCTGGCGAACGGAGAGTCACCTTTACCCACGCTATAATCCGAGGGGAGGTAGAGAAGAGGTGCAAGCTTCCGTGGCGAAGGTCCTGATCGTCGACGACGAGCCGAACATCAGGGAAGTCGTTGGCCTCTATCTGAGACGTGATGGCCACGACACTGTCTCCGCCGCCGACGGCGAAGAAGCGCTCGAGGTCTTTCGAGAGACCGAACCAGATCTCGTGGTACTCGACCTGATGCTCCCCAAGATGAGCGGTCTGGAGGTATGCCGCCGGATGCGGGCAGCCCGGCGGGTGCCCTTGATCATGCTCACGGCCCGCGGCGAGGAAGAGGAGCGTATTGTGGGCCTCTCACTCGGCGCTGACGACTACGTCGTGAAGCCTTTTTCCCCCCGCGAGTTGGCCGCCCGGGTCGCCGCGGTTTTGCGGCGCGTGGAAGAATCGTCGGGAGGCGTGGACCAGCGGGTGCTCTCGTTCGACGGATTGCGGATAGACCCGAACACGCGCGAGGTCCTGGTGTTGGGAGAGCCGGTGACGCTGACGGCCAGGGAGTTCGACCTTCTGCACCGGCTCGCCTCGAGTCCTGGCAGGGTCTACACGCGTGACCAGCTGATGGAGTCGGTGTGGGGATACACCTTCTCCGCGGACACGAGCACCGTCACCGTTCACGTGCGACGGCTGCGCGAGAAGGTGGAGCCCGACCCGGCAAAGCCCCGCTACCTGCAGACCGTCTGGGGCGTCGGATACAAGTTCGGCGGATGAAAAGGACGCTCCGGACCGCCGGCGTAGCGTTTGCGTTCCTCACCGGTTCGCTGGCCCTGGCCATCCTCGCCGCTTCGCTATTCGGCGTGCCTGTCTCCGACCTGACGGCCGTGGCCGTGTTGCTCGGCGTGGCCGGCGGAGGAAGCGGACTCCTGGCGCTGATCCTGATCCGCCCCACCGTCCTCGGGCGGCTGGGCGGCGTGAGGGCGCAGCTCGTGGGGGCTGGCCTGATCGGGAGCCTCCTGCTCCTAGGGATGATGCTCGCGGGCGCGAGGGCCATGTTCATCTCGGGACACGACCTCTCGCTGCTGTTGACGATGTTGACCTTCGCGGCGGCCCTCTCGGTCGGTTTCGCCCTGCTCTACGCGATGCCGCTATCCAGCCGAATCCAACGCGTGCGGGCCGGGACGGAAAGGATCGCAGGGGGCCAACTGGGATCGGAGGTTCGTGTCGAGGGCCACGACGAGGTCGCCGGACTTGCCGACGACTTCAACCGTATGGTCAGGGCCCTAGAAGATGCGGCCGAGCGCGAGCGCGAGATGGAGCAGGCGCGCCGCGACCTCGTTGCCTCAGTCTCGCACGACCTGCGAACCCCGCTCGCCTCGACGAGGGCCCTGATCGAAGCCCTCGCTGACGGCGTCGCCGCGGAC
>Ga0196962_10000828_pt1 | contig 11140 bp, 7 predicted proteins | sample S3v_20metaG_FD_183186 | JGI IMG/M metagenome (GOLD analysis project Ga0196962, IMG submission 183186) | Soil microbial communities from Anza Borrego desert, Southern California, United States - S3+v_20 | ecosystem: Environmental > Terrestrial > Soil > Desert | place: USA: California | collected... | reverse complement strand
CGGCCGAGATTCTCGCCGTCGAGATCGAGGCGACGGGCGCGAGCGAGATCGCGCGGCGCGCGCGCGGCACCCCGCGCATCGCCAACCGCCTGCTCCGCCGCGTGCGCGACTACGCCGAGATCGAGTACGACGGCCGCATCAGCCGCGAGGTCGCGCGCCGCGCGCTCGACGAGATGGAGGTTGACCGCTTCGGCCTCGACGAGATCGACCGCAAGCTCCTGACGACGATCATCGAGAAGTTCGACGGCGGCCCCGTCGGCGTCGGCACCATCTCGGCCTCGATCAGCGAGGAGCGCGAGTCAATCGAGGAGATCATCGAGCCGTACCTCATCCAGATCGGCTTCCTCAACCGCACCCCGCGCGGCCGCGTCTGCACGCCCGCGGCCTACAAGCACATGGGCTTCGCGGCGCCGAAGAAGAGTAGCCAGTAGTCGGTAGGCTCCGCGCTACGACGGCTGACGCTGACACTCGGACGATTCGCTAAGGGAGGTATTTCTACTGGCTACTGTCTGCTGCTTTTCAGATTTCGGCCCTGCTGCGTGACACGGGGCCGAAAAGCGCCGGGCGGGCGCGCGGGGGAGGATCGGGAGCCTCCCCCGCGGCCCGCCTCGGTGCATAAAGGGTGACGGGCGTTAGGCGTCGGGGAAGACAGCTTTGCTTCCCCGACGCCTGACGCCCGTCACCCTCTTCATTTGAATTCGAGGGTGACATCGGCCGTCCGCTTGTCGTGGTCGACTCTGACGGACGGGGCGACTTTGGCGAAGGTGGGCTTGCGGCCTTCGCGGAGGATGTCTTTGGCGAACTCCTGCACGTTCTTCCTGACGAACTCCTCCGGGTAGCCTTCGTCGTAGGGCTCGCCGGGGAGGATGCGCCAGCGCACCTTGAGGTTGTTGGTGTCGCGCTCGTCGAGGCCGTCGAGCGTGAGCGTGCCCATGCGGTACTGCGGCCCCTCCTCGACGTTGATGCGGTAGCGGACGCGGCGGCTGGCGTCGTCGAACTCGGGCGCGGTGGTGAGCCGCGCCGCCAAGTAGCCCTTGCGGCCGTAAGCCTTCCGCACCGCCGCCAGACCCTTTTCGAGCCGGGACGTGCCGGCCACGTCGCGCAGCCTGATGCCGAGCGCGAGGTCGAGTTCCTGCGGCGTCATGGCCTGCTGGCCCGCCCACTCGGCCCCGCCCCAGACGTAAATCGAGCCTTCGTCCACCGTGGTCGAGACGGCCAGACCCTGCGCGCAATCTTCCGTCGGCGCGGCCCGCGTCACGCGCGGCGGCGCGAACGAGGCGCGCAGCATCCCGCGCTCGTGGTAGAGCGGCAGGAGCGTCGATTCGAGGAAGCCCACGACGAAGATGCGCGAGTATTCGTTGTCGAAGACCGGCGTGGATTTCCGCACCAGCTCCTCCTCGGTCAGCGCGCGCGCGCCGGGGAAGCTGAGCGAGCAGACGCGCAGGGCCGCGCCCTTGACGGTGAAGACGTGCTCGGGGTGGCGGCCCGCCGGGTCGGACGAGGGCATGTACTCGACCGTGCCCTCGACCTTGCGCTCGCGCAGCAGCTCCTGCAAAGCCTTCGTGATCTCTTCGGTGGCGCCGCCCGACTCGGGCGCGGTGCCGTCGAAGGTGGGCACGCGGCGGCGCACGGCCGCGCCCAGCTCTTCGTCCGTGAACCAGACGAAGTTGTCGAAGACGACGCGCACGCCCCCGCGCATCTCCTCGACCTTGAAGGTGAGGACGGCCGCGTCGGTCGTGCCCTTGATGGTGTAGCCGAGGTTGCGGAAGAGGCCCGAGTTGGTGAGGCGCTGGGCGGACTCCTCGATCTGTTCGAGGGTCGCGGTCTGCCCGGCCTGAAGCCCGCTGCGGGCGAGCGCGTCGTCGCGCGTGACGCGCTCCAGCCCCTCGAACTCGATCTTCGCGAGCCGCATCGCCTGCGCCGGCGGCGACTGCGCCGGGGCGAGCGCGGGGGCGAGGAGGGCGGCGGCCATGAAGACGAGCCGCGCGGCGGCGCGGGGGCGCGAAGAGGTCTTGAGGTCTCTCATCGTTAGGGTTCGGCGTTGAATGAAATTCAGGAGGAGACGACGGACATCTTAACAGCTTCGCGGCGCGAAGCGGAAAAGCGTGAGGGCGGCGCGCCGCTCAGCCCTGCGCCTCAAGGATGCGGGCGCGCAGCTCGCGGACGGCTTCGCGGAGGCCGGTGAGGACGGCGCGGGCGACGACGTTGTGGCCGATGTTGAATTCGGTGATCTCGGGGACGGCGGCGACGGCCCCGACGTTGCGGTAGGTGAGGCCGTGGCCGGCGGCGACGTGCAGGCCGTACTGGGCGGCGAGCGCGGCGGCTTCGCGCAGGCGGTGCAGCTCGGCGGCGGCGCGGGCGCGCCCCTCGGCGTGGACGGCGCGCGCGCCCAGAGTGGCCTCGGCGTAGGCGGACGTGCAGAGCTCGACCTGCCGCGCGCCCGCGTTGTGGGCGGCCTCGACCTGCCGCGCGTCGGGGTCGATGAAGAGGCTGACGAAGAGGCCGCCTTCGCGCAGGGCCTCGACGGCGCGGCGCGTCGCGTCGAAGTTCTCGGCCGCGTCCAGACCGCCCTCGGTCGTGATCTCCTCGGGCCGCTCGGCGACGAGCGTGACGGCGTCGGGGCGCGAGTCGAGCGCGATTTGGACCATCTCGTCGGTGGCGGCCAGCTCGACGTTGAGGTAAGTGGTGACGACGCGGCGCAGCGTGAAGAGGTCTTCGTCCTGAATGTGGCGGCGGTCGCCGCGCAGGTGGACGGTGATGCCGTCGGCCCCGGCCTCCTCGCACAGCGCGGCGGCCGCCGCGACGCTCGGCTCCGGCGCGCGCCGCGCCTGACGGACGGTCGCCACGTGGTCGATGTTGATGTTGAGTCGCGCGGTCATGCGGAAGGAGGTTAGGCGAAAACCTGCGGCGCTCAAGTGCCATTTTCGCGCGGCCGGAGCGTACCACTCGGGCGGAGCGCGCCTCCCGCGCGGGGGAAGAAAGTTCTCACACGGGGGAAGGATTTGCGCGGCCGGCGGCGCAAAGTTCCCGCGCGGGGGAACAGTCTTCCCCCGCGCGGGAACTTCCTTCCCTCTCGCCGGAAGAACGTTCGCCCGCGCCGGAAGAAAGTTTCCGCGGGCCGGGAGGTCTGCGCCGGGCGCGCGTTAAATCCGCTGGCCGGCGAGTTCGGGCGAAACGTCGCTTTCGAGTTCGGCCTCGCCGGGCGGGAGGGGCCTTCGGCCACGGACGCGGGCGGAGGTCTCGCGCGCCCCGCGGACGGCTTCGTCGTAAAGCCCCTGCCGCGCGTGGCGGCGAATCTGGCGCAGCTCGCGGAAGCCGTCGAGGCCGGTCTTGAAGCCGACCTTGCTGCCCTCCACGTCGTCCCAGCGCACGGGGCGTTCGAGCATCCGCAGGCCGGCGCGGTGCGCGACGTAGAGCAGCTCCACGTCGAAGCCGAAGCGGTCGATCAGGGCGCCCTCGACGACGGGGCGGCAAACGTCCATGCGGAACGCCTTGAAGCCGCACTGCGTATCCCAGAAGGGCAGGCCGGTGAGGAGGCGCACCATCAGGTTGAAGGCGCGGCCGCTCTGCTCGCGCACCCACGGCTGGCGCACGCCGATGAGCTTGCGGTTGAGGGCGCGCGAGCCGAAGGCCACGTCGTACTGGCCGGCGCGGATCGGCTCGACGATCTTGGGGGCCTCGGTGATGGGCGACGAGAGGTCTGCGTCGGAGAAGAGCGCGACGGGGGCGCGGGCGGCGAGCAGGCCGGCGCGCACGGCGTGGCCCTTGCCGCGGTTCGGGCGGACGCGGATGACGCCCGACTCGACGCGGTCGCTGCGGCGCGTGGCGAAGATCTCTTCGGAGACGCGGGCCGTCTCGTCGCGCGAGCCGTCGTCGACGACGATCAGCTCGGAGCGGCCGCGCTGGGCTTCGAGGTAGTCGAAAACCTTTTCGAGCGAGCGGCCGATGCGCGCCGCCTCGTCGTAGGCGGGGATGATGACGGAGAGGGAGAAGGACATCTGTAGGAAACTTCCGCGTGTGAAATCTGCGGCCGCCGCGGGCGGCGAAACCGGGCGCAAGAATATAGCACAAGCGGCGAAGCGCCCGAAATTAACCGCGGCGGCGCGTTTAAAACGAGCCCCGCGCCTCTGTGGTTAATCCTTTCCGGGGTGGTAAAATCGTCGCGTCTCCGTTTTGTCACAAGGGTCTTCGAGGAGCGGTATGAGCAGCAAGACTTTCTGGCGCGCGGCGGCCGTGGCCGTCCTGCTGGCCGCCACTTTGGTGGGCGGCATCGCGGGGCGGCGCGCCTTCGGCGTGAGGAGCGGCGACGGGCACGCCGTCGAGGCGGCCTTTCAGGAGGCGCTCAGGGTGGTCGCCGAGAACTACGTCGATCCGCCCCAGTACGAGAAGGCGAGCGAGGCGGCCATACAGGGCATGCTCTGGTCGCTCGACCCGCACTCGAACTTCTTCACGAAGGAGCAGTACCAGCGGCTCCTCCAAGATCAGGAGTCGCGCTTCACCGGCATCGGCGTCTCCATCCTGCGCCACCGCGACGGCGTCTACGTCCAGACCCCTCTGCCGAACACGCCGGCCGCGCGCGCCGGCCTGCGCTTCGGCGACCGCATCGTCGAGGTGGACGGCAAGGACGCGCGCGAGTGGACGACGCCGCAGGTCTCGAAAGAGGTGCGCGGCCCCGAGGGCGAGCGCGTCACGATCAAGGTCGAGCGCGCCGGCTCGGAGGCGCCGCTCTTCTTCACCATCGTCCGCGCCTCCGTGCCGCAGCCCTCGATCCGCAACGCCTTCATGGCGCGGCCCGGCGTCGGCTACGTCGGCCTCACGGGCGGCTTCACGCAGACGAGCGGCGAGGAGCTGGCGCAGACGCTCGAACGCCTCCGCGGCGAGGGGATGCGGCAGGTCGTCCTCGACCTCCGGAACAACCCGGGCGGGCTGCTGGGTCAGTCCATCGAGGTCGCGGGCCGCTTCGTCTCGAAGGGGAAGACCATCGTCTCGGTGCGCGGGCGCGACGAGTCCGAGGTGCGCGAGTACAAGAACACCTCCATCGAGCCGGTTGACCACCCGCTCGTCATCCTCATCAACCGCAACTCGGCCTCGGCCTCCGAGATCGTCGCCGGGGCCGTGCAGGATCACGGCCGCGGCCTCATCGTCGGCGAGACCTCGTTCGGCAAGGGGCTCGTCCAGCGCGTCTTCCAACTGCCTTACGGCGCGGGCCTGACGCTGACGACCGCCAAGTATTACACGCCTTACGGCCGCCTCATCCAGCGCGACTACTCCGGCGGCTCGCTCTACGATTACTACGTGCGCCACGACCCGGCGGCCGACGCGCGCCCGCCCAGCCGCCCGACCAACGTCCAGCCGCCGAACGAGGCCGCGCCCTCGCCGACGCCTTCGCCCACGCCGGCGCCGACGGGGCCGGCCATCCGCACGGCCGCCGGCCGCGTCTTCTACGGCGGCGCAGGCATCACGCCCGACTACGAGGTGAAGCCGCTCGAAGTGGCCACGCCCGTGCGCGCGCGCATCGCCGAGGAGTCTTTCCACTTCGTGCGCCGCCTCGTCGCCGGGCAGGTCGCGGGGCTGGAGGGCTACCGGCTGACCGAGGGGCCGCAGTTCGCGCGCTACCCGCGCCCGACCGACCTGCCCGTCAACGACCGCCTCGTCGAAGCCTTCCGCGACTTCGCCCGCCGCGACCCCGAGAGCGGGCTGACGCCGTCGCAGCTCGAAGCCGAGGCGGACTACGTCCGGCTGCGGCTGCGCGACGACATCGTGACGGCGGCCTACGGCGGCGACGCCTCGGGCCGCTTCCTTTTGGAGAGCGACCCGCAACTGCTGCGCGCCCTCGAACTGCTCCCCGAGGCCCGCGCCCTCGCCGAAAACATCGGCCGCGGCCTCGCGCTCAAATAAAGACGCCTGACACCCGACCGCCGTTTCTTATGCCCCTGCCGGTAGCGCACGGACTGTTGGGCGCGTGCGTGGTCGCGGCCCTGCAACCCCGAAAGTTCATGGCGACGTCGGGCCGCCTCTTCGCCTGCCTGCTCGCCGGGGCGGCGCTCGCCAACGCGCCCGACTTCGATTTCCTGCTCGTCTTCACCCTCCCCTCGAAAGGCTGGCACCGCGGCTTCACACACTCGCTCTGCTTCGCGCTCCTGCTGTCGGCGGCGCTCGCCCTCTGCCTCCCGCGCGGGCGGCGCGTGAAGGCCGCCGTCTACGGGCTGGCCTTCGCGTCGCACGGGCTGCTCGACTGGGCGACGACGAAGGAGGGCGGCGGCGTCGAGCTGCTGTGGCCCTTCACCGGCGAGCGGTTCGTGCCGGGCTGGCTCGGCCTCTCGGAAATCCCTTCGAGGCTGCCGGCCGCGGCCGTCCTGAAGTTCATCGCCGTCGAGTTCGCGCTCTTCGCGCCGCCGCTCGCGGCCCTTCTGCTCTGGCGCGGGCTGTGGCCGAAGCCCACGGGGAAGGATCGAAGTGACGGAGCGTGAACCCGCGCCGGCGCCGAAAGCGCCGAAGGCTCTGACCGAGGCGGGGCTGCGCCGCGCGGCCCGCGCTCTGGCGGAGCGAGACGGCGACCTCGCGCGCGTGCTCGAACGCCACGGGCCGCCGCCGTTGTGGGCGCGCGAGCCCGGCTTCGCCACGCTCGTCCTCATCATCCTCGAACAGCAGGTGTCGCTCGCCTCGGCGCGGGCGACCTTCGCGCGCCTGCTCGCGGCGGCCTCGCCGCTCACCCCGCAAAGCCTCCTCGCCCTCGACGACGCGACGCTGCGCGCCGCCGGCTTCAGCCGCCAGAAGGCCGCCTACTGCCGCCACCTCGCCGGCCTCATCGGCGAAGGCAGTCTCGACCTCGAAGCGCTCGGGCGCGCGGGCGACGCCGAGGCGCGCTCCGAGTTGTTGAAGGTCAGGGGCGTCGGCCCGTGGACGGCGGACATCTACCTGCTGATGGCGCTGCGGCGCGCGGACGTGTGGCCGAGCGGCGACCTCGCCCTCGCCGTCGCCGCCCACGAGGTCAAGCGCCTCCCGTCGCGCCCCACCCACCCGCAACTCGACCGGCTCGCCGAAGGCTGGCGGCCCTTCCGCGCCGTCGCCGCCCGCATGCTGTGGCAGCATTATCTGGGCAGGCAGTAGCCGGCGGTCGGTAGCCGGCGGGGTGAAACAATTTCGGCGGGCGTTGAGGCACGGAGCCGAACGCCCGCCGAAAGTTTTCCGCCGACCGACGACGAATCCCTACCGCCTGACCCTCCTGCGCCGCGCGTTGGGGCGGGCGGCGTCGGGGCGGCCGAGGAGGGGGAGCGCGCGGCCGTCGGCGAGGGCGCGCCCCTCCTCGATGCTGCGGACGCTGACGACGAACTGCGTGCGGCGCGTGACGCGGTCGAGCATCCGCTTGAGCGTGTCGTCGTCGAGGTCGTCGGCCGCGACGCCGGCCGAGCGCAGCTCTTCGCGCAGGCGCCCGACCGTGTTGGTGCGCCGGTCGTACACGTCCGGGTAGATGTGGAGCACGCCGCCCTCGACGACGAGCGTGTCGTAGTTGATGTCAACGGGCACGCTGGTTTCGAGGTCGGCGACGAGCGTGCGCCTCGAACGCTTGGCGGCGGCGATCTGCCGCGCCGAGACCGGGTAGCCGTGCGCGGCGTTGAGCTTCTCGGCGAGGTCGTAGAGGTCTGAGCGCAGCATCCTCACGCAGCCGTGCGAGACGAGGTTGCCGAGGTCTGTGGCGGCGGCCGCCTGATGGATGAGGTAGGCGTCGCCGAGCGGGATTTTGACCTTGCCGAGCGGGTTGCGCGGGTCGCTGGCCTTGATGACCTCGCCGGGCTTGACGCCCTTGCGGCCGCGCACCCAGTCGCTCGAAGGCGGAATCCACGCCGGGTTCCAGATGACCTCGCCCGCCTCGCGCTCGCCGATGTAGATCGGGTAGTCCTTCATGCCGACGCCGACCGGGTAGGTCTTCACCTCCCTGCCGTTCTGCCACAGCGTCAGGCGGAACGAAGGGACGTTCAAGGTGAGGCGGATGTCGGGCTGGTTCGGCTCGAACTCGGCCCGCTCGATGCGGCCGCCGGTCAGGCGGTCGGAGCGCTCCGACTCGAAGCGGTCGTAGCGGATGAAGTTCTGCTGCTGCGCGCGCGCGCCCCCGGCCGCGAAGAGCGAGCCGAGGACGGCGGCGGCGATAAGAGTCCGTCGTGAAAACATGAGTCGAACTGTCCCTCCCTAAACGTAAACTTCGCGGCCGCGGAAGGGAGAGGCGGCGCGCCTGTCGGGTGCGGGGATTCAGGGGTTGGTATTGTTATCCAACGAAAAGGTTGTCCGGCGCAACCCGGCGGAGCGGTTGCGGGTCGCGGGCGAGAGACGGTTCCGAGTTTAAAGTCGCGGGTTCCATCGTCGTCTGAACTCGAAACTTTAAACCCGGAACTTATTTATTCCGCAGCAGGGGCAGGGTGACGGTGAAGGTCGCGCCGCGGCCGTGGCCTTCGGACTCGGCGCGGACGCGGCCGCCGTGCAGCTCGACTAAGTGGCGGACGATGGCTAACCCCAGTCCGAGTCCGCCGTGCTCGCGCGTGATGGCCCCGTCGGCCTGCCGGAAGCGCTCGAAGACGTGGGGCAGGAACTCGGGCGCGATGCCGGCCCCCTCGTCGGCCACGGCGAGTTCGGCGTGGCCGTCGCGGCCGGCGAGCCGCACCTCGACGCTCCGGCCGTGCGGCGTGAACTTGATGGCGTTCGAGAGCAGGTTCCAGACCACCTGCTGCAAGCGGTCGGCGTCGCCCGCGACCGGGCCGGGCTGCCCTTCGAGCGCGAGCCGCAGGAGGACGCCGCGCGCCTCGGCCGCGGGCCGCAGGCTCTCGACGGCCGCCTCGACGACCGGGGCCAGCTCGACCGGCGCGACGTTCAGGCGCAGCTTCCCCGTGACAATGCGCGACACGTCGAGCAGGTCGTTGATGAGCCGCGTCTGCGCCGCCGCGTTGCGCTCGATGGCTTCGAGCGCGCGCGCCGTCACCTTCGGGTCGAAGCTCTCGGTGCGGAGCAGCTTCGCCCAGCCGAGGACGGAGGTCAGCGGCGTCCGCAGCTCGTGCGAGAGTGTGGCGAGGAACTCGTCCTTGAGCCGGTTGGCCTCCTGCGCCTCGCGGTAGAGGCGCGCGTTCGAGACGGCGAGCGCGGCGCGGCGCGCGAGGTCTTCGGCCGTCGCCACGTCGGCCGGGGTGAACTTGCGCGCGGGCTCGACGAGGCAGAAGGTGAGCGCGCCGATGGTCTGCTCGCGCGCCGCGAGCACCACCGTCAAAAGCGAGTGGGCGCGGAGGCGGCGCATGAACTCGAAGTGGTCGGGGCCGCCGGCGGCCGCGCGCAGCCACTCCTCCGTGACCTCGGGGACGAACTCGGTCCTGCCCGTGCGGAGCGCCCGCGCCACCGCGTCGTCTCCCAAGTCGCGCGGCGGCGCGGAGCGCCAGACCCCGTCGAACTCCTCGTTCGTCTCCGGGTCTTTGTGCTTCCACGCGACGCGCTGAATCCTGCCGCCGGGGGCGACGAGGTCGAAGAAGCAGTAGTCGGCGAGGGCCGGGACGGCGAGGTGCGCGACCGTCTCCAGCGTCGTCTCGTATTCGAGCGACGAGTCGAGCGCGGCGCTGGCGCTGGCGAGGAAGGCGGCGCGCCCCTCGGCCCCTTCGGCGCGCTCGCGGGCCTCGCGCTCGCGCCCCAGCAGTTGCTCGCGCTCCTCCTCGGCCCGCTTGCGCGCCGTGATGTCGCGGAAGTAGACGGAGAGGCCGCGGCCCGTCGGGTAGGCGCTGACTTCGAGCCAGCGGTCGAGGATGGGCGAGAGGGTCTCGAAGTTGACCGGGCGGCGCCCGGCCGCGGCGCGCAGCAGTTCTTCGTGCACCCGCGAGCCGACGGCCTCGGGGAACTCGTCCCACAGGCTCCGGCCGACGAGGTCTTCGCGCCGCCGCCCCCACAACTCCTCGGCCCGCCGGTTGACGTAGGTGAAGCGCCACTCGGCGTCGACGGCGTAGAAGGCGTCGCTGATGCTCTCCAGAATGTCTTTGACCTCGGCGTGCGATTCGCGCAGACGCTCCTCGGCCCGCCGCTGCTCGGTGATGTCCTCGTGCATCAGGACGACTTCGCGCACGCGCCCGCGCTCGTCCCTGACGGGGTAGATGACGGCGCTCACCCAGCGGCGCGGGTCGGGGTGCGTGGTCTTGCCGGGGATGGTCTGCTCCGGGTCGTAGAGGATGGCCGGGATGGCGAGGGCCTCGCCCGCGAAGCCGCGGCGGATGTAAGGCGCGATGCCCTTCTCTTCGAGCTGCGGGTCTTCGAGGATGTTGTAGCCGCCGAGCGCTTCGAGCGTCACGCCCCACAGCTCCTCCCACGCGCGGTTGACGCGGACGGTGCGGCCGTCGGGCGAGAAGATTTGCGTGCTGACGGGCGACTGCTCGACGAGCGTGCGGAAGCGCGCTTCGGAGGCGCGCGACTCGGCCGCGGCGCGCTCGGCCTCGCGCCGCGCCCGCCCCTGCGCGCGCGCGATGAAGAAGAGGACGACGCCGAAGAGCGCGCCGCCCGCGAGGACGAGCGAGACGACCCAGCCGCCCGAGGCCAGCTCGATCTCGGGGCGCGTGAAGAAGGCGAGCGTCCACGGGCGGCCCTCCACGTCGAAGGTGCGCGTCGAGGTGAAGCGCGGCTCGCGCCCCTCGCCGCCGGCCGGGCCGTGCAGGAGGCCGGCGGGGTCGGCCGCCGCGCCGTCGTAGACGCTGAAGTCGGCGACCGGGTTCGGCTCCTGCCCGAAGATGCCGCGCAGCAGGTCGCCGGCGCGGAAGGGGCTGTAGACGAAGCCGACGAGCGCGGCCCGCCTCTCCTCGACCGTCGGCGGCACCGCCCCGCCGCGGTAGACCGGCACGTAGATGAGGAAGCCCGACTGCTTCTCGCGCTCCGTCTCCTCCTGCACGAGCGTGACGCGGCCCGAGGCGGCCGGCGCGCCCGTGTCGCGCGCGCGCTCCATCGCCGCGCGCCTGACCGGCTCGGAGAACATGTCGAAGCCGAGCGCCCCGCGGTTGCGCCCGTCGAGCGGCTCAAGGTAGACGATAGGGAAATACTCTTCGCGCGCGCCCGCGGGGCGGACGGCGTAGTCGGCGAGGCCGGCCTCGCGCCGCACGCCCTCGGCGAACGCCGTCAGGTCGGCGGG
>Ga0196962_10000827_pt1 | contig 11162 bp, 11 predicted proteins | sample S3v_20metaG_FD_183186 | JGI IMG/M metagenome (GOLD analysis project Ga0196962, IMG submission 183186) | Soil microbial communities from Anza Borrego desert, Southern California, United States - S3+v_20 | ecosystem: Environmental > Terrestrial > Soil > Desert | place: USA: California | collected... | reverse complement strand
TAGGCCTCGTACCACTCGAGCATCGTGAACTCGGGGTTGTGCTTGTGCGAGACGCCCTCGTTGCGGAAGTCCTTGCCGAGCTCGTAGACGCGGTCGATGCCGCCGACGACCAGGCGCTTGAGGTAGAGCTCGGTGGCAATCCGCAGGTAGAAGTCTCGGTCGAGGGCGTTGTGGTGGGTCGTGAACGGCCGCGCCAGGGCGCCGCCGTAGAGCGGCTGCAGAACCGGGGTCTCGACCTCGACGAAGCCGTGTTCGTCGAGCCAGCGCCGCACCTCGCTGATCGCCCGCGCGCGAATCCGGAAGAGGCGGCGGCTCTCCTCGTTGGCGATCAGGTCGAGCTCGCGGCGACGGAAGCGCGTCTCGGTGTCCTCGAGGCCGTGGAACTTGTCGGGCGGGGGCCGCAGGCTCTTGGCCAGCAGGCGCCAGTGGTCGACCGCCAGCGAGAGCTCGCCGCCGCGCCGGGTCGCCATCGCCGTGCCCTCGGCGCCGACGATGTCGCCGAGGTCGAGGTCGACGAGCAGCGCGTAGGCCTCCTCGCCGAGCAGATCCTCGCGGGCGTGGATCTGGATCTGCCCGCCGCCGTCGCGGATGTCCATGAAGCAGGCCTTGCCGTGGCCGCGGCGAGCGACGATCCGCCCGGCGACGCGGTGCCGCGAATCGGTCTCCATCCCGGCGGCCAGGCCCTCGTGGGCGGCCCGCACCTCGGCGATGTCCTCGCGCTCGGCGAAGTCGTGCGGGAACGGCTCGATTCCCGCCTCGCGGATCCGCCCCAGCTTCTCGCGCCGGTCACGCAGCACGTCCGAGAGCTTTGGCTGCTCCTCACTCACAATCGCGCGAGCCTACAGGCGGGGCCGGCCCCGACAGGGGCGAAGCGTCTTGTACTTTTTCGAGGCTGTGCAACAGGCGACAGCCAGCGGCGATCCACGAAAAGCTAAGCGAAACCCCTGTCGGGGCCGGCCCGCCTTCAGGCCTTCTCGATTTTGGTGATTTTGAGTTTCTTCTTCGGCCCGCGCGGCACCTCGACGGTGACCACGTCGTTGCGCTTGCGGCCGACCAGGGCTTTGCCGATCGGCGACTCGTTCGAGAGCTTGTGCTCCGACGGGTTGGCCTCGGTCGAGCCGACGATCTGAAATTTCTGCGAGTCGCCGGTCTTCTGGTCTTTGACGTGGACGATCGAGCCGAAGCCGACCTCGTCGGTGCCGAGCGCCTTCTCGTCGATCACCTGGGCGCGGCGCAGTTTCTCTTCGAGCTGCGCGATCCGGTTCTCGAGCAGCGCCTGTTCGTTCTTGGCGTCGTCGTATTCGGCGTTCTCGGAGATGTCGCCGAATTCACGCGCCTCCTTGATCCGCGCCGCGACCTCGCGGCGTTTGGTCGTCGAGAGGTACTCGATTTCCTCTTTGAGCTTCTCGAGGCCCTCCGGGGTGATGACCGCCTGACGACTCACTTCAACTACCTCGCTTTTGCTGGGGAAGAGCCGCCGAGGCGACTCCGGGCCGAAAAAAACGCCCTCGGCGCGGCGGCGAACGTCGCCACACCCGGGCACAGAGTCGCGGGATTATAGCGAGGGCCGGAGGGGGCCAATCAAGGAGATTCACGCAACCGCGGCGGGCGCGGCAAAGTCGCCGATCAGCTCCCTGGCCCGAGCCAGATCGGCGCTGCGCTGGAGCTCGTCGACGACCTCCGAGGGAGCCTCGAGGCGGACCGTGTACCAGGGGTAGAACTTGCGCAGGTAGCGCTGTGCCCGCTCGGCCCCGAGGTGCTCCTCGGCCCGGTCGATCACCCAGAGCAGCTCGGCGGCGATCTCCGCTCGCGAGGGCTGGTCCTGGCGGCGCCCGGTCAGCTCCTCGAACAGCCAGGGGTTGCCGAAGGAGCCGCGGGCGATCATCACCGCGTCCGCCGCCGACTCCTCGTAGGCGCGGCGCGCCGCCTCGGCGCTGTCGAGGCCGCCGGAGACGATCACCGGCACGTCGACGCGTTCGACCAGCTCCCGGGTCAGCTCGTAGTCGGGCTTGCCCTTGTGGCCCTTGGTGGCGGCCCGCGGGTGGAAGGCGATCGCCGCCACGCCGGCCTCCTCCACGAGCCTCAGCGCAAGGTCGAATCCGGAGCGGTCGCCGGCCTCGATTCCCGAGCGCAGCTTTACCGTCACCGGGACCCCTCCCCCGCCTTCCTTGGCGCCGTGGGCGAGGGCGATTGCCAGCTCCGGGTCGCGCAGCAGCTGGGCGCCGGCGCCGGTGCGGCGCACCTTCGGCACCGGGCAGCCCATGTTGATGTCGATCAGGTCGGCGCCCGCGCCGGCGGCGATCTCGGCGCCGGAGCGCATCACCTCGGCGTCGTGGCCGAAGAGCTGGATCGAGACCGGGTGCTCGTCGGGATGGATGCGCAGCAGGTCGCGCAGGGTGCGCTCGTTGCGGTAGTGCAAGGCAAAGCTCGAGACCATCTCCGAGACGGCGAGCCCCGCGCCGTGACGTTTCGCCTGCAGGCGCACGAACCAGTTGCCGATGCCGGCGAGCGGCGCCAGCAGGACGCGGTTGGAGATCTCGACGTCGGCGATCCGGAAGGGATCAGTCAGCTGTGGGCGTGTTGCGTTCATGGATCAACCTCAGCCCCTTCAGGGTAAGCAGGTCGTCCACCTCGTCGATCGTCTCGGTGAAGGGGACGACGGCCGAGGCGTACCCACCGGTGGCAAGCAGCCTCGGGTGCGGCAGTTCCTCTTCGATCCGCCTGACGATGCCGTCGATCAGGCCGGCGAAGCCGAAGATGAAGCCGGAGTGGATCGCCGCGCGGGTCGAGCGGCCGATTGCTTCCTTCGGCTCTTCCAGGTCGATCCGGGTGATCCGGGCCGCCCGTTCGATCAGGGCGCTGAGCGAGGGAGCGAGGCCGGGGCCGATCGCGCCGCCGAGGTACTCGCCATCGGCGGAGACGCAGTCGATGTTGATGCCCGTGCCGAAGTCGACCGAGACGCAGGCATCGCCGAAGCGCTCGTAAGCGGCGATCGCGTTGACGAGGCGGTCGGCGCCGACCTCGAGCGGGTTCTCGATCCGGATCGGCATCCCCGTCTTCACCCCGGGGCCGATCGCCAGGCACTCTGCGCCGAGATAGCGCTGGGCGAGCTGTTCGAACTGGCTGCCGAGCGGAGGGACGACCGAGGAGACGCAGACGGAGTCGACGTCGGCAAAGGACATCCCGCAGAGCGTGAAGAGCCCGGCGATTCGCTCGGCCAGCTCGTCCCCGGTCGCCCCGGAGCGGGTCTGGAAGCGCCAGTGCTCGACGAGGCGCTCGCCCTCGAAGGCGCCCAGGTGCGTCTGGGTATTCCCCACGTCGGCGGCAAGGAGCATGGGGCGGATTATCGCGGCCCTCGACTGGCCAGGTAGCCAAACCGTTCCGGTTGCGCTTAGGATCACCGCCGTGAGCGCCCGCCTTTACGTGATCCCCGCCTCCCACCCGGCCATCGCCGCGGAGCTGATGCTCCAGCAGAAGGGAATCTCCTACAAGCGCACCGACCTGCTGCCGGTGATCTCCAAGGGCGTGCTGCGCGCGGTCGGCTTCCCCGGCATCACCGTGCCGGCGCTGAAGATCGACGGCGCCAAGGTGCAGGGCTCGCGCCAGATCGCCAGGGAGCTGGAGCGGCTACAGCCGGAGCCGCGGCTCTTCCCCGCAGATCCGGAGCGGCGGGCCGCGGTCGAAGAGGCGGAGCGGTTCGGCGACGAGGAGCTCCAGCACCCGATCCGCCAGATCCTCTGGTGGGGGATGAAGCGCGACCACTCGCCGCTGCGCAGCTACTCGGAGGGGGCCAAGATCGGCATCCCGATCGGGCTCGCGGTCAAAACCGCTGCGCCGATCGTCGCTCTCTCGGCCCGCTTCAACGAAGCCGACGACGCGAACGTGCAGCGCGACCTGGCGTCGCTGCCGGGCCTGCTCGACCGGGTCGACGAGCACATCGCCAAGGGCGTGATCGGCGGCGAGCAGCTCAACGCGGCCGATTTCCAGATCGCCACCAGCCTCGGGCTTGCGATGACCATGGATGACCTGCGACCGGCCGTCGAGAACCGGCCGGCGGGAGCTCTGGCGCGGCGCGTCGTGCCCGCCTACCCAGGCCAGATGCCGCCGATTCTGCCGGCCGAGTGGCTGGCGCCGCTGCGCGCCGATTAGTCCGCCGCTGCCTACGACTCGGCCCCGCTCTTCGAACGGGCTGGCTACGTCCGCGGGAACGCGCGGCGGACGCGCCGGAACGGGCTGGACCTGAAGATGTCAAGTTCCACGGGGCCCAGCAGCAGTCGCGCGCCCGCGTAGAGCAGGACCAAGAGGCAGAGGATCAGGACCGGCCACAGCAGGCCGGGGGCGCCGGCGGCCGATGGCTCGCTCGTGTTCGCGGCCGGCCTCGCCGGGACCGAGGACGCGGGGCGAGTGGAGCGCTCCGGCGGCGCCTTCCTCGCCGCCGAGTCGGAGGCAGCGAGGGGAACGGGGGCGGGCTCCACCGGCGGCTCGGGCTCGACCGGCGGCACCGCTCGCAACGTGCTCGCCGGTTCCTCGGACACGGAGGGGCTCGAAGCTTCCGGCTCGTGGGCGCCGCCCGAGACGGGGGTTGGAGCAGACTGCTCGCCGGGAGCGGGCTGCTCCTCGGGCGACGCGTCCTGGCTCGAGCTGCCCCCGCTGCCGAGCGAGCTTCCCCGTCGGATCGTGGCCGTTGCGCCGCCGCCGTCTTCCGCCGCGGCGCCGGTCTCTTCCGCGTCGCTCGGGGGGACCCACCCACTCGGCGCCGGAGGACTGCTGCTTTCGACCGGGGGCGAGGTTTCCGTGGCCCCCGGGGATTCCGCGAGCGCGCCCGCCGGGGCTGCCCCGATCAGCGCAGTTGCGGTCGCGACCGCGAAAAGAACGAGCCAGCGGGGGCGGCGCAATTTCCTCAACTGCTCGGCCTTTGTGCAATCGAACGGATAGATGGACGGATATTCTAGTTCGGTATGGCCAAAGAGGACAGTGACAGTCCGCTGGGAGCGAGAAAGGCTTGAGCCGGAGCCTCGGGCGCGCTGGCATCTGGGCCGGCGCAGCGTTCGCGACGGTCGTCGGCCTGCTGCTTGCAGCCGCTGCCCCGGCGGCTTCGCCGACTCTCACGCTCACCGCTGCCGACGCGGTGATCGGGCAGACGGTCGACGCGACGGCCGTTCTCTCCGAAGGTCCGACCGCGTCGGGAGAGATCTCCTTCGAAGTCTTCGGACCCGACGACCCGACTTGCGCCGGGCCGGCCCTGGAAAGCAGCCAAACGTCGGCCTCCGGCGAAGGCCAGTACGCCTCCGCGGACTTCACCCCGGCCGCCGCCGGCGCCTATCGCTGGAGCGCCCGCTACGCGGGCGACGCGGAAAACTCCGCCGCCGAAGCCCCCTGCGCGGCGGTCTCGACCGTGGCGAAAGCGAGCCCGGGGCTGATCGGGGCCGCCAGCGCCGGCATCGTCGGCACCGCGATCCGCGACGAAGCGGCCGTGACGGGGGGCTTCTCCCCCACCGGCGAAATCGTCTTCTCGGTCTTCGCGCCGGGGGACACGGACTGCTCGGCGCCCTTGGACACCAGCTCTTCGGCTCTCGAGTCCGGCCAGGCCACCTCGGCGGACTTCCTCCCCGAGCAGGCGGGCGAGTTTCGTTGGACGGCGACCTACTCGGGCGACGCGAACAACGAGGCGGCCACCCTTGCCTGCGGCGCGGCGAGCCAGAGCTCACCGGTCGGCACGATCGACGTGACCCTGACGGCCGGCGCCACCGGCGCCACGGTGGGACAGGCGATCGAAGCCACAGCGACGATCCGAGGAGGGGCGACTCCCCTCGGACAGATCGCCTTCAGGGCGTTCCCGCCGGGGGACGCGGACTGCTCCGGAGCCGCGGCCTTCAGCTCGGTGGTCGGCGTCTCGGGCAACGGCTCATATCGCTCGGCGGCCTTCGCGCCATCCCGGGTCGGCACCTTCCGCTGGACCGCCGCCTACGCGGGGGACCCGAAGCATGCGCCGGCGACGAGCGGATGCGGACTGGCCAGCTCGATCGTCGCCCGGGCGAAGCCCACGATCGCCGGCGCGGTCCCGAGGCGGCGCACGGTCGGAACCCCCTTCCGGGACGAGGCGACCTTGCAGGGGGCCTTTGAGCCGGGCGGCACGGTCACCTTTCGGATCTACGGCCCGAGCGCGGAGGGATGCGCCAGGCCGGCGTTTGTCAACACCGTCGCGGTCAGCGGGAACGGGACGATCAGCTCGGACCCGTTCGTCGCCCAGAGTCCCGGGCGCTACAGCTTCGTGGCCAGCTACTCCGGCGACGCGGCGAACCAAGGTGCGACCGAGTCCTGCGACGCAGCCGGCCAGGTGGTCCGGATCCGGAAGCGAGCGCCGCGGGCGACGCCCCGCGCGCGCTTGGTCGGCAGCAGGCAGATCTCGATTCGGGCGCGCCTCTCCGGCGGCGCCTCGCCCTCCGGCGCGCTTACCTTTCGCCTCTACGGCCCTGGGGATGAGCGCTGCAGCCGCAAGCCCGCGTTCAGCGGCGGAGTCACGGTCAAGGCAAACGGCACCTTCCCGCTCGCCCGCTATATCGCGACCGAGGCGGGCGTCTATCGCCTCAGCGTCGGCTACTCCGGCGACCGGCGCAACCAGCGGTACAAGGGAAGCTGCGAGGGCGCGCAGCCGATCCGGGTCGGCCAGCCCTCCTAAACCCGCCCCGCCAGCTCCACCCGTTGACCCGCCGGCAAAGCGGCGAGCGCCGCCGCGAGCTCCGTCCCGTCGGGCAAAGTGAGCTCGGGGTCGAGCTCGAGCAGCGGGACGAGGACGAAGCGGCGGGTCGTGACCTCGCGGTGAGGCAGCCGAAGGCGCTCGGTCTCCAGCTCGAGGTCGCCGAGCAGGAGCACGTCGACGTCGAGGGGACGGGGGCTATGGCGGGGCGACTCGAAGGAGCGGCCGCGCTCGGCCTCGACCGCCTTGCAGGTGTCGAGAAGGGCTTCGGGCGCCAGGTCGGTACGGATCCGGACCGCGGCGTTGAGGAAGTCGGGCTGGTCGAGCACCTCGCCGACCGGCTCGGTCGCGTAGGCCGAGGAGACCGCCTCGACCTCGATGCCGCGACCCCGCAGCAGCTCGACCGCCGCCCGCAGGTGACCGGCGGAGTCGCCGACGTTGGAGCCGAGCCCGAGATAGCCGGTTCGCACCGAACTACTCCTCCGGGGCCCCGGCCTCGTCTTCCTCGACCGCGCGCTCCTGCGTCACCTCGACCGCGACCTCCTGGATCGCCAACGGCAGCGGCGGCTCTGGCTTTGCCGCCCGCACCCGCACCGTTTCGCAGCCGTAGCGCTCGATCAGACGCTGGCCGACCACATGGGCAAGACGCTCCAAGGTCCTGTAGCTGCGCTCGGTAGCGGCGAGAGCGACGATGTCGCAGACCTCGGCGTAGTCGACCGTGTCCTCGAGCCGGTCGGTGAGCACGGCGTCACAGTCGGGCACGTCGAAGGATACGTCGAACTCGAGCCGCTGCCCGACCTCCTGCTCGGCCTCGCTGACGCCGTGGTGGGTGTAGATCGAGAGCCCGCGCAGCTCGACTTCGGCGCTCGACTCGATGCCGTTGCCATGGGCCTCCATCACGCAGACGCTACCCGAGGATCGCGCCGGCGACGGCCATCGCCTGGCCCACCTCGGCGACGTCGTGGACGCGGAGGACCTCGGCACCCTGGGCGGCAGCGAGCACCGAAGAGGCGATCGTGCCGCCGAGCCGGTCCTCGGCATCGGAGCCGTCGAGCTTGCCGATGAAGCTCTTGCGGGAGGTGCCGATCACCAGCGGGCGCCCCAGCGCGCGGAGCTCGCCGAGGCGCCGCAACAGCTCGAGGTTGTGCTCGGTGGTCTTGCCGAACCCGATTCCGGGGTCGAGCCAGATCCGCTCCGCGGCGATCCCGGCGGCGGTCGCGGCCTCGACTCGGCCGGCGAGAAACCCCTTGACGTCCTCGACCACGTCCTGGTAGCGCGGTTCGTCCCGCATCGTGCGCGGCGTGCCGAGCATGTGCATGAGGATGACCGTGGCCCCGCGCTCGGCGCAGAGGCCGGCGATCTCAGGGTCGCCGCGCAACGCCGTGACGTCGTTGACGATCTCGGCCCCGGCGTCGAGCGCAGCCGCGGCGACGCTCGCCTTCGAGGTGTCGACCGAGACGAGGTGTCCGGTCGCCGCCAGCTCGGCGACGACAGGCTCGGTTCTCTGCCGCTCGACCACCGGGTCGACCGGCGCTGCTCCGGGGCGGGTCGATTCGCCGCCCACGTCGAGGATCTTCGCCCCGGCCATGGCCAGCTCCTCGCCGTGGGCGATCGCGGCCTCGGGGTCCAGATAGAGCCCGCCGTCGGAGAACGAGTCGGGGGTCACGTTGACCACCCCCATCAGCTTCACGGCGTCGGTCAGCTTGCGTCGCCACCCGCGAACCCCGGGCGGGGGGCGGGATTGGGACGGGCGCCCTCACGCTGGGCGGGCTCCGGCTCAGGGGCCGGCTCTGCCGGTTTCGCCGACTCCTCCTCGTCGACGAAGACCTCGTCGGCGGATTTGCCTTCGAGCAGCTGGATGAACTGCTTGGCGTCGATCGTCTCGCGCTCCAGCAGCAGGTTCGAGATCTGGTCCAGATCCTTGCGGTGGTCGCTCAACAGGTTCTTCGCGGTCTGGTGCGCGCTCTCGACGATCCGGCGGATCTCGTCGTCGATCTCGCGCGCGATCTCGTCGGAGTAGTCGGGCTCGGAAGAGAACTCGCGGCCGAGGAAGGGCTGGCCGCGATCGTGGCCGAAGACGCGCGGGCCGAGCCGCTCGGACATGCCGAACCGCATCACCATCTGCTTTGCCGTCTCCGTCACCTTTTCCAGGTCGTTGGAGGCGCCGGTGGTGATCTCCCCGAAGACGATCTCCTCGGCGGCACGTCCGCCCAGGGTCATCGCCATCGTGTCGGTGAGCTCGGCGCGGGTGGTGAGGAACTTGTCCTCGGTCGGCAGGCTGATCGTGTAGCCGAGCGCCTGGCCGCGGCTGATGATCGAGATCTTGTGGACCGGGTCGGTGTTCTCCAGCATCTGGCCGACGATCGCGTGACCGACCTCGTGGAAGGCGGTGACCAGGCGCTCCTTCTCGCTCATGACCCGGGTTTTCTTCTCCGGGCCGGCGATCACGCGCATGATCCCCTCCTCCAGCTCCTTCATCGAGATCTCGCGGCTGCCCGAGCGAGCCGTGAGCAGGGCCGCCTCGTTGATCAGGTTGGCGAGGTCGGCGCCGGTGAAGCCGGGGGTCTGGCCGGCAAGCGTGTCGAGGTCGATTTCACGCGCCAGCGGCTTGCCGCGGGTGTGGACCTCGAGGATGTGCTTACGGCCTTTGCGGTCGGGACGGTCGACGACGACCTGGCGGTCGAAACGGCCCGGCCGCAGCAAGGCGGGGTCGAGGATGTCGGGGCGGTTGGTGGCCGCGATCAAGATGATGTTGTCCTTCATTTCGAAGCCGTCCATCTCGACCAGCAGCTGGTTCAGCGTCTGCTCGCGCTCGTCGTGGCCACCCCCCATGCCAGCGCCACGGTGGCGGCCGACGGCGTCGATCTCGTCCATGAAGATGATGCAGGGCGAGTTCTGCTTCGCCTGCTCGAAGAGGTCGCGCACGCGGCTGGCGCCAACGCCGACGAACATCTCGACGAAGTCCGAGCCGGAGATCGAGAAGAAGGGCACGCCGGCCTCGCCGGCGACGGCGCGAGCGAGCAGCGTCTTTCCGGTCCCGGGCGGCCCATACAGAAGGACCCCCTTTGGGATGCGCGCTCCCAGCGCCTGGAACTTCTTCGGGTTCTCGAGAAATTCTTTGATCTCCTCGAGCTCCTGCACCGCCTCGTCGACGCCGGCGACGTCGCGGAAGGTGATTTTCGGCGCGTCCACGGACATCCGTTTCGCTTTCGATTTGCCGAAGTTCATCACCCGCGAGCCCCCGCCCTGCATCTGGTTCATCAGGAAGATCCAGAAGGCGAAGAAGAGGATGAAAGGCAGGATCAGGGTCAGCAGCGAGAGCAGGCCGGAGCTGCCCGAGCCCTTGACGTCCGTTTCGACGTTGTTCCTTTCGAGCAGGTTGATCAGGCTCTGCTCGGTGTAGGGCGGGTAGCCGGTGGAGAAGGTCTCGCCGTTCATCTGCTTGACGTCGAGCGTGTTGTCCTTCGTGTTGACCGTGACCTCTTTGATCCGGCCTTCGGCGATCAGCCCGTTTTTCTCATTGATCAGCTTGTTGTAAGCAGGCGCGGGCGGGCCATCGTCGCCGCTGATCGCTTTCTGGGCGACGAACGCCAGAATGACCACCAACAGGATCGGAAACGCCGCACTTTTGAAAAAGCGCCTCAAGGGTGAAATCAGCGTACCAGGGCGGTTTTCGCGGCTCTACTCGGCGAGGGCGGCGACGAAATCGAGGTTGCGGTACCGCTGAGCGTGGTCGAGGCCGTATCCGATCGCGAACCGGTTGGGAATCTCGAATCCCACATACCGGGGCGAGAGATCGACGCGCAGCCGTTCCGGCTTGGTCAGCAGCGCGCAGGCGTGCAGGGACGCCGGGCGGCGGGCGTTGAGATTCCGCATCAGGTACTGCAGGGTGAGCCCCGAGTCGATGATGTCCTCGACGATCAGCACGTGGCGGTCTTCGATCGGCGCGTCGAGGTCCTTGAGGATGCGGACGACGCCGGAGGAATCGGTCTGGGAGCCATAGCTGGAGACCGCCATGAAGTCGATCTCGCAAGGCACGTCGATATGGCGCATCAGGTCGGCGAGGAAGAGCACGGCGCCCTTCAGCACGCCGACCATGATCAGCTCCTTGCCGGCGTAGTCGCGGCTTATCTCCGCGCCCAGCTCCGCCACACGGCGCTGCAGATCCTCTCTGGCGACGAGGGTCTCGCCGATCGCGGGGGCGCTCACGGGCGGCAGTCTAGATATAAGGGCGCGGGGGGTCAGCCCTGCTCGGCGCGCAGCACGCCGGACTCGACGATGGCGCGGACGCCGCCCCCGAGGTCGAGCTTGGCGGTGCCGGTGCGGCGCAGGCCGGCGACTTGGGCGGCGAAGCGGGCTGCGCCAGGGACGGGGCGCCCGGCGGCGCGGTCGGAGAGCTGCTGCAGGACGAGGCGGCGCAGCGCCGGCGGCAGCTCAGCGAACCGCGCGAGCGCGATCGTCCCCC
>Ga0196962_10000825_pt1 | contig 11181 bp, 9 predicted proteins | sample S3v_20metaG_FD_183186 | JGI IMG/M metagenome (GOLD analysis project Ga0196962, IMG submission 183186) | Soil microbial communities from Anza Borrego desert, Southern California, United States - S3+v_20 | ecosystem: Environmental > Terrestrial > Soil > Desert | place: USA: California | collected... | reverse complement strand
AACGCCTTTCCCGCCGGCACGTGGCCGCGGAAGAAATCGGCGACGGCGCGCGCGGCGGCGGGATTGTGGGCCCCGTCGAGCCAGAGCTCGGCCCCCGGCGGAAGGAGCGCTCGCAGCGGCCCGGACGAAAGAAGCTGCAGCCGCGCCGGCCATTCGGCCCAGCCCATCGCCGCCTTGAACGCGGATTCGCGCACTCCGATCGAATCCTGGTGGCGCAGCATCGCTACGGCGAGCGCGGCGTTCAGCGCCTGGTGCGCTCCAGTCAGGCGGGGCAGCGGCAGCGTCAGGCTGCCGTCGCGGTCCCGATAGCGAAGGCGCCCGTCTTCGATGACGGCGTCCCAAGCGGTCCCGCGCGCAAGCCAGTCGGCGCCGGCCGCGGCCGCCGCCTGCCTCACCCGCCGAGCGACCGCATCGGGATAACGCTGCGTGACCAGCGGGACGCCGGCCTTGGCGATGCCCGCCTTTTCGGCGGCGATCTGCTCGATCCGGTCGCCGAGGAAAGCGGGATGGTCGAGCCCGAGCTGGGCGATTCCGCAGACGAGTGGGGCGGGAATGACGTTGGTCGCGTCGAGCCGGCCGCCGAGCCCGACTTCGACGACGCAGGCATCGGCCGGGATTCGGGAGAAAGCGAGCAGGGCGGCCGCCGTCGTCGCCTCGAAGAAGCTGACCTCCATCCCGTCGGCGGCGGCGAGCGTTTCGCCGAGCAGGGCGGCGAGCGGCTCGTCCTCGATCAGTCGACCGGCCAGGCGGATGCGCTCGTTGAACCGGACCAGATGCGGACTGGTGTAGACGTGCGCGGTCAGCCCCGACGCCTCGATCGCCGCGCGAAGGAAGGCGCAGGTCGATCCCTTGCCGTTGGTGCCGGCGACGTGGAAGACGGGGGGCAGCGAGCGCTCGGGATGGCCGAGCCGCTCGAGCAGAGCCGAAATACGCTCCAGACCGAGGATGTCCCGCCCGGGCGAGAGCAGCGCCAGGCGCTCGAGCTGCTGCTGGACGGCGGGGTGCGATGACGAGGCGCGGTCAGGCACCGGCCTCACCCCGAACGGGTTTCGAGGTCCGCTTCGCCACCCTCGCCGAGCCTCGTCGTCCGATGTCGCAACAGGTTCGGCACGACGTCAGGCGGCGGCCTTGTGCGGGCTGAGATAGTCAAGCACCAGCGCCAGCCGGGCCCGCAATTCCTTGCGGTGGACGACCATGTCGACCATGCCGTGCTCGAGCAGATATTCCGCGCGCTGAAACCCTTCGGGGAGCTTTTCGCGGATCGTGGATTCGATCACGCGCTGCCCAGCGAAGCCGATCAGGGCGCCCGGCTCGGCGATGTGGAGATCGCCGAGCATCGCGTAGGAGGCTGTGACTCCGCCCGTCGTCGGGTCGGTGAGAAGCACGATATAGGGGAGGCCGGCCTCTCTCAGCTCCGAGATCGCCACCGTCGTCTTGGGCATCTGCATCAGCGACAGGATGCCCTCCTGCATCCGGGCGCCGCCGGCGGCGGTGACGATGATGTAGGAGCAGCGCTCCGCGATCGCGGCGCGGACTCCGGCGACGAACGCGGCACCGACCGCCATCCCCATCGAGCCGCCCATGAACGCGAAATCCTGAACGCCCAGAACGGCGCGATGGCCGCCGATGGTGCCGCGCGCATTGATAAGTGCATCGGGTTCGCCGGTCTTCTGGCGGGCGGCCCGGATTCGCTCGGTGTAACGCTTGGAGTCGCGGAACTTGAGCGGGTCCTCCTTGACCTGGGGCGGCGGCAGGACGGTGTAGCCGGGGTCCATGAGCAGCTCGAAGCGGTGGCGCGGCCCGATCCGGCCGTGATGTTCGCAGCGAGGGCAGACGTAGAGATTTTCCTCATATTCCTTGAGGAAGACCATCGCGTCGCATTCGGGGCATTTGTGCCAGAGATTCTCGGGCGTCTCGCGCTTTGGCAGGAAGGGGATGCTGTTGCGAACCCGGTTCAGCCAGCTCATCTCATGCTCCTCGCCGGGGCGGATAGGCCGGGGGGAAGGGGAAGTCCATCGGCGCGGCAACGGGGACAGTCACTTTCCGCACGGCCGTGAAAGCCGAATTCCTCGTGCGGCGGGAACGGGGACAGTCACTTTCCGCACGGCAGTGAAAGCCGATTCCTGGTGCGGAAAAGTGACTGTCCCCAAGAGAGGTCTACAGCGTCGCCGCGATCGCCCTGGCGGCTTCGTCCGGGTCGGCGGCCTGGGTGATCGGGCGCCCGACGACGAGGATCGAGGCACCCTGGTCGAGCGCGTCGCGCGGGGTCATCACCCGCTTCTGGTCGCCCGCCCCCGCCTCGGCGGGCCGGACGCCGGGAACGACGAAGAAACCGGCAGGCCACAGCCGTTTGGCCGCCGCCACCTCGCGGCCCGAGCAGACGACGCCGTCGAGCCCGGCATCGCGCGCGAGCTCGGTCAGCCGGCCGACCTGGGCGTGACTGTCGCCGCGCACGCCCGTTTCGGCGAGGTCCTCGTCGTCGAGGCTGGTGAGGACGGTGACGGCCACCACCTTGGTGCCCGACGGCGCGGCCGCCTTGGCATCTTCGAGCATCGCCCGGCCGCCGCCGGCGTGGACGGTGAGAATGGCGGGTTGCAGCGGCCGCAGCGCCTGCACCGCCTTGGCCACGGTGTTCGGAATGTCGTGCAGCTTGAGATCGAGGAAGATGGGCAGTCCGAGCTCGGCCATCGCCAGCACCCCTGACGGCCCGTTCGCGCAGAAATATTCGAGGCCGAGCTTGATGCCGCCGACATGGTTGCGCACCTGCGCCGCGATGCTCCGGGCCCGTTCCGGATCGACCGTGTCGAGGGCGACGAAAACGGGGCCCTTCATGCCCCCTGCCGCTCGGGTTCCGCCTCCGATTGGGCGGGGCCATGCCCGCGAACGATCGGGCCGGGCGCATTGGCGACGTGAACCTGCGCCTGCGTCTCCATCCGCCGCCGAAGCGACCACAAGCGGGCCCGGTAGACGAGAAGGGTCGGCACGAAGCCGAGCAGGAAGGCCGCGATGACCAGCGCCGGCAGCTTCACGTCCGCCTGCAGGCCGCCCCACAGGTTGATCGTGACCATGTTCCAATTGGCGTGGGCGAACAGGACCAGCACGACCGCGAGGATCACCCAGAACAGGGTCTTGAGGAACTGCATCGGGTCACCTTTCGCAGCGTCACGCCTCCCTCTCCCAAAAAAGCCGCAAGGTCCAGAGGGGCGAGAGGCCGGGTGCGAGGATAGAAGCGGAGGACTTTCAACCGATCTCGCGTTCCAGCTCTTCGAACAATGCCGGGACGGCGGTCAGCCGCCCTTTCTCCTCGGCGAGGATGGCGAGAAAGGCCTCCCGTTTGAGAGCCGCCACCTCGGCGGCGGCGAAGCCGCCCGCCTCCGGAAGCGTCGACAAGGCGATGTCGATCAGCCGGTCGGCGCCGTGAAGCCGTCCCCAGAGATAATCATTCTCGCGATAGGCGCGGCTGAAGAAGGCTCCGAAGCTGTTGAACTGGGTCCCCTTGAGCGTCGCCGCGGTGCCGCCGGGACGGATGGCGACGGCGTCGTCCGGCGAGATTCGGTCGACCTTGATCGGATCGAATTCGTCGAGGCCCTCGCCCTGCAGAAGCGGCAAGGTGGCGACGTCGTAGAAAGGGTAGCCGAGATAAGCGAGGATCAGCTTGCGCCGGTCGCCTCTGGCAAGCGCGCCCAGCGCCTCGGCAAGCCGGTCGTCGGTCTCCTCGTCGAGCGATCGCAGGTCCCACAAGCGGGCGAGCGCCGCCAGAGCCGCGGCGGGCTCCTCCTCGGCGGTCGCGAAGACACGCCGGTTCTCGGAGTCGGGGCTGGCGGGCTCCCGCGCGCGATATTTGACGAGCATGTCGTTGAGCAGGGCGCGGATGCCCTCGGCATGTCCGCGCTCCTCCACCAGGCCGGCGGTGCGCCGAGCCACGAAGCGCAGCCGCCGGGTTCGGAAGCCGAGGTCGAAGTCGCGAAGGAACAAGATGAGGTCGCTCCTGAGGCCGCGGGCCGTGACCGTCTCCGGATCGACCAGCCCGGCGTCGCGAACGTGCCTCCAGACCGACTGCCGCACTTCTTCCCGGCGTTCGGAGCCGGCGGCGGCGAGGCGGACGATGGCGTCGGCCGCTTCCTCGACGACGGCGGAAATCTTGAGATGGGCGTAAGCGGCATAGGCATAGCCGGCTGACCGAGCGGCGAGGTCGTTGGCGCGCGCCCGCCAGGCGGCGAACCTTTTCGGCGTCGGCCGCTCGAGGAAGACCGTGGACCCGATCGCCCGCTCGATCGCCGCCTCGACCTCGGGCTGCATGGCCTCGACGATCCGGCGCAGCCGGCGAATGCGGCCGGACAGCCGCTCGATCGCTTCGAGATTGTCCCTGATCGGCTGCTCGCGCGGGATATCCGAGAGCGCGCCCAGGATGGTGGCGAAGAAGCCGGGTGCCGCCGAGGCGCCGCCGGTCAGCCGAACGCTCTTCATGCCGGGCTTGGGATCGATATAGACGAACCGCCGGTCGACCTCGCGCCGCGCGGGGCGGCGCTCGAGCGCGCCGATGGCGGGACCGAAGGGCGCGTTGGCGAGCACCGAGCCGTCGATCAGCACCGCCTGCTCGGCCTGCGCCAGCTGGCCGTTCCGCCCCAGGCTGCGGGACAGGAAGGCGTCGCGGCCCGGCCATTTCTGCCCTCTTCCCGCCAGCACCCGATCGAGCTCGGCGACGGTGAAGGGCGGGAAGGCGCCGGGGAAGCTTGCCGTCGCCCGAGCCGCGAAGGCAAGCTCGATCGGGTCGGCGAAGTTTCGCTCCGAGCCCGCCGGGTCCTGAAAGGAAAGGATGACCCGATGCTCCCGCTCGATCACCTGCGGCGGCGAATTGAGCCGCAGCGGCTCGGGGTGGCCGCGAAAGTCGGTCACGGTCACGAACAGGTCGAGCGGCTGATAATCGGGTAGCAGCGGGGGACCGCCGGGCGCCTCCGCCATCGCCTGGAACGCATCCAGCAGCAGATTGGTCAGGGCGGGCCCGCCGAAGGGCGGTGAGGACCACTTGCCGCGGATGAAATTGGCGAGCTTGGCGCGGACCTCGGCCCGGTGGGCGGGCTCGACCGTCTCGTCGACGGTGCCCGAGCGTGTGGAGAGCGCCCAGGCGAGCGGCACCGCCGCCGACTTGGCGAGGCGCGACATTCGAGTGACTTCCGGATCGATCAGGCGATCGACGTCGGCCGATTCCAGCCACAGGTCGGTGAGCGGGTCGAGCGGTCGTCCGCTGGCGATGGCGTAGGCGAGGAAGATCGCGTTGATTCCGCCGGCGCTCGCCCCGGCCAGGATATCGACGAGGACGCGCAGCTCGACGCCGCGGCCGGCGATCCGCCCAAGCAAATCGTGATAAACGCTCCCGCTTCCGCCCTGCGGAGCCTCGCCCGAGTGAAAGGCCCGGCTCGCCTCCGCAAGGCGGCCGACTTCCTTGGTTATGCCATGCATGTAGACCGCAAGGCTGATTCCGCCGTAGCAGACCAGCGCGATCCGAAGCTCCTTTTCCCGCATCGCGGCCGAGGGTGGCAGGAAGCCGGAGCGCTGTCGAGCGAGAGCCGATCGGCCTCTTTGGCTGCTATCTTTTGGCCAGGCCGCGCGATAAGGCTCCCCGGCGGACCGGAACGATCGCTTCGGCCGGTGGGAGCGGAAATCCGGGCCTGTGTATCTGAGGCGTTTACTCACTCTCCTTCTGCTCGGTCTCGCCGCTCTCGCCCTGCTATGGGCGGCGGCGGTGAAGCTGACTCGGCCCGGCGGCGGGGACGGCCCGGCCCAGGCTTCGCGCCGCTTCGACCTGCCGCTCGGCGAAGCCAGCAGCGGCGGCCCGAGCGTCGTCGATTATGCCCGCCTCGACGGCCGCCTCCAGCGGCTGATGGAGGACCCTAGCATGGTCGGCCTCGCCGTTGCCGTGGTCGAGGATGGCGAGATCCGCTTCGCCAAGGGCTATGGCGAGACGATCACCGGCAGCGGCGATCCGGTGACGACCTCGACCGTGTTCCGCTGGGCGTCGCTCTCCAAGGGCGTGGCCGGCGACATGGTCGCGCTCCTTGCCGAGGAGAGCAGGCTGTCGCTGTACGAGCCGGTCAACCGCCATGCCTCATCGCTGAGGCTTCCGGGCGGCAACGAGGCCAGGGCAACGGTTTCCGACCTGCTGTCGCACAGGCTCGGCCTGTTCGCCCACGCCCAGGATCCGAAGCTGGAGGAGGGATGGGACCCGCGCTACCTGCGCGGGACGCTCGCGACGCTCCACAACATCTGCCCGCCGGGCAGCTGCCATGCCTATCAGAACGTCGCCTTCGACGCGGCCGCCGAGATCGTCGAGCGGGTCACCGGGCAAAGCTATGCCGAAGCCGTTCGGGAGCGGCTGTTCGAGCCGCTCGGAATGACCCGCGTCACCATGACCCGGGCGGGGCTGCTGCAGTCGCCGAGCTGGGCGCGGCCTCATGTCGGCGGGCGCAATTCGCGGCCCGTCGAGGTCACCGAATCCTATTACCGGGTGCCTGCCGCGGGCGGAGTGAACGGGTCGATCGAGGATCTGGCGGTGTGGATGCTGGCCCAGATGGGCCGGGCCCCGGAGGTGCTGCCGCCGAGGGTGCTCGCGGCGGTCCAGACTCCGCGCGCCAACACGCCGCGCGAGACCGCCCGCCGGCGCAAGTTTCGCGAGCGAACGACGGTTTCCGCCTACGGGCTGGGGTGGCGGATCCTCGATTATGCCGGCCACCGGGTCGTCGGCCACCATGGCGGGGTTCGCGGCTACCGTTCGATGATCCTGTTCGATCCGGTTCGCCGAGCCGGCATCGTCGCGCTCTGGAATACCTCCACGTCGCGGCCCAATGCGATCGAATATGAGGTGATGGACATGGTCTACCGCCTGCCCTTCCGCGACTGGCTGGAGATCGAGGAACGAAGCCTCGACGTCCAGCCGGCGCCTGCCGACGTCGCTGAAAACGAAGCCGGCAGCGGCTGAAGTGCGTCCGCCGGCCTGAGCTCGGCCCAGACCGGCAGATGGTCGGAAGCGCGGCGGGCGGTCGCGCTGGCATGGGCGCCGCTGGCGACGATCTCGAGGTCCGGAGTGACCATGATCCGGTCGAGCTGGGCGATCGGCCGTCGCGCGTGGAAGCTGCGCCCGCACGGCGCGAACAGATGGTGCGCGGCGAAGTCGCGAAGGCAGCCGCCGCGGGTGCTCCATTCGTTGAGGTCGCCCATCAGCACGGTCGGCAGCGGAGCGCCGCGCTCGGCAAGGTGGGCGAGAATGGCGTGCGCCTGCCGCCGCCGCCACAGGCCCGAAAGGTCGAGATGCATGCCGACGACGCGAAGCGCAGTCCCGTTCACCCTGACCTCGGCGAGGACGGCGCCGCGCGGTTCGAGCGAGGGCAGGTGGAACAGGTGCCGCTCGAGCACGTCGACCTCCTTGCGGACGAGCAGCGCGTTGCCGTGCCAGCCGATCGCCCCGGCGCGGGTATCGAGCGGAACCGCTTTGTAGTCGCTATGCTCCTCGATCATGTGCAGCGGCACGGCGCTGGTCCGCGAGCCGAAGCGCCGATCGGCCTCCTGCAGCGCGATCACGTCGGCATCGAGCTCTCTCAGCACTTCGAGGGTCCGCTCGGGCCGGCGGCGCCGGTCAGTGCCGATCGCCTTGCGCATATTGTAGCTGGCCACTCGGATCATGACGGCGAGGGTCTGGCGCGCGCGTCATGCGGGTGCAAGATGCTGATGGTTGCGCTCACCGCGAGTCTTCCCGACGCAGGGTGGAACGCATGAACATGGCGAAGAGAATTCCGGAAAGGCGGGTGTTCATGGGTCCCGGCCTGCGCCGGAATGACTCATGCCCTTTCTAATGCCGCTTGCCGTCGTCGAGGCGGCCGAGCGCATGGTCGAGCGCTCGGGCCGCCTTGTCCGCCGCGACGTTGACCGCGTCCTCGACGCGTTGCGCGTCGGCGTGGACGGCGAGAGGTTCGTGCCCGGTCGGGCGCACCTCGAGGCTGACTCGCTTGTCGTTGCCCCCCTTGCTGCCGTTGATGTCAGAGACGTGGAGCTCGACATGGGTGAGGCGGCGCTCGAAACGCCGAAGCTTGGAGCGCACGCGCTGCTCGAGGCGGTCGTTCGCCTCGGCGTCGCTCTTGATCTGGTTGTCGGTGTTGATCTGAACGAACAAGGCCGCCTCCACTCTGGTGATGCAAGCGATAATGCAGCGGCCCCCGCTCGCGTTCCCCCGCCGCGATTTCCGCTGGATGTTCACGCTTCGTTTCGATAGGATCGGTGGCGATGGCCAAACCCCGCAAGCGCTACGTCTGCCAGCTCTGCGGCTCGGTCACCGGCCGCTGGGCGGGCCAGTGCCCCGATTGCGGCGAATGGAACAGCCTCGTCGAAGACGCCGCCGGAGTGGTCACGCCCTTTTCCGCCCGCCACGATCTGCGCGGCGGGGGCCGCCGAATCGAGTTGCTCGGCCTCGATGCCGAGTCGGCGCTCCCGGAAAGGGTCGGCACCGGCATCGCCGAGTTCGACCGGGCGCTGGGCGGCGGCCTCGTTGCCGGCTCGGCCAGCCTGATCGGCGGCGATCCGGGCATCGGCAAGTCGACCCTGCTGCTGCAAGCGGCTGCGAAGGTCGCGGCGCAAGGCCTTCCCGTCGTTTACATTTCCGGTGAGGAGGCCGCCGATCAGGTACGCCTTCGGGCTCGTCGTCTGGGTCTCGGCGCGGCTCCGCTTCGGCTCGCCGCGGCGACCTCGGTGCGCGACATTTTGACCACTTTGGGCGAATCGGCGGCGCCGGCCTTGGTGGTGATCGACTCCATCCAGACCATGTACTCCGACCTGATCGAGGGGGCGCCCGGGACCGTGAGCCAGGTGCGGGCGTCCGCCCACGAGCTGATCCGCTTCGCCAAGGAGAGCGGCGCCGCCATCGTCCTGGTGGGTCACGTCACCAAGGACGGCGCCATCGCCGGCCCGCGGGTGCTCGAGCATATGGTCGACACGGTGCTCAGCTTCGAGGGCGAGCGAAGCCATCAATACCGAATCCTTCGCGCCACCAAGAACCGCTACGGTGGAACCGACGAGATCGGCGTGTTCGCGATGGGCGACGAAGGGCTGGCCGAGGTCGCCAACCCATCGGCGCTTTTCCTTACGCAGCGCGGCGAAGCGGTGCCCGGAGCGGTGGTGTTTCCAGCGCTGGAGGGCACTCGTCCAGTGCTGGTCGAGATCCAGGCGCTGACCGTCCGCCTCGCCAGCGGCGCCACGCCGCGGCGCGCCGCCGTCGGCTGGGATTCGGGCCGCCTGGCGATGATCCTCGCCGTGCTCGAGGCGCGTTGCGGCCTCAGTTTCTCCACCGCCGAAGTCTATCTGAACGTCGCCGGCGGCTATCGGGTCATCGATCCGGCCGCCGACCTTGCCGTCGCCGCCGCGCTGGTATCGGCGCTGGCGGAACGGCCGGTGTCGCCGGAGACGGTCGCGTTCGGCGAGGTCGCGCTGTCGGGCGAGCTGCGCCCCGTCGCCCACTCAGCTTTGCGGCTGAAGGAGGCCGCCAAGCTCGGCTTCGAACGCGCCCTCGTGCCCGCGGCCGTCGCCGGCGAGAAGGGGGGCATGCGCCTCGTCGGCTTCGCGACCCTCGTGCACCTCGTCGACCATCTGCTCGGCCGCTAAATCCCCGTCGCCCCCGGGCTGCGGAGCGGGCGACACTTCCCAACCTTCCTAACTGGCTCTACTTCCTCGCTCCATGGCTCTCACCGCCCTCGACATCCTCGTCGTCCTGCTGGTTGGCGCCGGCCTCGTCCTCGGCTTCCTGCGCGGTTTCGTCGCCGAGATCCTGTCGCTGTTCGCCTGGATCCTGGCGATCATCGCGCTTCGCTACTTCCACGCGCCGATGGTGGAGGTGCTGCGCGGACCGGTCGGAAGCGGCGCCTGGCTGCTCGCCCTCATGATCGTGTTCGGCCTCGTCTTCCTGCTCGGCAAGCTGGCTTCGCGGCGGCTCGGCGGGCGCGTGCGCAACTCGGTGGTGGGGCCGATCGACCGCATCCTCGGCGCCGGCTTCGGCGCCTTGAAGGGGCTGATCGGCGCGACCTTGCTCTATCTCGCGCTCACCTTCGTCTACGACATGCTTTGGGGAAGGGCGGCGGCTCGGCCGGAGTGGATCGCGCAGTCGCGCACTTATCCCCTGCTCCACGCCAGCGGCGAGGCGATCGTCGAGCTGGTCGAGGCGCGCCACGGCCCCGCCCCGGAGCGGCCGCCGTCCAAAGCCGATCCCCAGAACGCGCAATGACCGAAATCCGTCTCCACGACACGATGGCGCGCGGAAAGCGGGTCTTCACGCCCGCCGACCCGAAGCGGATCACGATGTATGTCTGCGGACCCACGGTCTACAACCGCGCCCATATCGGCAACGCCAGGCCCGCGGTGGTCTTCGACGTCCTCGCCCGGCTGCTTCGGCACGTCTATGGCAGGGATTGCCTGGTCCATGCCGCGAACGTCACCGATGTCGAAGACAAGATCATGGCGGCAGCCGCGGCTGAGAACGTCCCGATCGAGGTCATCACCGGTCGATACGCGCGATTCTATTTCGAGGATTTGGCCGCGCTGGGCGTCCCTCGGCCGGACGTGGTGCCGCTGGCGACCGAGCATATCGCGCAGATGATCGCGATGATCGGACGGCTGGTCGAGGCCGGCCACGCTTATGCGGCCGAAGGTCATGTCCTCTTCGACGTGCCGAGCTGGCCCGCTTACGGGAGCCTCTCGAAGCGGCCGATGGACGAGATGATCGCCGGCGCGCGTGTCGACGTCGCGCCCTACAAGCGCTCTCCCGCCGATTTCGTGCTGTGGAAGCCGAGCGCCGAGCGACAGCCGGGCTGGGAAAGCCCCTGGGGGCGTGGTCGTCCCGGCTGGCACATCGAATGTTCGGCGATGATCGAGGCGCATCTCGGCGAGACCATCGACATTCATGGCGGCGGCATCGACCTCGAATTTCCGCACCACGAGAACGAGATCGCCCAGTCGAGCTGCGCCCATGGCGGCGCCCCGCTCGCGCGCTACTGGCTTCACAACGGCATGCTTTCGATGGCCGCGAGCAAGATGTCGAAGTCGCTCGGCAACGTCGTCAGCGTCGGGGATCTGCTGGAGCAAGGCCACAAAGGCGAGGTGCTCCGGTTCGGCTTGCTTTGCGCCCATTATCGCCAGCCCCTGGAA
>Ga0196962_10000824_pt1 | contig 11203 bp, 14 predicted proteins | sample S3v_20metaG_FD_183186 | JGI IMG/M metagenome (GOLD analysis project Ga0196962, IMG submission 183186) | Soil microbial communities from Anza Borrego desert, Southern California, United States - S3+v_20 | ecosystem: Environmental > Terrestrial > Soil > Desert | place: USA: California | collected... | reverse complement strand
CTTCTCCGCAGCAGCGCGGCCGCGCCGAGCGCCCCGGCCGTCAGACCGGCCAGCCCCGCCAGCGCCCCGAACCAACGCCGCCTCCGTCTCGCCATCGGCTTCAGCTCCCCGAAGACACGCGCGCGCGCAAGCCCCACGTTCGCCCTTGCGCGAGGGGGGTTGCGCGCGCTCAAGGGTCGGCCCGCGCGCCGCGGTCGCGGCCGCGCGGGCGCGGCCACGTTCAGCAGAGCGGTTCCAGTTTCTCGCTGATGATCGGCAGCCCGCTCAGAGATTTCTCCGCGTTGATGGCGGTGTATTCGGTCCACTGTTCGGGAACTTTGTCCTCGGCGAAGATGGCCTCGACCGGGCACTCGGGCACGCAGGCGTCGCAGTCGATGCAGGTCTCGGGGTTGATCCAGACGGCGTTGTCGTCGAGATGAAACGCCTCGACGGGGCAGACGACCACGCAGTCTGTGTAGCGGCAGTTCACACACGGTTCGCAAACGACATACGTCATTAGACTCGCCTCCTCAGAATTTGCATGACGACGGCGGCGCTAGGCACGGCCGAACAGAAGACCCGCGGGTGCGGCTGCGCCGGCAATCAAGGAATGTCACTACGGGCAGATATATAAGCACGAACCGGCCGGAATGCAAAGGGAAAAAAGTAGACAGTAGTCAGTAGTCAGTAGTCAGTAGGAAGACCTTCGGCGGCGGCCCATCAGCGCCCCGGCGCGGAGCGCTACTGACTACTGTCTACTGTCTACCGTCTACTGCTTTTTGCCACCGGGGCCGGGGCTTGCCGCCGGAGAAGTCGTAGAAGGCGAGGTCTCGGCCGGTGAGCAGTTTGGTGAGGAGGATGATCTGGCCGGTGTGCATCGAGAAGTGTTCGACGACGTGGAAGACGGCGGCGAGCACCGTCACGTCGTGGCCCTGTATGTGCCGGCGCTCAAGCAACGCCTCCGGGCCGAGGCGGGCGAGCGCGGCGTCGGCCTCGGCGAGCGTGGCGCGCAGGTCGGCGAGGAGCGTGGCGACGGGGACGTGCGCGCGCTCTTCGAACTCGCGGTCGCGCGCGCGGCGGTCGGGCGCGCCGCCGACGCCGGAGACCAGCCACTGGCGCGCGTTCCCTTCCAGATGCAGGAGGAGGTTGCCGACGCTGTTCGACTGCTCGCCCGCGCGCCACCAAGCCTGCTCGTCGTTCAGGCGCTCGAGGCAGCGCTCGATCTTCGGGAGGTAGTCGGCGAGGAGGTGCCGGCGTGCCTCGGCGACGAAGGCCCGCGCGATTTCGTCCATCTGCTTCCCCTCACTCCGCGCCGTCGCCTTCGGGGCGGCGCTTGTGTTTGACCTTGCGCTCGGCCGGGTGGGCGCGCTCTTCGGGCTTGGCGCGCGTGAGGGGGTGGCCCGGCGGCGCGGCCGGCTTGCGGGTCGTGGAGAACACGGAGCGCGCCTCGCGCCGGGGCGACTGCTTGCTGACGTTCTTCTTCATCGGCTTCTCCGCGGTGAGTTTTCTGGCTGCGGATGCTATGCGCGCCCGGCCCCCCGTGTCAACACGAAAGGCGAAGGGCGGAAGTCGAAGGCCGAAAGTGATGATTCACTTTCGGCCTTCGACTTCCGCCCTTCGATTTTGAAGTCGCGCTTAAGCCTTGCTCGCCTGCGGGGTCGAGTCGGAGAGCAGCGTCTTGATGGCCTGCGTCGTCTCGATGCGGCGCTTCTGCTGGAACTCGTTGACCCACTGCGTGACCGTCGCGACCATGTCGCGCGCGGCCTCCTGCGTGGTCTTCTTCGGCGCGGTCTCTTCGATGGCCGCCGGCTGAGGCTGGCGGTTCCTCTCCTCGCGCTTGATGATCTTGATCGGGGTTTTCTTCTTCATGACTTTAGTCCGTTATCTGTATGACCTCTTGCTCCTCATTAGACGAACGAGGCGTGTGGAAAGTTCCCTTCGTTCGATTACCGCCTACCGGCTGTGGGCGTCATGTTCTTGAGCAAATCGAAGGCCACAGCCGTCCGCGGGCGTCTTAACCCGGCCTTCGACAGACCGCCGCAACAAATCTTTGACAACTGGCAGCGCCGGGCCGCACGCGGGCGAGGTTTTGCGGAAAGATTCTGTGGGAGCGTCATTAAAGATGCGCGGCGGTGGGGTTGCCGTTGCCTGCGCTTTCCGCGGCGCGCGGCGAGCGTTTTCGCCGGCGCGGCGCAACGGCGTCGGACAATCCGGCACGGCCGTGGCTTCAATGCGTACAGGGCGCGCGCGTTTCGCAGAATGCCAAGCGCGACGCGCGCGCGGCGCTCTTTGCCAAACCCTCCGGCGACGCGGCCGGGTTGACTCTCCCCTCCCCTCCTCCGACATCCAGCCAAAACTACGCTTCTCAATGCCCGAACGGATGTCTCTCTGACGCGCCCCCTCGTCAAAGTGAACTGGCATGAGCGTTGCCCCTCTGCCGGTCGTGATGCGTCTGAGCGAACTCGCCATCATCTACCTCGCGACGGCAGCGCCCTTCGGCGTCGCCTTCTTCGCGCGCAAACAAGAACGCGGGCGGGGCCTCGCGCTTGCGCTCGCGCGGGCCGCGGGCGCGGGTCTGGTCTGGCCGCTGGCGGCGTTCGGGTTTCTGCTCGGGCGCGGCGAGTCGCGCACCGCGGCCGCCGAAGAATCCGGCACGCACGCCGAACGGAAAATCGAGCGCGCGCAGCGCGAGACGGTCAACGCGCTGCGCGACGCCGAAGACGCGATGCGGCAGGCCGGACTCCTCGGCGACGCGGCGGCCGGCCACGCGCTCTTCGCCGCGCGCGAATGCGTCGAGCGCTACACCGGACTTGCTTTGGCCTGCGCCGACGCGCGCCCCGAAGCCGGCCCGACCGAGCGCGAGATGGAGTTGTGCCGGCTGGCCGGGCGCGCGGGCGACGACCTGCTCGTCGCCGGCCGCTGCGTCCACCGGCGCAACGTCACGCGCCTCGTCGCGCACCGCGCACGCGCCCGCGCCGAACTCGCGCGCGCCCTCGCCGCCGTCCGCGAGTTGGCGGACGAAGCCTCGGCCCCGCCGCGCCCCGCCGAGGAGGCGGCGCTGGCCGTCTCGCGCGCACTGCTCCGAACCTTCGCGCGCGCCGTTGACCTGCTCTCGCTGCTCGAAGACCGCGCGGCCGCGCTCGACGCGGCCCGGCTGCTCGACGCCGAATGCGCGCGCCTCCGGCGGCTCGAAGGAGGCGCGCGCGCCGACGCCCCGGAAGGAGGCGAACCATGTACGACACCAGCGGCACACAGAGCGTTTGCTACGCCTACGCTCCCGACTACGACATCAACGCGCGCGTGAACTGGCTCAGGGCCGAGCTGGCCCGCGAGCGGGCCGCGCCCCGCGCTGCGAGGCTCGACCGCGAGGCGGCCCTCGCCCTCTCGATGCAGAGCCCGCGCACCGGCGCGCAGGCTTACGCCGCGCTCGGCCTGCTCCTCGGCCTGCTGCCCCCGGCCGCGATGTTCGCGCGCTTCCTCTCCTCGCTCAAGTTCGAGCGGAAGGAGGATTTCGCGGCGCTCGCCTTCTGCGTGGTGATGAGCGTCATCTGCTGCGTCGTGGGGCGCGCGATGGGTTCGTGGCTCGGCCGCCGCGCCGGCGACCCGCGGCTGCGCGCGTGGTACGAGCTGCCGCCCGTCACCCTGCTCTGCGGCCTCGTCTGGGGCGTCATCACGGGCGCGGCCGGCGGCCTCATCGTCTTCGGCATCGGCGCGGTGCCCGGCGTGATGCTGGCCGTCCCCGTCGCGCTGGCCGGCTTCACCCTCTTCGCGCCGCTTCACCGCCTGCTCTCGCGCGGTGGTATGATTGAGGCGCGCCACCTCCGCCCCCTCGCCCTCGGCGTCGCGGGCGTCATCGCCGCGCTGATCCTGAGTCCGCACGTCTTCGACTGAGCGGAACGACGGTTTCGGGTCGCGGGCTCCGGGCCCCGGGTTAAGGCCAGCCGTTTCCTGACTCGCACCTCGGAACCCGCGACCCGGGACTTCTCCTTTATGCTTCTCGCCCTCCTGCTGCTCTCGCTCTTCACGCTGGTGCTGCTCGGCTTCTACGTCTTCGTGGCCGCGCCGGGCAGCCGCACGCACCAGACGTTCGCCGCCTTCATCGCGTGCCTCGCGCTGTGGACGGTTAACGACATCGTGATGTGGGGCTTCGGCGGGGGGCCGGAGCTGGCGGGCTGGTGGGCGAGCACGAGCTTCGCGCTGGGGCTGCTGCTGCAATTCTCGCTCGTGGTCTTCGCGTGGGTCTTCCCCGAGAACGGGCCCGCGCCGGCGCGGCGCGCGGCCGTCCTGTTCGCGCCCGGCGCGGTGCTCGTCCCGGCGGCGCTGGCCGGCATGATGTGGGAGCGCATCGAGTTCGACGGCGGCGCGTTCCGCATCGAGCTGACCCCGCTGGCCTACGCCTTCGGCCTCTACATCTACGCGCTCTTCGGCTACGGCTCGGCGCTGCTCTACCGCAAGTACCGGCGCTACCGCGAGGGGCTCTGGGGCCAGCAGCTCGGCGCGATCCTCTGGGCGCTCGTCATCACGGCGGTGCTGAAGACGGCGGCCAACATCGTGCTCCCGCTCTCGGGCGTCTACTCGCTGCTCCCGGTCGGCTCGGTCTTCGTCCTCGTCGGCGTCATCATCTACGCCTACGCCATCACGAGCTTCAAGCTCTTCTCGCTCCAGTCGGCGCTCGACCAATTCCGCCTCTTCCCCATCGCCTACAAGGTGGCGCTCTCCATCGCCGTGGTCGCGGTGCTCAGTTTCGCCCTCTTCCAGATTCCCATCGTCTGGTGGAGCTTCACGGCGCAGACGCCCGACGCGTGGAGGCGCTACCTCGTCTTCAGCGTGGTCACGGCGCTCGTCCCCAACCTCGTCCTCGTCGCGCTCGTCATCCGCATTATCTCGCGCCCGCTGCGGCGTCTGACCGAGGCCGCGGTGGACGTGGCCGGCGGCGCTTACGGCACGCAGGTCGAGCTTCGGAGCAACGACGAGGTCGGCCTGCTCGCCGCCTCTTTCAACGAGATGAGCCGCAAGATGGCCGAGGACATCGAGCGGCTGCGGGCGATGAGCGAGCGGCTGTTGAGGAGCGAGAAGCTGGCCGCGGCCGGCACGCTCGCCGCCGGCGTCGCCCACGAAGTCAACAACCCTCTGGCCTCGATCTCCTCGCTCATCCAGATTCTCCAGACGCGCCCGCCCGGCCCCGCCGACGAGGCCGAGACGCGCGAGACCTTGCGCCTCATCCAGACGCAGATCACGCGCATCACGCAGGTCTTGCGCGACATGATGGACTTCGCGCGCCAGCGCCCGCCCGCGCGCGCGCCGCTCGACCTCGCGCGCGCCGTCGAGTCGAGCATCCGCCTCGCCGGCTTCGACAAGGCTTTCAAGCGCCTCGGCGTCGAGACCCGCTTCGACCCGGCCGCGCCGCTCGTCTCGGCCGACGCCGACCAGTTGCAGCAGGTCTTCTTCAACCTCCTTCTGAACGCGCGCGACGCGATGCCGGGGGGCGGCACCCTGAGGGTGGAGACTTCGTACGACGCGGCGGCCGGCGAGGTCGTCGTCGAGTTCGCGGACACCGGGCAGGGCATCGCGCCCGAACACCTCGCCCACGTCTTCGACCCGTTCTTCACGACGAAGGCGACCGGCGCGGGCCTCGGCCTCGCCGTCTGCTACGGCATCGTCACGGCGCACGGCGGGCGCATCGAGGTCACGCCGGGCGAGTCGGTCGGCACGGTCGTCCGCGTCTCGCTGCCCGCGGCCGAGGAGAAGGCGGGCGCCGGGTATCGGGGGCCGGGCGCCGGCGAGGCGAGGGTTCTGAGCTCCGGTTGACGGGCAGCGCCAGCGGCGGGTTGCTCGACCCCGACACCCTTCTTTATGACCGTCGTCGAACTCGAAACCTTCATCCGCGCGCCCGCCGAAGCGTGCTTCGACGCGGCCCGCGACATCGACCTGCACGCGGGCGACTTCGAGACCCCGCTGCCGCACCGCCCCGTCGCGGGCGTGACGCGGGGGCTGATAGGGCCGGACGAGACGGTGACGTGGGAGGCGAGATTCTTAGGCGTGAAGCTGCGCATGACCTCGCGCATCGTCGCCTTCGAGCGGCCGCGCGCCTTCGCCGACGAGATGCAGCGCGGCCCCTTCCGGCGCTGGCGGCACACGCACCTCTTCGAGCCGTGCGGAGGCGGCACGCTCATGCGCGACCGCGTCGAGTTCGCCTCGCCCCTCGGCCCGCTCGGCGCGCTCGTCAACTTCCTCTACCTCGAATCTTTCGTCCGCCGCTTCCTCCTCGCGCAGAACCGGCGGATCAAAGAACTGGTAGAGTTAGAATCAATTAAGAATTAAGAATTAAGAATTAGGTGTGGTCACGTATCTTGAAGGGCGCTACGCAAGCACGCCATTTTTAATTCTTAATTCTTAATTCTTAATTGCTCAGTGGAGGCGCTTATGACCACGAAGCCACTCATCCTCGTCGCGGAAGACGAAGACCTGATGCGGGCCATCATCTCGCGGCTGCTCGAAGAGGCCGGCTACCGCGTCGCCGCCACCGCCAGCGCCGAGGAGGCGCTCGAAGCCTTCGCCGCCGAGGACGTGGCCGCCACGCTCACCGACATTCGCATGGCCGGCATGGACGGCCTCGCGCTGCTCGACCGCCTCAAGGACATCGACCCCGAAGCCCTCGTCATCGTCATGACCGCCTACTCGTCCGTGGACTCGGCCGTCGCGGCGCTGCGCAAAGGGGCCTACGACTACATCACCAAGCCGTTCGTCAACGAAGACCTCCTGCAATCCGTCAAGAACGCGCTGCGCCAGCGCGAGCTGTTCCGCGAGAACCGCCACCTCCGCCGCGAGCTGGGCCGCCGCTACAGCTTCTCCGAGATCATCGGCACGTCCGAGGCGTTGCAGCGCGTCTTCCGCCTCGTCGAGAAGGTCGCGGCCACCAACACCAACGTCCTCATCGAGGGCGAGTCCGGCACGGGCAAGGAACTCATCGCCCGCGCCATCCACCACAACAGCGCGCGCGCCGACCGCCCCTTCGTCGCCATCAACTGCGGCGCGCTCCCCGAGACGCTCCTCGAGTCCGAACTCTTCGGCCACACCAAAGGCGCTTTCACCGGCGCGACGGCCGCCCGCCCCGGCCTCTTCCGCTCGGCCGAGGGCGGCACGGTCTTCCTCGACGAGATCGGCGAGATCACCCCGGCCATGCAGGTGCGCATCCTCCGCGCCGTGCAGGAGCACGAGGTCACGCCCGTCGGCTCCTCCGCGCCCGTCCCCTTCGACGCCCGCCTCATCTGCGCCACGAATCGAGACCTCGAAAAGGAGGTCGCCGGCGGCCGCTTCCGCGAAGACCTCTACTACCGCCTCAACGTCATCGAGCTCCACCTCCCGCCCCTGCGCGAGCGCCGCGAGGACATCCCGCTCCTCGCCCGCCACTTCATCACCCGCACCGCCCGCGAGCAGCAGCAGAACGAGAAGGCGGTCGAGCCTGCCGCCCTGACCGCCCTCCTCAACTACCACTGGCCCGGCAACGTCCGCGAACTCCAGAACGCCATCGAACGCGCCTTCACCTTAAGCGGCGACCGGGTTGACCTCGACAGCCTCCCCCCCCGCGTCCGCGAGGCCGCCTCCAAAATCTCCCCCGAAAGCATCCGCGACCCCGACGGCCTCCGCCCCACCCTCGCCGAAATCGAGCGTCGCTACATCCTCGAAACCCTCGCCGCCGTCAACGAGGACAAGACCCGCGCCGCCAACATCCTCGGCATCGACCTCTCCACCCTCTACCGCAAACTCAAACGCTACGACGCCGTCTAGGCGGCGCGCGCGGCCTCACGCCTGTCGGCTCCGGCATATTCCGCCCCGGAAGTGAATCGGCCGGGCGGGGCGGCCCCGCGGGACGAGCCTCGGGCGCCCGCGGAGTCGCGCGGACTCCGCGGGCGCCGCTTTCGTCAGCAGCCGTCTTCGGGGATGGCGAGGAGGAGGATGAGGCGTGAGCCGTCGGGGGTCGAGAAGAGGCCGATGGGGGTTTGGTAGTCTTGGGGGCGGTCGAGTTCGCGGTCGGAGCGGGGGCGGCCTTCGGCGTCGAGGGTGATGAGGTGCGTGCCGGCGTCGTTGACGGCGTAGAGCGTGCCGGCGGCCTCGGCGGTGAAGGCGAAGGCGGCGGCGTCGGGGACGGCGCGCCAGCCCTCGACGCGCAGGGCGCGGGGCGAGGAGTGGTGCTCTTCGTCGTCGTCCCAGTAGTTGACGAGCGGCCCGGCCGCGCCGACCGTCGGCCGCGCGAAGCCGAACCAGCGTTGGCGCACGCCGGCGAGCGAGACCTCGCGGACGACGCCGCCCGTCTGCGCCTCGACGACGACGAGGCGCTGGCCCGGATGGTCGAGCAGGTAGAGTTCGGAGCCGTCGGCGTTGAGGGCCAGCGAGCCGGGGTCGAAGGAGAGGTTGGGGTCTGGGAGCTTGAAGCGGCGGATGGTCTGCAAGGTCTGCGGGTCGAAGACCTCGACGGTGGCGACCGTGCCGCGATCCTGCTCGATGGTCAGCTCACCCTCGTCGCCGTAAGGGTAGGCGTAGAAGGCGAAGCCCGTCCGGCCGTCGGGCGCGAAGGCGACGCTCGACGGCTGCGCGCCGGCCGGCGAGACGGCGGCGGGCGCGGCCGTCACGTTGCCGCCGGCGTCGGCGCGCGTCATGTGCAGCGAGGTGGAGGCGGCGTTGCCCTCGGCGTTCATCGCCCAGAAGGGCGCGAGCATGTCCCGGCCCGTGCCCGCGTAGGCGGCCGGGCCGAAGCTGCCTTCGGCGTCGGCCTTGAGCCGCCGCGCGGGGACGAGGTCGGAGGCGTCGGCCTCGTAGAGGCTCTCGGCCCAGCGGCCGTGGTAGAGGGCGCGCCGGCCGTCGGGCGAGAAGGCGACGGAGTCTATGCCGGGGCCGAGCGCGACGCGTCGCAGGACGCGGCCGCTGCGTGGGTCGAGGACGAGCGCGGTGGTGGACGGCAGCGCCTCGCCCCACCTCAGCCAGCCTTCGAGGCTCCGGCCCGAACGCCCCCCGCCTTCGGCCGTGTGACAACGGACGCGGACGAAATCGCCCTTCGTCTCCAGCACCTCGACCTGCGTGTGCACGCCCGTGTCGACCTCGGCGACGGCGCGCGCGTCCGCGGACGCGCCGGCGCGCAGCACGGGCGCGGACGTGCCGTAGAGGCCGGGGACGGGGCCGACTTCCGTCCAGCGCATCAAGGGCGAGGGCGGGGCCGGGGGCCGGCGCGGGTGCGGAGCGTCGGCCCCCCGGGCGCGCGTGGCGGGGTCGGGGGCGGGGCCGGAGGCGGAGTTGGAATTCCAAGCCGGCGTCTCGCCCGAGGGGGCGTGGCCGGCGGCGTTCATGTTGCCGTTGATGTTCGTGGCCGACTGCGCGGGCGGCGCGGCGAAGGCGAGGGCGCAGAGGCAGGCGGCGGCCCCGCAGGGCAGGAGAACGGCGGCGAAGCAGAGAGGGAGCGCGCGGCGCATCCTTTGAAACCTCCTGTGGCTGCCGGCCTGACACTTAAAACTCCGGGGGCCGGTTTGAAGGGAGGATTCTACGAGCTACGTTCGAGCCGCGAACCGCGACGGCCAACGTCGCCCCGGCGCAGACGCACGCCCGCGCGGTTGTGGTAAACCACAGTGGTGGGAAAGGGCGGAGGCGAAGAGGCGGGGGGCGGGGGTGAGAGACGAAAGCCACGGCGGCTTTCGTCTCTCACCCCCGCCCCCCGCCTCTCGAAGTCTGCCTTCCGACTTCCTAGTCCTTCTTGCCGCCGAGCATGCCGCCGAGGCCGCCGAGCACGTCGCCGGCCGTGCCCGCGAGGCCGCCGGCCGCGCCCGACGCGCCGCCGAGGAAGCCTTCGAGCTGCCCGCCGAGCGGTTCGGGCAGGCGGTTCCTGAGGAAGCCTACGACCGTCTCGACGGCCGTGCGGGCCTGCGCCTCGCTGATGCCGGCGCGCTCCGTGACCTGTTTGATGATCTCTTCCATGAACACTTCTCCTCTCGTGCGGTGCGGCGGCCTCAGATGAAGACGACCGTCTGGAAGTTGGGGATGTCGAAGCGGCGGCGGCAGCGCGCGCACGTCAGCACGTCGTCGACGCGCACCATGTAGTCGCGTGCCTTGTGGAACTGCGCGCGCTGCTGCTCGTTCATCCCGCGCGGCGGCTGCTGTTTTTTGGTGCGCCGCAGCCAGCGCACGTCGTAGTCGGCGCGCTCGCGGCAGTGCGGGCAGCTGTAGGACGCCCGCTTCGTCTCCGGCCGTTCGTCGAAAAAGTCTCTTTCGTTCATAACAATCGTGGGGCCGGGGGCCGGGGCTCGCGGTCGCACGCGAATGCGACTTAAGAGTTTCGACCCGAGTGGCCCCGGCGCCGGTCTTAAACAAGTCCCGAGCCTCCGGCCCCGAGCCCCGCCTTTCTAGTCCCCAGCCTCAAGCCTCTGTTTCCTTCGGTGGTGTAAAACTATCGCGAGGCCGAGCAGGCCGTTGAGGAGCATGAGCGCGTTGGTGACGACGAAGACCCAGTTGCGCACGAGCAGGCTGTAGGCGGTGAAGCCGGCCGAGGCCGTCATCTGGCCGACGAAGAGCCACTTCGAGACGCCCTCGCTCGAACCCTCCTGCCACTGCTTGTAGACCTGCTTGGCGATGGTCAGCACGAGGACGCCCGAGCTGAACCATCCGAGCGATTCGACGAGCATCCGCCAGCCCCCTTGCCCCCGATTCTCCGCCTCGATAAGTTCGGGGCATTATCGCCGATAACCGGCCCTCACGCCAAAAGGCGCGCGACCGTCTCCAGAAGCGCGTCCGGGTCGAGCGGCTTCGGCTCGAAGGCGTCGGCCCCGCCGCCGAGCGTGAGCGTCGCGCCGCCCTCGCCGAAGCCGGTCACGACGAGGATCGGCGTCCCCGCGAGGTGCGGCGTCTCGCGCACGCGCCGGACGAGGTGGAAGCCGTCGGCCGAAGGCATCCAGAAGTCGGTCACGATCAGGTCGGGGCGCTCGGCCGACGCCAGCTCGAAGCCGCGCGCGCCGTCCTCGGCCGCGACCACGCGGTAGCCGGCGCGCTCCAAAGTCATCCGCACCAGCTCGCGCTCGACCTCATCGTCCTCGACGAGCAGAATCTTTTTCATAGTCGTCGGCCGGCGACCTCTCTTCCCGATTCACGATTCCTCGCAGACCGCGCGGAGGTAGCGGAAGCTGTAGATGCCCGTCTCGTGGCCGTCGCTCCAGCGGAAGTTGAGCGCGTAGCGGCCGACGAG
>Ga0196962_10000823_pt1 | contig 11206 bp, 12 predicted proteins | sample S3v_20metaG_FD_183186 | JGI IMG/M metagenome (GOLD analysis project Ga0196962, IMG submission 183186) | Soil microbial communities from Anza Borrego desert, Southern California, United States - S3+v_20 | ecosystem: Environmental > Terrestrial > Soil > Desert | place: USA: California | collected... | reverse complement strand
CGAGCTGGCGGCGTTCCAACCGAAGATCGCGGTGGCCTACACCCAGATCGTCACGATCTCGACCGACGACCATCACACACTGCAAGAGTTCCGCGCGTCGGTCGGGGCTCAGTGGACCTTCCTCTCCGACCCCGGGCGGATCATCCAGCAGGACCTCGACATCCAGGAGTACACCGACCCCGAAAACGACCCGATGATCCCCCATACTTTGGTACTCAAGCCCGGACTGGTGGTCCACACCCTCTACAACGGCTACTGGTTCTGGGGCCGGCCATCGGTCTACGACCTCTGGCGCGACCTGCGCGCCGCCACCGCCGAAATCCGCCCGGACTGGGACCTGAGCACGCCTGGGCTCCGAGAAGCCTGGGCCGCCGGCGAGTGGTCATTCTTCCACGGGTGGGACCGACGCTCCCCCGAAGGCGTCGCCGGGCGGTGAAGATCCAGGCGTGTCCGGACCTTCACGCCGGGCCGGACCCGTGCGTCGGTGGAGGGGAATCGGCGACGCGACGCAGGAGGGGCGTTCTGGTGCTAACTGGCCGTGCGGTCGGCGTCCGGCAAGGATCGCCGCAGCTCCCGGCGGGTGCTGACACCGAGCTTGGTGAAGATCTTGCGAAGATGCCACTCGACCGTCCGGGGGCTGATGTACAGCTCGGCGCCGATCTCTGGATTGGTGAGCCCTTGCCCGGCCAGCCTGGCGATGTGCGCTTCCTGGGCGGTGAGTTCTCCGAAGGTTTCCACGGTGCGCTTGCGCACCGTCTCCCCGGTGGCCAAGAGCTCGTGCCGCGCCCGCTCAGCGAAGGCACCGACGCCCATCCCGGTCAGTGTCTCGTGGGCGGTCCGCAGCTGGGCGCGGGCGTCGACGCGGCGACCTTCCCGCCGCAGCCATTCGCCGTAGAGGAGTTGTGCCCGAGCGAGTTCGACGCAAACGATGGTGCGGCCGAGTCTGTCGATGGCCTCCCGGTAGAGCTCTTCGGCGGCGTGACCCTCGCGAAGCAGGGCGCGCCTGCCCGCCTCGATCCCGAGTGCCCATTCCGTGCCGCTGGCCTGTGTCATCGCCGAGAGCTCCTCCAGCGCAGCGGCCGCCGCCTCGATGTTCCCAGTGCGCACACCGGCCTCGACGAGTTCGACGAGCGCCCACTTGGGTGGACCGAGTTCGAGCGGTTCAGCGGCAGCCACCTGGGCGGCGCGTAGTGCGTCTCCGTAGCGGCCGAGGCCGTTGCACAGCACCGCGCTGGCCCAGTGCATCATGTTCAGGCCCACGCCTTCGCCCCGGGCCGTCACGTCGGCCAGGCAGTCGCGGATCAATGGCGTGGCCTGGTCCTCCTGGCCTCGTAGGGCAGCCAGGCACACCTCGGCGTAGGGCGCCAGCGACCTCTCCCCGCCGGTCACCCCCGCGATTGACCGGATCTCCTGAACCAGGGACGCCGCCGAGGCCAGGTCGCCGGTGAACAGGTGCACGAACACCCGGCTGGTGAGAGCCAGAGGAAGTGCGCTCAGGGCTCCGGCGTCGCGAGCAATGTCCAAGTGCCGGCGAGTCAGGACGTCAAAGCCGACGTCGTCCCAGAGGGAGACCGCCGTCGACGCCGCGAGCCATGCGAAGCGCAGTGCCTCGTCCAGTGTGAACTCTTCGCGGACGAACGCCTGGACGGCGCGGTGCGAGATCGTGGCTGCGGCCGCATACCCGTCGGTGTAGAGCACGGCGAGGCCCTCCAGCAGCACGTCGCGCTTGCCCGGAGTCTGTGGTGGGGCCGCCGCCCGCACTGCTTCCGCCACCTGCCGGGCACCGGGGCCGACAGCCAGGCGACCGGCAAACAGTACAGCCGAGAACGCGTCGACGTAGGTGGCACGGGCGAGTTCCGCGTTGAGCGGTTCGAGCCGCCGGGCGGCGGCCAGGAGCAGAGGTAGTGCCTCGTTGCCACGGTTCGCGGCGAACGACATCTGGGCCTGCAGCAGCTCGATCCGCGCCCGTTCCGCCTCCCCGAGCGGGCCGACCTCGGCCGTCGCCAGGAGGGCTGACGCTTCTTCGAAGGCACCCGCGGTCACCTTCGCCTGGGCCGCCTCGAGCGAGCGCTGGGTCCGACGGGCCGGGTCGGGTGTGAGCGTCGCGGCGCGTTCGAGAAAGGCGGCTGCGGCGGCTACCCCGCCGTGCGACATCGAGCGTCCGGCCGAACGCTCGAGCTCGGCCGCGACAGCCTCGTCCGGGCCGACTGTGGCACAAGCGCGATGCCAGGCTCGACGATCCGGATCCAGGTCTGGGTCGGTGACCTCTGCGAGCGCACCGTGGACGTCCCGCCGTTCGGCGCGGGTGGCGGAGCGGTAGACCGCCGATCGGACAAGCGGATGCCGGAACCGAACCCGATCGCGCAGCTCGATCAGGCCCGCCGCCTCGGCCGTTGCCGCAGCCTCGATCGGGATGCCGAGCCGCTCGGCGGCGCGCCTTAACAGCGGAATATCGCCGACCGGTTCGGCGGCTGCGGTCAGCAGCAGCTTCCGGGACTCTTGCGGGAGGGACTGCAGCTGGTGCAGGTATCCCTGCTCGAGGCGGTGCACCAGGGGCGTACCAACGGCGCTCGAGTCGCCCCCGAAGGCCAGCTCGGCTACCGAGAGCCCTCGCGGCAGCTCGAGGAGAGCCAGCGGGTTGCCGCGGCTCTCGGCCAGGATGCGGTCACGGATCCGAGGATCGAGCGTTCCGGTCACCGCCGAGTCCAGAAGTGCTGCGGCATCGGCGCTGGGCAGGCCGTGCACCAGGAGTTCCGGGAGCCCCGCCAGCTTGGCCTCCCCCTCCTCGGATTCGCGCACGGCGAACACCATGGCCAGGGGTTCGGCCGCCAGTCGACGTGCGACGAGCTCTAGCGTCTGCGCCGAAGCCTGGTCCAGCCACTGGGCATCGTCCACGACGCAGATCAGCGGTCGCTCCTCGGCGACCTCGGAGAGCAAGCTCAGCACCGCCAAGCCGACGAGAAAGCGGTCGGGTGCGTTGCCGGGTCGCAGTCCGAACGCCGTGCCGAGCGCCTCCTGCTGAGGGGCTGGCAGCTTGTTCAGCCGATCCAGATAAGGGCTGCACAGCTGGTGCAGCCCGGCGAACGCGAGCTCCATCTCCGACTCGACCCCGGCGGCGCGGCCTAACCGACACCCCGCGGCGCGTTCGAGGAGGAAGTCGAGCAGGGCGGTCTTACCGATCCCGGCCTCGCCCCGTAGCACCAGGACCTGGCTGCGGCCCGCCTTGGCAGCGGCGACAAGGCCGCTCAACATGTCGCACTCGCTCCGTCGTCCAACCAGACCGGGCCCCGAGCTGAGGTTAGACATGCCCCACCTGCCGAGGTCGTCGGGAGAGCGCGTCGGTCATCCGACAGTGTCGAAGCGTAGCGGGGTCGACCAACCGGTGCATGGCCGGCCGGGCAGCCGTGATGAGCCCCACGTGGTGGACACGCCACGCCGGGCGTCGACGAGGCCGGCCGCTCGCCGGCGGGCCGAAGGTAAGGCCCGGAGGCGCCTGCGGGTGCCTCCACGGCGGCGAGGTCGACTCCCGCGGGACGGAGGCCCGCCCGACCGGGGTGCCCTAGGACGTGACTTCCTTCACCCACTCCCGCAGGCGCGGAAGGTGCTCGGCGTAGTGGTCGGGGCCGGCCTTGCGAATCCAGAAGGCGGCGTCCTCGTCCGGCGACAACACGCCCGCGGAGGCAATCAGCATGCGGGTGCGGGCGGCGTCGGCCTGGGCTCGCACCACGTCGAACGGAAGCTGCTGTAGCGTCTCGAGATAGCGGCCGTTGAGGGCGTCGACGTCGATCTCGGCCGGACGGTAGGTGCCGGAGCCGATCTGCTCCAGGGCCACTCCGGCCTGGGCCAGCCAGGCGCCGATGTGGGCCAGGAGGTCCTTGGCCGACCAGCCCTCCTCGAAGTAGCCGGGCCGCTCGACCGCCTCGGGCGGCAGCGCGTCGATGAGGGTGTGAACTTCGTGCCAGCCTTCGTCTTCCGCCTTCCGGAGGTCAGCATCGATCACCCGCGCAATGGTAGCGACATCTGTTCCTGGCTGAGAATCTCACGACGCTGCAGATGATCGACTCGTCAACGACCGAGCAAAGCTCGTTGCAGTAAGGATTTTCGCCAACGACCATGACATGCTTGACTTTGCAGCCCCAGCGGACGGCACGTCACAGCCTTACAGCAGTCCTCGAGGTCCGGTTCAGGTCCGCAGCACGGAAGCCAGCGGAGACCTGACGACAGGCATATTGCCCGGCTCCTCGCTCCGCCAGGCTGGTGCCGGCTACCGGCGAACCGGGCAAGCGCTCGCCAACGCCCTGGGACGCGCCGATGCCCACCGCGTGTGCCCCGCCAAGCTCCGCGTCGATGACCTGCATCTGGCCCGTGGCGCCGTCCATGACGTTGCCGGACTGGAACTCGCCGTGACCAGACCGCGCACGGCGGCTTGTGGTCCTCCACGGTTTTTCCGGATGAGGTCTACCCAGCCCCGGAGACCTGGGGCCGGCTGACCAGTGTGTCGGCCAGGGGTTCCTACGGGCGCGACCAGGCATCACCGGCGCGACCGTGGTGGCGTTCGGGAACACCGGACGAGCCGAAGAGCAGCCGATCGCGTTCACTCGGCGTGTCCGCTTTCCCGCCCGATGACATCTTCACCGCCAGCTGACCCAGTGGCATCACCCGAAGCCACCGTGAAATGGAAAGGAATCCAAAGCATGGATCTGAAGCTCGAAGTCGTGGTCGTTCCCGTCACGGACGTCGACAAGGCCAAGCACTTCTATGGAACCGGGCTGGCGTGCCGGGAGGACATCGATGTCTCTGGCGACGGCGGCTATCGCGCTGTGCAAATGACCCCGCCCGGGTCCCCCTGCTCGATCATCTTCGGCACCGGCGTCACATCGGCCACCCCGGGCTCGCTCGACCGCCTCGTCCTCGTGGTGGAGGACGTCGAGAAGGCCCGAGCCGAGCTCACCGACCGTGGCGTCGACGTGAGCGAGATCTTCCACGACGCCGGCGGTAGCCTCGGCGGCGGCTTTCTCACCGGCACCGAGGGGCGCGCCACGGGCCCGGATCCCCAACGCCGTTCGTACGCCTCGTATGCCTCGTTCAGCGACCCCGACGGCAACCGTTGGCTGCTGCAGGAAGTCACGGAGCGGCTCCCGGGCCGGGTATGACCATGGACGTCGCGGCTCTGGCACAGCTCTTGCACGAGACGGCCGAGCATCACGGCTCCTTCGAGGCAGTCGCCCCACCGCACGACTGGTGGGACTGGTACGGGGCCTACATGGACGCTAGGCAGCGTGGAGCCAGCCCGAAGGAGGCCTCCGCGGCCGCGGGGCGCTACATGGCGGAGGTGAAGGACATTGTCGTGTCGCTTGCTTGACCCCTCGCCCCCAGTGCCTCGCCATGAAGGGAATACCTGAGATGAGTGACCTCCTCGATTCGGTGCTGAAGGCCCAAGGGGGCTCCGTCGGCACGAGTTTTCCCATGTCCGAGCCTGCATTGTCAGCGGCGGCGAGCTCTGGGGGATCAAAGGGCCTGGTGCAGGACCAGCCGCCCAGGCAGATGACGGTGGCTCTGCGGAGGCCGACGGCATCCGGCTGTCGACGAAGCGGATGGCGTACCCGTGCCGACGCCGAAGGCCCCGCCAATCCTTGACCAACTGATGGTCTCCATCGACGTCAGCAACGTCCAGTTCGACTGAGGAGTTGTGCAACGATGAACGCGACCGAACTCTTCGAGCGCCTTCCCTCCCCGTTGAGATCGAAGTTGCCGGCGTTCACGGGCGCGACCGGCTGGCTCAATTCCAAGCCACTCACACCGGCCGACCTGCAGGGAAAGGTCGTCCTCGTCGACTTCTGGACCTACACGTGCATCAACTGGATCCGGACCCTTCCGTACATCCGGTCGTGGGCGGAAACGTACGGTCGGCACGGCTTGGTCGTGATCGGCGTTCACACACCTGAGTTCAGCATCGAGCGCAACGTCGACAGCGTTCGCCGATCGGCGAACGACATGCGTGTCCAGTACCCGATCGCGATGGACAACGACTATGCCCTCTGGGACGCGTTCGCGAACCAGTACTGGCCAGCGCTCTACATCGCGGACGCCGACGGCCGCATTCGGCACCGCCACTTCGGTGAAGGCGGGTACGAACGCTCGGAGCGGGTCATCCGGCACTTGCTCGCCGACGCCGGAGCGGCCGACCTTCCCGGAGGCCCCGCGCCCGTCGACGCGAACGGCATCGAAGCTCCGGCCGACTGGCACAACGTGCGCTCTCCCGAGACGTATGTGGGCGTGGCGCGGTCCATGGGCTTCGTGTCGCCCGGCGGCGGCGCCTTCGACGAACCCCGCGTGTACACGGCGCCGCGGCGTCTGCGCATCAATGAGTGGGCACTTGCCGGCAACTGGACCCGGGGGCGAGAAGCCGCAGTGCTCAACGAACCGAACGGCCACATCAAGTACCGATTCCACGCCCGCGACCTCAACCTCATCCTTGCGCCGCCGACCGAGGATGCGCCTGTACGGTTCCGGGTCCGGCTCGACGGACAAGCGCCACACGACGCGCAGGGACTCGATGTCGACGTCAACGGCAATGGCATCGTCCGCGAGCCACGTCTGTACCAGTTGATCCGACAATCGGCACCGATCCATGATCGAGTCTTTGAGATCGAACTCTTCGATCCCGGCGCGGCGGCGTTCTGCTTCACCTTCGGCTGAGACAGACCGAGTAGCTCGGCCTCGTAGTAGTGACCTGGGGCCGCTGGTTGGAGATTCAGGCGGACGGTGTCGATCGTCCCGCTAAGGAGGCTTTCGATGCACGAAGCGACGGCACGGGCCATGATCCAGGCCCACTTCGACGCCTCGAACGTCGGCGCTGCAGGCGGTGGGCCACACGACGACATCGTCCGCGCCTCGGAAATCTACGCTGACGACGCGGTCGTGGAGTGGCCGCAGGGGGGCGAGCGGCTGCGCGGCAAGGCGAACATCATCGCGTTCAGGTCGACGTATCCGGCCCGCCAGCAGTTCGAGCTCCATCGGACCACCGGCTGCCACGACCTCTGGGTCAATGAGTACACGATCCACTACGACGACCAACCGGTGATGGTCGTCGGCGTCATGGAGTTCGGCCACGGGAAGGTCGTCCGCGAGCGAATCTACTTCGGCGATCCCTGGGAGCCGCCGGCCTGGCGCGCCCACTGGGTGGAGCGGTTCGACCCTCGGCAGCCGGACCCGTCGGTTCGGGCGCACCAGCCACGAGAGCACAGATCTGACTGAGTCGGAGTCGCGGCGGGCTGCGGAGCCGCTGCACTTCGTTCCGAGCCGTGACCGACACGTCCGCCATCAGTAGTCGCCGTCCCCGGCCGGCAGACAAAACGTGGTCGCCCCCTGCGTCCCGACATCACCCCGGGCGGCGTCTCCCCCGACTTCGAGCACCTCCGGCGATCGCGTCCCGTGCTTTCTCCGGGGGCGGGCATGGAGAACGGGACCCCGGGGCGAGTCACGGGCCGGTCGGGCCCAGGCAGGCCCGGATCAAGGCGATCGTCCCCCGGTTGGGGGTCGCTCGGAACGCGGTTCGGGACGCCCTGCGCTCGGATGCCCCTGTCCCCGTATGTGCGGGGCGCCGAAGGGGTCGGCGCTGGATCCGTTCAGGGAGCGGACCTGGGAGAGACCAGGGAGCAGACCAGGTCCACCAGGGACTTCGACGGGCGCAACGTGCAGACGAGACGATCAGGCTTCGTGCCGTCACCACCACCGTCCAAAAGCTAAGGAGGACTCACATGACTGTCACACTCGAACAGTCAGCGGACGCCACAGCGATCCGTCGGTTCTGGGTCGACGTGCCCGAGGAGGCACTCGTTGATCTGCGCCGGCGTCTGGAGTCGACGCGTTGGCCCGGACGTGAGACCGTTTCCGATCGGTCGCAGGGTGCGCAGTTGGCCGACCTTCAGGAGCTCGTCCGGTACTGGGCCATGGACTACGACTGGCGGAAGGCCGAGGCGCAACTGAACGCCTTTCCGCAGTTCGTGACGACCATCGACGGGGTGGACATTCATTTCATTCACGTCTGTTCCCGGCACGAGAACGCGCTTCCGTTGATCATCACGCACGGGTGGCCGGGGTCGGTCTTCGAGCAGCTCAAGCTCATCGGTCCCCTCACCGACCCCACGGCGTTCGGCGGCGCGGCCGAGGATGCCTTCGACGTTGTGATTCCGTCCCTGCCCGGTTTCGGTTTCTCGTCGCAACCGACCGAGACCGGCTGGGGGGTGGAGCGCGTGGGCCGTGCATGGGACGTGCTCATGAAGCGGCTGGGGTACACGCGCTATGTGGCGCAGGGCGGCGATTGGGGGGGAGGCGTCGTCGAGGCGATGGGGCGGCAGGCGCCGGCGGGGTTGCTCGGGATCCACACCAACTTGCCCGCGGTGTTCCCGCCCGACGCAGCTGCGGCGATCGCCAGCGGTGGCCCGGCCCCGGCGGGACTCTCCGAGCAGGAACAGGCCGAATTCCACGCCCTGAGAACATTCCTTGAGAATGGTGGGTGGTCGTACCTGACGATGATGAGCACTCGGCCGCAGGCCGTCGGCTATGGCCTGACCGACTCGCCCGTCGGCCTGGCCGCGTTCATGCTCGTCCACGGAGGGTTCACGAAGTGGACGTACGGCAAGGACCCCCAGCAGTCGCCGACCAGAGATGAGGTGCTGGACAACTTCTCGCTGCACTGGCTGACGAACACCCTGACCTCGGGGGCGAGGTTCTACTGGGAGAACCGCGACCAGAACCTCATCAGCGCCGCGGCGCAGCAGACCGACACGATCACGATCCCGGTGGCCATCACGGCGTTTCCGGACGACGATCTCTTTCGAGCCCCGGAGACATGGGCTCGGCGTGCCTTCCCCAGTCTTATCTACTTCCACCAAGCGGCCAGGGGCGGCCACTTCGCGGCGTGGGAAGAGCCCCAGCTCTTCAGCGAAGAAGTGCGGGCGGCATTCAAGACCTTGCGGTAGCCCGAAACCCGAGAGGCAGGGTGCGGGCACCCAGACGTTCCGTACCCCCGTCCCGTCGGCCCCACCCTCTGCTTCGGGCGAGATTGAACCTCCTTCGCTAGTCGGGATGTCGAGCCCCTGCGGGAGCGGCATTTCGATATCGGATCGATCAAATGATCTCAAGCGTTGAATGAACGAACACAATTGAAAGGGATGGCAGCGTGAAGCGGATAGCTCTCTTGCTCTTTACAGTTGCGATGGTGGCGGGCGTTGTCGCCGCCGGGGCCCAGACGTCGACAGGCACCGAAGCCGAGTCCACCCCTCGCAGCGCGAAGGAGGTGCGGGGTGCCTCGCCGTACGTCGAAACCGAAAATGAGCCTGCACCGAAGCTCTTCGTCGACCCCCCGCTTCCGGAAGGACTGGCTCAGGGGATCGTCTGGATTCAGTGGCGCGTCGAGAACATCCGGATCGTACCGATCTTCGGAAAGGGCGCCCTGAAGGTGTCGCCCCGCACCGGACATTTGCACGTCCATGTCGACGACCTGCCATGGTGGTGGGCGGACGCCAGCGACATCAACACAATCGACATCGCCGGACTTCCCGTCGGCCCGCACAAGGTTCGGATCGACCTCGTCAACTCCAACCATGAGGTCTTTCCCGGGCAGTCAAAGACATTCACCTTCGTGGTCCCAAAGCGAGTCACCGAATAGCCCTGAAGCCAGGCGGTGGACGAGGCGTGGAACGGGCGCCTCGTCCACCGCCGCACAATGTTGCCGCGAAGAAAGGAGCCACATGAAAACGCCTCGAATGCTCGACGCCATTGTCCGCATCGCCGACAACCGTGTCGACGGAAGCACCGACATGCTGGTGGCCAACGTCTTCCGCCTCTACAACGTCCAGGTGTGCTTCCTGGCCGAGCACCTCGTCGACAGTCCCGCCGGTCGGGGCTGACTGGGGTTGCGGTCATGGACTACGACGATCTCAACCTCGACGAACCGGGAACGGATGCTGAATTCGTGGACGACGCTATCGACGACGACGAGGTCAGCCCCGAAGAACAGCTCCTGCTCGATCGGAAGCAACTGAACGAGCTGGGTCTCACCCTCGACAACCCGGAGGGTTTCGCCCCCGAATAACCGAGACCACAGGAGGTAGATGACGATGAGCCGAGACCCGGAGACAGCGATCCTGGCCGGTGGGTGCTTCTGGGGGATGCAGGATCTCATCCACAGGCTGGACGGTGTGATCTCGACCAGAGTCGGCTACACCGGCGGTAACGTCCCCAACGCCACGTACCGCAACCACGGAAACCATGCCGAAGCCATCGCGATCAGCTTCGATCCCAAGCGGCTCTCATACCGGGACCTGCTGGAGTTCTTCTTCCAGGTCCACGACCCGACCACGAGAAACCGGCAAGGCAACGACATCGGCGCCAGTTACCGTTCAGCCATCTTCTACACGAGGGATGACCAGAAGCGAATCGCCGAGCACACCATCGCCGATGTGAACGCTTCTGGGCTATGGCTCGGCAAGGTAGTTACGGAGGTGTCGCCGGCTGGGCCCTTCTGGGAGGCCGAGCCTGAGCACCAGGACTACCTCGAGCGATACCCCGACGGCTACACCTGCCATTTCGTACGCCCGGGCTGGAAGCTTCCGCACCTCGCCGACGCCGCGGACCGTTAGACCGAGAAGGACATCATCGTCAGAGTTCACCCGAGGGTTCTTAGAACGTGGACGGGCCGAAACGGTCGGGCGGCTTCGGCCCGCCAATACGACGCCGGGCGAGACTGGCCCGTGCTCGCCTTGGCGGCGTGGAACTTGTTGCCGTGCGCCTCCCGCAGGCACCGATCGCGCCGACGACCTGCCCGTCGACGATGAGAGGGATACCGCCGGTGAGGGCGGCGGCGCCGCGGAGGGCGAGCGCGCCGATGCGGCCGCTGCTGACTTGCGCTTCGATGTCGCGGCTGGGCCGGACGAAGATCGCCGACGTGCGGGCCTTGTCGACGGCGACGCGGGAGCTGGCCACTTGGGCTCCGTCGGTGCGGCGCAGAGCGAGGAGGTGACCGCCGGCGTCGACGACTGCGCTGACGACGCGGTGGCCGTGTTCGGTGGCGTACTTTTCGGCGGCGGAGAGGACGGCGTCGACCGCCGCGGTGTCGAGGGTCAGGCGGGTGCGCAGAGCAGTGGGCATCGTCAAGCTCCTGTCGTGACGGGATGGAGACGGAGAGGTCCTCGGCGTTGCC
>Ga0196962_10000822_pt1 | contig 11217 bp, 8 predicted proteins | sample S3v_20metaG_FD_183186 | JGI IMG/M metagenome (GOLD analysis project Ga0196962, IMG submission 183186) | Soil microbial communities from Anza Borrego desert, Southern California, United States - S3+v_20 | ecosystem: Environmental > Terrestrial > Soil > Desert | place: USA: California | collected... | reverse complement strand
AGTGTTATTGCTATTGTTGTTCCCGTTGTTATCGCGGCCGCCTTCGGCAATTTTCTCACGGAGACCGCGCATCATGCTCAAGTACATGCCCAATTGCTGTCTAGCATCATCCTTGTTCGAGTTAACAGTGGTCTGCCCGTCTCCAGCAGTGGCAGTAATGCCACCATTGGCAATGATAGAGTAAGCAGCTCGTAGCGCAGAGGCATATCGGTCTAGGTACCGGCTTATTTCTTCGCTATTTCTGTCCTGTCCAGGCTTTGTTCGGTAGTTGTTAAACCAAGCCTGGGCAGCCTGAAGCTGGCGGAACTGGCTCCCCCATTGCTTTGCCGGGGTATTGTTCTGATTGGTATTTTGGTTATTATTGTTAGCGTCACCACCGGTGACTGGAATGCCAAGGCCGGTATTATCAGTATTATTGTTACCACTGCTATTGTTATTCCCTGTATTATTGCGGCCGCCTTCCGCAATTTTCTCACGAAGCCCGCGGATCATGCTCAGGTACATGCCCAATTGCTGAACAGACTGTCTGGCCTGGTTCTGGTTAGTCACCTGCCCATTGCTGTCGAAGCCACTCCCACTAACCACCAGGGACTGTGCGGCAGTCAGAGCACCACGCCATTTATCGAGATATTGACCGACGTTGCCGGCATTTCTATACAGTCCGGGCTTTGTCTGGAACCTGTTGAATACTGCGACTTCAGCCTGCAGTTGATTAAGCTTGTTCCCCCAGGACTCTTCCAGACTACTGCCATCACCCTGTTGGGCAGGAGGTGCAGCAACAACACTTGCTACCGGAACGGAAGCGAGCATAAGCGCTGCAATGAGTGAAGCGACCACCAATACTCGATACAATGAAATCCCTCCCTGGTCACCGACCGTCGACGCGTAGAATCCATATCTTTTCATATACTTTCTCCTTACTCTAAACTGTTAATCTACGGGCGGGGTGAAAACAAACATGAGATATGCCCTCTACCCATTAGCTTAAGTGCTCTCTATAAGAGAGAAATGAAGCGGAGTTAAGACAGATGTAAGACGCGTCTGGGGATTCTCCCTACTGAAAGCTAACCACCTAGGAATACAAAACCCCGAGAGAACCACCTCGGGGTTTCTTCATTCAGAAAAGAAAACTAATTTCGATCAGCCATGCCTGCCCATGAACTTTTCCATGCGATACAGGGCTTCCTCGATCTTGCTGTATTCGGTGGCATAACAGGCACGCACAAACCCCTCTCCGCCAGGACCAAACGCATTGCCTGGCACCACCGCCACATGCTCTTCGAGCAGCAATTTCTCGGCGAAAGTTTCATCGTCCATGCCGGAGGCTCCGATGTTAGGAAAGGCATAGAACGCGCCGCGCGGCTCAAAGGTTCGCAGGCCGAGGCGGTTGAGTCCTGCGACGAGTAATCGGCGACGGCGGTCGTACTCGGCGACCATTTCCTCCACGTAAGGGTCACCTGTTTTGAGGGCTTCTAGGGCGGCATCCTGCGCGGTCGTCGGCGCGGACATGATCGTGTACTGATGGATGCGGACAAGTCCCTGGATGATGTCGGCAGGTCCGCAGGCGTACCCGATGCGCCAGCCGGTCATCGCGTAATCCTTCGAGAATCCGCCGAGCAGAACGGTGCGGTGTTTGATGCTTTCGTCCAGGGCTGGGAAGCAGACGTGTTCAAAGTCGTAGACCAGCCTGTCATAGATTTCATCAGATACAACGAGCAAATCATGTTCCTCGGCGATTTTTGCGATTTCGAGCATTACTTCGCGAGTTGCCACGGCACCGGTGGGATTCGAGGGATACCCAATAAAAATGACTTTGGTGCGCGGGGTGATCGCCTTACGGATATCGGCAGGGTCCACCATGAAATTATTTTCTTCGCGCGCTACCGCTTCCACAGGGACGCCGTTTGCCATGATCACTTCTGCCTGATAGGAAACAAAGCAGGGCGTGGGAATAATAACTTCATCGCCCGGATCCAGCAGGGCAGTAAATGTGAGGTAAAGCGCCTCCGAAACACCCACGGTGGCAATGATCTCATTGGTTGGGTCGTACCGGACGTTGTATAAACGCATAAGATTGTCGGAAATTGCCTGACGCAGTTCCAATTTCCCCCAGTTGGATGTGTAGTGCGTCTCGCCACTTTGCAGGGAGCGGATGCCTGCTTCGAGGATCGGCTTGGGTGTGGTGAAATCCGGCTCACCAATGCCGAGCGAGATCACATCCTTCATCGTGGCGGCGATATCAAAAAATTTTCGGATTCCCGAAGGCTTGAGTCCGGCGACTCGCTTCGACAAACGTTGTACATTGGTCACTTCCTGCATTGCGCCTCCTAAATAGGTTGGATATGCCACTCATCGGGGACTTCCCGATAAGTGAGATCAAACGCCAGTCCATCGGCGGTCTTGACGCGGAAACCCTTTTCGCCGGGACCGCGCCAGCGTGAGACGATCTCGGCGATCTCGTAACGCACACCCTGCCAGGTGAGAGAAAGCGGACGTTCCGCGTACTCTGAGTCGGAACGACATTCAACGGTATCCATCATTTTAAGATAACTTCACTGTTGTCGCCCACGTTCAGCTGCATCACCGCACCGCCACCTCTGCCATGGACTTTAGCTTTTACGCCGATCAGGGATCGAATTAAAGTGGCATTCTGAAGCTCGCAATTCGCTTCGAGAATACTGTCCTCGATTTTACTGTTGACGATTTTACAGTTTGCCCCAATAGACGCGTAAGGTCCAATGACGGAGTTCTGAACGTCAGCCGTGGGGTGAATAAAGGAGGGAGCAATAATTTCAACGCCGTTCACCGACTCGTTTTCGGTCTTATTCGCCTTGTCTTCCAGCAATGCTTTGTTGGTTTCCAGGGTGGCATCGATCGTCCCCGTATCCAGCCAGCTTTCGCTGTTCTGCGTGCGGATCTTTGCACCCTTTTCGATCATCAGGGAGATCGTGTGTGTTAGAAAAAATTCCCCTTTGAAGGTGAGATTGCGTTCTATTTGTTCTTCGATCGCTGCCAGCAGCGTTTCTCCACTCTTGAAATAGTAGCAGCCGACAACGACGAGGTTATTTTCGATGGTTTCGGGCTTTTCGATAAAGCGCGTGACCCAGCCTTCTTCATCCAATTCTGCAACGCCAAAGCGCCGCGGGTCGGGCATCGGCATCACCCAGGCAACTGCGTCTGCTTCCTCCTGGGAAAGGAAGGAGAAGTCTGTGTCCAGGAGTGTATCGGAGAAGCACATGATCATGGGTCCGTGCATAAATTCACGCGCCAGCCAGAGCGCGTGAGATTGTCCTTTCATTTCATTCTGCACGACGAAGTGAGCCTTCATGCCGGGATAGTTCTCCCGAATGAAGGGGGGCACCTGTAGCTCCCCGAGATATGGTCCGACGATAAAAACAAATTCGACATTGTCGGGGTCCGGTACGCTGTGGAACATATCCAATAAATGCTCGAGGGAGGTCTTGCCTGCCACGCTGACGAGCGGCTTGGGCTTGCTCCAGGTATGCGGACGCATACGCGTCCCCCAGCCAGCCATGGGAATAAAAATTTTCAGGGTTTCGCTCATAGTGTAATTTTACCTCGTGAAGGAATGATATTACAGGACGAGGGATTGCCCTGAAAGGTACAATCCCTCGTTTCCACTAGGAGTGCCCGAGCACCGGATGAGGTGTATACGATTCTTCGAGCTGCCTGATCTCCTCTTCCGACAGTTGGATCTCCAGCGCCGCGATGGCTTGATCGAGATGGTCCATTTTGGTCGCGCCGATAATGGGGGAGGTGACGTAAGGTTTGCTCAGTATCCATGCCAGCGCGATCTGCGCGCTGGTCACACCGCGCTCTTTCGCCATCTCTGCCGCACATTCAGCGACGGTGAAATCCTCGTCGCGGAAATACAGGCTGTTCCCAAACGGGTCACTGTTCGCACGGGCGGTCTCTCCGCCTCCGCCACGTTTGCGATTCCCTGCCAGGAAACCGCGTGCCAGCGGACTCCAGGGGATCAGCCCGATGCCCTGATCGACACAAAGCGGAATCATCTCGCGTTCCTCCTCACGGTAGACCAGGTTGTAGTGGTTCTGCATCGAGACGAACTTTGCCCAGCCACGCGTTTCCGAGATATGCAGCGACCTGGCAAACTGCCACGCGAACATGGACGAGGCGCCGATGTAGCGCGCTTTGCCAGCGCGTACCACATCGTTCAATGCCTCGAGCGTTTCTTCGATGGGTGTTTCATAATCCCAGCGATGGATCTGGTAGATGTCTACGTAGTCCATTTGAAGCCGCTGCAGGGATTTATCAATTGAATCCAGAATATGTTTGCGTGAGAGCCCACGGTCATTGATGTCATCGCTCATTTGCCCGTTGACTTTCGTGGCGAGGATGATATTTTCGCGTTTTACGCCGAGGTCTTTGAATAATCTGCCCGTGATGCGCTCGCTTTCGCCCGTGGAGTACACATCGGCGGTATCAAAGAAGTTAATCCCTGCATCTAATGCACGTTTGATAAATGGCTTGGCTTCGTCGCCTTCCAGGACCCAGGCGCGCCACTCCTTAGAGCCGTAGCTCATCATGCCCAGGCACAAGCGCGAGACTTTCATTCCCGTTTTGCCGAGATTTACATATTGCATCGTTTCTCCTTAAGCAAATAACCTCTACGCTCTCTTCGCCGTCCTCGGCGAAGGATTTACAAAAGCGCCGCCGGGGACGACGGCTGGAGCATCTATAAATCTTAAAGTTTTGCTCCCATTTCGCCAATGACTTCTTCCATTAAATCTACAGCCGCTTTTAGTGTTTGACCATCAAACGCGAACTTTGCGCCAGCAGTGGTAAACAATTCAGGCAACGGGACCGTTGCACCAAGAGCGAGCGCTTTGTGGTAATCCGCAACAGCCTTGCGCTGATCTTTGAGAGAGTTTGCCCAGACCTGTACCGCGCCTAATTGCGCAAGCCCGTATTCAATGTAATAAAAAGGACTGTCGAAGAGATGGGACTGGCGGTGCCAGTAGGTCTTTTTCGCATCCTCTAGTCCGGAGTAATCAATACCAACCATAAAGCGATCCCATAAACCTGCCCATGTTTCTTCACAATTCCGTGCATCTGAGCTTTCTTGAGGATGCTCATACACCCAGTGCTGAAACGCATCGACCAAGGCCATATAAGGCCAGAACGTAATAATTTCTTCAAGGTGCGTGATCATCGCACGTGCCCCTTCACTTTCTGTATAGAAACCCCCATGTTGCTTTGTCTTATAGGGAGAGGCGATCAGTTCCATACCCATGGAAGCAACTTCTGCAAATTCGGCAGGCAAATAATTTTCGCCGCGCTGATAAAAATTTACATGCGCGCGCTCAAACTCATGAAAGGCATGACCACCTTCATGCAAGATAGTCTGCACATCTAACGACGTTCCTATCGCATTCATAAAAACAAATGGGCGATGGACGACATGCAATCCCAGGCTGTATGCACCTGGTGCCTTATTTTTACGGCTTTCAAGATCTAGCAAACCTTCCTCAGTCATAATCTGGAAATATTCCCCAAATTTTGGATCCACCTGTTGAAAGACGGCAAGAGACCGAGATTTAAATTCATCCATGGTTTCGTAAGGCTTGATCGGAGTTGTGCCCAACGGATCTACATAAACATCCCAGGGGCGAAATGTATCGATTCCGAGGCGCGTCCTGCGCCGTTCATAAACACGCTGTGCAGCCGGTACAACCACCTCTTCGATTGCGGCATGGAAGGATTTACAATCCTCTGGAGAGTAGTCAAAGCGAAATTTCTGTTTCCACGTATATGCTCTGTAGTCGGGCATGCTGGCATTCTCCGCGATCTTTATGCGGACGCGCATGAACTGTTCCCATAGTTCGTTGAGAGCTTGTCTTTCATTAAGTTTAGAAGCCTCTCTCAATTCCCATGCACGCTGGCGAACCGAGCGATCCGTCTCATATAAAAGTGCCCACATTTGCCAGAAGGTTCGTTCTTCCCCATCCCACAAGACCATAAGCGAACCGATGAGCTTGTTATATTCTGTCACCAGCTTCTGCTCTTCCGCCAGCAGCGGCAGGTTTTCTTCTGAGAAAATCTCTGCCTCGGCGCGCATCCGGCGCAATGCCGTCTCAAAGCTTTTTGGCGAAAGACCGCTGGCAACGAGCTTGTCCTTCAATTTCTGTTCTGCGATCTTGATTGCAGGTTGTATGTTTTCGATATATGCATTAAATGCTTCTTCGACCGCCGGGTTTGCTGTATCGATAGTCGTCGCGATGTAAAGTCGGTAGTACTGTTCGTCGGCGGTTTCAGCAACCCTGGACCAGTCCGCGAGCCAGGACTCTATGTTGTCAATGTCCAACAGGCGCGATTCAAGTTCTTGATAAAAAGGTTCGTAATCGCTCCAGGTGAGCGCAAGAATGGCCTCCGCGTTTGTAGGGAGGGTGCGTGGTTCCATGGGATTCTCCTATGAAATGAAAAAGTGGAAGACGGCTTAAGGTTGTCTTCGGCGTTATTTTACAACAGTCAAATTGGCTAGCGAAGCCGCGAGCCGTTTGATTCCAACAGACTCAAACACAACATCCACAATCTCATCATCATCTTGGATGCGGCTATCGAGGACGATTCCCTCCCCCCAGACCTGATGGCGGACGTGAGTCCCGGCGCGGAATTTGGACTCCATCACGGAAGCAGACTGCGGTCTCGAACGAGCCGCCCAGAGCGTCTCAGGCACGCGCCCGTGGATGGAACGTCCGGTTCGTGATCTCCCGATCAACAGGTCTGCGGGGACATCATCCAGGAAGCGCGATGGGTAGGTCTCTTCGGCAGCGCCGCGTCCACCACGTTGGATGGCGCGAATCAGATACAGCTTGTCCTTGGCGCGCGTGATCCCCACATAGAAAAGACGACGCTCCTCTTCCATCCCCTCCGGTTCGTCGAACGAGCGGCTGTGTGGCAGAATCCCGTCATCCAGACCGACGATGAAGACCGCGCCGAACTCAAGCCCTTTGGCGGCGTGGAGGGTGAGCAGCGTCGGCACGTTGCCCTCTGCGATGGTGTCCTGGTCAGAAACCAGCGCAACGTTTTCGAGAAACTCGTCGAGCGAACGCGTGGAATATTCAACGGCTAAACGTCTTAGCTCTTCCACGTTCTCCCAGCGGTCAGCTCCTTCTTCCGATTCATCGTGGATGTATTCTTTGTAATTCAGGTCTGTGATGATTCGGTCGAATAACTCGGATGTTGTCAGCGATGCCGCCGCGGCACGCCAGTTGGCAAGCATCCCGCCGAAATCGGCGAGAGAGATCAAAGCGCGCCCGGCGAAGGAAGACCAGTACGGCGACTCGGCGCCGCGTGCCAGGTCGATCACTACGAATCCGGGTTGCATGTTATTCTGACGCGCAATCACGTGCAGTGTCGTAAGAGTTTTATCTCCTATGCCGCGCGGCGGGACGTTGATCACGCGGTCGAGGCTTGCTTCGTCGGCGGGATTGTGGATCAGTCGCAGAAAGGCAATGATGTCTTTGACCTCGCGTCGCCCATAAAACCGCTGTGCGCCCACGAGTCGATAGGGCAGCCGTGCCTGGAGAAACGCCTCTTCGAGCAAACGGGACATGGCGTTGGTGCGATACATCACCGCGCAATCGCCCGGCTCGAACTGACGCGAAGCCACCAGTTGCGCAATGGTGTCCACCACGAAAGCCGCTTCCGCATAATCATCCGGCGCTTCGTAAAAGAAGATCTTCTCGCCCTCACCGCGTTCTGTAAATAGCTTCTTGCGCTTGCGGTTCAAGGCACGGTCGATGACACCCATAGCGGCGTTGAGGATGTTTTGATGCGAACGATAGTTTTGTTCCAGCAGAATAGTTTGTGCATCGGGGAAGTCTTGCTCGAAGCGCTGGACGTTGCGCCAGTCTGCACCGCGCCATGCGTAGATCGATTGGTCAGGGTCACCCACCACAAAAATATTCTTATTAAAAGAAGCCAGCTGTCTCACCAACTCATACTGCGCCAGATTGGTATCCTGAAATTCATCCACCAGCACATGCCGGAACCGCTGCGCGTACTTATCCCGCACAGTGGGATTCTCTTCGAGCAGGCGTGCTGTGTACATCAGGATGTCATCAAAGTCCACTGCATTGCTGGCGATCAGTCGCTTCTGATATTCCACATAGACGCGCTTCACGATCTCGTCACGGTATGTTGTCGTGGGATATTGATCCGGTCCGATGAGCTCATTCTTGGCGCGCGAGATCGCGCCATGCACGCTTGGCGGGCGATAGAGCTTCTCATTGATATTCAGCTCACGGATGACAGCTTTGACAATCCGTTCCTGGTCATCGGTGTCGAAGATCACAAAGTTCGATCCAATGGGCAGATATTCCGCTTCCCTGCGCAGAATGCGTGCGCAAATAGAATGGAACGTGCCGAGCATGATCCCTTCTGTTGCCTGTTCAGGCAAGAGGCGCTTGACGCGTTCCCCCATTTCCTTCGCGGCTTTATTCGTAAATGTGACTGCCAAGATCTGCCAGGGCCGCACTCCCTCGACCGCGATCAGATATGCGATGCGCTGCGTCAGGACCCGCGTCTTGCCGGACCCGGGTCCCGCGACCACCAGAACGGGTCCGTTCCCTGCCGAGACGGCTTCACGTTGTTGTTTGTTGAGTTTGTCGAGAAATTCCATGAGATGATTATACGCGCTCTGGCGGGGTCGCGAAGACCCCGCCAGAGAAAACCTGATTCGAGAATGGGGATTCTAGAGTTGTGAGGTACAGTTTGGACAACGAGCAGCTTTGAGGGGAATCGTTGTAAAGCAGTGCGGGCATTCCTTTGTGGTGGGTGTTACCGGTTCCTCTTTCTTTAGGCGATTGAGTGCGCGCACAATGAGGAAGATCACAAAGGCAATAATGATGAAATCGATGATGGATTGAATAAATAAGCCGTATTGAACAACGGCCTCCCCTACCTGAAGGCTTAGTCCGCTAAAATCGACGCCTCCCATCAGAAGGCCGATCAATGGCATCAGAATATTATCGACAAGAGAGGTAACGATTTTTCCGAACGCAGCGCCAATGATCACTGCCACAGCCAAATCCATGACGTTGCCCCGAATGGCAAATTCCCTGAATTCTTTTAACATTTTATCCTCCAGTGGAAAATTTGCAGACAAAATCATTCTACTGGTTTGAAAAGGGGATGTCAACAACACAAACACTAGGAATGCTCGGAAGAAATTCTAAACAAGGTGTCATTTCGCATCCCACCCAGGTGTTGTATAAAACAGTTCTCCAGAACTGTTTTTTGGGATTCGACTGCCCTACGAATGCCCTACAACTGTATTAACGTTGACGCTCTTTGGGAATTAGGTATAATTCCTTCTGCTTGGCACTCTAGAACTTGTAGTTCTAATACTCCATTGTGTAAAGGAATACTACGGATGCCCGACTTCATTCTTGATGTGCAAGGGCTCGAAACTACATTCAGAACACCTGATGGAGTGGTACACGCAGTCAATGGTGTTTCGTTTGGGTTATTAGAAGGTGAAACGTTAGGGGTGGTGGGGGAAAGCGGATGCGGCAAAAGCGTGACCATGCTCTCAGTATTGGGATTGATTCCTTCCCCTCCAGGGAAAGTGGAAGCGGGGAAAGCTATTTTTTCCGGCCAAGATCTATTGAAAATGTCAAAAGAAGAGATCCGCCATGTGCGCGGCGCGCAGATTGGCATGGTCTTTCAGGATCCAATGACCTCATTGAATCCTGTTCTGACGATCGGTCGCCAGCTGGAAGAGCCGTTGATGCTGCACATCGGTATGACGAAGAACCAAGCACGCGAACGCGCCGCAGAGCTCCTCTCGATGGTGGGAATCCCGAACGCCAAAGATCGATTGAACGATTACCCCCATCAATATTCTGGTGGTATGCGCCAGCGCGTGATGATCGCGATGGCGCTCTCGTGCAGTCCTCAAATTTTGATTGCGGATGAGCCAACCACCGCTCTGGATGTGACCATCCAGGCACAGATCATGGATCTGGTCAAACGCTTGCGCGATGAGCTTGGTATGGCGATCATTTGGATCACACACGATCTGGGTGTTGTCGCCGGCCTGGCACAGCGCGTGCTTGTTATGTACGGGGGTCTCGTAATCGAGGAAGCGCCCGTTCAAGAATTGTATGCCAACCCTGAACATCCCTATACGATTGGTTTGCTCGGCAGCCTGCCGCGCGTGGATGAGAAAGAGCGGACGAAGTTGTTCTCGATCGAAGGACAACCGCCGGTTCTTTTTCAAAAGCCGGATGCGTGTCCTTTTGCGCCACGTTGTAAATGGGCGATGGAGCATTGCTGGCAGGAAAACCCGCCACTGCTGGTGGTTGGACCTGAACATCGTGCAGCCTGCTGGGTAGATACTCGGACCGGGAGACATCGCTGATGGTTACCAAAGAAATGAACAACGATACATTGCTGCACGTTGACGATCTAAAGATGCACTTTCCCATCCATCGTGGTGTGTTTCAAAGGCAGGTAGGCGCCGTGCGGGCGGTGGATGGTGTCAGTTTCGACGTGAAGCGGGGTGAGACGCTCGGTCTGGTGGGGGAATCGGGATGCGGAAAATCAACTACAGGAAGAACGATCCTTCAACTCTATAAACCCACTGGCGGAAGTGTCATGTTTGAGGGCACGGATCTGGTCAAATTAAAGGGTGAGCAGATGCGCCAGATGCGGCGTAGGATGCAGATGATCTTTCAAGATCCCTATGCCAGTCTGAATCCGCGTATGACCGTGGCGCAGTTGGTCGGTGAACCTTTGATGGTGCACAATGCTGCCACCGGCGCAGAAATTACTGAGCGGGTGGCGCACCTGTTGGAGATTGTCAATTTGAATCCGGCATTTTCCACCCGTTACCCTCACGAATTTTCCGGCGGGCAGCGCCAGCGCATTGGCATTGCGCGCGCTCTGGCTCTACAGCCCTCCTTTATTATCTGTGATGAGCCCATCTCGGCATTGGATGTGTCGATCCAGGCGCAGGTGGTGAACCTGCTGGAAGAATTGCAGGAACAATTCAATCTGACGTATCTATTTATTGCCCATGACCTTTCGATGGTTCGGCACATTAGCGACCGTGTGGCAGTGATGTATCTGGGTGTGATCGTCGAATTGGCGGCGCGTGATGAACTGTATGCGAAGCCGTTGCATCCATACACCCAGGCGTTGCTCTCTGCTGTCCCCATCCCGGACCCG